>OGXO01000426.1_pt1 | contig 24161 bp, 20 predicted proteins | sample 1576321 | NCBI WGS metagenome assembly OGXO01 (sample SAMEA3541568, study PRJEB24748) | human gut metagenome | biome: human gut; feature: human-associated habitat; material: faeces | place: China | collected 2012 | reverse complement strand
ATCTGCCGCACCTCGCTCGCCGTATCGGCACTTAGAATTATGCGGTATTGCCTTATATTTTGTGTGGATTATGCGGGAACAAAAAACAGATTTTCAGGATTCTGTCTCTTTTTCTCTTTCGTTTACCTCTCTCTCGCTGGCTTCCACCATCGAGATCACGTTCAGCAGCACCAGCCGCACCACAGCAGGGTGCAGGCAACTGTTGTTGATGGCGTTGATGACGGACTTTTGGAGTTCTTCAATTTTTGCGGTTGTGGTCATTTCATCACCCTTTCTGCCATCGGGGAGCCGGAATATTCCGGGCGCGGATAGCTTGTATCTTCGGTTCGCGTGCCGCCGCAGGCTGCCAGCGTAAGCGGGATGACCAATGCAAGCACCAACAGCAAAGCCAACGTGGCCAAAATCTGCATGAATTTCTGCATTAAATCTCCCTCCCGTTCACGCTCAAAGAACCGCATTCAATTCTGCCGGGGATTTCAAACTTGCTGGCATTGCAGTGGATGACCTTATCTACCTGGTCAATGGCAATGCCCACAAACTCGCTGGTGGCCCCGCCGGTGGAATAATCAAAGCTGGGGTCGCCGGTGGAGAACCAGCCTAAAAACGTGTAGCGGGAGTTATCGCCAATATAAGATTTGCCGTACCGGCTGCTTAACACACCGGTCAGGTTGTTTTCCCAGTACCAGCGGATGCGCCCCGTGTCAATGTCCACACGAGTGCCAGCATCTTTGCCCATACGAATCCAGGCATTGTCCAGGTCATAAGTGGTTGTGCGCGCCTTATTGTGAATCTGCCCGGTCGTGATGTTGCCGCCGTTGATGATTGTCTTGTCCTGGTTCCAGGTACTCAAATCCGAGAATGTCACCACGCCGGATAGGTTGATCTGTGCGCTGGTGATCTCTGTTCCGCCTGCCGTCAGCTTGATGGTGCTGCTGGTTCCGCTTGTGTTGGCCGTCAGCTTAATTTCACTCACCGTCTGCTTGATCTCGGTTTTGGTTTCGTTGGCGGTCAGATAGTCGCCGGTGCTGGCCGTCCAGGCAGTGGGGGCGTTGCCCATCTGCACCATGGGGTGCATGATGGTCAGATCGTTGGCAACGGTGGCGTTGTCGTCCGCGGTACTTATAAACAGACCGTCTGCATAGCCGTCCGCGGTCGCCGTGAACGCCGCCCAGCGCAGCTTCCAGCCGTTGTCCAGCTCAATGTCCTGCTGGGCCTGCTTGAATGCATTGCCGTAATAACTTTTTGTGCCGCTGCTGCTCTTGGTCTCGAACTGCAAAAACAGGCTGTCCGTGCCGGAATTTTGCTTGTACAGTACGCTGGCGCAATAGGTCATGCCCTTGGCAATCACCAGCGTTTTGTCCGCACCAAAGTGGAAGCGGGTGTTCTGCGCCTTATTGGTCACGCGAACAGATTCACCAGCAATGGTGTAGCTGCCCTTTTTGCTCAGGTCATTGCCGCCCGCATCCAGGGTCGCATTGTTCCAGTCGTCGGTGCCCGCAATAATATTGTTGCCGCCGGTGATCCGCTGCGTTACCGTCTGGGTAATGCTGTTGGCTTTCTGGTCGATCGCGGATACTGATTCTTTAACGGTTTTGAATTCCCGCTTTGTGCTGTCCAGGTCGTTTGAAATGGTTGTGGTGGTCTCTTTCAGGCTGCTGACAGTTGAGCTGATACTATCCGCCTTCTGGCTGATGCCGGAGACATCCTCTTTCAGGCTGTTCACCGTTGCGGTAGTGGCGTAATCCTGCAATTTGCTGTCAACCGCATCGTTGGCGGCGCTGGTAGCGGTGTCCTTCACGTTGGCCGTTACCGTTTCAGTCACTGACTTGGTGACTTCGGTCTTGATTTCGTCAGCGGTTTGCGAAAACAGGCTTTTTGCGCTTTCCTGGGTCAGATAGTCGCCGGAGCTGGCGTTCCACGCGGTGGGCGCGTTGCCGTATTGCAGCATGGGGTGAAGCATCGAAAACTTGTTAGTGTAGCTGCCGCCAAGCCCCGCCCTTATGCTGCCGCAGCCAAGCTCGACCGTTTTCAGAACACCGGTGCTGCTGGGTGTCCAGGTGCCATACCGCAGCACCCAGCCGTCTGTCTGCTCAATTTCAAGCTGATTTTCGGTTTTTATGCTGGGAACGTAAGAAGTTCCGTTGTCGCCGGCAAACGTAAGGCTCAGGCACAACCCGTCGGTGCCGGAAATTGGCTTGTACATGACGGACAGGCATAATGTGACGCCTTTTGTAATGCGAGCGCCAGCGGTGTTGAAAATAAAATACCGGTTGGTGTTCGCATTGGTAATTGTTGCACTGCCGTCATCGCCATACGCCACGCCGCTTGCATTGCCGTCATAGGTGGCATTGCGGAAGCTCTCACTGCCCAGGATCAGGTTGCCGCCGCCGGTGATTTTGGTGTCTTTTTTCACCTCAGAGGAAAGCCCGTCCACCGTTGCTTTCAGGTCGGTGTACTTGCCGGTCAGGTCGCTGGCCTTTACTTCCAGGCCGTCCACGCTGGTCTTGATCTCCAGCATTTTGCCGGTCAGGTTCTTGTAGCTCTGGCTGTTCACGGCGCTGGAACTTTCCCGACTGGCGCTGCCCACGCTCTCAAAGCTGGCATTGCCGGAGGAGATTGTGGCGCTCATCAGGTAGGTGTCGAACTCCCGCCCGCGTGCGTCCTTAACGTGTACGATCTGCCCGCAGGCAAGGCCGGAGCTGCTGGGCACCGATACTTTGCAGGGGGTGTAGGTCACGTTTTTCAGCACGTTGTACAGGTTCTGGACAACGCTTTTCAGGTTGGCTTCGGTGCCGGTTGTCAGCAGCAGGTTGCCCTGCACTGCATAAGTGTTGGTGGCGGTGGTGCTGTCGGGGTAGATGACCCCCACGTCACTGTCCGACTGCCGGATCTGGACTTTCTCAATGGCCTTGACCGTGTAGTCCTCGTAGCTCAGGCTGTCAGCATAATAGGCGGTGCTGTTGCTGGCACCGTCCGGGGTGATTTTAACAGTGCTGCGCTTGTCTGTGTAGGTCAAGAATTGCAGCTTGCCGTCTGCATTCATGTGGGCGTAGCAGCCTGCCGCTTCCGCCGCCCAGGAGATAATCTGGCGGCAGGTTAAATCATCCGCATAGAACGCCTGCACGCTGTAGCTGCCATTGATGGGCAGGCTGCTGCTGGCCAGCGTAACCCCTGCCCGCTGGCAGGCCAGCTGAACCAGCTGCCAGATAGTTTTGGGGAACTGTGCCTGATTGGCGTGCAGCCAACCGGAGAAATCGGCATCCAGCTTGGACATGGTGTCGTAGGCCGTGACCTTGTAGCTGTTGCGCTTGGTGCGGGTGGGTTTTTCAGCATAGAAGACACCCACCTTGGTGCGGTTCCCGGCATCATCCTGCCGGTAATAGGTCAGGGCGTCCCCGGCGGTAATTTGCAGGCTGCCGCCCGGGTCCGCCCAGATTTCGGCTTCGATGTAGTCCGAAAACGCAGAGCCGATGGTAAATTCCTGCCCGGCGTTTACCGCAGTGTGCAGCGTCAGGCTTTTGACCGCGCTGCCGGGGGAGCCGCCCTTTAACTCGGTGCCGCTGGAGAGAGTGAGAATTGGTTGGAGCAAATATACACCTCCTTTGGTTTTAGTTAGGAGGTAGGAGTGAGGAGTTGGAAGGTGTGCGCGTACGCGCACGGGTTGAAAATTGGGCCGCAATCCCGTAGGAGCACACATTGTGCGCCCGTCGCCTTGCGGTAAATCCTGTTGTGGCATATACGGCGGGGTTTTCGGAACGGTCAAGACCGTTCCCTACAGAGCCGGACCTTAGGCCCGTTTTAACTCCTAACTCCTACTTCCTACCTCCTAACTCTCAATCAGCATTCAATAATGTTAAACTTCAAATTCTTCCACTGTTTCGTCTTGGCATTGTGCCAGGCGATGCCGTATTTGCTGCAGTAGCAGGTGGTGGTTTCGGTCTCGGTGGAAGAGCCGGCTTTGGGGTGGGTGAACTGGAATGTGGATTTGCCTGCAAACAGCCCGATGGTGTACTTGTATTCATCGTCAGTCAGACAGCTGTAGGCGATGGGCCAGGTGGCAACCTTTTCCCGCACCACTTCGCGGTGCATGTACCCGGCTTCGTCGCGCCCGGAATCGCTGGAATCCAGGTCGGAATAGCTCGGTTCGATGTCGCAGTCCGGTGCGTACAGGGATTTGCCATCGATCTGAAACAGATTGGTCAGGGTCACGTTATACACCTCCTGTGGCAGTCAGCTGTTTGCGCTGCCAGCGCTGCACGGCGCGGCCTACGTCCTCGTCGGTCAGCTCAATGCCGTACACGGCGGAGAGGATCTCCCGCAGCACGGAAACCACGGCTTCAAAGCCAGCCATCTGGCCTGCCTGCAGGTCCTCCATGACCTCGGCCACAGCCTGCTTGATGGTATCCAGCGGGGCTTCTACGTTGGTGCCGTGGTTCTGGTCGCCCAGCACGGCGAGGAACTCCCGGTTCGCCGGAATAACCGCACCCTGCGCCAGGTAGGGAATTTGCGGGGCGGTCAGGGTGCTGATATTAAACCCGACATGCCCGCCGCCGAATATGTCCGGCAGGTCGAACGACAACCCGTTCAGCGCGTTGATGACCGCATTGATGCCGGTGACAACGGCGGAGATCATCCGATTGATGAAGCCGATGATGCCATTGACGGCAGTTTTGATGGCGTTCGTCATCTTATCCCAGACGGTGTTGACTGTGTTGCCGATGGCCTGCCAGGCAGCATCCCAGTTGCCGCGGAACACGGCGCTTAAAAAGTCCGTCAGCCCGCGCAGTACAACAACGGCCAGATCGATGGCATCCGCAATAGCCCCAACGGCCACGCCAACAACGTCCGCAATGGCGTTAAATACCTCAGCAAACGCGGGGCCGAATGTGGCGATGATCCACTTGGCCACCGGGGCCAGCAGGTTGTTCCACAGGTCCAGCAGGCAGTTGGCAACGCTTGCCACCAGCAAAAGAATGTCGTCCCACAGGGGTTTGAGGTGGGAGGACCAGAGGGTAGATAAAATCTCCATCAGGTTAGTAAGGATCGGCTGCAAAACGTTCTGCCACAGGGTGGTAAAAATGCCTTGCAGGTTTTCCAGCGCCAGGGCGGCACTCTGGGCAATGGGCTGGCCGTACTCGGCCCAGGTCAGCTGAACGCCGCCCAAAAGATCCTGCCAAACGGTCAGGGCAGCGGTTTTCATCTGCTGCCAGGCTGCATCCCACAGCGCGGCGGCGGGGGCAAGCACAGCCTGTAATGTAGCCCAGAAATTTTGCAGCTGATGGTTTAATAGAGCCGGCGGACTTAACTGTGGCGGTTCGGCATCTGCGGCTTTGATTGTTGCAGCGCTGCTGCTTTTGCGGGTGGTGGAAGCCGCCGCAGCTCCGGCACTTTCGGCAAGAGAAGCCTGCAGCCGGTCCAGCTCATCAAATTCCGCAACGCTGCGTTTGGCGGCCTTGGCTGCTTTGGTGGTGCCACTGGCAAGTTTGGCCTGGGCTTTGGCGGCTTTGTTGGCGCTGACTGCTGCTGCGGCGGTCTGCTGCTCAAACTTTGCCACCGGCACGGCGGAGAACGCAGCGTTTACACTGCGGCTTATTTTTTTCAGGGCAGTGCGCAGGCCGTTCAGCGGCTGCTGCGCGGTGTGGGTAGTTGTTTGTGTAGACAGGGCAACCTGAAGGCTGCCTGCATAGGATTTTGGCAAAAGCATCTACCTCCTTATGAGGACTTAATTGGCCAACAGGCGCTGCAGCCGCTGGCGTTCCGCTATCTCTGCCGGATTCAGGCGGGGGCGCAGGTCAACCATGGCTTTGTTTTTGCGGTAGTAGTCCTGTTCCCACGGCTGCAATTTTTGGCCGTGGCGCAGCTTGCTGCGCACCCGCAGCAGGGTAGCCAGCTGGCCGTCCCCAATGCTGTTGAACCAGGCCATAAAGGTCCACCAGTGCAGATAAGGCAGGGCGCGCACTTCGCACCCGGCGGCTTTGTTGATGTCGGCGGCAATCAGCGGGGCGTCCTGTTCCCAGTCCAACAGCGGCGGGGCAGGGGAGCGGGGCAGCGTTTGCCCGCAGTTCAAAAAATCTGCCAGCTTCTGCATGGCCTCCGGATAGTCGCTGCGCGGCAGATCGCCCTCATAAAATAGGGCCAGGGCCACCCGCCAGCGAATGAATTCCGGCTCGCTGGCATCGTTCAACCGATGCAGAATATCCAGAATATCGCGGTAATCCGAATGAATCGGATATGCTTTTCCGCCAACCTCCAGCCGGGTGGGCAGCCGCCAGCTGCTCATACCTGCACCCCGCGCGCGGCGCGCGCTGCCTGGGCCTGCTGCACAGCCAGCGTGGCTTTGGCATCCGCGCACTGGCGGGCACCGGCTTCCAGAATGGGCTGCAATGCCGCAAACAGATTGGTGATGACCCGCTCGCCGTTGCCGGCAACCGCCAGCAGATTGGTGCCGCCCAGCATGGCGTCAAAATCATTGCCGGGGCCAAATACTTCCGCCAGCAGCCCCTTGGCGCGCTGATCCGCCTGGGCCAGCAGCTGTATGGCATCGGTCCCAGTGGGGCTTTGCGCCTGCACCTGCTGTTCCAGATCTTGCAGCTGATTTTGCAGGGTGCAAAAACGGCTGTAAACATTGGGGTCGCTGGGGTTAAAGCGCAACACTCCGCCGCCGTGCTCCGGCCCGCCATTGACCGCGTATTCGCGCAGGCCGGTATCAATCGTAAGTTGTTCCATAAAGCCTCCTTTAATGTAACAGAAATCTGTAATCACAATAGCTAAAAAATGGTGAAGCGCTGCTGCACACTTCACGAAGAAAAAAGGTGAACAAGAGAATTTTGGTGTACCCTCTGCCAAGGGAACGCCAAACAAAACTTACAGCGGAAATACCGGAATCCTAGGGTGTATCTGAAAAGTCAAAAATTTAGTCTATCTTTTTCTTGTTTTCAAATACACTTTAAGGCAGGTGAACGATATTGGGAAAAGAAATCCTAAACGTAAACGCAGCCCGGCAGCCGCCGATTTGGGCATTATACAGAACAATAAAAAGATAGCGAAAAACCTATCATTCCAGTATTCTGTAAAATTCTGGACCTTGTGGCTATCATAGCGCAATATTACAGAAATGTCAACAATAAAATTCAGAAAACCGAAATTGCGATGGAATACCGGTACCGTAATACTCCACAAAAGCCCGCAAACATAAAAACTCTCCGCCGCACAGTGCAATGTTGTAGGCGGAGGGAGAGCCGTGTTTAGAGTGATTTGCTGCGTTAGAGCGCGGTAGCAAAACAAAAATGATGCAGACAAAAGTAAACGAGAGGAGATAAGCAGACCGGAAACATCCGGCACAACACAACAAAAAAGCTCCAGCGCCTTCTACCCTTATGGCGCTGGAGCGAACTTACTTGATTGGAGTCATAGCCTCATACCCGATTGTATTATTTTTCGGACCGTTTGCACATTTTCATGGCAACCTCATCCTTTAACTTTGATCGAATGTTTTTAAACCTGGTTTTCTTTGTTTTGCAAATCGGAAACGGGTTTCATTCGCTGTTGTTCGATGATTTTGCGTTTGCTTGAAATTTCTGATTCCCTTTGGTTCGTTATTTGCTGCCTGGAAACATTTTGCAAGGAAAACGATTCTTGGTGCATCTGTGGAACGGGGAAGTGAACTTCAATAATTTTGTGCAGGGTACCTGAATTTGATGCCAGAGGTTGATTCCTCTTTGCTCTAGTACATCGGAGTTTCTCCTTTTGGGGGCGGTGCACTTGCACCAGCCAGATTAGGTGAAGCATTATTTGTTCGGCGGAGTTAGATCTTTCATAACAATCACCGGTAATTCTGGGTTTCTATTTACGCTTTTGCGTACCAGGTTTTGAACCTGTAATTTTCTATTTAGAATCCTGTCGTCAGTTCTTCATCTAATCTATGTAAACGCGGGGAACTTTTTCTGACGGGATTTCCTGAGCACTGCATTTTAAGCAAGCTACGAACCTTGCATCTTAACTTTTATCTCTTTTACAGGTAATGACCTGCGGCTGTTAATGAGGTTCGTTTGCTTTCAGCAGGCCCAGGCCCGCCGGTGATGAATGGGATCTTTGAAATTAGCCATTGGACTTGAGCCTCCTTCCTTACGAATCCTGCCGGCTTTGCCATCTTACTTTCAAGTCCTTCGGTAGCCTCCCGGTCCCTGCTTTCCCGGAGTTCTTCAAGTGTTCCCATTTAGACCTCTTACTGGAAGCCTTTGCGAAATCTGCTTGAAGCTGTCGGGAAAACCGCCGTGCCTTGTTCCGATGCTATTGAAAGTGGCTTTTGCTTGGAGCTTTTAGCTCCTTATCTCCGGCTGTTTTCTTTCTGTGACTATACTATACAATACCCTAAGGAATTTGTCTATTCGCAGATATCCCAAACAAAATATGAATTATTCGTGCATGTTATGGATAGATATTGCCTTGACGAATGTGGTATAATAAATATGTTGGGTGTGCAAAAGCGTGGGCCTGTCGGTTGGCAGGCCCACGCTTTTTAGTTTGTATTAGAGAAAAGAAGCTAAAAGAAGTCAGCCCCAGAAATCATCACAATAAGCATTTAGTAATCAGGCAGCCCCAATTGCTAATTGCTCATTCCTAATTTCTAATTCAACTCCTAACTCCTAACTAATTCACATGCTCTCCGGCACCGTAACCTTGAACATGGTCAGCACGTTGCGGATCACGCTGCGCACGGCCAGGCACAGGGCCATGCGGCACTGGCGAACGGCAGGGTCAGCTTCCAGAATGCGGCAGGCATTGTAGAAGCGGTGGAACGCCGTGGCAATGTCGATAACATAACGGGTAATGCGGGCCGGGTCATACTTTTCTGCTGCGGCAGCAATCTCAGCCGGGAAAGCGGAAAGCAGACGCAGCAGAGCCTGCTCGCTGGGGTCAGTCAGCAGGCTGGCATCCAGGGCATCGGCACCCTCAAAGGTCACACCGGCGGCTTCCAGTTTTTTCAGCACGGAGCAGATGCGGGCGTGGGCGTACTGGACATAGTAGACCGGGTTTTCGCTGTCGTTGCGCACAGCCAGGTCAAGGTCGAAATCCAGAGTGGAGGAGCTTTCGCGCTGGTTGAAGAAGAAACGTGCGGAATCAATGGGCACTTCGTCCAGCAGGTCGGTCAGGGTGATGGCCTTGCCGGTACGCTTGCTCATACGCACCGGTTTGCCGTCGCGCATCAGGTTGACCATCTGCATCAGCACAACATCCAACTTGGTGCCGTCCAGGCCAACGGCGTCCATGGCACCCTTCATGCGGGCTACATGGCCGTGATGGTCGGCACCCCAAATGTCGATGGCACGGTCAAAACCGCGCACGGCCAGCTTGTTGTAATGGTAGGCGATGTCGGCGGCAAAATAGGTGGGAATGCCGTTGGCGCGTACCAGAACTTCGTCTTTGGCTTCCTCTTCGCCGTCGGCGTTTTCGTCCTTCTTGCGGTTTACAACGCCGTACTTGGAAGCATACTGGGCGCTGCGGTACATGATGGCACCGTCCTCGGCCTTGTAGCAGGCACCCTTGTCCATCAAGATTTTGATGACATCATCCACAGCGCCGCTCTTGTGCAGGTCGCTTTCGTGGAACCAGACATCATAGGTGATGCGGTACTTGCCCAGGTCGCGCTGCAGCCCGGCAATGTTCTTGGGCAGGGCATCAGCAATCAGGGCATCTTTCAGCTCTTCAAAGTCCTTATCGACATAGGAATCGCCGTGAATTTCGGCAAACTCTTTGGCGCGAGCAATAATGTCAGCGCCCTGGTAGCATTCTTCCGGCAGGGGAACGGCTTCTTCGCCTTTGTACAGCTGCAGGTAGCGGATGGCCAGGCTCTTGCCGAACTTCTGGATCTGGTTGCCTGCATCGTTGATGTAGAACTCGCGGGTCACATCATAACCGGCCCAGTCCAGGCAGGCAGCCAGGCAGTCGCCCAGAGCACCGCCGCGGGCGTTGCCCATGTGCATGGGGCCGGTGGGGTTGGCGGAAACAAATTCAACGTTGTAGCGCTTGCCTGCACCGCCGTCCGTGCGGCCGTATTCCGGCTCAGTGGCAGCAGCCTGCAGCACGCTGGTAAACCAGTGGGCACCCAGGAACAGGTTGATGAAGCCGGGGCCTGCGATCTCTACACGGTCGAACAGGCTGCCCTCCAGGTTCAGGTGGTCCACAATGGCCTGTGCAATCTGGCGCGGAGCCTTGTGGAACGCACGGGCACCGGCCATGGCGGCGTTGGATGCAATATCGCCGTTTTTGACATCGGCGGGAATCTCAACAATAAATTCCGGCAGCGGGGCTTCCGGAAGGGAACCGTCCGCCACAGCAGCATTCAGCGCGCCGGTCAGCAGCTCACGCGCCGTATCCAGCGCAGCCTTGCGGGGGTTATAGTATTTGTAATTCACGTTGTACCTCCAGTTTGGAAGTTAGGAGGGAGGAGTTAGGAGTTAGGAGTTTAAGGTGCGGCCTGCGCCGCAATTTTGAAAAACAGCCACACAGCTGATCGTTAAAATTTGTGCGCGTCAGCGCACACCAAAAACTCCTAACTCCTACTTCCTAACTCCTAACTAAAAATTTATTCAACTTCAGTTTCCTGCTTTTTCAGCGGCTCTACTGTGATAAGCACGGAATTGCGGCTGATTAAGGTTTCGGCGCCGGAATCCAGCGTGTAGCTGAACTGCAGCTCGCCGCCATCCGGCAGCAGGTTGTGCTCAATCACATCAGCGGCCACGCCAAGGCTGATGGAACCGTACCCGGTTTCGTAATGGCACAGGTGGCGGATGCCTTTTTCAATAATCAGCTGGCTGGATGTTTTGCCAAAGCGGGTCATGCTGACCAGCCGGGCATCCTGGCTGACGCGCACCGTGGTGGTACATCCGGCGTAACCGGTGGCTTCGGTTTCAGCATACACGATGTAGTAGCTGTTGCCGCGCTGCACAAAGTTGCCGCGGGTCATCAGCTCCACGGTGTCGTTTTCGCCGTTCTGCTCCATGGTGCCTTTGATGGTGATGAGGTAATTTTCTTCAACAGGTTTTGCCATAATAGTTTAATTCCTTAATACGTTTCAATGGCGATCTGTTCCACCGGGCCGCCCGCTTCGCTGCCCATGAACAGCCGCTCCTGCTTGGCAAAGCCGTCCGGGGTATCGCTGACAAAAAAGCGGGTGGTGCCGCCGGTGCTGCGCCCGCTGGAAATCCCAAGGTCATCCAGCGCGGTGGCGGTGGCAATGGCGGTCAGCTTGCCGGGGTCAATCAGCGTTACGCTGTCGCCCACAAAATCGCCGATCATTTTTTTCAGCAGCGGGTAGTGGGTGCAGCCAAGGATCAGGGTGTCAATGCCGGAATCCCGCACGGGGGTCAGGTATTCCTCAATCATCAGCTGGGTCACTTTGTCGCCGTTCACATAACCGTTTTCAACCAGCGGTACAAACAGGGGGCAGGCGCGGGCAAAAATCTGAACCCCCGGCACCAGATCTTTCAGCTGGGTGGCATAAGAACCGCTGCGGATGGTGGCCGCTGTGCCGATCACGCCGATGCGTTTGTTTTTGGTGGCGGCAGCAGCTGCGCGGGCTGCCGCACCGATCACACCGGTGTAGGGTACCGGCAGCTGGGCAGCTTCCGCCGAAGGATAGGTGGAAGATACTGTGCCGCAGGCCGCCATAATGAACTTGACATTCTGGGAAAGCAGGAACCGGATATCCTGCTGGGCGTACCGCACGATCACATCGTGCCCGCGGGAACCGTAAGGCACGCGGCCGGTATCGCCAAAATACACAATATCTTCGCCCGGCAGCAGGCGGCGCAGCTGGCGCACGGCGGTCAGCCCGCCAAGGCCGCTGTCAAATACGCCGATGGGACGCGTATCCATCAGTAAGCACCTCGCTTTTTGCTCAGTGCAAGGCCGATTAGCTTATCAACCAGGGCGGCAAAGCTGTAGCCCTCGTTTTCCATCAGCTTGGGGTACATGCTGATGGGGGTAAAGCCCGGCAGGGTGTTCAGCTCATTGCAAAGCACGCGTCCTGTGCCGTGCTCTACAAAGAAATCGCACCGGGCAAGACCAGCGCAGCCCAAAGCCAGGTAAGCGCGGGCGGCCAGCGTTTTGACTTCGTCCAGCTTCTGGTCCGGCAGGTGGGCGGGAATCACCGTCTTGGATATACCGTTTTTATACTTGTCGTCATAGGTATAAAACTCTGCGCCGGCCAAAATCTCGCCGGGGCGGGTGGTGCGCACTTCCTGCGGGTTATCCGGGTTGCCAATGGCGGCACATTCCACTTCCTGCCCATCAATAAACTCTTCAAACACCACTTTGTCATCTTCCCGCAGGGCGGTGTCAATGGCGGTGTTCAGCTCTTCACGGTTGTGGGCCTTGGTGATGCCCACGCTGGAACCCGCATTGGCCGGTTTGACAAAGATCGGGTAGGGCAGGCGGTTTTCCACGCGGGTCAACAGGGCGCTGCGCTGGGTTTCCGCTTCGGCTCGGACGGCGCTGCACCAGTGGCAGTGGGGCACATGATAGGCGTCCATGATGGTATTGGCAACGGCTTTGTCCATGCAGGCAGCGGATGCCAGAACGCCGCAGCCCACATAGGGGATGGCAGCCAGCTCCAGCAGGCCCTGAATCGTGCCGTCCTCGCCGTTTTTGCCGTGCAGGATGGGGGCGACCACATCCACCGGCAGCAGTTCATAGCCGTTGGCGCTGTGCATCAGCAGGCCATGGTCGCTGCGGTCCGGGCTGAGCACGCAGGGCACGCAGGAAGCATCCTGCTCCCAGCTGCCGCTGCGCATGCCCTCGGTAGAGCCGCTGTATTTCAGCCAGCGGCCCTGTTTGGTAATGCCCACCAGAATCACTTCATATCGGTCCGGCATGGTGGCAAGGGCATCCGCCCATGCCGCAGCCGAAACACAGCTGACCTCATGCTCGCTTGAACAGCTGCCAAACAGCAGGGCCACGCGAATCTTGTTTGCTTGTTGTTTCATATTGTCAGGTATGCTCCCTTTTTGTTTTCGGCCGGTTCCGGGGCAGTTTGCCGCCGGAACCTGGCTGTATGGCATAACACTACACTTTAATACTATATCATATTTATGCGGTTTATGCCAGTGGTTGTCCGCTATTTCCGGGATTTTTTGCGCAAAACAAAATCCCCGCAGCCCGCCGGTGCAAAACCGGGGCCGCGGGGGATAAGATACGATACTTTAAGCCGGATTTTCCACAATTTTTAAGGCAACACCGCAGCCGCCGGAGCGGTGCTTAAGCCGTCAGGCGGGAATTGTGCGGTATTGCCTTAAGGAACTTGTGGAGAACAAAAGGCTTCGGGAGCAGCGGTTATACGTACTTGGCAATAATGGAGTTCACAGCATCAGGGTCAGCTGCGCTCCAGGTCTGCCAGTTCTGGCCTGCGGCTGCAGCAGCCTGGCCCAGCTCCACCAGCAGGGCGGGGAGCTGCTCTTCATATACGGTGCCGATGGTATCGCCAAAGTGGGCATGGCCCAAAGCATCGGACCCGCCCAGGAAGATGGCAAACGCCGGGGCAGGCTTGCCGCCCGGCACCGCTTTAACCGTGCCCTGGAAGCCGATGGCTGCGGCCTGGTGGCCGGAGCAGCTGGACGTGCAGCCGGAAATGCAGACTTTGGGCAGGGCACCGTCCGGAATGTTAGCTTCCCGCACGGCCTGCACAGCGCGCTGCAAAACGGACTGGCTGTCCCGCACGCCCTGCTGGCAGATGGAAGCGCCGATGCAGGCAACGCTGGTCTCAAACAGCGTTTTGGCACCATCTGCGGTGGCATCCAGCACAGCGGCAGCTTCGTCTGCTGTCAGGTTGATGATGTACAGCGTTTCATTGGGGGCAACGCGGCATTCGCAGCCGGGGATGGTGCTGAGCAGGTTGTCCAGCTGCACCAGCTTTTCCGGGATCAGGCGGCCGCCGATGGGGTGGTACGCCACAGCGTACAGCCCCGGCTGTTTTTGGGCAATGGCGCGCGGGTCATCCAGCGTGCCGGTGCCGGTTTTGGTAATGGCGGCGGGGGTCAGGTGCAGTTTCAGGCTTTCGTCCGCCTTGGCAGCGGCAACGTTCTCCAAAAAGACGCGGCGCAGCTCGTCCGGGCCAAGGGTCTCTTGCATAAAGCGGGTGCGGGCCTTGGCACGGTTCTGGTAATTGCCGTGCTGGCAGAAGGTGGTGATCATGCCGCGGATATAGTACAGCACATCCTCTGCGGGCAGAGATTCTGCCGCCAGAATGCCCATGCGCCAGCCGCCGCCCAGGCCGCCGGCAATGTACAGCTTAAAGGTGCCGTCCGGCTGCGCCACAAAGCCCATATCGCGGAACGCGGTGTGCACACAGTCATCCACGCCGTTGCAGAACGCAACCTTCAGCTTGCGCGGCATGTGGATGTCACGGCAGATGGAAAGCAGATACTCCGTTGCGGCCTCGGCCCAGGGCATAACGTCAAAAGCTTCGCCGGGCTGCACGCCGGTCAGGGGGCTGGCCTGAATGTTGCGGGGGTTATCACCGCCGCCGCCGCGGGTGATAATGCCGCAGGGGATGGCGGCCTCCATGATGGCAGGCACCTCGTCCGGGGTCAAATCGTGCATCTGGATCGCTTCGCAGGTGGTCAGCTTCAGGAATGGCACATGGTACTGCTGAACAGCCTGTGCCATAAAGTGCAGGCGCTCCGGCGTGACCCGGCCGCCCGGCAGGCGCAGCCGCAGCATATGCTTGGCGGCATCGCGCTGGGCATAACTGCCAAACCCGCCGGAAATGCCTTTATAGTCCTTGCGGGCAATTTCGCCCTGGGCAAAGGAGTGGATCGTGTTGGAAAAGCCGCCGATTTCTTCGCGGTAAGTGTTGAGCCATTGCTGGTCCATGGTTGGAACCCCCATTACATCCTAGTTATTTTTTCATAAAATAATAAATAATAATGAATAAAGAATAATGTCAGTGCGCCGCCCGCGGCGGCGCGAATAAAATAGGTTGACTGCTTTGGTCGGAGTGCTTTTTGCCGGAGCAGTTGACCTAACTAAAATGTGACGCCGTGGGTGTCACACAACCATTATTCATTATTCTTTATTTTCTTTTAATTACATCACTAAGTATAGTGGATAAAAAAGCAATCTGCAAGAAACTAAGCAAAAATAAAGCCCGGCCCGGCAGACAGCCGGTACCGGGCAGAGCGACAGAAATTATTCGCCAAATACCTTGATGTAGTCAGCCTTGAACTTTTCAATGCCGGCATCGGTCAGCGGGTGATGCAGCATCTGTTCAATGACCTTGTAAGGAACGGTGGCGATATCAGCACCAGCCAGAGCGCAGTCCGTTACATGGATGGGGTTGCGGACGGAAGCGGCAATAATCTGGGTGTCAATGTCGGGGTAGTTCAGGAACATGTCATGAATGGTTTCGATCAGTTCAATGCCGGGCTGGCCAATGTCGTCCAGACGGCCCAGGAACGGGCTGACGTAAGTAGCGCCTGCGCGGGCAGCCAACAGCGCCTGGTTGGCGGAGAACACCAGCGTGCAGTTGGTGGGAATGCCCTTGGCGGACAGTGCCTTGATGGCCTTCAGGCCCTCAGCGGTCATGGGGATCTTGACGACCATGTGCTTGGGGTCCAGGGCATAGATGGCTTCGCCCTCAGCAACCATGGTTTCAGCGTCCACGGTGGTGGCCTTTACTTCGCCGGAAATGGGGCCGTCCACGATGGTGGCGATCTCTGCCAGGGTCTCGGCATAATCGCGGCCTTCCTTGGCAATCAGACTGGGGTTGGTGGTGACACCGGCAATAATGCCCATGTCATTGGCTTTACGGATCTCATCTACATTCGCAGTATCAATAAAAAACTTCATGATTTTGCCTCCTTTTATGTGGCATTTTATTTGTCCTTTGCATTATATCACAATATTCTATAAAATGGAAACATTTTTTAAGGCCTGCGCAAAAGTCCGCAAGGAATGAGAAGGCCCGCGAAAAAAATGAGAAATGCCGTGCTGGTTTCGGCTCCCAGCCCTGCCAGACTGCCATAAAAAACACCCCGCAGCAAGAGATTCGCTGCGGGGTGTCTTTATCAATTTGTGCGATGTTGCCTTAAAGCTTTTTGCCCCGTCCTTTTTCAAAAAGGCGGGAAAAGCGGGAATTATTCGTACAGAGGGAAGCGAGCGGTCAGGCTGGCAACGCGGGCAGCGATGTCGTCTTTCTTGCCCTCAAAGTCAAAGATGCAGTCTGCGATGCAATCGGCAATCTCTTTCATCTCGGCGGGGCCCATGCCGCGGGTGGTCACAGCAGGGGTGCCAAGGCGGACACCGCTGGTCACAAACGGGCTGCGCTTTTCACCGGGAACGGTGTTCTTGTTGGCAGTAATGTGTACTTCGTCCAGGTTGTGCTCCAGTTCCTTGCCGGTCATCTCGGAATCGGTCAGGTCAACCAGCAGCAGGTGATTGTCGGTGCCGCCGGAAACCAGCTTCACGCCGCGGGCGGTCAGCTCGTCGGCCATAGCAGCGGCGTTCTCCACAATCTTGCGGGCATAATCCTTGAACTCCGGTTTCAGTGCCTCGCCAAAGCAGACAGCCTTTGCAGCAATCACATGCTCCAACGGGCCGCCCTGGGTGCCGGGGAAGATGGCGGAGTTGATGCGCTTGATCAGGTAAGCGTTGTTGGTCAGGATCAGGCCGCCGCGGGGACCGCGCAGGGTCTTGTGGGTGGTGGTGGTCACAACATCAGCATAGGGCACCGGGTTCTGGTGCATGCCGCCGGCAACCAGGCCGGCAATGTGAGCCATGTCCACCATCAGCATTGCGCCGTAACCGTGGGCGATCTCGGCCAGCTTTTCAAAATCGATAGCACGCGGGTAAGCGGAAGCACCGGCAACCAGCAGCTTGGGGCGAACCTTGGCAACCTGCTTGGCCAGGGCAGCGTAATCAATGCGGCCGTCCTCGGCAGAAACGCCGTAGGAAACAAAGTTGTAGTTCTTGCCGCTCATGTTGGCGGGGGAACCATGGGTCAGATGGCCGCCCTGGGAAAGATCCATGCCCATGACGGTATCGCCCAGGTTGAGCAGGGCAAAGTAAACGGCCAGGTTGGCCTGTGCGCCGGAATGGGGCTGCACGTTGGCATATTTGGCACCAAACAGCTTGCAGGCACGGTCAATCGCAATCTGCTCAACCTGGTCCACAAACTGGCAGCCGCCGTAATAGCGGTGGCCGGGGTAGCCCTCGGCATATTTGTTGGTCAGCACGCTGCCCATGGCAGCCATAACGGCAGGGGAAACAATGTTTTCGCTGGCAATCAGCTCAATGTTTGCCTGCTGGCGGCCCAGCTCACGCTGCATGGCCGCACCCAGCTCCGGGTCATACCCCGAAACAAAACCAATGGTGTCCATCATGTCCTTGTACATAATACTTACTCCTTTCAGTGTTACCCTTATATACTGAAAACGGGGCCCCGCCCCAGAAAAACGAAATTAAGTTAGGAGGTAGGAGGTAGGAGGTAGGAGGTAGGAGTTAGGAGTTATTGCAAGGCAAAGCCCGCAGCCGGATATGAAAGGGAAATTGTAGGGAACGGTCTTGACCGTTCCGAAACCAATGAAATTACCAGGCAAAAGACCAATAATCCGAAACCCGCAGAACGGTCAAGACCGTTTCCTACAGATTATCCCAATATTCCGGCAAACTTTTCTGGTGCCCACAACCAAAAACTCCTAACTCATCCCTCCTGACTCCTAACTGATTAGATGCTTCCTTTCGTGGAAAGCACGCCCACAATGCGGTCGTCATGGCGGGCGGCGGCGGAAAGGGCTTTGGCGAATGCTTTGTACATGGCTTCCAGCTTGTGGTGGTCGTTTTCGCCGTACAGCACCTTCAGGTGCAGGTTCATCATGGCGCTGTAGCTGACAGCGTAAAAGAATTCCCGTGCCATCTGCACATCCATGCCGCCGCAGCTCTGCCCGGCAAAGCTGGCATCATAAACAAAATACGGCCGTCCGCCAAGGTCCACAGCGCACAGGGCCAGCGTTTCGTCCATGGGCAGCATGCAGCTGCCGTAACGCACAATGCCGGCTTTGTCGCCAAGGGCCTCACGGATGGCCGTGCCAAGCGCGATGCCGCAGTCTTCAATTGTGTGGTGACAGTCCACGTTCAGGTCGCCATCACAGTGTAATGTCAAATCAAACAGGCCGTGGCGGGCAAAGCCGTCCAGCATGTGGTCAAAAAAGCCGATGCCGGTGTGCAGGTCGGCTTTTCCGCTGCCGTCCAGGTCCAGGGTGACGGTAATGTTGGTTTCCCGCGTTTTGCGGGTCACGGTAGCAGTGCGGCTCACGGTTGCATCTCCTTTGCATGGTCCGGCCAGTGGGTGCCGGAAACAAAATAATCCGCATATTTGGTCGAAAGTTCTTCCCCCAGCCGCATTACGCCGCCGTACAAATGGCGGGAACACTGCGCCCGGATGGCGGCGGTATCATTGCGGGCAATGGCATCCAGCAGAACATCATGTTCCGCCACAATATCGCCAAAATTGCCAACGGCCACAAGGTCCAGCATGCGGAACCGCGAATAGCTGTTCTGCGAAGTCTGGATCAGCTGCCACAGCTGGTCTTTGCCGGTAGCAAGAAACCAGCTTTCGTGCAGGCGGCTGTCCAGCTCATAAAACATCCGCGGGTCTGGGTGGGGGTGGGCCGCCAGGCGGCGCAAAGCATCGTTGCGGGTTTTCAGCTGGGCCAGCTGTTCGGGGGTGCAGGCAGCGGCAAAGTCTGTCATCACGGCGGACTCCACCGCGTTGCGCAGGTAGATCTGCTGGCTGATGGTGTCAAAATCCAGCTGGGTGACCCGCGTGGATTTGTAGGGGGTGACTTCAATCAGTCCGGCAATGCGCAGCTCCTGCAAAACGCTGCGCACCGGCGTGCGGGAAACCCCGAACTGCTCGCACAATGCGTTTTCCCGCAGGGTGGAGCCGGGCTTTAATTCCAGCAACATGATCTGCTGGTACAGCGTTTGGAAAATGTCATGGCTGGAAAATGCCTGCATGTCCGGGAACCTCCTTCTCTTTAGTATACTAAAGAATATAGCACCGTTGCCCCCGTCCGTCAACGATACACCCCAACATTTGGATGATTGTCTGATAAGAGTTTACGATTTTGCAACACATTCCGGCACTTTGCGCGCTACAATAATGTTAACAAACCATAAGGTGTACCTGAAAAGTCGAAAATTCAGCCTGTTTCTACAACCAAAGCTGGATTTTGCGTTAAAAACCTTGGAATCCATAAAGGATTCCTGCGGCTTTTGCCTTAAATCCCGCTTGTGTTTGCGGAATAATTGTCATTTTCTTTGCTTTCAGCTACACTCTAAGGCGGAGTTTTGCGCCTTAGCGGTGCTCCCTGTGTGACAAAAGCTGGCGAACCCCTGTATCTGTTGCCGGCTTGTGTGAAAGGACCAAAAGCAACATGGGTAAAATCATCGGAATTGATTTAGGAACAACCAACAGCTGCGTGGCTGTGGTGGAAGGCGGACGCCCAACCGTTATCCCCAATGCCGAAGGCCAGCGCACCACCCCGTCGGTCGTTGCTTTTGCAAAAAGCGGCGAACGCCTTGTGGGCGATCCGGCCAAACGCCAGGCTGTCACCAACGCACCGCGCACCATTGCCAGCGTTAAGCGCAAAATGGGCAGTGATGAGCGCATTCCCATTGACGGCAAGTGCTTCTCCCCGCAGGAGATCAGCGCCATGATCCTGCAAAAGCTGAAAGCGGATGCAGAAGCTTATCTTGGTGAACCGGTGGCAGAAGCCGTTATCACCGTGCCGGCTTATTTTAACGATGCCCAGCGCCAGGCTACCAAAGATGCCGGGCGCATTGCGGGCCTGAATGTAAAGCGCATTATCAACGAACCTACTGCGGCCGCCTTGGCTTATGGCCTGGATAACGGCAAGACCCAGAAAGTGATGGTGTACGACCTGGGCGGCGGTACATTCGATGTTTCGCTGATCCAGATCGGGGATGGCATTGTGCAGGTGTTGGCCACCTGCGGTGATAACCATCTGGGCGGCGATGACTTTGATGCTCGTGTGGCTGACTGGCTGGTGCGGAACTTTGCCGCTGAAAACCAGGTAGACCTGACCCGTGATCCCGTTGCCATGCAGCGCGTGCGGGAGGAAGCCGAGAAAGCCAAAAAAGAGCTTTCCGCTGCCACCCATACTGAAATCAACCTGCCGTTCATCACCGTTGGCCCCAACGGCCCGCTGCATTTGCAGGCGGAACTGACCCGCGCCAAGTTTGATGAGCTGACCGCTGACCTGGTGGAGCGCACGGCACTGCCGGTGCGCAACGCCCTGCGGGATGCCCACCTGGCCGCCAACGACCTGGATCAGGTGCTGCTGGTAGGTGGTTCCACCCGCATCCCGGCGGTGCAGGCCAAGGTCATGCGGATGATCGATCTGGAACCGTCCAAAACGCTGAACCCGGACGAGTGTGTAGCCCTTGGCGCTGCGGTGCAGGGCGGACGCCTTGGCGGCGAAGGCCTGGCTGCTGGCGGGCAGGACCTGCTGCTGATGGACGTTACCCCGCTGACCCTTTCGATTGAGACGGTGGGCGGTGTGGCAACCCATCTGATCGACCGCAACTCCACCATTCCCACCCGGTATTCCAAAATCTTTACCACCGCCGCGCCGTTCCAGAGCACAGTTGAAATCAAGGTGCTGCAGGGTGAGCGGGAGTTCGCCAAGGATAATAAGCTTATCGGCAACTTTACCCTCAAGGGCATCAAACGCGCCTGGGCCGGTGTGCCGCAGATCGAAGTGACCTTTGATATTGACGCCAACGGCATTGTGACGGTGAGCGCCCGTGACCTTGGCACCGGCAAACAGCAGAGCATTACCATCACTGGGTCTTCCAACCTGAGCGAGCAGGAGATCCGCCGCGCCATGGACGATGCCGCTGCCTTTGCCGGGCAGGATCAGGAGCGCAAAGCCGCCATCGAGGCCCTGAATGCCGCGGAAGCCGCCATCTACCGCGTCAATTCCGCCCTTGGCAGTAAAGAGGGCAAGGAGCTGGATAAGGACACCAAAAACCGCATTAAAGAAGCAGAAAAGAACCTGGAACGCCTGACCCGCCACAAAAAGCCAGAAAAAATGACCCCCCAGGACACCCAGGCCCTGAACGCCGCCCGCGAAGCCCTGCAAGCTCAGACCAAGGATCTGGTAGCACGGTGGGAGCGACGAGGGAAAGTTAGGAGCTAGAAAGTAGGAGTTAGGAGTTTTTGGGGCTGCAGGTACCCAAAAATTCTGTCTGAATATTAAAACAAAAATGTAGGGAACGGTCTTGACCGTTCCCTACAATTATTTTATGGGGTTGCGGCAAACTTTCAAACCGCCACTTAACTCCTACCTTTACAGGTAGCTCAGTTCCTCCCGTCTGGTTCCTGCCAAATCGGGGTGGTCGAGGACGGCGCCGGCACCGAGGGCAACGCAGTCCAGCGGGGCTTCGGCAATGTGTACCTCAATGCCGGTTTCGTTCTGGATCAGAGTATCCAGCCCGCGCAGCAGGGCACCGCCGCCCGAAAGCATGATGCCGCGGTCAATGATATCGCTGGAAAGCTCCGGCGGAGTGCATTCCAGCGTGTCCTTGATGGCTTCCACAATGCGCATCAGGTTTTCGTTCATTGCCTCGCGCACTTCTTCAGAGCGGATCAGGATATCTTTCGGCAGGCCGTCCACCAGGTTACGGCCCTTGATCTCCATTGTGGTTTCGCCATGCTCGGTGTCGGTGGGGTCTGGCGGGCAGGCGGAGCCGATTTCCAGTTTAATCTGCTCAGCAGTGCGTTCGCCCACCAGCAGGTTGTATTTGCGCTTGATAAAACTGGTAATGCTCTGATCCAGCGCATCGCCCGCACAGCGCACGCTGCGGGATGCCACAATGCCGGAAAGGCTGATGACTGCCACTTCCGCCGTGCCGCCGCCGATATCCACAATCATGCTGCCCACCGGTTCAGCGGTCGGCAGCCCGGCGCCAATGGCGGCGGCCATCGGCTCTTCGATCACCGTTACCTGGCGGGCACCGGCTTTGGCGGCGGCCTGGCGCACGGCGCGGCGTTCCACTTCGGTCACGCCGGACGGCACGCAGATGACCACGCGCGGCCGCACGAACAGGCGGCTGCCGCATGCCTGGCGGATAAAACTTTGCAGCATGGCGGCGGTGATGTCAAAGTCGGCAATCACGCCGTCTTTCAGCGGGCGTACCGCCAAAATTGAGTTGGGCGCTGCGCCGATGATGGCTTTGGCCTCGTGGCCTACGCAGCGCACACGCAGTTCGTCGGTGCGGGCATCCACCGCCACAACGCTGGGCTCGCGGATGATAATGCCGCGGCCTTTCATATACACCAACGTGTTGGCGGTGCCAAGGTCAATGCCAATATCACAGGTAAACATATTGCGCAGAGCTTCAAGCAGCTGCAAAATCGGATTTGCCATTTTTATCTCCCCATCATGTGTTTGTGCGGGTGGGCCGCACAAAGAATGCGCACGACACGCCGCAGCAGCCAGGCCGCTGCGGCACTGCCGTTACAGCGCTCCGGCCTGGCGCAGTACCTGTGCCAGACGGTGTACGGGCAGACCCATAATATTGTAATAACATCCCACAATGCCGCTGCACCACAGCGCAGCATGGCCCTGGATGGCGTAAGCCCCGGCTTTGTCATATGGTTCCGGGGTGCGCGCATAGGCAAGCAGGTCACTTTCCTCAATGGGCGCAAACTGCACGCGGGTGGTTTCGGTGGCAAGATATGCCTTGCCGCCGTGCACCACGCATAGCCCGGTATGTACTTTGTGCTCCCGGCCAGAGAGCGCGTGCAGCATCCGCACGGCGTCTTCCTCGCCGGAAGGTTTGCCGAACACAGCGCCGTCACAGTCCACCACGGTATCACAGCCGATCACGGTATCATCGGGGTGCTGCTGCGCCACGGCCAGGGCTTTGGCTTCCGCCAGGGCCTGGGCCAGCTGGGCAGGCGTTGCGGCGGTAATGCGGCTTTCGTCCACATCACTGGGGGCAACGGTATAGTTGGGCGTGATCAGCGCCATCAGCTCCCGCCGCCGCGGGCTGCCGGAGGCTAAAATCAAGGACATAATGGGATGTTCCTTTCGTAACAGATTCTACCGCACCACCGCGGCGAAACAAAGGGAAAAGAGGAAGTTAGGAGGTAGGAAGTAGGAGTTAGGAGTTAAATGTGCTTTTGAAGGTTTGCAACAAAGAATAAAATAAATTGTAGGGAACGGTCTTGACCGTTCCGAAACCAAAGGATTTATCTGACAAAAGGCCAATCATCCTAAACCTGCGGAACGGTCAAGACCGTTCCCTACAGGTATCTTTTTTTGCACACAGCCAGACTTTACAGGTTATCTGCGGCCCCAAAAACTCTTAACTCCTAACTCCTCCCGCCTAACTCTCAACTATTTTCCTGTCGATCCAAACCCGCCTTCACCGCGTTCGGTTTCGTTCAGGGTGGCGGCGGGCACAAAGGCGGCCTGCCACACGGGGGCAATGCACAGCTGGGCCACGCGCTCACCGGGGGCGATGGTGTAAGGCTCGGTGCCAAGGTTGATCATGGGCACTTTCAGCTCGCCGCGGTAATCGCTGTCCACAACGCCAACGCCGTTGGCCATGCACAGCCCGTGCTTGATGGAAAGTCCGCTGCGGGCATACACCAATGCCACGCACCCGGCATCCGGCAGCTCAATGGCAAGGCCGGTGGGCACCAGCACCCGCTGCATGGGGGCAATGGTCAACGGCTCTTCCAGCGCGGCGCACAAATCAGCCGCCCCCGCCCCCGCCGTTGCATATGCCGGCACCTTAGCCAGCGGGGAAAGAACGGAATATTTGACGATTTTTTGTTCCATAGTACGTTGGGGTGAGTTAGGAGGGAAGAGTTAGGAGTTATCTCAATTAGGAATTAGCAATTAGAAATTACGATGCCCCCCGTAGGGGCGCATGATTGCAAATTCCATTATGGCATATATGGCAATGTTTCGGAACGGTCAAGACCGTTCCCTACAGAGCAAAACCTTAGGCCCTGCTTTAACTTCTAACTCCTACTTCCTCACTCCTAACTTACCCTTCCTCCGATATTATGATTTAGGGCAATACCGCATAATTCTAAGTGCCGATACGGCGAGCGAGGTGCGGCA
>OGXO01000402.1_pt1 | contig 24699 bp, 20 predicted proteins | sample 1576321 | NCBI WGS metagenome assembly OGXO01 (sample SAMEA3541568, study PRJEB24748) | human gut metagenome | biome: human gut; feature: human-associated habitat; material: faeces | place: China | collected 2012 | reverse complement strand
CATAAACTTTGATTGTAGATTCGATCACGCTGTCAGGTGAATTGCTGATGAATGCTCCGTCACTGGACGAATACCAAAGCCGCAATCCGGACCGTGTGAGAAAGCAGATGGCAGCCATCTACACCGCCCTTACCGAACAGCAAATTATTTACAGCACCATTCCCGCCAGCTTCGAAGAGCACGGACAGCGTGTCCGTCTGACAGATTCCGTACTGGCACAAAAGCTCGGAACCTGTCTGGATATGGCACTGCTTTATGCTTCCTGCCTCGAATCCATCGGACTGAATGCCCTCATCGTCATCACCAAAGGGCATGCTTTCGCAGGCGGCTGGCTGGTGCCGGAAACCTTTCCGGACCCTGCCATCGACGATGTATCCTTACTGACCAAACGAACCGCCGAAGGAATCTACGACATCACGCTGGTAGAAACCACCTGCATGAATATGGGACATAATGCCGACTTCGACAACGCCGTGAAAAGCGCGAACGGCAAACTGAGCGATCCGGGCAGTTTCATCCTCGCCATCGACGTCAGAAGGGCCAGGCATTCGGGAGTCCGCCCGATCCCGCAGCGCGTACTGAACGGACAAGTATGGGAAATAAAGGAAGATGAGGATATGAACAGAAATACCACGCACGCCACTCCGCAAAGCGTGAATCCATATGATTTGTCGGGTAGCGAAACTCAGACAGTCCTCACCAAACAGTTGCTTTGGGAAAGAAGACTGCTGGATTTGAGCGGTGCTGCGCCTGGTGCGCGCCGCCCGGATTCGCGGGGTGTCTCCGCCGCCGGTGGACGTGTTCGGTTTCGAGCGGTATCCCGAGACGGTGCGGCGGCTGAAAGCCTGTGTCGAGGGGGCTGCGACGGACGCGCGCGGCTGAAGGGCCGGCGCGTCGTCCGGGGCGGTCTTCGCCCCGGAGCCGGACGCGCGTTTTCGCCGGAGAGAGTCTCGCGTCGCCCAGCGCGGCCGCCGGGCCGGAATCGATCTCCGGACCGAGTCAGAGCGTCCTGTGAGCCGGATTCTGAAAAACGCGATTTCTGTCCGGGGATGCAGGACGGTACTGTTTTTGATGTCGTTCGGGATAAGTCGCTGAAATTGTCTGAAACGGACAAAAAACAACGATTATAACAAAAATTTGTCTATTTTTGGACACGGTAAAAACTCAAAACCAACCAGGAGAAGATGAAATAGACATACATTGAGGTGACTCGATTGCTGTATCTGGTACTGAAAATCGCCAAATTCATTCTACACACAGATAACAGAGGATACTTGTGCATACGTCTGTATAGCACGGATTCTGCTTGTTTTTGTGTAGGGCGTTTGGCGATGCCTCAGTACGGAGCTTGCGGGTTCCGTGCTTTTTTGTTTTTGGCCCCAAAGGTGTGTCCGTAGGCGGTTTCGGGTTATAAGTGGACGATATAGAATTAGTTATAATAGTTGTTTAACGAATAATCAGTGAGTTATGGTTGTGCTGAAACATGGTGAGTTGTATCTATTCTCTTCCACGGAGGAACCCTATGAGGACGCTTTCGGCGTTTTCGAATGTATCGACGGCGGATATATCCTGCTCCGGGTGATGTTCAACGGCCGGGGAATGTCGCGGAACTGCTGGCTGCCGGACGCATACCGGATCGTCCGGCAGGCGACTCCGAAAGAAACGGGTTTGTTTCAGGAGATTGTCGTTCGTATCTCTCGCGGCCTGGATTTCTTGAAGGTCATGAGTCCCGAGACCTACCAGTTGCAATTGATCGTCAGCGAATTGTTTTCCCGGCAGGATGCCGAGGGAGGAGGACGGGCCGTACAGTAAAAAAACGTATGCGGACGCCGGCGATCCGGTATCCGCATACGGGCGCGCCCGGTGCGACGGGGTTACATCCGGAACGTGTCCGGGTCGAGTCCCGAACTTTCGCATTTTATGTGCGTGATGAAATTCATCTCCTGCGAGCTGAGTTCGAAGTCGAACAATTGCGCGTTCTCGACGATCCGCGACGGCGTGATGGACTTCGGCAGCGGCAGGATGCCCCGTTGTAGGTGCCATCTGAGGACGATCTGCGACACGCTCTTGCGGTGCTTGGCCGCGAGCACGTCCAGTTCGACGCTTTCGAACAGCCGTCCCTGGGCCAACGGGCCCCACGCCTCGACGAGAATGTCCCGCGCCCGACAGTACTCGACCGTTTCGTTCTGGGGCATACCCGGGTGCAGTTCGATCTGATCGACCATCGGCGCGATGTCGGCCTTTTCGAGCAGCGCGTCCAGGTGGCGCGGCTTGAAGTTGCTGACGCCGATGGCGCGCACGCGCCCTTCCCTGTATAGTTTTTCCATCGCCCGCCACGTTTCGCGGTTCAGTTGCTGCCAGTCGTCGTCGTGCTTTCTCGGGATCGGCCAGTGGATCAGGTACAGGTCGAGGTAGTCCAGTTCCAGGTCGGACAGGGTTTTGTCGAATGCGTGCAGCGTCGTTTCGTAGCCCTGCGCGCTGTTCCACACCTTGCTGGTTATGAACAGCTCTTTGCGGTCGGTGCCGCACTTGCGGATGGCTTTGCCGACGCTCTTTTCGTTGCCGTAGACGGCAGCCGTGTCGATATGCCGGTAACCCGCATGGACGGCCTCGATGACCGAACTGACGGCCGTTTCGCCGTCCGGCGTCAGGTAGGTGCCGAAACCGACGCAGGGTATTTGCACGCCGTTGCTCAGCGTAAACGTGTCTTTCAGCGATTTGAACGATTCTTTCGGTGATTTCATAATGCGTTGTATTTAGTCTGTTCCCCGTTTTTTCTGCATAACCCGTGCCGTTCCGGACGGTCGCGCCCGATTTCCGCCGGACGGCTTTTTCCCTTCGTGTTTCCGGCCGGGCTTTCGCCTGCGTTTCTTCGCGCCGGCGTCCGGCGGTTCTGCGCTTTACCGGGCGGTTTCAGTCGTTTGCGCGTCCGGCGGTCGCTTTTCCGCGGCGGTCAGACGGGCAGCGTGATCGTGAACCGGCTGCCGTGCCCGATCTGGCTCTCGACGCCGATCGTGCCGCCGTGCGCCTCGACGAACTCTTTCGAGATAGCCAGTCCGAGGCCGCTGCCCTGCACTTTGGTGCCCGGTACGCGGAAGTAACGGTCGAAGATGCTTTTATGATAGCGCGGGTCGATGCCGCGTCCGAAGTCCTGCACGAAAATATCGATCTTGTTGTCGCGCTGCGCCGCCCCGACGATGATCCGCGCCCCTTCGGGCGAGTGGTGGATCGCGTTCGACAGCAGGTTCGTGACCACCCAGGCGATTTTTTCGCTGTCGATGAACAGCTTCGCGATCTTTTCGGGGTATTCGACTTCGACGAAACAGCCGAAACGTTCGGCCAGCACCCGCGTCGCCGCCACCGCGTAGTCGATCAGTTCGATCGGCTTGGTGACCTTCGGCATCAGTTGCAGCTTGCCCGTCTCGATCTGGGTCAGGTTCAGCAGCTCGCCGGTGATGCCGAGCAGCCGGTCGCTGTTTTCGCGGATACTCTGCGCGAGGGCTTTCTGCTCGTCGTTCAGCGGCCCGAGCCGGCTGTCCTCGAGCAGGTGCAGGCTCATCATGATCGACGCGATCGGGGTCTTCATCTCGTGCGAGACGGTCGAGATGAAATTCGTTTTGGCGGAATCGATCTCCTTGTATTTGGTGATGTTGTTCAGGATAATCATATTGCCGATAAAACTTTTCTTCTTCTCGCCGACCGGCGTGACGTACAGCGGGATGTTTTCCATTTGGAAATAGCTCTCCTTGTTGTCGGCGTAGATTTTCAGCGGCTCCTTATTCGGGTCGTCCGAGTAGAGTTCGCGGATCAGCCGGCGCAGCAGGTCGTTGTTGAGCGCCACTTCCGTCGCGTTGCGGCCGACGGCCTCTTCGGGCTTCAGATTCAGGATCGTGAACGCTTCGTCGTTCATGAACAGGATCTTTTTATCCGGGTCGAGACCGATGATCGGTTCGTGCAGGCTGTTGACGACCGCTTCGATTCGCTTTTTGGCCATCATCAGGTCGTCCAACGTGCTGCGCTGGTATTCCGACAGTTTTTCGGCCATGTTGTTGAACGATTCGGCTACGGCGCGGAACTCCTTGTTGCGGCTGAAGTCGAGACGTTTGTCGTAGTGGAAATTCGCGATTTCCATAATCCCTTTTTTGAGTTCGCGGATCGGCCGGACGACGGCTTGCGGGAAGCGGATCAGCAGCACGAAGGCGATCAGCGCGCACAGGATCGCGCTGACGGCGATCCGCAACATAGCGTCCTCGGCGGTCGTCCCGGCCAGGCGGCTCTTTTCGCGGATGGCCGTCATGTTCAGATCCATGATCTTGTACAGGTCGCTGCGGATCTCCAGGATCTTGTCCAGCGTGACCGAATCCGACAGTTTGTCGATCTTCGAGCTCAGGTTGTCCGTCACGCGGAATTCGTCCGATTCGGTGATATTCCTGCGTTGCAACGCGAGGTTATCCAGCAGTTCGGTCATCGACGTCGAGTCGAAGGTCAGGCTGTCGAGCGCCGTCATCATGCTGCGGGCGTAGTGCAGCGAGTTGTAATTGTCGGTCAGGATGTTCCCGGAGGCCCGCGACAGGTCGAGAATATAGCCTACGGACTGGATGCCCAGCAGCAGGATCATGGCGAACAGCGCGCCGATGCCCAGCGTCAGTCTTCGTTGAATCAGCATATCAGGATAATATTACGAGGTCGATACTCAGTCGGTACAGTTTGTTGAGCAGACGCCGGAAAAAGAAAGCCGTCCTTACCAGCGAAAGTAGCGTAAATTTCGGTTGGGCGATGCACACCGTACTGATTTTTTGTTTGGAGCACACGTCCATGATGCTTTCAATCACGCGGTCGGAATGCACCTGCAACACTTCGCCGCCCAATTCCGACGCCAGTTTGAAGTTGTTGATCAGGTAACGCTGGTTGGCCAGCGGGATGCGGTCGGCGCTTTCGCGCGGAGTTTGCACGTAGAGTACGGCGAATCTGGCGTTGTAACGCGTGGCCAGCCGGGCGGTCTTGCGGATCACGCGGCGCGGCCCTTTGTCGCCGCTGTCGATCACCGCGAGGAATTTTTCGTGGCGCACGCCGAGGTTTTCGGATACCTCGTTCTCGACTTTCTTTTCGACGCGTAGCGCGACTTCTTTCAGCGCCAGTTCGCGCAGTTGCAGGATGTTCTCCTCTTTGAAAAAGTTGTCCAGCGCGACCTGCACTTTCTCCGGCTTGTAGATTTTGCCGTCTTTCAGCCGTTTGATCAGCTCTTCGGCCGTCAAGTCGATGTTCACTACTTCGTCGGCCATCGCCAGCACGCTGTCCGGGATGCGTTCGCGGATTTCGATGCCCGAGACGCGCTGCACCTCTTCGTTGAGGCTTTCGATGTGCTGGATGTTCACGGCGCTGATGACGCTGATCCCGGCTTCGAGGATTTGCAGCACGTCCTGCCACCGTTTGGCGTGCTCGCTGCCCTCGATGTTCGTGTGGGCCAGTTCGTCGACGATGACGATCTCCGGATGGGTGTTCAGGATGCCCTGGAGATCCATCTCTTCGAGTTCTTTGCCTTTGTAGAACAGTTTGCGACGCGCAATGACGGGAAGCCCCGACACCAGGGCTTCGGTGTCGGGACGTCCGTGCGTTTCGATATAGCCGATCTTCACATCCACGCCCACTTCGAGCAGTTGGTGTGCCTCTTGCAGCATCCGGTAAGACTTGCCTACGCCGGCGATCATACCGATGTAGATTTTGAATTTGCCCCGGTGCGAACGCTTGATCAGATCGAGGAAGTGCTGTACGCTCTGTTTTTGATCCATAAATTAATCCAGCATAATTGAGAATCCGCCTACAAAGTTAACATCATCTTTGGCCGGATTCCATATCAGCCGCGTAAAAATCGGCAGAGAGAACGAGTCCGAGAAACGGATCGCCTTGGTCGCTCCGACCGTGACGTTGCAAACTGCGAATCCGGAAGTGCCGTACATATTCTCGGTGGCCCACGGCGTAAATCCTACCGCTGCGATCATGTCCACGCTTTTGACTGCGAACGGATACGAAATTTCCGCATAGGTCGAGTAGTTCTGCCGTCCTTCGTCGTCGCGGTCGGCGCCGAACAGCATCGTGTTCCAGGCCAGTGTCAGCGGGAAACGTTCGCCGAAACAGTAAGCTCCTCCCACTTCGATCATGTGCGGCGAGTCGGCGCCGAAACGGAAGTATTTTTCGGTGTAACGTTCCGATGAGGGCGTCCAGTAATAGTCGGTCAGCGAGAGGGTCAGTCCGCCCAATGTGTAGGCGGCCGTCAGGTCGGCTTCCTTGTAGTCCCCGGTAAAGTCGGCCGATCCCCATGCGGTCAGCGAGAAATCGCCCGCCGTCATGCCGAGCGTCGGTTGTATGCTGGCGTTGGCGTTGTACGAGCCGCGCCAGATGTAGCTGCTGACGAAATCGGCTCCGACTTTGACCCGTACGCCTTTTTCCTGAGCCATTGCGCAGTCTGCGAGCAGCATTCCGGTCAGTACGGCAAATAAAACGATTGCGGTTTTAAATTTGTTTTTCATGGTCGATTTGTTTTAAAAGTCGGGTTGTTTTTAAATTGTTTTTAATTCGAATGGTTTGCCGGAAGTCTCACAGCGCGCCCGTTTCAGATGCGGCCGCCGGTTTCAGCCGGTCGAGGGCTACGTTCAGTTGCAGTACGTTTACCTTCTCGGTTCCGAAAAGACCCAGCCAGGGTTTTTGGATCGTCTGCCGGATCAGTTCCCTGACGGTCTGCTCGGAAAGTCCGCGGGCTTCGGCCACGCGCCGCGCCTGTACGTAGGCTCCGGCCGGGGAGATGTCCGGATCGAGTCCGCTGCCGCTGGCGGTGACCATCTCGGAAGGCACGTCCTGCCGCAGCAGGTACGGGTGAAAAGTCAGGAAGGTGTCGATGCGGGCTTTTACTTCATCGAGGTATTCGGGGTTGGTCGTAGCCTTGTTGCTGCCGCCCGAACCGCTCCCGTTGTACTCGACCGCCGAAGGACGGCCCCAGAAATAGGTCGCTTTCGTAAACGATTGTCCGACGTTTGCCGCTCCGACGATCCGGCCGTTTTCGGTAACGACGGCCGCCCGGCCGCCGTTCGGCCCGGCTATGCTGCCGACTCCCCACAGGATCAGGACGTAACCCACGCCCAGCAGCGCGCAGAACGCGAGCGTTATTTTGATGGATTTCCAGAATGTTTTCATGATTTTCTTTTTTACGGGTTAGAAAAATACGCTGATCAGCAGGTCGATCAGTTTGATTCCGACGAACGGGACGAGCACGCCGCCCAGGCCGTAGATGAACAGGTTGCGCCGCAGCAGCGCCGATGCGCCGATCGGTTTGTACCGCACGCCGCGCAGGGCCAGCGGAATCAGCAGCGGGATGATGACCGCGTTGAAGATTACGGCCGACAGGATCGCGCTTTGCGGCGAGTGCAGGTGCATGACGTTCAGCGCTTCGAGCGATGGGATCGAGGCGATGAACAGCGCCGGGACGATTGCGAAGTATTTGGCTACGTCGTTGGCGATGCTGAATGTCGTCAGCGTGCCGCGCGTCATCAGCAGTTGTTTGCCGATCTCGACGATCTCGATCAGTTTGGTCGGGTCGTTGTCCAGATCGACCATGTTGCCGGCTTCTTTGGCAGCCTGCGTGCCGCTGTTCATCGCTACGCCCACGTCGGCTTGCGCCAGCGCCGGCGCGTCGTTCGTGCCGTCGCCCATCATGGCGACCAGCTTGCCGCTCTGCTGCTCGCGGCGGATGTACTCCATTTTGTCTTCGGGCTTGGCTTCGGCGATGAAGTCGTCCACGCCGGCCTTTTCGGCGATGTATTTTGCCGTCAGCGGGTTGTCGCCGGTAACCATGACGGTCTTGACGCCCATCTTGCGCAGGCGTTCGAACCGTTCGCGGATGCCCGTCTTGATGATGTCCTGCAGTTCGATGACGCCGATCACCCGTTCGTTTTCCGATACGACCAGCGGCGTTCCGCCGTTTTCCGAGATCAGCGTGACGAGTTTCATGATTTCGTCGTCGAACCGATTTCCGGCCCCCTCGACGATCCGGCGGATCGATTCGAAAGCGCCTTTGCGGATTCGCCGGCCGTCGGCCAGGTCTACGCCGGAGCATTTCGTCTCGGCGGAGAAACGGATCATCCGCGCGCCGATCGTGCTCAGTTCGTGCACGCGGCGGCCCTGTTCGCGCCCCAGTTCGATGATCGATTTCCCCTCGGGCGTTTCGTCGGACAGCGACGAGTACATGCAGGCTTCGACGAACCGACCCATATCCATCTCCGGTGCCGGGTAGAATTTGGTCGCCTTGCGGTTGCCGATGGTGATGGTTCCCGTCTTGTCGAGCAGCAGCGTGTCGATGTCGCCGGCCGTTTCGACGGCCTTGCCCGATTTGGTGATGACGTTCGCACGCAGCGCCCGGTCCATTCCGGCGATCCCGATCGCCGACAGCAGTCCTCCGATCGTGGTCGGGATCAGGCAGACGAACAGCGAAATGAACGCGGCGATCGTGATGTTGGCCCCCACGTAGTCGGCGAAGGGTTTCAGCGTGGCGCAAACGATCACGAATACCAACGTGAACCCGGCCAGCAGGATCGTCAGCGCGATTTCGTTCGGCGTTTTCTGCCGCGAAGCGCCTTCGACGAGCGAAATCATTTTGTCCAGGAAACTTTCGCCCGGCATGGCGGTCACCCGGACGCGGATGCGGTCGGACAGCACTTTCGTACCGCCCGTGACGGAGCTTTTGTCGCCGCCGGCCTCGCGGATCACCGGCGCGCTTTCGCCGGTAATGGCGCTTTCGTCGATCGAGGCGAGCCCCTCGATAATCTCGCCGTCGGCCGGGACGATGTCGCCCGCCTCACATTCGAAGATATCGTTTTTTTTCAGCGCGTTGCTGCTGACGATACGAACGGTATTGCCGTTGATCAGTTTGGCCGGGGTCTCCTCGCGCGTTTTGCGCAGCGAATCGGCCTGCGCTTTGCCGCGCGCTTCGGCGATCGCCTCTGCGAAATTGGCGAACAGCAGCGTAATGAACAGCACGACGAAAACGACGAGGTTGTATCCGAACGACCCCTGGGTCGTATCCCCCGAAATGAGGATGTAGAACAGCAGGACGAACATGACGGCCGTGACGATCTCGACGGTGAACATGATCGGGTTTTTAATCATCGTCCTCGGATCGAGTTTGCGTACCGATGCACCGAGACTCTCTTTGATGAGCTGTTTATCGAACAGCGAATTGGACTTATTCATGGTTTTCAATCGTTTATTTGCTTAAATAATCGGCGATCGGACCCAGCGCCTGTGCCGGGAAAAATGCCAGGGCGGCCACGATGACGATCACGGCGAAGGTCATCAGCGCAAAGGTTGCCGTATCGGTTTTCAGTGTTCCGGCGCTTTCGGGTATGTATTTTTTCGAAGCCAGCAGTCCGGCGATCGCCACTTGTCCGACGATCGGGAAGTAGCGGCCGAGGATCAACACGATCCCGCAGGTGATGTTCCAGAACGGCGTGTTGTCGCTGAGTCCCTCGAAACCGGAGCCGTTATTGGCTGCGCAAGAGGTATATTCGTAGAGCATTTCGCTGAATCCGTGAAACGACGGATTGTTGAGCCAAGCGCCGGCCAGTTCCGGATTTTGCGCCGCCAGGTGGGAGGCCAGCGCCGTGCCGACCAGGATAATCAATGGATGCATCAGTACGACCATCGTCGCGATCTTCATTTCCCGCGCTTCGATCTTCTTACCGAGGAATTCCGGCGTGCGGCCGACCATCAGCCCGCTGATAAAGACGGCGATGATGATGAAAGCGTAATAGTTCATAAAGCCGACGCCCACGCCGCCGAACCAGCAGTTGATCTGCATGTTCAGCATTTGCAGCATGCCACTCAGCGGGGTCTGGCTGTCGTGCATACTGTTGACCGAGCCGTTCGACGTGACCGTCGTGGTCATGCCCCACATCGCCGATGCGGCCGACCCGATCCGGATCTCCTTGCCCTCCATGCTGCCCATATCCTGCCGGATCTCCATAGCTGCGATTTGTTTGCTGCCGCCCATCTCCTGGTCGACCGACACGGCGATCCCGACCACGTAGGCGAACAGCATCACGCCGAAGATGCTCCAGGCCAGCTTACGGCGTTTCAGGTAGAAGCCCAGCGCGAAGACCATTGCCATCGGAATGATCAGGATCGACCAACATTCCAGAATATTCGTGAAAGCGTTCGGGTTTTCGAGCGGATGGGCCGAATTGACGCCGAAGTAGCCGCCGCCGTTCGTGCCGAGTTGTTTGATCGGGACGATCGTGGCGGTCGGGCCCTGGGAGATCGTCTGTTCGGTTCCTTCGAGGGTCGTCAGCGTTTGTTTGCCATCGAAGGTCATCGGCGTGCCGTTCAGGATCAGCAGGATGCCGACCAGCAGCGACAGCGGCATCAGGATACGGGTCGTGCTTTTGACGAGGGAGACCCAGAAGTTTCCGATCGTCGGGGTCGTTTTCGCGGCCATCGCCCGGAAAACGCCGGCCAGCGCCGCCATGCCGCAGGCGGCTGTGATGAACTGGAACAGCATGATGACGAACAGTTGCGTGAAATAGGTCAGTCCGGTTTCGCCGCTGTAATGCTGCAGGTTGCAGTTCACCAGGAAGCTGATGCAGGTATTGAACGCCTGGTCGGGCGTTTGGCCCGGGTTGCCGTCCGGGTTCAGCGGCAGGACGCCTTGGGCCACGAGCAGAATCATGCCCCACAGGAACCAGAACAGATTGACGGTCAGCAGGGCCCGGAGGAACTGTTTCCAGTTCATCTCTTCGTGGGGATTGATGCCGGAAAAACGGTAAATCCACCGTTCGACCGGAGCCATGAAGTCGAGCGGCGTTTTTTCTCCCTTATATACTTTTGCGATGTAGCGTCCGAGCGGGTAACTGAGCGCGATCAGCAGCGCCAGTTGCAAGACGACGCCTGAAATTTCCGTATTCATTTACTTTTAAGGATTGGTTTCGTTAAAATTGTTCGGGTCTGACCAAGACATACATCAGGTAGCCGAAGATCAGGATGCTGAGGATAAACAGTACTGTAAACATGGTCGTCGTTTTTAGATTTTGTCGAACAGGCCGATACATTTGAAGAAAAAGCAGAAGCAGAGACCGCCTGCCGCACACAGTAACAGAAACATCAAAATTTCATTCATACTCGATTGATTTTAGTAATTCGTATTCGTGCCGTTTTAAAGCGAACCGGATGCCGTTTCTTTGAGCGTTGTATGTATTGTTTTGATATGTAGTTGTTTATGGTTAGGAGTCGTCCGGATGCGTATTAGAGAACCCTACCGAAATGAAAGGGTGCGCTTTCCAAAACGGAAGGATTTTCAGGGAAGCTGCGCACGTTCGCCGCCGTTCCCGGATGCGGAAAACGGTGTTTCGGCAGCAGGATTGCACCGTATTTGCAGGTCTTTCCGGAAACGGGCGTTCCGGCGTACCGGGCAGGCGCCGGGAAATAATAGTATTTGATTAAATTATAATTATATAGAAATTATTGATTTGATTTATATTTGAATGCGTATTATCTTTGTCTCAAGAAAAAGAAAACGAATAACCATCTAAAAAATAAAAATTATGAAAACGTTGGATTATCTTCATCTCGAAGCCGGGGCTGCCGGTAAAGTAGTTGTATCGCTTCAGCAGTTGCTGGCCGATTTTCAGGTTCATTACATGAATCTCAGGGGTTTTCACTGGAACATCAAAGGACACGGATTTTTCGTGCTGCATGCGAAGTTCGAGGAGCTGTACGACGATGCGGCCGAAAAAGTGGACCAGATCGCCGAACGCATCCTTCAGCTCGGCGGAGTGCCTTCGAATAAGTTCAGCGAGTATCTTAAAGTGGCGAAGATCGCCGAAGTGGATCATGTTTCCTGTGGCGGGGAGGCTCTCGAACACATACTCGACACTTACGGGTATCTGATCGGGGAGGAGCGCAAGGCGTTGTCGGTTGCTTCGCAGGCTGGAGACGAAGTGACGGTTTCCATGCTGACCGATTACCTGGCCGAACAGGAGAAAATGGTCTGGATGCTCACCGCATACGCTGCCGGCAAGTCTTCCTGCTCCGGGAAATAGTTTCCGGATCGACGAAATAAACAATGGGACGGGAAATTCAGATTTCCCGTCCCGCTGTTTTTGGAAAGCCTCCGCCGTTCGATCCGGATCGAACGGCGGAGGATATTTTCAGGTATTTATAATCCGTATTCGTCGATTTTGCGGTAGAGCGTCGTAACGCCGATTCCCAGCAGGCGGGCCGTTTCGGTTTTGTTGCCGCCGGTGTAGCTGAGTATTTTGGCGATGTGCTGTTTTTCGATCGCGTCGAGCGAGGTCGGCGGAGCGTCGTTCCCGTCGGAGCCGTTTTCACGTTGGAATTCGATCGGCAGATCCCCCACGCGCAGCGTCGTGCCTTCGGCCATGATCATGCTGCGCTCGACGACGTTCCGCAGTTCGCGCACGTTACCGCGCCAGGCGTGCCGTTTCAGCAGGTCGAGATAACCGGGATCGACGGCGTCGATCTTTTTTCCCATTTTTCCGGCGAAAATACCGGCAAAATGGCGGACGTACTCGTCGATGTCGGAGGGCCGCTCCTGAAGCGACGGCAGCCGGATCTGGAAAACCGACAGCCGGTAGTAGAGGTCTTCGCGGAAATTGCCCGTCCGGATCTCTTCGGGCAGGTCGCGGTTCGTCGCGGCGATTACGCGCATATCGACCTTTCGCGGTTTGGTCTCCCCGATTTTCAGGAATTCGCCGCTTTCGAGTACTCGTAACAATTTGGCTTGCAGATCTATCGGCATCTCGCCGATTTCGTCGAGGAAGATCGTGCCGCCGTCGGCCTCCTCGAACAGTCCTTTTTTGTCTTTGGCGGCGCCGGTGAAGGCTCCGGCCCGGTGGCCGAACAGTTCGCTTTCGAGCAGATCTTTGGCGAATGCCGAGCAGTTGACCGCCACGAACGCTTTCCCGCTGCGGCCGCCTTCCCGGTGGATGGCCTGTGCGAAAACCTCTTTGCCGGTGCCCGTTTCGCCGGTGAGCAGTACCGAGGTGTCTGTGGCCGCGACCTTGCAGGCCAATTCAACGGCGTCTCGCATCGCTTTCGACGAGCCGATGACCGCCTCGAACGACGGAGCTGTTTCCGGCTGCCGTCCGGCGGCGGATTTCCGTTGCGCTTTGGCTTTTTCCATCGCGCGGCTCAGCAACGGGATGATTTTCGGATTGTCGTCGCCTTTGGTGATGTAGTCGAACGCGCCGTTCTTGATCGCCTGCACGCCGTCCGGAATGTTGCCGTAGGCGGTCAGCAGGATCACTTCGGCATCGGGCGCGATCGCCTTGATCCGGCCGACCAGGTCGACTCCGTTGCCGTCCGGCAGTTTGACGTCGCACAACACGACCTCGGGGCGCGTGCGTTCCAGTTGGCGGAGTCCCGCCGCACAGTTTTCGGCCTGAATCACTTCGTATCCTTCCAGGCCGATGATGCGCGCCAGCAGGCCGCGCAACTGCCGTTCGTCGTCGATGATAAGTACCTTGTCCATATGCCGGATCGGATTTATTTTTTCGCAAAGGTAAAAAAAAGGAGGAACTATTTTCCGGCCGAAATCCGTTGGCGCGCATTTAGGGTCGTTCGTTTTTATTAATACGTTGATATGTAGTGTTATATGTCGAAATGAAATCCGGCGGGGCGATTCCGGAGGCTCCGGTATGTCCGGCGCTCGGGCTGCGATCCTCCGGATTCCGGTTGCCGGACCGCCGAAAAAAGTGGCCGTCACAGACTTAATAATTCGAAAAAACGCCGTACATTTACGAAATTTTTAGGTCGACTTTAAACATCTTTAACCTATGTCAGTAAACAAAGAAATCAAAAAAGTCATTGTGCTCGGCTCGGGAGCATTGAAAATCGGACAGGCGGGAGAATTCGATTACTCCGGTTCGCAGGCGTTGAAGGCGCTGAAAGCCGAAGGAATTTCAACGGTGTTGATCAACCCGAACATCGCTACGATCCAGACTTCGGACGGAGTCGCCGATCGGGTTTATTTCCTGCCCGTAACTCCTTATTTTGTCGAGGAGATTATCAAAAAAGAGCGTCCCGACGGCATTTTACTGGCATTCGGCGGACAGACGGCGCTGAACTGCGGAACGGAACTGTTCCTCAGCGGCACGTTGGAGAAATACGGCGTGCAGGTGCTCGGAACGTCGGTCGAAGCGATCATGACGACCGAAGACCGCGACTTGTTCGTAAAGAAATTGAACGAGATCGAAGTCAAAACCCCGGTCAGCCAGGCTGTCGAAAGCATGGAGGCGGCCATCGAGGTGGCCAACCGGATCGGGTTCCCGGTGATGGTGCGTTCGGCCTATGCGCTGGGCGGCCTGGGCAGCGGCATATGCAGCAACCTCGATGAGTTCAGGACGCTGTGCGAAAGCTCGTTCGCCTATTCGAAGCAAATACTGGTCGAGGAGTCGCTGAAGGGATGGAAGGAGATCGAATTCGAAGTGATCCGCGATAAGAACGACCACTGCTTCACGGTGGCCAGTATGGAGAACTTCGATCCGCTGGGAATCCACACCGGCGAGAGCATTGTGGTGGCCCCGACCTGTTCGCTGGACGACCAGGAACTGGCCTTGTTGCAGGAACTTTCCAAAAAGGTGATCCGCCACATCGGGATCGTCGGCGAATGCAATATCCAGTACGCGTTCAACTCCGAGACGGACGACTACCGCGTGATCGAGGTGAACGCCCGGCTGAGCCGTTCGTCGGCGCTGGCGTCGAAGGCTACGGGCTATCCGCTGGCGTTCGTGGCGGCCAAACTGGCCCTGGGCTATACGCTCGACCAGATCGGCGAGATGGGAACGCCGAATTCGGCTTACGTGGCCCCGTCGCTCGACTACCTGATCTGCAAAATCCCGCGTTGGGACCTGAGCAAGTTCGCCGGCGTTTCGCGCCAGATCGGATCGAGCATGAAGTCCGTCGGCGAGATCATGTCGATCGGCCAATCGTTCGAGGAGATCATCCAGAAAGGACTGCGGATGATCGGGCAGGGGATGCACGGATTCGTCGGCAACCGCGACCTGGAATTCGGTAACCTTGAAGAAGAACTGTCGCATCCGACCGACCTGCGTATCTTCGCGATCGCCAAGGCGTTCGAAGAAGGTTATTCGATCGACCGGATCTACAACCTGACCAAGATCGACCCCTGGTTCCTCGGCAAACTGAAAAATATCCACGACTATTCGCTCGTGCTGAGCAAATACGATAAGATCGAAGACGTGCCCGCGGCCGTACTGCAAGAAGCCAAGCGGCTCGGTTTTTCGGACTTCCAGATCGCCCGCTTCGTCGAAGACCCGGACGGCAACATCGAGAAGGAGTCGCTGCGCGTCCGCGCCGTCCGCAAGAAGAACAATGTGCTGCCGTCGGTCAAAAGGATCAATACGGTCGCTTCGGAAAATCCCGAGCTGACCAACTACCTCTATGTGACTTACGACGGGACGGAGCACCAGGTTCCTTATTTCAAGAATGAAAAATCGGTCGTCGTGCTCGGTTCGGGCGCTTACCGGATCGGCAGTTCGGTCGAGTTCGACTGGTGCTCGGTGAATGCCGTGCAGACGGCCCGCAAGCTGGGTTACAAGTCGATCATGATCAACTATAACCCCGAGACCGTTTCGACCGACTACGATATGTGCGACCGGCTCTATTTCGACGAACTGTCGTTCGAACGGGTGCTGGACGTACTCGACCTGGAGATGCCTAAAGGCGTGATCGTTTCGGTGGGCGGACAGATCCCGAACAACCTCGCGATCCGGCTGCACCGCCAGGATATTCCGGTGCTTGGCACGTCTCCGCTGTCGATCGACCGCGCTGAAAACCGCCACAAGTTCTCGAGTATGCTCGACCAGTTGGGCATCGACCAGCCGGCCTGGAAAGAGCTTTCGCACATGGATGAAGTGTACGACTTCGTCGGCAAGGTAGGCTATCCGGTGCTGGTGCGTCCGTCGTATGTGCTTTCGGGCGCGGCGATGAACGTCTGCTACAACGCCGAGGAACTGGAGACGTTCCTGAAACTGGCGGCCAAAGTGTCGAAAGAGTATCCGGTGGTCGTGTCGCAGTTTTTGCAGAACGCCAAGGAGATCGAATTCGACGCCGTGGCGCACAACGGCGAAGTGGTCGAATACGCGATTTCGGAACATGTCGAATTCGCCGGCGTCCACTCGGGGGACGCCACGCTGGTATTCCCGGCGCAGAAGATCTACTTCGAAACCGCCCGCCGCATCAAGAAAATCGGTCGCAAGATCGCCAAAGAGCTGAACATCAGTGGCCCGTTCAATATCCAGTTCCTTGCGAAGAACAACGACGTGAAGGTGATCGAATGTAACCTGCGCGCGTCGCGCAGCTTCCCGTTCGTGTCGAAGGTGCTGAAACGCAACTTCATCGAGACCGCGACGCGGATCATGCTCGACACTTCGTACGAAAAGCCGGACAACACGAATTTCGATATCGACTGGATCGGCGTGAAGGCGTCGCAGTTCTCGTTCTCGCGGTTGCACAATGCCGACCCGGTGCTCGGCGTGGATATGTCGTCGACCGGCGAAGTGGGTTGCATCGGCGACGATTTCAGCGAAGCGCTGCTGACGTCGATGATTTCGGTCGGGTACAGTATTCCGAAAAAGGCCGTGATGGTCTCCTCGGGCGACACCCGTTCGAAGGTGGACTTGCTGGACGCCTGCAAGATGCTGCAGGACAACGGCTACGAGATCTATGCGACCGGCGGAACGGAGAAATTCCTCGCCGAGCACGGCGTGAAGGCCGCATGTGTGAGCTGGCCGGACGAAGGGAAGGCGGACAACGTGATCCACATGATTTCCGCGCATAAATTCGACCTGGTCATCAACATCCCGAAGAACCACTCGCACCGCGAGTTGACCAACGGCTACAAGATCCGCCGCGGCGCGATCGACCACAACATTCCGTTGATTACCAACGCCCGTCTCGCGAGCGCCTTCATCGAAGCTTTCTGCGAAATGAAGGAGAAGGATATTCAGATCAAGAGCTGGCAGGAATATAAGTTGTAATCCTTCCCCGTTTCCGTACCGAGACGTTTAAACGGGGGAATGCGGGGATTTCCTTTAGAATGGTGCAACAAGTCAATTACCGACTTGTTGCGCTTTTCTTTTTGTGATGAGGTAACGAATAGGCAATAGTTCTGTTCTAAATTACAGTCGCTATGCGGATGCAACGCACGTTCGGTTATCCCGGCGGATCATTCTTCCGAAAGGGAAAAGCGACCGGTCAATGCTCCTGGAAATAAAGGGTGCAGGCTTCCGGACGGTCGGTGTTGATGATGTCGATGCCGAGTTCGCGGAACGTTTCCCAGGCGTTGACGGTGTCCGGAGACCCCCAAAACCGGATAGGTTTCCCCGTTTTGTGGGACTTCGCCACCAGGCTTTCGATTACCTGCCGGTCTTCGGCGGAGAGCGTGTCTGCACCCCCTTTCCATTTCGAGTAGCGGAAAAACGGCTCGCTGATGAAAGCCACCCGTTCGAGCTGCTGCGGCGTATAGTCCACGTCGATGAATCCGTCGAAAGAAATAAAGCGGGGATACTCCCCGAAAGCTTCAGGGTCGGGCCGACTGCCCGAGATCACGATCCTCACAGCGTACGGATTTACCGAAGGATCGAACACTTCGGGATGTCTTTTCAACTTGGCGATCAGCCGGTCAATGGTCGGGTGCAGCGGAGTTTTCAGGTCGATCATCAGCGTGAGCACCTGCTCCGAACCTCGCCAGGGGCGTCCTTCGTTTTGCCCGAATAAAAAGATCAGCGGTTCGAGATACATTTCATCGAGCGAAAGCGCCGAATCGAGTTCGTGAGGATCGTGCGCCACCAGCAAACCCTCAGAAGCAGGAGCCGCATAAATATCCGCCTCGATAGTATGCACCTGCTGGGAATAAGCGCGGTAAAAAGGAATATTTTTCTGGTAATCGTTGTGGGAATGGATAAGTACCGTTTGCTTCCCGGAATAAGACGAACATAAGAAGGCCATGAAAAATATCAGTCCTGCTCGACCGAAAAAAACGGAACGGGTATTCGAAAATCTGCGAAGCATAGGAGTCGTTTTGATAATTAATATATGGTTTACAAGAGCAAAGATAGAAATTAATAATATGCAATGCCGTGAAAAACAAGTCAGGCCGTCTTTTTTCGTTTGCCGGAGAATGAAAATCACCGGTAGCTCCGGGGATCGGGAACGAATCGCTATCTTTGTGCCGAACGGCAGGGATATGGAAGAATTCATCAAAAAAATGCGGGAGGCGTACCCGGTTTCGGACGGTGCGTTGCAGTTGTTTCTGCGGCATACCGAGCGCGTCACGCTGCCGAAGGGACACCTGTTGATCCGGGACGGCGTGGTCGAAAAGTACAGCTATTTCATCGTGCGGGGATTCGCGCGCGGTTTCCTGTATCGGGACGGGAAGGATGCGACGATCTGGTTTGCGACCGCCGGCATGTCGCTGTTGTCGATGAACGCCTACCTGTTTCGCTCGTCCGGATACGAGAACGTCGAACTGCTCGAAGAGTGCGACCTGCTGAAAATTTCGAACGAGACGCTCGACGGGCTTTTCGAGAAGGAGGTTGAACTGGCCAACTGGGGCCGGCGGATGTCCGACCGCATCATCCTGCGGATGGAACGGCTGTTCGTCGAGCGTTATTTCCTGACGGCGGCCGAACGTTACCGGCTGCTGGTCGAACGCGAGCCGGAAATTCTGCAAAAAGCTCCGTTGCGGGATATCGCGTCGTACCTCGGCATTTCTCAGGTCTCCCTGAGCCGGATCCGTTCCGGCGTACAATAATTGCGCGAAAAGGTTCGTTTTTTAACATTTGTTAACGGGAAACGAAGATTTTCTACGGATCTTTGCGGCCTGTAATCCGTTAAACCTGTAATTCGAATGAAACAATTCCAAGGCATTCTGCTGGCGATGATCTCGTCGGCGACGTTCGGGATGATTCCGCTGTTCGCACTTCCTGTGATCCGCGGCGGCATGGGGGTCGATTCGGTGATGTTTTACCGCTTTGCGCTGTCGTCCGCGGTGGTCGGAGCCTATTTGCTGCTCCGGCGGGCGGACCTGCGCGTTACGCTCCGGGAATTCGGCGTGCTGTTCGGATTGGGGGCGCTGTACGCTTTCACGGCGCTGCTGCTGACGATCGCTTACCTATATGTTCCGAGCGGGGTCGCCACGACGATCCATTTCCTGTATCCGCTGCTGGTCGCCGCGATCATGGCGTTGTTTTTCAAAGACCGGATTTCGGTGTCCGTGATGGTCGCCGCGCTTGCGGCCGTCGCCGGCGTGTGGCTGCTCTCGGGCGGAACGGATGCCGCGGTCGGGATGAAGGGGCTGACACTGGCGCTCGCGACCGTAGCTACGTACGCCGTTTACATCGTCGGCGTCAACAAATCGTGCGTGCAGCATATGGAGGGACTCAAAATGGTGTTTTTCATCCTGCTTTCGGCAACGATAATTTTCGCCGGGAACCTGTTCGTAAAAGGGGAAATTCCCGAATCCATTCCGGACTGGTCGGCTGCCGTCCACCTGATTTTGTTGGCTCTGATTCCCACTTTGGTATCCGATTTGACGTTGGTGTTGGCAGTACAGCGGATCGGTTCGACGACGACCGCGATTCTCGGTTGTCTCGAACCGTTGACCGCCGTCGCGCTCGGGATTTTTTTCCTCGGCGAACGTTTCGTCGCGGAACAGTTCGCCGGCGTCGCGCTGATCGTGGCAGCGGTCGTGACAGTGATTCTCGGCGGCCGGCCGGGGCGGTTCTCCGTCCGGCGGCTGATTCCGGACTTTTTGTCGAATTTTTATAAAGCGAGGTGATATGATAAAACTGATTCGGATAACCGACGGACAGGACAGCCGTCTGGAACACTTGGTTCCCCTCTACGAAGAGGCGTTCTGCAGCAGTGAGCGGCGTACCGTCGGGCAGCTCCGGCGGATGATCGGCGCGACGCCTGCGATGCATTTCAATATGATCGAGTCGGACGGCGAGCTTTGCGGCCTGTTCGTCTACTGGGATATGGGCGAGTTTTACTACCTCGAACACCTGGCCGTGGCGCCGCATATGCGGAACCGTAAAATCGGACAGCAGGTGCTCGAGCACGTGGAGACCTCGCTGCCCGGAATCCGGCTGCTCGAAGTGGAGCCGGCCGAGGACGAGCTGACCACCCGGCGCGTCGCTTTTTACCGGCGCAACGGCTACCGGATCGTCGATCGGAGCTACGTGCAGCCGTCCTACGAAAATTTCGGCGATGCCGCTCCGCTGTGGATCATGGGAAACGATACGCCCGAACGGTTGCCCGAATTTATCGAACGGATTAAAAAAGAGGTGTACCGCGACCCGCTGGCGCGCTGATCCTCCGATTCGCCGACCGGACCAGATATCCCTACGTTATCCGGGCTCGTTTCTTTTTTCGCTGTCCGGGTCGCAGAAAGCCGTTCTTTTCGGTTGCGGGCATAAAAAAACGTCCTCCGGCAGAGGACGTTTTTAGGGTTATCGGCGAATCGCTTAGAATTTCCAGCCTACGGTCAGCGAGAATACGCGGTTGGTCATTTTGTTCAGTTCCTCGTTGCCGCCGCTAAAGTCTTCCTTGAATTCATCCGTCGCGATGTCGGTGACCGGGATATTGTAACGGGCGTCGATGACCAGACCTTGTTCGAACGTGTAGGAGATGCCTACCGGGATCGAGAAGTCGGTCGATTTGAAATAATGCTTCGTGTCTTCGGTATTCCAGGAGCCGCCGTCGACTTTTGCCCTGTATTTGCCGCTGAGTAGGAAGCCCGGCTGGATACCCGCTTTCAGCGCCAGTCCGTTGGTGACGTAGAAGTTGGCCAGGATCGGAATATTCAGGTAGTTCAGCCGGTTGTTGAATTTGAGTTTGTGTTCAGAGCCGAGCGCGCCTTGGGTGATTTCGGCGCTGGAACCCTGGCGCGAATACAAGACGTCCAGCGAAACGGCGAACCATTTGGCCGCCCGGTATTCGGCGAAAGCGCCGATCACCAGCGCGGGTTTCGTGCCGGAGAGGTGATTGATGTCGTCGAGACCGTCGGGATGCAGGTCCGTAACGTTTATACCGACTTTGGGGCCGAACGTGAAAGGTTTCTGAGCCGAAACGGCTCCGGCGGCGATTGCCGCTACGAGCAAAAAGACGATTTTTTTCATAAATTGTGTTTGAGTGGTTTGTAAAGTTTGTAAATAGCAGTTTAATAATGTCTGTCAGGGCCGGCGAACTATCGCAGTGCCTTGTGTTTTCTGTCCGGAGAAGTTCATTACGATACAAATTAAAAGGTTATTCGTGGAAATTCCAAAAATAAACCTCGTTGTCCGTGTAAATTAGCGTAACCGGCGGTACGGGTTTTGCGTTCGTTGGGATTCTTTAGATAGGCGTTTTCCCGGGGAGCGACGAGGGTATGCGTCTGAATATTTGGAATGGGAAAATATTTAATTACTTTTACGATCTCTTTCGGCGGATTCCGGTTGCCGTTTCCGTAAACGATTCGTATCGCGCCGCCGGACCGGTATTTTTCCCGTGGGAACGTCCGGATAAAAAGAGTGGAGTACGCTTTTAATGAATTACTAAATATTATTTCAAAGATGATGAAAACGAAATTGTTTACGGCCGTATTGGCCTGCCTGAGCGTTGCGATGCTTTTTTCCGGTTGTAAGAACGATAAGAACGATGATGCCGTTCACGCCTATGTCATGCGCGCGGCCATTACCGAAGCCGGCGATCTTGACGCGCTGACCGTAACGCTGATCAACAGCGAATTGGAGAGCATGTGCAATCAGGTCGGAACGAAGATTTTGACCGAATCGGAAGCCCGGGAGATGTTCGATCTGATGGTGAAACAGATCGAAAAATCTATGGAAAGTATTGATTTCGGCGATATTACCAAGCCGGTAGGCTTCACCGTTACGCTGAATTACCAGAACGACGGCAAAGTCGCTTTTTCCAAAACGTTTACGGTCGATCCTAAATAACGGCGGACGAAACGATCCGTGCTTCGGCGCGGTTACGGGGCAGCCTTCTGCCGGTGCGTTTATCGATCGATGCGTGCCGGAGGAAGGCTGTCCTGTCGTATCCGGAGGTGGCGTGTCTGTTTTTTATTCCGGCCGGATTGGTAGATTCCGTTTCAATCGCTATCTTTACAAAATTCGTCCGGGGAGACTGCCGGCGAACGATCCGAATCTGAAAATACGGAAGTTATGAGAATACGAAAAGGTGCTGTCGCGGTCGGGATACTGACGCTGGCCGGGATCACGCTTTGTTTCGGCGGAAGTCCGAAATGCGACGCGGCCGGCCGCGAAAGCCGCAGCGGGAAAAAACAACCGGCCGGGGTGGAAGTTCTCGGCGATCCGAAGTTCAAAAAGGGGCTGGCCGTATCGCCGCTGTGGCCCGAAATCGTGCAGCAGAACGGCGGGTTCGAGAAGACCAACACGGATACGATCCGTTTCGGACGGGGCGACGCCGATCCTGTCTGGCAGATGGCCCAGTGGGCCAGCAAGTACGATCTGGGCGGAACCGTTCCGGTTGAAGGGCGGGACGGCGTTACGTACGCCAATCCCGGCAAAAAGATCACCCGCTTTGCCGACGGTACGCTGCTGCTCGACATTACGACGAGTACCGAATACGAAGCCCCGCGTACCGGCAGCGACGCGTGGCCGCACCTGCTGATCCAGCAGGATTTCGAGAACCGTCCGAACGTCGGCCGGATCAGCCGTCTCGACTTCACGATGGAGCTGCGGATCGTCCATTGCGACAAAAAGATGACCGATGCCGAATTCAACGAGAGCCTGCATACGGCCCAGTCGCCGTTCTATTTTTTTATGCGCAACGTGAATCCCGATTCGCCGGATTACCAACTCTCGCTGTGGGTCGGCGTCCCGTCGTTCGATTACCGTTACCCGCGGCTCGACTCCACGGAGTACGTGCAGTGGGATATCGGCACGGCGACCTATATTTACGCCATTCCGCCCCGCACGATCTGGGGGGACGTTTCTTTCCACGATTTGAAGTGGCATTGTGCCCGGCTCGACCTGTTGCCGCTGATCCGGCAGGGCGTTGCCGCGATGAAGGACAAAGGGCAGTTTCTGCATACCGACCTCGACGATCTGGAACTGATGGGGATGAATTTCGGATGGGAAGTTCCCGGAACTTTCGATGCGGGGCTGATGGTGCGGAACCTGAGCGTCCGGGCCGTCGAATGACCTGATTTTAACGAATACGAGTGAAACGATGAAAAATACTTGTTACGGATTCGTGCTGGCGGCCGTGCTGTCGCTGTGTGGTGCGGCAGCGTACGGCGAGGCTCCCCGTTGGGAGACCCTCTCCGGAAAGTGGCAAACCGGAACCTTCGGAATCGTTCCGGAAGCGGGGGAACAACCTTGCCTGCTGGTCGACCGCAGCGGCCTCTGGGATTGCGAATGGTTTAACCTGAGCGTGAACTTCAGGTTGTCGGACGTCTGTGCCGGCGCCGGGTTCGGCGTTGCGCTGCACATTGAAAACAAGGATGACTACCATTTACTGCGGATCACTCCCGCGGCGGGTTATACGGCTCTCCAGACGCTTCGCTGGCAGTACGGTAATTTCCGCATGTGGCAGGAGGCTCATTTTCCCGTTTTGCAGCCGGAGCGGGAGTATAATCTTTCCATCGTCCGGGCTCCGGTCGTCGACCGGGAGGACTGGCGGCCGTGGAAGATCGTCGTTACCGACAACGCCGACGGAACGGTGTTGCTCAAAATCGGAATCGAAAACCATATGCCGGCTTTCGGCCTGGGCGTTACCGGACTCTATGCGGCGTGCGATGCGGTGACGTTCACGGATTACAGCCTGGATCGTCCCGTGCCCGAGAACCTGGCGGGGAACCTGCGGTTGCCGATGGTTTTCAGCGACGGGATGGTGCTGCAACGCGGACGCCGCGTTCCGGTCTGGGGCCGGGCCGCCGCCGGCGCGTCGGTCAGGCTGACTTTCGCGGGAAAAAGTTACAAGACGCGGGCCGACAGCGCAGGCGACTGGAAGATACTGCTCAGGCCGCTCGCGGCCGACACCGGGCTGGTGATGCGGGTCGTTTCGGGAAAGGATACCGCGACGCTCCGCGACGTGGCTGTGGGCGAGGTGTGGTTCGCTTCTGGACAGTCCAACATGGAGATGAAAGTGTGGGAGAGCAATGTGCCGATGGTTAGCGATCCGGATATCCGCCTGTTCGTCCCATTCCAGTGGTCGTCGCAGGAGCCGGTGTTTACGGCCGGAGGACGGTGGCAGAAGGCGGATTCGGAAGGCGTGCCGCGCTGGTCGGCGGTCTCCTACGCATTCGCGCAGGAACTGAAAGAGCGTCTGGGCGTGCCGGTCGGCGTCGTCGGCGCTTATTTCGGCGGGACGGCCATCGAGAGTTGGATGCCGCGTTCCGAGTTGGTCGAAGATCCGGTTACCAAACCGATCCACGACCGCTTCGTGCAGTCGATCCATCAGCTCGAAAACGGCCTGCCGGTGGAGGAGCGTTTCCCGTGGTGCTGGGATGTGGCGGGGCAGCGGCATACGCCGGGCGATCTGTTCAACGGCATGGTCGCGCCGCTGATCCCGTACGGAATCAGCGGAATTCTGTGGTATCAGGGCGAATCCAGCGCATCCAAGGCCCGGCAGTACGGACATCTTTTC
>OGXO01000380.1_pt1 | contig 25446 bp, 17 predicted proteins | sample 1576321 | NCBI WGS metagenome assembly OGXO01 (sample SAMEA3541568, study PRJEB24748) | human gut metagenome | biome: human gut; feature: human-associated habitat; material: faeces | place: China | collected 2012 | reverse complement strand
CGCCGCTTTGCGTGGCGCTACGGTACGGTTGTACGACCAGGTCGCTGACCGAGAAGAAACGGGCCACCTCTTCGTCGGCCACGAAGTAGTCGAACAGAATCATCTCGTCCCCGATCCCGAGCCGTTCGATCTGGTTCATGTAAGTTTCCTTGCCGCTGTAATATTCGCCGGCGATGATCAGCCGGTGTCCGGCTGTTTTGCCCTGTTCGCTGAGCAGGGCCCATGCGTCGAGCAACAGGTCGAGTCCTTTGTAGTCTCGTATGAAACCGAAAAACATCGTATAGCGCAGTCCGGGGTCGAGCCGTAGCAGGCGGCAGGCCTCTTCCCGTTCGATTTTTTCGCCGTAGTTCGTGTACATCGGGTGCGGCGAGAAGACGGCCGGTTTGTCCGGTCGGAACGACTGCAGGTCGCTGTGCACCTGTTCGGACATGTAGACGAACCCGTCAATCGATCCGAGGAAGTAACGGGTCAGCAGCGTGTCCATCGGCCGTTTTTCGTGCGGAACGACGTTGTCGAGCAGCGCGATGGTCTTGATTCCTTTTCGCCGCGCGATCCGGCATACGGTGCCCAGGGCCGGAGCCATTTGCGGGATCCAGTAGCGAACGATCACCGCGTCGGGCCGTTCGCGCCGTACCTTCAGACCGGTGCGGATCCAACTCAACGGATTGACCGAATTCAGCATCCGTGTGATGTCGAGTCCTTCCGGCGCCGGGCCGTCCGCATACTGGCTCTTACCTGGGAATAAAAAAGAAGGATATTGCACCGTGAATGTGAAAATCCGGCAGCGAATGCCGCAACGGATGAACGTGCGGGCCAGCGTCTGGTTGATTCCGGCCAGCCCTCCGCGGTACGGATAGGCCGTCCCGACGATAACGGCGGATTTCATTTCGTTCATAGTAGGCGGATTAATTGGTCGATATAAGTGCGGTCGTTGTAGAGTCTGGGGACTTTGTTTTGGCCGCCGACTTTGCCTCGCTCTTTCATCCAGCGGTAGAAAGTGCCTTCCGGCGCGACGGTCAGCGTGGGGCGCAGCAGCGTGGTATCTTTGAAACGTTTGGCTTCGTAGTCGGAGTTGACCTGCTGCAACGCGCGGTCCAGTTCGTCGGCAAAGCGTTCCGTGTCGGCGGGCGGCACGCTGAACTCGACGATCCACTGGTGCGATCCTTTGGATTGGCCGGTCATGTAGACCGGGCCGGCCGTATATTCGGCGATCCGGGCGCCGGTGGCTTCGCACGCGGCCTGTAGCGCCGTTTCGGCGTTGTCGACGATCACTTCTTCGCCGAAGGCGTTGATGAAGTGGCGGGTGCGGCCGGTAATTTTGATCTTGTACGGGGCGAGCGAGGTGAACTCGACCGTGTCTCCGATCATGTACCGCCACAAGCCGTTGCAGGTCGAGATGATCAGGGCGTAGTTCACGCCGCGTTCGACCCCTTCCAGCGGGACTGCGCGCGACGGATCGTTCAGGTGCTGCATCGGCAGGAATTCGTAGTAGACCCCGTAGTCGAGCATCAGCAGCATGTCGTCGGTCGCCGGATCGTCCTGGATGGCGAAAAAGCCTTCCGAGGCGTTGTAAGTTTCGATGTATTTCATCCGGTCGGACGGGATGATCTGGCGGTACTGCTCGCGGTAGGGTTTGAAGTTCATACCGCCGTGGGCGAACAGTTCCATATTCGGCCATACCTCCAGGATGTTGTTCTTGCCGGTATATTCGAGTATTTTTTTCAGCATCACGAGATTCCACGACGGGACGCCGGCGAACGAGGTGACGTTCTGCGAGACGGTTTCCCGGCAGATCGCTTCGACTTTCCGTTCGAAATCGGCGATCAGCGCCGTCTCGGGTTTCGGAACCCGCATCCGGAGGCCGAATCGCGGGGTATTCTCGATCAGGATGGCCGACAGGTCGCCTTCCTGGGCCGTCCCTCCGGTATTTTCGAGCCGGTGGCTGCCGCCGAGCGTCAGCGTTTTGCCCGAAAATACGCGGCTTTCCGGATAGCGGTCGGCGACCATGCAGACGATGTCCATCGGACCCCGCAAATGGCAATTCCGCAGACCTTCGCGGCTGACCGGGATGAATTTGCTTTTCGATGCGGTCGTTCCGGACGATTTGGCGAACCAGCGGATGTCCGTGGGCCACGTGACGTTGTTCTCGCCGCGGCGGATACGGTCAATGTAGCTGCCGAACGCCGCGTAGTCCGTCACGGGAATCCGTTCGCCGAATTGACGTCCGTCGCGGATCTCGTCGAAACGGTATTCCTTTCCGAAAGCGGTTGCGGATGCCTGTCGCAGCAGTTTTTGCAGTTGTAGTTGCTGTACTTCCGCAGGGTGCGACCGGAAGCGGTCGATTTCCCGTAGGCGGCGTAGGAAAAACAGGCGTACGAGCTGTGTGAGCAGAGGCATAATTGGTAAAGTCGTTGTTTTACAGGATTGTATTCCGTTCGACGGGAATACGGGGGTGCAAAATAATCAAAAAAACGGATCGTCAGTTAAAGAACTTGCCGATCCGCGAGATGGCCGACGGCAGCGAGAAGACCACCACGCGGTCGTAGGCGTTGATCTCCATATTGCCGACGGCGATGAACGTTTTGTCGCCGCGAACGATCCCGCCGATGATCGCGTCGTGCGGGAAATCGAGGTCTTTGATTTTTCCCTTGGTGGCCGGCGAATTCGGTTTGACGATGAATTCCAGCACTTCGGCGTCGCATCCGGTCAGGCACTTGATCGCCTGCACGTCGGTGCTCATCGTGAACCGGAAGATGTTGCTGGCCATGATCAGTTTTTTGTTGATGATCGTGTCGATACCCATATTCTCGGCCAGGTTGATGTAGTTGAGGTTTTCCACTTCGGCGATCACTTTTTTTACGCCGAGGCGTTTGGCCAGCATTGCCGCCAGGATATTGGTTTCGGCGCGCCCGGTGACGGCCAGGAAAGCGTCCATGTTGCTGAGGCCCTCTTCGATCATGGCGTCGGTATTGCGTCCGTCCTCGTTGATGATTAGCGTCCTTTCGAGCTGTTCGGCCAGTTTGTAGGCTTTTTCGGGCGTGTAGTCGACCAGTTTGATGTTCACTTCGTCCTGCAGTTCGGAGGCTACTTGCACCCCGATTTTGCTGCCGCCGAGGATCATCATGTTCTTGATGTCGATGTCGGTCTTGCCCGAGAAAGCGACGACCTCTTTTTCCGCGCTCTGGTTCGCGATCACATAGATGTTGTCGCCCTCCTGGAACCGGTCGTTGCCGCGCGGGATGATCGTTTCGCCGTCGCGCGAAATGGCGACCGTGCGGTAAGGCAGGCTGTCGCGGTCGCCGGTGATCTCGATCAGCGACTTGTCGATCAGCGGCGACGCGGCGTCGATCTTGAAGACCACCAGCGAGAGTTTGCCGCCCGAGAAGTCGACGTATTCGGTCGTGCTGGTATGCCCCAGCAGGTTGATGACCTCCTGCGCCGCGGCTTTCTCCGGATAGAAAAGGTAGTCGATGCCCATGTTGATGAACATCTCCTTGTTGTTCGGTTCGAGGTATTCGTTGTTGTCGATCCGCGCGATCGTTTTACGGGCGCCGAGCTGTTTGGCCAGCATCGCCGACACGACGTTCGAAGTCTCTTCGGGCAGTACGGCGATATACAGGTCGGCTTTGCGGACGGCCGCTTTTTTCAGGGTCGCAAAAGTCGTGCAATCCCCTTCGACGACGATGACGTCCACCATTCCGGCGATCGACTCGAGCCGTTTCGGGTCGTTGTCGACGACCGTTATTTCGTGGTATTCGCTGCCCAGCATTTTGGCCAGGTGGCTGCCCACTTCGCCGACTCCGGCGATTACGATTTTCATATTCCGTTCGTTTTATTTTTCGTCTTCGAAAGTAAGTACCCGTTCCAGCAGTTCCTCCGGCAGTTCGAACTGTGGGTCGAACCGGTCGCCGGCCGCGTAATTCAGTAGGCTGCTTTTCAACTGCCGGGCCGCCGGCCGGTTCGCCGCGTCGGTATCCAGATCCATCGCGCAGACGAGCAGTTTGCCCGGCCCTACGCGTGTTTCAAAAATCGAACCCAGTTTGTAGTTGCGTTCGTAGTTGTCGATCACCTGTACGATCGGACGGTAATCGTCCGGCGTGCCGTTCAGCACGATCGCCTTCGACCGATTGCGCACGTCGCCCCATGTTTTTTCGCGTTCGTCGCAATAGGACGGCGGAGCTCCGGCCGTCCGGAACGATTCGGCGGCCGAGAACCGTCCGAGCAGGTCGGCCCACTGCCAGTCGCTGTGCGCCTCGGTCGGGAATCCGTCGAACGCCGGATGCGCCGGATCGCATAGGATGCCGAGCGTTCCTACCTGATTGAACAGCCGCATATTCCAGAATGCCGGCATGAAGGTTCCCTCCAGTGCGTTCTGCCCCGGTTTTACTTCGAACAGGCGGATTTCATCCGGCCCGAGCATCACTCGGTCGATTTTGTAAAGTCCTTTGGTCGGGTCGGAAAACAGCAGTACGCGCTCGCCGCGCGCCAGTGCGTCGCGGGTCGTCCGATCGTATTCGTAGGCGATCCGTACTCCGGCCGGCGTTTCCGGCTGCCGGGCCGGATAGACCCAGATGTTCCAACTGTTCGACGTGCCGCCGGCTTTCAGCGTCAGCGTCAGGCGTGCCGCCTTACCGACCGTTCGCAGCGGGGCGGAGATTTCTCCGAGTCCGGAGACTTTTCCCGTCTCGGCGACGGTCGCCGGCAACGAGCCGCCGGCTATCGTCCGGCCGCTCTCGTCGGCGAGCGTCCATTCCGGTTTGACAGGTAGGTTTTTCGGGCCGTAATTTGAGATTTCGGCAACGGCCCTGAACGTTTCGTCGCAAGTGTAAACCCGTTTCGGCATTTGCAGCAGGGCTGCCGTCGGGCCGCAAAAACGGCGGAACTCTTTCGGTTCGATCAGTCCTTTGGAATCCCAGAACGCGTCGAGCCATCCGACGATGGCCGTGCCCTGCCCCGGGTAGTCGCGGGCTTCGAGAATCTGAAATCCTCCGTGCGGATAGGTGCGAAGGCTGGCTTCGATTTCGTCCTTGTAGAGCAGCACGCTGAACAGGCCGCTGGCCCGGGCGAAATCCTTGTTCTGGTCGAGCATTCCGCGTTCGGCCAGCGAACGGCGATATCCTTCGTAATTGTATGCGCGCAGCGTGCCGGTATATTTGTCGATCTCGTCGAAATCGGGGTACATGGCCCATTGGCCCACTTCGTGCGATAGCGTCGGAACGGGAGCGCCGGTCGTACGGTTCACGCCGTCGTTCTCGCCGCCCGCGATCCATCCCCCGGCAGACCAGCGGTCCCAGTCGGTACGCGGGCCTGCGATGCCGCGCTGTCCGGTTTCGAAGAAATCGCCGTCCTGTTCCGTGTCGCCGTTTTCACAGCGGTAGAGCCGCCGCGGATCGGCGGAACGTCCTTTCTGCACCAGTTCGCCGAGCGTTCCGGCCGATTCGTTACCCATTGCCATCAGCGCGAAGGACGGGTGATTGCCATAGGCTTCCAGAATGCGATCCAGTTCGTCGACGATGAACCGGTCGCGTTCGGAATGCTGTCCGAAATGCGGGGCGTCCATCGTCCACAGCGGGATTTCGACCTGGAAAAAGAAACCCAGTTCGTCGGCTGCGGCGAACGCCGCTTCCGGCGGACACCACGAGTGGAAACGCATGTAATTGAACCCGTATGATTTACAGATCGACAGCACCCGCATCCATGCCGCTTTGTCCATCGGCGGATAACCGGTCAGCGGATAGACGCATTCGTCGACCGGGCCGCGCATCAGCGTCGGCCTGCCGTTGACCGTGAACTGTTTGTTTTTCGTGCCGAGTTTCCGCAATCCGTACGTAACGGTTTTGCGGTCGCCGTATTTCCCGGCTTTCAGCACGACGTCCAGTTCGTGCAACGCCGGCGAAAATTCGTCCCACGCTTTTGCGTTCGGCGCGAACGGCAGCTTTACCGAGGTTCCGCCGGCCGGAATGGAGCAGGAGGAACCTTGTACAGTCGCGGATACCGGTTTCCCGGTATTGTTTCCTAATTTGACCTGCAAATGGTCTTCGAAAACCTGCACGTCGCGAATCCAGACCGGGTCGGTGGCCCGCAGTTCGATGCGGCCGACGATCCCGTTCCAGTTCCCCTGCGTGTCTTCGGTGATCGCGTGCGCCCAGGTTCCGATCGGGATTTTATACGTGTTGTCGATGCAGACGGTCAGCGTGTGCCGGCCGGGCGACAGTGCGCCCAGGTCGTACAGGTGCGGCGCCGACAGGCTGTTTTGCGTGCCGACAGACTTGCCGTCGATCCAGACGTTCGACTCCCAGTGGCAGCGTTCGAGCAACAGTTCGATTCGTTTGCCGGCCCACTTCTGCGGAACGTCGAAATCTCGCTGATACCACGCTTTCCCTTCGTATCGTACGACGCGGGTCAGCTTCCCGACGGTCGGCTCAACGGCTCTGACGCCGAAACCGTTCTGTTCGCACGAGCCGGGAAGCGTTACGGATTCGGCCAACCGCGTATTGAACCAGCAACCGTCGGTTCCCCGGTTTTCGGGATCGAGCGCGAAACGCCATGTTCCGGCGAGCGACTGTATGGCCTGCTGGGCGAAGCTCGTATGGACGGTCAATAAGCACAGCGCGGCCGTCAGCAGTATTCGGATCGGGTTGTTCATAGTTTCCGACGTTGAGTTTATCAAATGATTACGATATACAAAGATATAACTTTCCGGACAAAATCTCTTTTTTCTATCCGGCGGACGAAATATTGTTGGTTTTTAGCGGCGTTTGTACGAACTTTGTAAAGATTTGAATCGGAGTAATCAAAAAACAGAGTTATGTCGTCCGGATTGTTGATTTTCTTGATCGCCGCGGGTGCGGTCGCCTTTTTCGTAATCGGGTTGTCGCTGACGATTATTTTCAAGGGACACTATATGGATTCCGAGATTGGCGAGAACCGACACATGAAAAAACGGGGGATCCGGTGCGCCGCGCAGCAGATGCGGGCCGAAGAGGAGAACCTGCGCGGGGAATGCGCGTCGGACGACGGGTGCGCCGGGACGGGCTGCGCTTCTTGCACGGCGGCGGACTGTAAGGGAGTTCCGGACAAAAAGCCCGGAAAATGATCGGCCGTCCGCGTCCCGTTTTCGAAAAAAACTGCTAAAAAACCGAATGCTATGAAGATTTCCGTGGTTATCAATACGTTCAATTCGGACCGCTTTCTGAACCAGTGCCTGCGCTCGGTCGAAAAGTTCGACGAAATCGTACTGTGCGATATGCACAGCACCGACGGCACGATCGCCATTGCCGAGAAATACGGCTGCCGGATCGTTTACCACGAGCGCACGGGCATCGTCGAGCCGGCCCGCAATTATGCGATTGCGCAGGCCGAAAACGAGTGGGTGCTCGTGCTCGATTCGGACGAGGTGGTTCCGGACGCGCTGCGGGAATACCTGTACCGGTTCGCCGAAACGGCCGAGCAGCGGGGCTACGCCGCGCTGAAAATGGCGCGTAAAAACTATTTTCTCGGGCGTTTCATGCACGGGGACTATCCCGATTACATCATCCGGCTGATCCGCAAGTCGAAGACCTACTGGCCGGAAACGATCCATGCCCGTCCGGTGATCGACGGCGGGATATTCGCCATTCCGAGCCGTCGGCGGGAATTGGCGGTCGAGCACTTGGCCAACGAAAGCGTCTCGTCGCGGATCGCCAAGATCGACCTCTACTCCGATAAGGAGCTGTTGCGCCGCGCCGACCAGCGTTTTTCGGTCTGGAAGGCTTTCTCGAAGTGTTCCTGGCGGTTCCTGCGGTTCTATGTCGTCAAGGGCGGTTTCCGCGACGGGAAGGCCGGTTTCACCTATGCCGTGCTGAACGCTTGTTACAAGTTCGCGACGATCGCCAAAATCTGGGAGCGTCAGTCTTCCGAGGATTAAGAGGGGCGCTTGCGGTGCGCCGGCCGTTTTTGGAATATTTGCGGCTTATTGTTACATTTGACTGAAATTCGTCCCGTATGCAGGGACAATCGTTATACGGAAAACTGTTTATGGCAACATTTGAAGTGAAGGGAGGAACGCCGCTCGAAGGCGAGATCCGTCCGCAGGGGGCCAAGAACGAGGCGTTGCAGGTATTGTGCGCCACGTTGCTGACGCCGGAGAAGGTCATTATCCATAACATTCCCGCTATCGTCGACGTGCTGCAACTGATCGAACTGTTCGAAAAGATGGGGGTGATCGTCCACCGGCTCGGCGAGGGCTCTTACTCGTTCGAGGCGAAGGAGATCGATTTCGATTACCTGCAGAGCGACGACTACCGCGACCGGGCGGCCCGGTTGCGCGGTTCGGTGATGATTATCGGGCCGCTGCTGGCGCGTTACGGAGTCGGTTACATCCCGAAGCCGGGCGGCGACAAAATCGGACGTCGGCGGCTGGACACGCATTTCATCGGTTTTCAGAAGCTCGGGGCCGAATTCGATTTCGATACCGGCACGAACTTTTTTTCCGTTTCGGGCAAAAACCTGAAGGGATGTTACATGCTGCTCGACGAGGCTTCGGTGACCGGTACCGCCAACATCGTCATGGCGGCCGTGCTGGCGAAGGGCCGGACGACGATCTACAATGCGGCCTGCGAGCCGTACGTGCAGCAATTGTGCCGGATGCTGAACCGCATGGGGGCGCTGATTTCGGGGATCGCGTCGAATCTGCTGGTGATCGACGGGGTCGAAAGCTTGCACGGGACCGCGCATACGCTGCTGCCCGATATGATCGAGGTGGGCAGCTTTATCGGCATGGCCGCGATGACCCGCAGCCGGATCACGATCAAAGACGTTTCGTTCGAAAACCTCGGGATCATTCCGGCGCAGTTCGCGCGGATGGGAATCGAGTTCGAGCAGCGCGGCGACGATATCTACATTCCCCGGCACGAGCATTACGAGATAGAGAGTTTTATCGACGGTTCGATCATGAACATCGCCGATGCGCCGTGGCCGGGCTTGACGCCCGACCTGCTGTCAGTCTTCCTGGTGGTGGCTACGCAGGCCAAGGGATCGGTGCTGATCCACCAGAAAATGTTCGAAAGCCGGCTGTTTTTCGTCGATAAGCTGATCGATATGGGCGCGCAGATTATCCTGTGCGACCCGCACCGTGCGACGGTCATCGGACACGACCATAAAATCCGGCTGCGCGCCACGACGATGACTTCGCCCGATATCCGGGCCGGGGTCGCGCTGTTGATCGCCGCGATGTCGGCCGACGGACGTAGCGTTATTCAGAACGTCGAGCAAATCGACCGGGGGTATCAGAATATCGACGGGCGGCTGAACGCCCTCGGCGCCTGCATCCGCCGGATCGGATAATACCGCGCGCCGCGCCGGGAGCGAGCGTTCCGTTGCGCTGCGGTTTCAGGGGGGCGTTCCGCCGTTCCCGGCGCCTGATTTTCCTGTCCGGACGTCCGTTCCGGCGGCGTCGGCCGCTTTTTTTCTGTTTTCAAAATCTTTCGTTTGTTTCGTTTTCTGCCGGATAAAGGTATAAAAAAGGAATGGAATGCTATTGATTCCGTCTTTTTGGAACTATACTTTTGACGTAATAAAATAATAATAATATTCTTTATTATATAAGAATTTATCGAATAATTTATTTGTGGATATGGACCGGATTTCATACTGGGATTGCGTAATCCGGCTCATATCCCGTGATTAGGAGTGTTTATGAAAGTGAATTAAACGGAGTTTTGAAACGAAAAAGGTCCGGTTCGGTTTTTCGATTAATGTCATGGCGAGGGTGTTGTCGAAAAGTCGGACCGGGCTTTTTTTAACGACGGGATTCCCTTTCTCTTTGAACTTACCTCGAAAGAACGGGTGTTTTTATACGAACCTGACCTCCGGCGCGCAGAGGTTCGTATCGGCCGCCGGTATTTTTATGTCCTTTTCCGGCGCGCGCCGGAAAATTAGGGGTTGGTACCCGGCCTGATATTTCGTCTTTTCCGGGATCGTTTCCGTTTTCGCCGTAAAAACAAAAGGGGCGGCGTCATTGACGCCGCCCCTTTCCGGGTTCCGGAAGATCCGGAGCGTTTCGATTATTTATCACCTTGTTTCAGCGCTGCGTGAGCCGCTGCCAGACGTGCGATGGGCACGCGGAACGGAGAACACGAAACGTAGTTCAGGCCGGCGTAATGGCAGAATTCCACCGAGCTCGGTTCGCCGCCGTGCTCGCCGCAGATACCACACTTGAGCTTCGGTTTTACGCCGCGGCCTTTGAATACGGCTTCGCGCACCAGTTGGCCGACGCCGTCCTGGTCGAGCACCTGGAACGGGTCGTGCTTCAGGATGCCTTTTTCGATGTAAACGGGCAGGAATTTCGCTACGTCGTCGCGCGAGAACCCGAGCGTCATCTGCGTCAGGTCGTTCGTGCCGAACGAGAAGAATTCGGCCTCTTCGGCGATCTCGTTGGCCGTAACGGCTGCGCGCGGGATCTCGATCATCGTACCGATCATGTAGTCGATCCGGTCGTTGCGTTCGGCGAATACCGATTCGGCGGTAGCCTTGATAACGTCTTTTTGGTATTTTAGCTCTTTCACGTTGCCTACCAGCGGAACCATGATCTCCACGTGTACGTCGATACCCTTGTTCTTGCGGGTGTTCAACGCAGCTTCGATGATGGCGCGAGCCTGCATTTCGGTAATTTCGGGATAAGTATTTCCCAGACGGCAACCGCGGTGTCCGAGCATCGGGTTCGATTCGGCCAGCGATTCGACCTTGTTCTTAATCGTTTCGAACGGAACTTTCAGGTCGTCGGCCAGTTCCTTCATCTCTTTTTCGAAGTGAGGAACGAACTCGTGCAAAGGCGGATCGAGCAGGCGAACCGTTACGGGCAGCCCGTTCATCGCTTCGAACAGACCTTCGAAGTCGCCGCGCTGGATCGGCAGCAGCTTGGCCAGCGCCTTGCGGCGTCCGGCTTCGTCGTCGGCCAGGATCATTTCGCGTACGGCCTTGATGCGGTCGCCTTCGAAGAACATGTGCTCGGTACGGCACAGGCCGATACCCTGAGCTCCGAATTTGAACGCGGTCTGCGCGTCGCGCGGCGTGTCGGCGTTCGCGCGCACCTTCAGGCGTGCGTATTCGTCGGCCAGTTCCATCAGTTTGGCGAAATCGCCGCTCACTTCGGCGTCGATCGTGCTCACTTTGCCTTCGTAGATGATGCCCGTCGATCCGTCCAGCGAAATCCAGTCGCCTTCTTTGTATTTTTTGTTGCCTACGGTAATCGTGCGGGCCTTGTAGTCGATCTGCAGGTCGCCGGCGCCCGAAACGCAGCACTTGCCCATGCCGCGCGCAACGACGGCCGCGTGCGAAGTCATACCGCCGCGCGCGGTCAGGATGCCGTTTGCGGAGTTCATGCCCTTCAGGTCTTCCGGAGACGTTTCGATGCGGACGAGGATCGTCTCTTTACCTTGTTCGGCCCATTTTTCGGCGTCGTCGGCGAAGAATACGATCTGCCCCGAAGCGGCGCCCGGGGAGGCGGGCAGTCCCTTTGCGATGATGTTGGCCTGTTTCAGCGCTTTCTTGTCGAATACCGGGTGCAGCAGTTCGTCCAGCTTGGCCGGTTCCACGCGCAGAACGGCGGTCGGAGCGTCGATCAGACCCTCTTTGAGCATTTCCATCGCGATACGAACCATGGCTGCGCCGGTACGCTTACCGTTACGCGTTTGCAGCATCCACAATTTGCCGTTTTGGATCGTGAATTCCAGATCCTGCATGTCGCGGAAATAGTTTTCGAGGTGCTGCTGGATTTCGTTCAGCTCTTTGAACGCGGCGGGCATCACCTCTTCGAGCGACGGATATTTCAGCGCGCGTTCGCTTTCCGAAATGCCCTGCAGTTCGGCCCAGCGGCGCGAACCTTCGAGGGTGATCTCCTGCGGCGTGCGGATGCCGGCTACCACGTCTTCGCCCTGTGCGTTGACCAGGTATTCGCCGTTGAAAATGTCTTCGCCGGTAGCGGCGTCGCGCGTAAAGGCCACGCCGGTAGCCGACGTTTCGCCCATGTTACCGAATACCATCGCCTGTACGGTTACAGCGGTGCCCCATTCGGCCGGGATGTTGTTCAGCTTGCGGTACAGGATCGCACGCTCGTTCATCCAACTGCTGAATACGGCGCAGATGGCGCCCCAGAGCTGTTCCCACGGATTGGTCGGGAACTCTTTGCCGGTATTCTTCAGGATGGCGGCCTTGAAACGTTTTACCAGTTCTTTCAGGTCGTCGGTCGTCAGTTCGGTATCGTTCTTTACTTTCTTTTCCTCCTTGATCGCATCGATGATCTCTTCGAACGGATCGACGTCCTCTTTGCTCTGCGGTTTCATGTCCATCACTACGTCGCCGTACATCTGTACGAAACGGCGGTACGAGTCCCATGCGAAACGCGCGTTGCCGGTCTTCTTGGCGATGCCTTCGACGGCTTCGTCGTTCAGGCCGAGGTTCAGGATCGTGTCCATCATACCCGGCATCGAAGCGCGCGCGCCCGAACGTACCGACAGCAAAAGCGGATTCGTGCTGCTGCCAAACTCCATGCCCATGTTCTTCTCGACCTGCTTCATGGCGGCTTCGACTTCGGGCTTGATCATCTTGATCACTTCTTCCTTACCGTGCTGATAGTACTCGGTGCAGACCTCGGTGGTGATGGTAAATCCCGGAGGAACCGGAATACCGACCAGGTTCATTTCCGCGAGGTTAGCTCCTTTTCCTCCGAGCAATTCTCTCATCTTTCCGTTACCCTCGGCCTTCTTGTTGCCGAAGGTGTAAACTCTTTTTACGTTTGGCATCTTCTTTTTACGTTTAATCCGTTTTGAATTTATTTGTAGTTATTGAATTTTTTAAATAAATACGACCGCTTTCGGTAAAAAAGCGGCGAGCCGGTAAATAGGTGTGCAAAAGTAATGATTTAATTTAATATCTGCAAAAATTTATCGGACTTCCGGCAATTCGGGTTTTTTGTTTTCAAAGTCCAGAAATACCGGCAGATGGTCGCTGTATCCTCCGGTGTACCGGCCGGCTTGGAAAGTCCGGATCGGATAGCCTTTCCATGGGCCCGACCGGTGGATCAGGTAGTCCCGGACGAAAATGCCGCAACGGCCTCCGTAGCGCAGGCCGTTTCCGGAAGCGAAAGCCCCGCTGACCAGAATGTAGTCGAACAACTGCCGGCGGTCGCGGTAAACCAGCGTGCCGTAGCCTTGCCGGCACAGGCCGACGAACGGCGTGTAGAGCGCGGACGGGTCGGCCGGAGTGTTTCGGAGAGCGGTTTCGGGTCGGACGTGCAGGATTTTACGGGATTCGCGAGCGTCGGGTTCGGCGTTGAAATCGCCCAGAACGACCAATTTCCGTTGCGGTGAGCCGGTCAGCAGCGAATCGACCGTCCGGCGCAGCGAGCGGAACGCCTCGGCGCGGTAGCGCGCGGCGTTCATTTGCGAGGGCAGGTGGCAGAGGATCAGCGTAACCGATTCGCCGAGCAATTCCCCGTCTACCGTAAGCAGGCTGCGCGTCAGCCCTCGGCCGAAAACCTGCCGGACGCGCGTCGGAAAAAAGCGGCTGCCCCGATACAGCAACACCACGTCCATGCCGCGCGGATCGCCGCTGTTGCGGTGGATGTAATTGTAGTCCGACCGCATGGCGTACATCAGGTCGCGTACGACCGCTTCGTTTTCGACCTCCGCGAGCGCCAGCAGGTCGGCGTCGAGGTCGTCGATCACGCGCGATATATGGTTGATCTTCATGCGGTACCGCTCGGTGTTCCAGCGTCGGGGACTGTGCGGGGTGAACTCCGCGTCGCCAGCCGACGGATCGGGTACCGTGTCGAATAGCGATTCGACGTTATAGCAGGCGATCCGGATGCGGTCGGGTTCCGTTCCGGCCGCCGTCCCGCAGCAAAATGCGGCGGCGCACAGCAGGACGGACAGCAGGCGGATCGGTCTCATGGGATACGGGTTTCATGCAAATTTAGGATAATATATCCGTTTTTTGCCCTTTTTTAGCGCGTTTGACGAACTTTTGCCCGGGTTTTTACGTTATAAGCAATAAAAGGCGCGGCAAAAATCCCCGTTAAACGCGTTCTTAGGGGCGTATTTTGCGTTTGTCCAAAAAATGCGTAAATTAGCGACCTAAAACGAAGGCGACTCATCGCTTCACAACAAAGGACTATAAGCTCAAATCATGGCAGAAGAAGGAACAAGCGAAAGAATCATCAAAATCAATATCGAAGAGGAGATGAAATCGGCCTACATCGATTATTCGATGTCGGTCATCGTGTCCCGTGCGCTTCCGGATGTGAGGGACGGCATGAAACCCGTTCACCGCCGGATTCTGTACGACATGAGTAACGAACTGAATCTCTATTCGGACAAACCGCACCGTAAGTCGGCGAGAATCGTCGGCGACGTGCTCGGTAAGTTCCACCCGCACGGTGACTCGTCGGTCTACGAAGCGATGGTGCGTATGGCACAGGAGTGGAGCCTGCGCTATATGCTGGTGGACGGGCAGGGGAACTTCGGTTCGGTCGACGGCGACGGTCCGGCTGCCATGCGTTATACGGAGGCCCGGATGAAAAAGATCGCCGACGAGGTGATGGCCGATATCGAAAAGGATACCGTCGAGTTTCGTCCGAATTTCGACGAGACGATTCCGGAGCCGACCGTGCTGCCGACCAAGATCCCGTTGCTGCTGGTCAACGGCGCGTCGGGGATCGCCGTCGGGATGGCGACCAACATGCCGCCGCACAACCTGTCCGACACGATCGACGCGATCTGCGCCTATATCGACGATCCGAATATCGAAGTGGCCGACCTGATTAAGCATATCAAGGCTCCCGATTTTCCGACCGGAGGGATTATCTACGGTTACGAGGGCGTGAAGGAGGCTTATGAAACCGGCCGCGGCCGCGTGATGATGCGGGCGAAGACCGAGATCGAGCATACGGCTACCGGTCGCGAGTGCATCGTAGTGACCGAAATTCCCTACATGGTGAACAAGGCCGAGATGATCCGCAAGATCGCCGACCTGATCAACGAAAAGAAAATCGAGGGAATCGCCTACATCAACGACGAGAGCGACCGGAACGGGATGCGTATCGTGATGATCCTCAAACACGATGCGGTCGCCAGCGTCGTGCTGAACAACCTGTTCAAGTACACGGCTCTGCAGACGTCGTTCCCGGTCAACAACATCGCGCTGGTCGACGGACGGCCGATGTTGCTGAACCTGCGCGATTTGATCCGCTATTTTGTCGAGCACCGGCACGATGTGGTGGTGCGCCGTACGCGTTACGACCTGGCGCAGGCCGAAAAACGGGCCCACATTCTGGAAGGTTTGCTGATCGCCGTCGATCATATCGACGAGGTGATCCATATCATCCGCAGTTCGCAAAGCCCGGACGAAGCCAAGATCGCATTGATAAACCGGTTCGAGCTGTCGGAAGTGCAGGCCACTGCGATCATCGACATGCGTCTGAGGGCGTTGACCGGTCTCGAACGCGATAAGCTGAAACAGGAGTACGACGAGCTTTGCAAGCGGATCGCCTATTATAAAGAGGTGCTCGAAAGCGTAGCGTTGCAGATGCGGATCATCCGCGACGAGATGATCGAGATCAAGGAAAAATACGGCGACGAGCGTCGCACGGAGATCGTGCTGAGCGCCGAGGAGTTCAATCCGGAAGATTTTTACGCCGACGACGAAATGGTGATTACCATTTCGCATATGGGCTATATCAAACGGACGCCGCTGACCGAGTACCGCACGCAGAACCGCGGCGGCGTCGGCGTAAAAGGCAGCGCGACGCGCGACGAAGATTTTATCGAGCACATCTATGTGACCACGATGCACAACACGATGTTGTTCTTCACCGAAAAAGGACGTTGCTACTGGTTGAAAGTTTATGCGATTCCGGAAGGGGCGAGAGCTTCGAAAGGCCGCGCGATCCAGAACGTGATCCAAATCGAGCCGGACGACAAGGTGCGCGCCTACATCAACGTCCGTCGCCTGGACGATAAGGAGTATGTGAACAGCAACTATATCATCATGTGTACCAAAGCCGGTATCGTGAAAAAAACGCTGCTCGAAGCCTATTCGCGTCCGCGGCAGAACGGCGTGAACGCCATCACGATCAAAGAGGGCGACCAGTTGCTCGAAGCTGTGCTGACCAGCGGGCACAGCGAAGTGATTATCGCTGCGAAGAACGGCAAAGCGATTCGTTTCAACGAAGAGGTCGTCCGTCCGATCGGTCGTACCGGCGCCGGCGTCAAGGGGATTACCATCGACGACGACGACGAGGTGGTCGGCATGATTTGTGTCGAAAAGGATGTCAAGGAGGATATTCTGGTCGTTTCCGAAAACGGTTACGGCAAACGCACCGACCTGGACGACTACCGTATTACGAACCGCGGCGGGAAAGGGGTCAAGACGCTGCAGATTACCGAGAAAACCGGCAAGCTGATCGCCATCAAGTCGGTGACCGACGAGAACGATCTGATGATCATTAATAAATCGGGGCTGACGATCCGTATCCCGGTCGGGGATATCCGTTTGGCCGGCCGCGCCACCCAGGGTGTGAAAGTGATCAACCTGCGCAATAACGATGCGATCGCTTCCGTTGTTCCGGTACCCAAGAGCGAGGAGGACAACGATTCCGAGGCAGGAGTCGCAGAAGAGTCCGGCGGGAACGGTGCTCAACCGACGGCGGACGCCTCTGAAAACAATATTGAATAATTATTAAAAAGCTGAATCATGAAACGTCTGTTTTTGTTCGTTGCAGTTGCCGCGCTGGGAATTACGGGTACCGCGCAGGCACAGGAGGCCAAGTTCGACGAGGCCGCCATTATTAAGAAAGTGGAAAAGCTGGAGCTCGACAGCCAGACTCCGAAACGGGGCGCGCGGGCCAGTTCCTGGATCGATCTGGGAAACGCTTACCTGGAAGCCGGGACGGTTGCGGCTACCGGACTGTATCGGGGACTGGATCAACTGACCGCGCAGGTTCTTTTCCCGAAGCCTGAGGAAGGAACCGAGAATGTAGCCGGAACCGAGTATGTGAAATGGTCGTATCCCTATTTCGATCTTTACCTGAAAGACGGGGCCGTTTATTTCTGGAAAATGAAAAAAACGATCGTCGACAATGCGCTCGAAAAGGCTGCGGCTGCCTATAAGAAGGCTTACGAGCTGGAACCGAAGGATGCGGAGGCAAAGGTTGCCGAGGGATTCAAAAAGGTTGCGGACGCTTATAAGCAGGATGCCGACAACCTGTATGTCATGCGTGAATTCGACCCGACGGCCGATGCGTTCGCCGCGGCTTACGATGTGCAGAATCAGGCTCCGTTGAACAAAATCGATACGGTCTGCTGTTTCAATGCCGGCTACTTGTATACGCTCACCGGCAAATTCGACAAGGGGGTCAAATACCTGAACGATGCGATCGCCAACGGTTACGAAAGCAACGGGGAGGCTTACTATTATTTGTATCACTGCTACCGGGCGCAGAAGGATTTCGAAAAAGCGAAAGAGGCATTGGTTGCCGGCCTTGGCAAATATCCTAAAAACAACCAGATCCTCGAACAGCTGATCGTGCTGTATTCGGAGACGGGCGAAGATCCCAATACCATTATTCCTTATATCCAGCAGGGTATTGCCAACGATCCGAACAATGCCGATTTGTGGGCAGGCTTGGGTACTATTTACGACAAACTGGGCAATACGCCGGAAGCGTTGAAGGCTTTCGGCAAGGCGCTCGAATTGGCTCCGGACGAATTCACGAATAATTTCAACTATTCGCTGATGCTGATCCGTCAGGCCGACCTGAAAACCGAGGAATTCAACAAAAAATCGTTCACCAGCCGCGAAGAACGCGATGCGGCGATGAAGGAGGTCGATCAGGCTTATGTGGATATACTTGCTCCGCTCGAAAAAGCGCATGTGGCCAAGCCGGACGATCCTACGACCGTCGAGTTGCTGAAGAGCGTTTATTTCCGCCTGCGCGATACTTCTCCCGCGATGATGGAGAACTTCAAGAAATACGACGAACTGTTCAAAAGCATGCCGCAGCAATAGTTGCTGAGCATGGCCGATAAGGGCCGGGAAGGCTTTCCGGTTTCGGCCCGGCGGACGGAGTTCCGCCGGGCCTTTTTATGCGTGCGCAACGGACGTTGCCGGAGAATCGCCGGGAAGAGTCGGATCGGGGATGATTTTGTCTGCAAAAGTGTAAAAAATTGAGTACTATTGTATCCTGAAGAAGGATTGGCGATGCGAAGGACGGTTTTTTCGGAGAAAGCGGAACATACCGGGTCGGCGGCGGGTACGGAGGAGAGAGACCGTTTTGTTCCGGGGAACGGGGCGGCTCGCGTTTTTTGGCTTAAATTCTGCATGGGCATTTCGCAGGAAGACATAATTTTGCAGGATAGCTTCTTGTGGTTTACCTTTGCGGAAATTATGGATTGTTTCCCGGATTGATTCTTAAAATTAAGTCGGATGGAAGAGAAAGACGATATACTGAACGAAGTCACCAACGGTGAGTATAAGTACGGTTTTGTGACCGACATCGATACCGAAACCATTCCCAAAGGATTGAGCGAGGAGGTCGTCCGGATGATCTCGGCCAAAAAAGGCGAGCCGGAGTGGATGACCGAATTCCGGCTGAAGGCTTACCGGCACTGGTTGACGATGACGATGCCGCGCTGGCCGCATCTGGATCTGCCCGAGATCGATTTTCAGGATATTATTTATTATGCCGCGCCGAAGCAGAAACCGAAACTGTCCAGTATGGACGAAGTCGATCCGGAGCTGAAGGCGACGTTCGATAAGCTCGGCGTGCCGCTCGAAGAACAGATGCTGATGGCGGGCGTGGCGGTCGACGCGGTGATGGACTCCGTGTCGGTCAAAACGACGTTCCGCGAAACGCTGGCCGAAAAAGGAATCATTTTCTGTTCGTTCTCGGAAGCGCTGCGGGACTATCCCGAGCTGGTGCGTAAGTACATGTGCAGCGTGGTTCCGTACACCGACAATTTCTTCGCCGCGCTGAATACGGCCGTTTTCTCGGACGGTTCGTTTTGTTACGTTCCCAAGGGAGTGCGCTGCCCGATGGAGCTGAGCACTTATTTCCGGATCAACGCGGCCGGAACCGGCCAGTTCGAACGGACGCTGATCGTGGCCGACGAAGGAGCTTACGTCAGCTATATGGAGGGGTGTACCGCGCCGCAGCGCGACGAAAACCAACTGCATGCCGCCGTCGTCGAAATCGTTGTGATGAAGGACGCCGAGGTTAAGTATTCGACCGTGCAAAACTGGTATCCGGGCGATAAGGACGGCAATGGCGGAATTTATAATTTCGTGACCAAACGCGGCATGTGCCGCGGCGAGAACGCCCGGCTGTCGTGGACGCAGATCGAAACCGGTTCGGCGTTGACGTGGAAATATCCGAGCTGTATTCTGGCCGGCGACAATTCGGTCGGCGAATTCTATTCGGTGGCGGTGACGAACAATTTCCAGCAGGCCGACACCGGAACCAAGATGATTCATCTCGGGCGGAATACCCGCAGCCGGATCGTCAGCAAGGGGATCTCGGCCGGCCGCAGTCAGAATAGCTATCGGGGATTGGTCAGGGTCTCGCCGAAGGCCGAAGGCGCGCGTAACTTTTCGCAATGCGATTCGCTGCTGATCGGCGACCGTTGCGGGGCGCATACGTTCCCGTACGTAGAGGTGAACAACCGCAGCGCGGTCGTGGAGCACGAGGCGACGACGTCGAAGATCGGCGAAGACCAGTTGTTCTACTGCAACCAGCGCGGACTGTCGACCGAAGACGCTGTCGGTCTGATCGTCAACGGATATGCCCGCGAAGTGCTGAATAAGCTGCCGATGGAGTTTGCCGTCGAAGCGCAGAAATTGCTGTCGATCAGCCTCGAAGGCAGTGTCGGATGATTTTCGTAGGTGAAAATTTGGATTTGCAAATCGTTTTCCATATTATTGTGATATCATTTTGATATTATTTTTAAAAAGGGCGGTTATGGAAAAGAATGAAAAGAAATTTGCCGGGTTCCGGATGTCCGGTTTTTCGATGCTGGCAGTCATGTTATTGCTGCTCGTGGGCGGCGTCTGGCTCTTGACGCAGGCGATGCCCGTATGGGGCGGATTGTGTTTGTTACTGTTCGTGCTGTGTCTTCCGGGATTTATGATGATCGAGCCGAACGAGGCGCGCGTAATGCTTTTTTTCGGGGTCTACAAAGGGACGTTGAACGACAACGGTTTTTGGTGGGTGAATCCTTTCTACGCGAAGAAAAAAATGACATACCGGGCCCGCAACCTCGACATCGAGCCGATCAAGGTGAATGACAAGGCCGGCAATCCGGTGATGATCGGGCTCGTGCTGGTATGGAGGGTGAAGGATACTTATAAAGCGATGTTCGAGATCGACAGCCAGGAAACGTCTGGCGTCAGGGCGGTTCCGGTGAAAGGCGGCGTGGTCGCCGTGCAGCAGCGCGAGACGCTGGCGTCGCGGATGGCCGCTTACCAGAATTTCGTCAGCGTGCAGAGCGATGCGGCGCTGAGGAGTCTGGCCGGGGAGTACGCCTACGATAACAACGAGTCGTCCGACGAAGTGACACTGCGTTCCGGCGGCGAGGAGATCAACGATCGGTTGGAGCACGAACTCAATTCGCGGCTGGCGATCTCCGGGATCGAAGTGGTCGAAGCGCGAATCAATTACCTGGCCTATGCACCGGAGATCGCCGCGGTGATGCTGCGCCGGCAACAGGCTGCCGCGATCATTTCGGCCCGCGAAAAGATCGTGGAGGGAGCGGTGACGATGGTGCAGATGGCGCTCGATAGGCTGGCCGCCGAAAAGGTGGTCGATCTCGACGAAGATAAGAAAGCGGCGATGGTAAGTAATTTGCTGGTGGTGCTCTGTGCCGACGAACAGGCGCAGCCGGTCGTGAATACCGGAACGCTGCACCAGTAGCGAAGGGAGACAAGGCGGATGGCTAAAGAGATAAAACAAAAAACGTTCGTACTGCGGATCGATTCCCGGCGGATGGAAGCGATCGAGAAGTGGGCCGCCGACGAGTTTCGCAGCGTGAACGGACAGTTGCTCTACATCATCGACCAGGCGTTGAAAAAAAGCCGCCGGATGCAGAACGAGGGCGGGGCCGTTTCGCCGCCGGACGAAAGAGGAGATTAACGGATCGGACATTCGCGCTCCGGGGATACGGAGTGCGGACTACCGCTTAAAAGATACTTTATATGTTGGAGGTTAAGAATCTGCACGCCGTAGTAGACGGCAAGGAGATACTCAGAGGAATCGACCTGTCGGTGCGGGCCGGCGAGGTGCATGCGATCATGGGGCCGAACGGCTCGGGCAAAAGTACGCTGGCTTCGGTGCTGGCCGGGAACGAACGGTTCGAAGTGACCGAAGGCGAGGTGTCGTTCGACGGAATGAACCTGCTGGATATGAGCGTCGAAGACCGGGCCCGGGCGGGACTGTTTCTCGGATTCCAGTACCCGGTCGAAATTCCTGGCGTCAGCATGGCCAATTTTTTGAAGTATGCGGTCAACGAGAAGCGCAAATACCAGGGGTTGGAGCCGCTGTCGTCGGCCGAATTCCTGAGGATGATGCGCGAGAAGGCCAAGGTGGTCGAGATCGACAGCAAGCTGACCAGCCGCGCCGTCAACGAAGGTTTCTCGGGCGGAGAAAAGAAGAAAAACGAGATTTTCCAGATGGCGATGCTCGAACCGAAGCTGGCGATCCTCGACGAAACGGACAGCGGGCTCGACATCGACGCGCTGCGGATCGTGGCTACCGGAGTGGCCAAGCTCAAGCGGCCCGACAATGCGACGGTAGTCATTACGCACTACCAGCGGTTGCTCGATTACATCGTTCCCGACGTGGTGCATGTGCTCTACAACGGTCGGATCATCCATTCGGCCGGCCGCGAATTGGCGCTGAAACTGGAAGAGCAGGGTTACGATTGGCTGATCAACGAATATAAATAAGCGATGGAAAGCTCATTGGAGAAACAACTGGTGGAGCTGTACCTGGCGGGTGCCGACATCATCGGCGAGGGATTGCCCGCGCCGTTGAACCGTCCGCGCGCGGGAGCGCTTGAGACGTTCAACCTGCTGGGTATTCCGCCGCGCGGTTCGGGGTACGGCGACCGTTACCATTACACCGATTTGCGGAACCTTTTTCAGCAGGAATACGAACGTTATTTCACTCCGTCCTATCCGTCGGCGGCTTTGGCGATGCCGGAAGCCGAAGGCGAACGGCTTTCGTTGCTGAACGGGTTCTGTACGTCGGAACAACCGCTGACACGATCCGAAAACGGGGTAATTTTCGGGTCGCTGGCTGCGGCCGCGAAAGCTTATCCGGAACTGGTGGAGCGTTATTATAACCAACTTGCCGAGTCGCAGGGCGACGCCGTGTCGGCGCTCAATACCGTGTTCGCGCAGGACGGCGCGTTCGTATACGTGCCGCAGGGAGTTCGGGCGGAGCGTCCGTTCGTGATTTCGTTCTCGTATTACAGCGAGGGCGAGTCGTTGGCCGGATTTGCCCGCAACCTGTTCGTTTTCGAATCCGGAAGCCGGGCGCAGGTGGTGATCGAAAACCGTTCGGCGAGCGATGAGACCTATTTCGACTGCCAGGTGCGCGAGGTCTTTGCCGCCGAGGACGCCCGTGCCGATATCGTCGAACTGTTCCGGCTGAACGGCCGTTCGTCGATCGTATCCGGCAGCTTCACCGAGCAGCAGGCGTCGAGTCGCGTGCATACGCTATCGGTGGGACTGGAGGGTCGGCTGATCCGGGGCGATCAGCATGTCGCGCTGAAAGGGCGCGGAGCCGAGAACCATACCGACGGGTTGATGCTGAGCGGCGCGGGACAGCATATCGACTTTACGACCGATATCTGGCATATTTCGCGCGATTGCACCAGTTACGAAGTGTTCAAGGGGATTGCTTCGGACGGCGGAACCGGCGTATTCAGCGGCCGTATTTACGTGGCGCAGGACGCCCAGAAAACGCAGGCTTACCAGCAAAGCAACAACCTGCTGCTCGGCGACGGAGCGCATATTTATGCGAAACCGCAACTGGAAATTTATGCCGACGACGTCAAATGCAGCCACGGGGCCACCGTCGGGCAGTTGAGCGAAGAGGCTGTTTATTACATGCGCCAGCGCGGGATTCCCGAGCAGACGGCGCGGCGGCTGCAAATGGCCGGGTTCATTAATCAGGTGGTCGAGCGGACGCCGGTCGAAGGTCTGACCGAGCGGATCGAACGGCTGGCCGCGGATAAAATCGAACGGATGTAATGGAATTCGATGTTCAGAAAGTACGCGCCGATTTTCCGGTGCTTTCCCGCCGGGTTTACGGTAAGCCGCTGGTCTATTTCGATAACGGCGCTACGGCCCAGAAGCCGTATGCGGTGATCGATAAGGTCGATTACCTGCACCGCGAGATGAACGCCAACGTACACAGGGGTCTGCACTTTATGAGCGAAACCTGTACGGACGAATACGAGGCCGCGCGGCGGGACATCGCGGCGTTTATCGGGGCCGGTTCGACGCGCGAGGTCGTGTTTACGGCTGGAGCTACGGCGGCGATCAATACGGTGGCGTATAGCTTCGGGGAGCGTTATATCGGACCCGGCGACAATGTCGTCACGACCGAGATGGAGCATCATGCGAACATCGTTCCGTGGCAGTTGATCTGCGGGAGGAAAGGAGCGGAACTGCGCGTGGTGCCGTTCGCGGACGACGGCCGGCTCGAAATCGAGAAACTGTCCGGACTGATCGACGACCGCACGCGGATCGTCTGCATCACGCAGGCTTCCAACGTACTCGGAACGTGCCCCGACCTGTCTGCCGTAATCGCTATGGCGCATGACCGCGGCGTGCCGGTGCTGGTCGACGGATGTCAGGGAATTGTTCACGGCGGAGTCGACGTCGCGGCATTGGATTGTGATTTTTATGCGTTTTCGGGCCATAAGTTATACGGGCCGACCGGAATAGGCGTCTTGTACGGGAAAGAGCGTCTGCTGGACGAAATGCCGCCGTTTATGGGCGGCGGCGATATGGTCGGGACCGTGTCGTTTTCCGGGACGACCTATGCTGAACTGCCGCTGAAATTCGAAGCCGGAACCACGAACTATATCGGAGCGATCGGACTGGCCGAGGCGATCCGTTACCTGAACGGGATCGACCTGCAGGCGGCGCACCGCCATGAAACGGCGCTGAAAGATTATGCAACGCAGCGTCTTTCGGCAATCCCCGGCGTGCGGATTTACGGGACGCAGCCCGGGAAATGCAGCATCGTGTCGTTCGGCGCCGAAGGAGTGCATCCGTACGATGTGGGGATGATCCTCGATAAACTGGGCATCGCCGTACGCACCGGAACGCATTGCGCCGAGCCGGTGATGACGCATTACGGCATCACGTCGATGATACGCGCGTCGCTGGCGATGTACAATACGATCGAAGAAGTGGATGTTTTTGCGGACGGACTGATCCGTGCGCTGGATATGCTGCGGGCGTAGCCCCGGCGGTAAACGATAGAAACCGAATCAATAAATATGTCGCTGATTGTTCTCGAAGGGCTCGACGGAGCCGGAAAATCGACCCAGATCGACCTGTTGCAGCAGTTGCTCGCTTCGCGCGGCCTGCGTTACGAATACTTGCATTTCCCGCGTTTCGACGCGCCGATTTACGGCGAGTTGATCGCCCGCTTTCTGCGCGGCGAATTGGGAGCAGTGGACGCCGTCGATCCGTATGTGGTCGCATTGTTGTACGCGGGCGACCGCGCCGACGCCGCGCCGGTGATCCGGCGGTGGCTCGACGAGGGGAAATTCGTGATCCTCGACCGTTACGTCTATTCGAACGTGGCGTACCAGTGCGCCAAAATCGGAGATGCGGCGTCCCGCGAGCGGTTGCGGGACTGGATCGTCGATCTGGAGTATGATTATCATAAAATTCCGCAGCCGGACGTTTCGCTGTTTCTGGACGTTCCGTTCGGATTTACCCGGCGTAAACTCGAAGAGGTGCGCGAAGGGGACGACCGCGGTTACCTGCACGGAAAAAAGGATATTCACGAGGCGTCGCTGACGTTGCAGCAACGGGTGCGCGAGGTGTATCTCGGTCAGGCGGAGCGCGACGACCGGTTCCGGGTGGTGGACTGCGCCGGCGACGACGGGACGATGCTGCCGCCGCCGCAGATTTTCGAGCGGATCCGGGCAGCATTGGCCGGGGTTTTCGGAAATTAGCTTGCGAACCGTTTTCGCGCCGGCGGTACGGCCGCGGCAGGGATCAAACGAAAAGGGATTTTCCGCATGAAAATCCCTTTTCGTTTGATTGATGAATCCGTACCGGTCAAATCGTCGGATTCCGCCGCAGGTATTTGTTGCGCCACACGAGGAACAGGACGAATATGAACAGGGTAACGGCTCCGCCGAGCCAGTAGGCCAGTTCTTGCGGCAGGGG
>OGXO01000366.1_pt1 | contig 25721 bp, 25 predicted proteins | sample 1576321 | NCBI WGS metagenome assembly OGXO01 (sample SAMEA3541568, study PRJEB24748) | human gut metagenome | biome: human gut; feature: human-associated habitat; material: faeces | place: China | collected 2012 | reverse complement strand
GGCACTGACCATGTAGAGTTTACTTCTCACTCCATTTTTTGAGTTACTACTTTTATCGGGATTATCACAAATGGCTTTTCCATCAATAGCTACCACTCCGGGAATTCTACGGCAGATGTCATCAACCCACAACCTGAAACATTCTTCAAACCAATCGATATCCAATATGGAGAAGAAACGGCTCAAGGTATCATGAGAAGGAATAGAAACCAAACCCGGAAGACGAGCCTTGAAATATGATTCATGTGTTTTTCCGAATGTTTCTATTTCGTTCCACGTATCAGCACCGCAGATAACAGCGACTAGGGCGATGAACACTATTTCGTTAGACTGATATATTTTATTCTTATCATCTCTTACATCAGGAATAATAGCTGAAAATGCTTGAATGGTCATATTGCGATATGGATTTAATATAGTAAAAAACAAATGTAATGAATTATATTACACACAGACAAAAGGAGCAGGAAATATTGAAAAATACAGGGAAGGGACTACATATTTAGGAAATAATACAACCCTAATAAGATGTTATACTTATTGAGCGTCCGCCCTGCCGAATGACTCCATAGCAGGATTGGGACTCGTTGTCCTGTACAAAAGTTATAGGAGCCACCTTTTCATTAAATTCTTTCTGGGAAAATGATTCGAAAAAGTATCCCCGATCATCTTTAAAAAGCCGGGGCTCAATGATTACTAATCCTTCGATGCCTGTTTTTATTACATTCATTTCTGTTTGTCTAATTCGTCTATAACTTTTAGCAAGTATTGTCCGTATTGGTTTTTTAGCATCGGCTCCGCCAGTCGGCGTATTTTATCCGGTGTAATCCATCCTTGTCTTAAGGCGATCCCTTCAAGACAGGCTATTTTTAAACCTTGGCGTTTTTCAATTACTTCGATGAAGGTGGAAGCTTCGGATAGGGAGTCGTGTGTGCCGGTATCCAGCCAGGCAAACCCACGCCCTAAAAGTTGCATCTTTAACTCCTTGTCATCAAGAAAATGCTGATTAACGGTCGTTATCTCTAATTCTCCACGAGGGGAAGGTTGGATGTTCTGTGCAACTTTAACCACTTTGTTGGGATAGAAGTAGAGTCCTACTACTGCATAATTGGACTTTGGGTTTTCAGGCTTTTCCTCTATATGAAGAACGTTGCCCGATTTATCGAATTCTGCGACTCCGTATCGTTCGGGATCGCTTACCCAATAACCGAAAATAGTTGCTTTTTTATCTTCTTCCGCCGTACGCACTGCCTCTTTTAGTAATTGGGTAAATCCGGGACCATGAAAGATGTTATCTCCCAGTACTAAACATACCGAATCGTTTCCAATGAACTCCTGTCCGATGATAAATGCCTGTGCCAAGCCGTCGGGTGAGGGCTGTTCTGCGTATTCGAAACGAACGCCAAAATCCGAGCCATCGCCTAACAGCCTTTTGAATCCGGGTAAATCGATGGGGGTGGAAATGATTAGTATCTCTCGAATACCCGATAGCATGAGTACTGAGATAGGATAATAAATCATAGGCTTGTCGAAAATAGGCAGTAGTTGTTTACTGACTCCCTTAGTAATGGGGTAGAGGCGTGTACCCGAACCACCGGCTAAAACAATTCCTTTCATTGTCTGTCGTTTCTTTTATCTATTGATATCCTTCATCTCACCGCCTCCATCTTTCCCACTCTCTCCACGAACCCCACCGGCATATCCACATGGGCGCAGCCCAGCATATCCAGCCTTACCGCCACCTTACTTTTCCCGTTGATGGTCACCAGCTCGCCTTCCAGTCCGGAAAGGGGGCCTTTGATGACCCGCACCTGTTCGCCGGGGGCGAGGGGGGAGGAGCACACTTCGATGGCTTCTTCGGAGTAGTCGAGCATGAAGCGGAAACGCTCCATCTGCTCGTCGGGGATGACGGCGGGGGTACTTTGTCCGCGCAGCACCATGTAGCGGCTGACGGACGAAAGGGTCAACACTTCGGCCCGTTCTGCCGGGTCGACGTGTACGAAGATCATCATCGGAATGACCACGCGCTCTATCTTTTTGCGGCGGTCGCTCCATTGATGGATTTCTTCCTGCACGGGCAGGAAACTTTCGATGCCCATTGCCGTCAGGCGGTCACGGGTTTTCTTTTCGTGATAGAGATGGACGTAGGCGGCAAGCCAGGATTTCATGTCGGTTGGGGAGTATGGTTTGAGAAAGTGGGAGGGGCGCTCCCGGATACGCTACGCGGTTACCTGTCACAGTTGTCTGCTTGGGTAAACCGAATCTTACGTTTGATTTTGCTGCAAAGATAGATATAAATTTACTAAATGCAATAAATTGTTCATTAAAATAGAAAAAATAATGAATTTTTAATCTTTGGGTTGTACTTTTGTGAGTTTTAATAATTAACATATGTTTTAAATTTAATAATAATGGAAAAAAAACTACAAGTTAAAGAACTCGAATGAGTTGCTTAGAGAGTTGTCCGGACAGGTGTTTGCCTTGGTGCGTGAGCTTCCCAAACCGCTCTCGAGGGAGGAGATGCGGGAGATGAAACGGTTGTGCCGCTTCCTGAGTAACACGGTGAAGGATCAGGAGCGGAAGCGGGAGGTGAGAAAATAAATTCGGGTGTTAAAAAGAGCCGGGAGGTGGACGGTGAAAGTGGTGTGTGGTTGGGTGTGGAAGCTTTCCGAAGGGACTTTTACGGCGGTTTTAACATTCGGAAGTGTAAAAAGTTTGTTGTTCTTTTGCATCATGGTTCATTGCAGAGGATGCGGAGTGGAAAGGGTTTTGCTTTGTGCGCTTGGCGGTGGATCGGGATTAAAAACATTAAAATTTAATACTCAATGAAAAAGAGAGAGTTTACAATTTCCTTTTTCCTCCATGTGTGGGAAAAGAAGGCGGAAGAGATTTCGTTGGAAGAGTTTCATAATGACCTCAGGGGAGCACGCTGGAAGGTGCTTGCCGAGTCGTATCGGCGGTGGATGCAGACGGGGATGGCCGAGGAAGCCAAGAAGCTGAAGGGTGCCCTGAATGCAGTGGTGGTAGCCGGCAGGTGCCGGGGCGGACATGCGGCGAACCAGGTGAGCCGGCTGAGCGGACTGGCACTGTTCGACTTTGACCACTGTCCGGAGAAACTGTCCGGGATGAAGGAGAAGGCCAAGGCGCTGCCTTATGTGGTGGAGGCCTTTGTCAGTATCTCGGGTGAGGGGTTGAAGCTGATTGTGCGCATCGATGCGGAGAATGCCGGGCAATACGCGGCGGCTTATCCTGTCGTCGCCCGTGAGTTGGAGCGCGTGTTGGGGCATCCTTGCGATATGTCGTGCCGTGATTTAGGACGGGCATGTTACGCTTCGTATGATCCGGAGGCGTATTATAATCCCGCTGCCGGGGTGTTTCCGTGGCGGGAGCAGGCGGACGGACTGCCGCAGGCGGAAGGGGAATATCCTGCGCAGGCGGTGGACGGAGCTCGTCCGGCAGGCGTTGCTCCCGAAGCGGGGAATGGCTTTATGCAGGCTTTCCTGAATGATTTTGATGTCCGGAACCCGTTTGCGACGGGAGGGCGGCATGCGTTTATGTTGAAGTTGGGACGTTATGCCCGGTATAAAGGTTTTTCGCCGGAGGAAATGCGGCTGTTGCAAAAAACAGTGGTTGAGAAATACGCGCAGGCTGATTTCGGAAGCGGAGAGATTGAGAAAACGTTACTCTCTGGTTATCAGTATGCTTCTGTCAGAAAGGCGGACGCTGTGGCGACCGATTTGGGTCCAAAGGTCCAAGGTCCATTCTATGGGATGCCCGAGGAGGAGGAAGAAGAGGATTTGGAGGATGTCTTGTTCGGAAAAAGTGAAGGATTCCGGCGGGATGCGCCTTATTTTCCCGACGAGGTGTTTGATCATCTGCCTGCCTTGCTGGCCGAAGGGGTAAAGGTGGCGGGAAGTCCTCGTGAGCGGGACATGTTGCTGGCGGCCATGATTGTCAATATCAGTGCGTGCCTGCCCGAGGTACGTCTTTTGTACGATCAAATGTATTATTCTCCGCATCTGTACTATATGGTGATAGCCCATGCCGGGGGCGGAAAGGGAGTGGTGGGGCTTGCCGGAATGCTGCCTGCTGAGATTCATAAGTTTTACGAGAAACAGAATGATGAGGTGCGTCTGGTGTACGATAAAGCGTTTTTCGAGTGGGAGCTGGAGCAGAAAAAGGCGCAGGCGGAGAAGCGTTCGCCGGATTTTTCGCTACGTCCCAAAGAGCCTGCCCGTAAATTGCTGACACTTTCGCCCAATGTGTCGAAGAGTTTGATCATTAGCGCTTTGGAAGAGAGCGGCAAGTTGGGGTGCTGCATCAATGCTACGGAGCTGGACATGGTGTCGGGCGCTATCCGGAATGAGTGCGGAAAGCACGATGATGTATTCCGGGCTGCTTTTCAGCACGAAGTGGTATCGGCTGATTTTAAGGTGAACGGGCGTCAGGTGGTGGCTCGCCATCCGCGTCTGGCTTTGTGTCTGGCCGGCACTCCCAATCAGTTGGTGCGTTTTATTCCTTCATTGGAAAATGGATTGTACAGTCGTTTTCTGATCTATACGGGGCAGAGTGCCTGGGAGTGGCGTTCGGCGGCTCCGCGGGCGGGGTGCGAGGATCATCGCGCGGTGTTTGTCCGTCTGAGTGCCCGCCTGCTCGAGTTACATCAGTTCCTGCTTCAGTCTCCCACGGAGGTTACGTTTACTTCGGAGCAATGGGCGGAGCATACATTGCGGTTTGCTTCTCACTTGTCTGAGGTGGTGAACGAGCGGGATGACTCGCCGGGTGCGATCGTGCTCCGACACGGGTTGATGGCGAGCCGGATAGCCTGTGTGCTTACGGCGTTGCGGAAGGGGGAGTGTGCTTGGGCGATGCCCGAATATACATGTTCTGACGAAGATTTCCATACCGCCATGTTGATGACGGATGTGTTGCTGGAGCATAGCCTGCTGCTGTCTACCTGTATGCTGAAAAGCGAGAGTAAGCCGAAGCCTTTAAAGCCTTATTTCAGATTGCGTCCGGTATTGCAGTCTCTTTCAGGAACTTTTACTTTTACCCAAGTGGTGGATAAGGCTGTGGAGATGGGGATTCCTAAAACCACTGCTAAACGGCTTTTCAGGAAGACAGTCGAGCTTAAACTCGTTGTAAAAGAGGGAGATGCGTATCGAAGGACGACTCGGAGCTGGGGTGCGGGCATCCCATAGAATGGACCTTGGACCTTTGGACCCAGAAAGAGGCTGGAAAGGTGCTTGCATTTGTATGAAAAAACTCTTAAGCCTTTTCTGAAAAGACTTAAGAGTTTCTACTAAAAGACTTGGATGTTTCGGGGGAAACGTCTAAGTCTTTTTCACGTTTTTCACCACAGAGGACACAGAGTTCACAGAGGAAAAATTTATTTTCCCCGGAATCGGTTTTTAAATTAAAACTCTGTGTAATCTGTGGTGGGCTCTTCTCTGTGGTGAGTTCAAGGTTCTCCCAGGTAATGCACTATCAGCCCGACTTCGCGCTTGAGGAAGCTGTGGCGGTATTTGTTGTAATTGACTTCGGACAGTGCCCGGGTCAGGGCAGTGTTTTTACGCATCCAGCGGTAGAGTTTCTGCAGGGCGAGCACCGGATCGAGGCCCGGGCAGTAAAGTTGTGCAAGTTCGGCTTTGGTGTACGAGCGGATAATGAAATCGGCTTCGGTTGTGTCTTCTTCTTTTCTTTGGTTCATGGTTTTGATTATCTGATTGTTATCTACCGTAAATATACGAAAAAACACCCGGAATGCAGCGTGTTTTTATACTCTTTTTTCGTCAAACTTCGTCATCGGCGCTCTTTCCTTGTCATTGGCGCATCGAGGTTGTCGTATCTTTGAAATGTGATTGAAAAACAGATGTTTAACTCTAAAAAGAAAGTACGATTATGAGTAAAGAAGTTACGTATTCGGTAGTGGCGCGCAAGAACATGCAGAAGAAGGATGATCCCGCCAAGTATTATGCCCAGGCACAGGCGAGTGGCGATGTGGGTCTGGACGAGATCTCGACCCGGGTGGAAAAGGCCTGTACGGTGCACTCGGCGGATGTGGTGGCGGTGCTGAAGGCGCTGGAGGATGAAATGGTAGACGGGCTGTCGAGGGGAGAGATTGTACGGCTGGGCAATATCGGCACGTTTCAGGTGGGCCTGAGAAGCAAGGGAGCTGAAAAGCCGGAGGATTTCAAAGCGGCGAATATCAGCAAGGCGAGGGTGAACTTCCGTCCGGGGCCTGTGCTGGCGGATGCGATGAAGACACTCAGCTTCAGCAAGGTGAGCACCCGGGCGGCGCAAAAGGGCGACGGGGGCGACGGGGGGATTGTGGATGACCCGACGGCATGATTTTCACCACAGAGGACGCAGAGGACACAGAGGAGGAATTAAAACTCTGTGTTACTCTGTGGTGAAACAGAGTGGTGAAACAGAAGCTTGGAAAATTAAAAGCTCTGTGTCCTCTGTGTACTCTGTGGTGAAATCTGTGGTGTAAACGTAAAACAACTTAATATAGCAAAGCAACGATGAAGAAGTTACAAAGAATCTTGGAATGGGTGATCGCGTTCCTGATGTTTCTCAGCGGGAGGAATGTCGAAAAGTGAAGGAGGGGGTATGAGGAAAATCGACTTAATCGTGATTCATTGCTCCGCAACGAGGGAAGACCGGTGCTTTACGGAGTTCGATCTGGATGTCTGCCATCGCAGGCGTGGCTTCAACGGGCCGGGGTATCACTTCTATATCCGCAAGGACGGGCGGATTGTGTCCACTCGTCCGGTAGAGAAAATAGGGGCGCATGCCAAAGGGCACAATGCGACGAGTATCGGTATCTGTTATGAAGGAGGGCTGGATGCGAGGGGACGTCCCAAGGATACCCGGACGGAGTGGCAGGTGCATTCGATGCGGGTGTTGGTGAAGACTCTGCTAAAACAGTACCCCGGCAGCCGTGTGTGTGGCCACCGGGATCTGAGTCCGGACTTGAACGCCAATGGGGAGATCGAGCCCGAGGAATGGATAAAGCAGTGTCCGTGTTTTAATGTGATTGATGATAAAAAATTACATTGATGTTTTAAAATGGAAATTGAACCGCTATAAAAGTTAATTTAATTAACTCTTGTAGCGGTTTGGTTTTCATGGCATAAGTGTAACAAATAATTAATTCTTCATATTTTATAAAATCATAGAGATGTCTAAGTGTGTTTTTGGCCGTAACCATATCCATAGCCGTACTTTTTGCCGTACCCGTAGTAGCGTCCGTATTTTCCGTATCCATAGTAATAACCGTATTTCCGTTTTTTCATGTCGAGCCCGTTGATGACGGTACACAGGTTCGGAAGTTTGTTGCCCAGACGAAGATCCTCGAGCAGGGTATAGTCGGCTTTATGCGTATAGTCGGCACGGCATACGTAAACGGAGAGGTCGGCTACCCGTGCGATGATCTGTGTGTCGGTGACCAGCCCGATGGGGGCGGTGTCGAGTATCACGTAGTCGAAGTGCCTTTTCAGAATATCAATGGCCTGCACCAAAGCCTGGCGTGCCAGCAGCTCGGTGGGGTTGGGCGGAACTGTTCCACCGGGGAGGATACTCAGGTTGGGTGATATCTCCGAGGGCTGCACCATAGACAGCAGGTCGGTATGCTGCGGATTGGCCAGGTATTGAGTGATTCCTTTCTCTTTGTGCGAAAGGGAGAATACTTTGTTCAGTCCCGGCTTGCGGATGTCGAGTCCCACGATGACTACTTTCTTGCCGAGCAGCGAGAGGCTGATGGCAAGGTTGGTGGCTACGAATGTTTTTCCTTCGCCGCTGATGGTGGAGGTGACCAGGACCACTTTGTTCTCTTCGCCCAGCATGAATTGCAGGTTGGTGCGGATGCCCCGGAAGGTTTCCGCCATCAGGTCGTTTTCGTTTTCGCGGACGGCGATGCTTCCCTGCTTCCCTTCTCCCTCTTCCGCCAGGGGGATGTCTCCGATGATAGGGACGGAAGTCAGTTTCTCCACGTCCGCCCGTCCTTCTATGCGGAACTGGAGCAGGCCCATGACGTAGATGACGGCTACGGGGATGCCTATCCCCATCAGGAGCGCGATCATGTAGACCGTCTTTGTCTTGGGTGAGACGGGACCGTTGTCGGCCATGGCTTCGTCTACGATTTTGGCATTATTGGCAGTGGCAGCCAGCGCGATGGAGTTTTCTTCCCGTTTCTGGAGCAGCATCAGGTAGAGTCCGGCTTTGATTTCCTGCTGGCGCGAGATGCTGACAAGCTGGCGTTCCTGGGCGGGAGCATTGCTGATGCGGCGGTTGAACTTGTTGGCCTGCCGGTCGAGGTCGGCTTTGGTGATCAGCAAACCTTTCTGAACGCTGTGGATGGTGGTCAGGATGTTTTCGCGCATGGCACGGATGCTGGTATCCAGATTCACGATCACCGGGTTGGTTTCCGAAGAATTGAGCAGCAGGCGGTTGCGTTGGAGCACCATTTCGTTATACTGGCTGATAAGGGTGGACAGGGACTGGTCGGTCAGGCCGACGTTGACGGGCAACACGGTGTTGAGCTTGTCCGGAGCGGAGATATATTCGGCTAAGTAGCGTACCAGGTTGAGCTGGGTGCCGTTCTCCACCCGTTGTTTCTCGTAGGCGGAGTTTTCGCTGACGGCCAGTTGGGCATCGCTTGCCAGGTCGGTCAGTCCGGCATCCCGTTTGAAGTTTTCCAATTCCTTTTCGGTACTGAACAGCTCGTCGTTGATGATGCGGATACGTCCGGCGATGAACTCTTCCGTTTTCTCCGCCACCTCGTTCTTGTCGTTGTTGGTGTTCCGGTTGTAGACTTCGATCAGCCGGTTGATGAAGTCCTCGCCACGGCGCTTGTTGGTGTTCTTTAAAGAGACGATGACGATAGAGGTGGTTTTGGACGTCGGTTCTACACTGAGTGCTCCCGCATAGCCTTTGGCTGTCCACAGGGGATTGCTGACAACGGCGGTGAGCGTCTGCGGTTCTTTGACGGTGACGGAGTCGTGGGCAAGCGTAAACGTGAACGTGCCTGCGGGAGTAGTGAGCAGGGCCGGCAGCTTGGAGAACTTTTTACTGTAGGAGCTCTCTCCGATGGTGGCTTTCACGTCGAGCCGGTTGCCGGGCGACAGGGTGAGTTCGAACACGGCCGGCGCTGCTAACTTGTCCGCTTCTTGCGGAGTGAGTCCCACCAGTACCGGCGAATTTTTATAAAGTTCCGTTTCGTTGAAACTGCCTTTGGCTGTATAGGTGGTGTATAGGTTCAGTTCGCTGACCACATGCTTGACCAGCGTTTTGGAACGTAGTATTTCAATCTCGTTGTCGATGTTCGACACCGAGCTGACCAGACCCAGGCCTTCGAGCGCGGTGAGGTTTCCTCCACTGTTGCCCCCTTTCTTATCGTCCTTGATGACTACGGAGGCCGAGATGTTGTAGACCGGAGTGGTCTGCCGGAGGTATAACCATGCTCCCGCAAGGCAGAGGATGATCGAAGCCACGAACCAGGGCCACCGGATGATGTAGCGGAACAGCATGGCGTGGAAGTCTATTTTCTCTTCTTTCTCTTCGTATAGATCGTCGTATAAGTCTTCTTTCATTTTCGGGGTTTCTTTATTTGGCGATTGTAATGATTAAACTGGCAAGCGACACAAGCGTGCCTACCACAGAGAACCAGATGGTGGTGCTGGTGCTGATGTCGGCTGTTTTTGCCTTGGTCTTATTGGGCGTGACATACAGGATGTCGTTCTGTTGCAGGTAGTAGTAGGGCGATTGGACGATATCTGCCCGGTTCATGTCCAGCGTGATGATGTGCTGGTGTCCGTCGGCGTCCTCGCGGATCAGGCGGACGTTGTCGCGCAATCCGTACACGGTCATGTCGCCTGCCATGGCAAGGGCTTCGAAGAGGTTGACCTTTTCGTTGCTGATGGTGAAAGTTCCGGGAGCGTTTACTTCGCCGATGACAGAGATCTTATAATTGGCCATACGGACGGTGACGATGGGCGATTCTTTGATATAGTCGCTTAACTTCCCTTTGATCAGTGTTTCCGCCTCGCTTTTGGTCAGCCCGCCGATGTGCAGGGTGCCCAGTATCGGGAATTCGATATTGCCCCGGTTGTCTACCAGGTATTGCTGGAGTGCCGGCTGGTTGGTCAGGCTGTTCTGTGAGGCGCTGACGGGAGTCGCTACGGTGAGGTTGAACGGCATCGCCAGTTCGGGATCGCTGCACGATACGACGATGGTGAGCAGATCCTTCGGCATGATGCGTGCATCATAAAGCTTGGCTTCCGCAACGGCACGCTGCGCCTCTCCCGAGTCTTGCAAATAAGGCACTTTCTTGTAGGACTGGCAGGAAGCCAGCAGGATACAGGTTAACGTAAAAAAAAGTAGTCTTTTTGTCATTTATCTTAATTTTAGAATATTACTATATGGGGTGGCTCACCACAGAGGACACAGAGTTCACAGAGGAAGAATTTAAGATCTTTCTATAAACCTGGAAAATAAAAACTCCGTGTCCTCTGTGTCCTCTGTGGTGAACTCTTTGTTTTAATAAGCTTCTTTTTCTCCTTCTAACGCATTTCTTACAGTTTTATATATTATATATAAATCGAGCATGAAGGTCCAGTGCTCTATATACCAGATGTCCCGTTGCACGCGGCCTTCCATTTGCCACAGCTCGTGGGTTTCTCCACGAAAGCCGGTGACTTGCGCCCAGCCGGTTACACCCGGCTTCACAAAATGGCGGACCATGTATTTGTTGATCAGTTGTGAGTATTGCTCCGTATGTTTCAGCATGTGAGGGCGGGGGCCCACTACCGACATGTCGCCCAACAGTACGTTGATGAACTGCGGCAGTTCGTCGATGCTGCTTTTACGCAGAAAGTTGCCGAATCGGGTTTTACGCGGATCGTGCAAGGTGGCTTGCAGGGTGTCGCTCTGTGCGTTTACTTTCATGGAACGGAACTTGTAGCACCAGAACTCGCGTCCGTCTTCTCCGCTTCGCTTCTGCTTGAAGAAGATGGGGCCCGGTGAGGTGATTTTGATGGTCAGTCCGACGATGATATAGATAACGGGGAAGAGCGTGCACAGGAACAGCAGGGAGAAAACGATATCGAACGTACGCTTCCTGAAGCGGTTTTCGGTGAAACTGAGAGGCTCCTGACGGATGCAGAGTACGGGCACGTTGCCCAGAAGCTCGAAGTACATCCGGCGTTTAAGATAACTGCGTACGTTGGGGACGCTGAAGAAGCGTATCAGGTGATTCTCACAATAATCGATGATGGGGAGTATCTCCTCGCTGCGGGCGGATGGCAGGCAGCAATAGACTTGTTCGATTCCTCCCCGTTTCAGATAATCCACAATCTTGCCGGGTTGTCCCAGGTATTTCACTTTTTCGGGAAAGCGGCTGCCGGGCTGGTCGTCGAAGTATCCGATGACACGAAATCCGGAAGTGACATCGTCCGTCATTTGATGATACAGTTCGATGATATTGCTGTTGCTGCCCACGAGAATGATGCTGCGGGAGTTTCCTCCATGCTTGCGGTAGCATTTCAGGAGTCTGCGAAACAACAGACGGTAGCAGACTAACAGCGTGGTGAACGTGAGATAGAATATCAGGAAGAAACGTGCGGAGAGGATACCGAAGTTTCCAAAGGTGAGGGCGCAGGAGAAGAATAGGGCGTGTCCGGCGCTGTTGCGTATGGCGCGCCATACAATTTGTTCGGGACGTACTACGCGGCGATGCAGTATGACGCCCGATGACATGTTGCTAACCAGATAGCATAAGTTGAGTAATACTAAAACCTGTGGAAGTGAGTGGGTAAATGGATCTGCAAAGAATTTACTTCCTAAGAGTGCGTACAGAGATAGAAAGATACCATTCAAGAGAATTAAATCTCCGGCGAATACTATCCTTTTTATAACTTTATTAAACCGCAATACCTGTTTCATAATGTATCTATAGGAGTGTATGTAATAGTTGTCAGTGCTTGATCCACTATCATCTTGCTGTGTGCATTACAATTTGTTCCCTTACTTATTAGGTAATAGAATGCAGAATAACGAAAAGATATAAAATATGGCTTGGAGAGGTTAACTAAACATAAAAGAGGGAGTAGCTTATATAACTACGATGTAAAATTATCGCAATTTGGTAACTCCTGTTTGAGTAATTACATCAAACAGGAATTATGACTAATCTTTCTATTATATGAATAAATTATTTCAAACTGATATTTAAACTGATTATTATCCACTTTATTGGAAAAGAAATTATCATTTTGTTTGTGATATTTCAATTTTTATCTCTACTTTTGCAGCGATAAAACAAACAAATCTGTTCTATTACCTAATAAGTAAGAGAACCATTTATATCACTCTTCTTCTTCCTTCTTTAGTCTCACGGCAGCAATTACTTTTTTATTCGCATTACTCAGTGTTTTATTATCAAAAGAAGCCAGGTAGATGTATGTCACCTTTTCCGAAGCATGCCCCATGCCAGCGCTGATTACTGAAACCGGAACCCCCTTTTGCAGGGCTGTGGTGGCCCAGCTATGGCGTGCTACATAAGAAGTGAGCGGAGTCTTCAGCTTAAGTATTTCAGATATCTGGTTGAGTCGTTTGTTATACACCCTCAGCGCACTCCGGTATTGCTTATGCCCTTCTTCACCGGCTGCGCTAATGACCGGCAGCAGATAGATGGAGTCTGCACAGAGTGCCGCATATTTCCTCAGAATCGCTTTGGCACAGCTTTCTATGATGACCGTAAGCTGCTGACCCGTTTTCTGACGGAAGTAAACCAGTGTTTTCCCTCTCACGTCCGTTTTGCGGAGGTGCACCAGGTCGACAAATGGGATTCCACGCAGATAGAAGCTCAGCAAGAAGAGGTCGCGGGCAAAATCGAGCTTACTGTTCTTACCCAGATCGGCCTCCAGCAGACGGGAGATGATGGAAGGCGAAATAGCCCGTTTGGCGGTAGGTTCGTTGCCGATGAAAACATTCTCGAATAACTCCCGCGTATTGAGTGAAGCCAGGTTTTGCTCGATGGCCTGATTGCAAATGGAGCGTAACATGCGCATATAGAGTGAGATCGTATTATGCCTTTTCCCACTCAAAAGCAAATACTGTTCGTACTCCTTGATGCTCTCGGGAGTGATCTCTTCAAAAGTAAGTGAATCTTTTCCTGCAAACTTCTGATAACTGTGCAGGGTGTAAATGTAAGTGTTGGCTGTACTGTAACGACCACCTAACTTAGCCTTCTTGGCTAAAGATTTAATGAACTTTTCAATTTCCATTTTCTTGTTTTTTTTAGTGTGTTCAACAACAATGATTCTAATAAAAAAGATTTTGAGCGGTAAGGCAGAAAATTTGCAGGAAATTAGTAAAAAATCAATAGCCATAAAGTATAGACGAATGAAAGTGTCATAAATACCCAAATGGTCCGATGAAAAAGGAGAGTAAAAAAGTGTCCCGAATTTGGATGAATAGCCGTTCTTTCGTGGTGTATTAATCAATTAAAAACATGAAATTATGGTAATAGCTTATTTGAGAGTAAGTACGGAAAAACAGTTTTTAGCTAATCAGAAAGAAGAGATTTTGCGATTTGCAGAGAAAAATGGATTATCGATCGACAAGTGGTACACAGAGACTATCAGTGGAAGCGTAAGCACAAAAGACAGGAAATTATCAGAGTTACTGAAAAGGATGCACCCGGGGGATACACTGATTGTAACGGAGATTTCGAGGCTGAGCCGTACATTGCTCGAGATTATGACTATCCTGAATTTCTGTATCAAGAAGCAGGTGGTGCTTTATAGCACCAAAGAAGGCTATGTGTTTCAGGACGACATCAACAGTAAGGTGCTGGGATTTGCATTCGGGCTGATGGCGGAAATCGAAAGGAACCTGATTTCGATGCGTACCAAAGAAGCACTTGCACGTAGAAAACAGGAAGGAATGACTTTAGGCAGAAGAAAGGGGGATACGCCTAAAATTAAATTGCTGAGTGCCAACAAGCGGGTACTAACCAGAGAACTTGACAAAGGAACTACTTACTCGGAACTGGCGGAAAAAATGGGGGTGTCCAGAACAACATTATTCCGGTTCATGAAAACGATGTATTAGTGAATGATGAACGATTAGGGGAGCCATAATTCACCACAGATTACACGGATTCTCACAGATTAATAATTTATTTTACTGAGAGTTAAATTAAAATATCTGTGTTAATCTGTGTAATCTGTGGTGAATATGAGTTCATTCACTGTTTATCATTTATCGTTCATCGTCGATGATCGTTTATGGAGGCTTTTCAGTTCGAAGGAGAGCATGACCCGGAAGAAACCGATGATCAGGAAGGTGAATGCCAACATGTATATAACGTAAAGTGCACCCACGGCCGGTTGCCAGAGTATGATCAGCGAACAAATGATGGCAAGGATACCGAAGCCCATGTACCATCCCCACTCACGGGTTCCATAACGTTTCAGGTCCATGGAATAGCCTGTGGCAGAGAAACCGCGGAACATCATCCAGAAAGCGACAATGAACGGTATGACTTCCATGCTGAGCAATGGATAGGCTACCAGGTAAATACCTAAGATCAGGTCGATAATACCTCCTGCGAGATACCATCCCCAGGACGAGATGCTTCGCCGGTTGCTGATGGAAAAGATGATTTCGATAATACCACTGATCAGCATGGAGATGCTGAAGATAACGCTGAGGGCAATGTAACTGCTTCCCGGTGCAAACAGCAGGCAGAGAGCTACGATGATGTACAGAATACCTAAGATAAGAGATAACCACCAGTTTTTGACTGCGTGTTCCATCTCGTCGAATAAAGTTTTCATATCAATTCTATTTTTAGATTATTGTCCCACGTGAACAAAGTAAGCGTACCGATTGTTTAGAATATAGTAAATAAAACTTAGAGATAACAATTATGGCAACAACAAATTTCAAAGGACAACCGGTAAAGCTGATTGGCGAATTTATACAGGTTGGAAAGGTGGCTCCCGATTTTGAGCTGGTGAAAAGTGATTTATCTTCTTTCTCACTAAAAGATTTGAAAGGTAAAAATATAGTTCTGAATATTTTCCCAAGTATGGATACCGGTGTCTGTGCTACTTCGGTGCGTAAATTCAATAAGATGGCAGCGGGATTAAAGGACACGGTGGTATTGGCCATTTCGAAAGACTTGCCGTTCGCTCAGGGACGTTTCTGCACGACGGAAGGCATTGAAAACGTGATTCCATTGTCCGATTTCCGTTTTTCGGACTTTGACGAAAGCTATGGAGTGAGAATGGCCGACGGACCGCTTGCCGGATTGCTGGCACGTGCGGTGGTGGTGATCGGAAAAGACGGGAAAGTGGCTTATACGGAACTTGTTCCGGAGATTACTCAGGAACCTGATTATGAAAAGGCACTGGCTGCCGTGAAGTAATCTGTGTAGGAGAAGATTTAGGAAAAAATAAAGTCCGTGTTCACTCCAAGGAGGTGGGAACACGGACTTTTTCATGTGGAATTGTTACTTCTTTTTAGTCATATCGAAGTCGAACTGTACTTTAGTCGGTATAGTCGCACCTGCGAATTCTATCTTGTCGGTATTGAGCTTCATCTTCAACTGATTGTTTTTGTAAGCGAAGCTGCCTTTTTCCGGAGAAGAAATGGTTACGGTTACGGTCTGACCCTTTTCACCTTCTGCAGCAGAGGGCAACTGGAGGATCAGCGGTTTCGGTTCGAATGCAAGGTAGATACTGTCTTTCTCTGTATTGAGAGCCGGCCTGTAACCTACTTTGTATTTCACGTCACCGAGAGCTTTGATAATGGCTTCTGCTTTGTCTTTGTCACCGATAATAGAGATGATAAGGTCGTCAACCGGCAATTTGTCGAAGAAAACGGTATCATTCTTTACTGTCGCATTGACATCCTGTCCCTTGGGAGTTTCACCTTCGCCGGCATTCTCTCTGCCTGCAAGAGGAGTAACTTGGGTGATCAGTACTTTTCCGTTATAGGTGCCTGCCACGTCATTGGTCGACGGAGGAGGGAGCGGAGAGTTGTCATCGTTGTCACAAGAAGACAAGGTTACCACTGAAAAAGCAATCGCAAAAGCATAAAAAAGCTTGGATAGATTAAATTCTTTTTTCATTTTCTTAAACATTAAATTTGTTACATAAATCAGTCGTTCATCAACCAACTGTAAGGCCTAGGATTTGTTTTTTGATGAATTGTTGATTAACTGGTTTGGTGTACGTACAATAAGTAAATGCAGGGAATATAAAGATACTGCATGGAAGAGGAAAAAAAGAAAGATTTTTTTTGAGGGAGGGATGAAGGCGGAGTTTTACCACGGAGTACCACAGAGTCTCACGGAGTAATACGGAATAATACAGAGTAATAGAGAGTAGAGAGTAGAGAGTGATACAGAGTGATACAGAGTGATACAGAGTAATACAAAGTTCTTAGAGTTCACTACCATTCGTTATCGATAGATTAAGTTCACTCTGTGTTGCTCTGTGTTACTCTGTGGTGAATGCTGATTCTTGCTGTGGAGGCACTATTTCTTTTTCTTCATTCCTTTGTAGATAAGGAAGCCGACGATGAAGACTCCGATGGCAATGAAGCAATAGCCCAGTTCGTGGCTGTATTCGGTAACTTTGGCAAGCAGTTGCTCTTCGCTTTCGATGCCGGGGACGGTGGACAGATAGTATCCGATGGCGGCAAGGATGGTGTTCCATAATCCTGCGCCTAAGGTGGTGTAGATAAGAAAGGTGTGCAATTTCATGCGGGCAAGTCCGGCCGGGATGGAAATCAGTTGGCGTACTGCAGGGATCAGACGGCCGATGAAAGTGGACAGCGCTCCGTGCTTGTCAAAGTATTCTTCGGCATGTTGCACTTTGGCTTCATCGATCAGGCACATGTGCCCGAAACGGCTGTTGGCGAATTTATAGACGATGGGACGTCCCAGCCAGCGGGCCAGATAGTAATTGATGATAGCGCCGATATTGGCTCCTATGGTGGCAAAAAGCACTACCAGGTAGATGTTCAACTCTTCGTTGACTGCTGCTTTGTAAGCTGCCGGAGGAACTACCACTTCGGATGGAAAAGGAATAAAAGAACTTTCAATGGCCATTAAGAGTGTAATGGTCCAGTAATTGAGGTGGTCTAAACACCACTGAATGAAGGCTACAGATTCCATTTGTTTAATTTAGATTGAATTTAATATAGTTTTGGTTTTTGATTTACCACAGAGGACACAGAGGGCACAGAGTTTTTATTATCTTAGTTTATTAAGAAAAAAGATTTCTCTGTGTCCTCTGCGTCCTCTGTGGTGAATAATTATTTTTCGTCTTTTAAGAAATCATCCAGTTCACGGAGCATCTGTTCTCCATCCGTTCCCATTTCCAGGATCATATTCCGAAGCGATTCGAGATTGATGGAGTTGCCACACATCTCGTTGTATTTCTTGAATCCTTCGTGGTCCTGAAGTACAAGGCATACAGAAGCCAGTTGTTCGCAGACTTTGGGATATTCGGGATCTTCCTCCAATACTTGCTCGAAGCAAAAACGGGCATTCTCGAGCATACGGTATTCGAGGCTGTAATTACCGATTTCCATCCATGTATCGGCTTCGGGGGCATAACGGAGAGCCAGTGCCCATTCTGCACGGGCCTGATCGAAGTTGCCCTCTTCCATGTAAATGCGTCCCTCAAGCAGATAGGGCTCTGCATCCTGTGGAGCCAGCTCTTTGGCCAGCCGGCAAAGGCGGTGGGCTTCTGCCGAGTCACCCAGATGGGAGGCACAGACCGCTTTGTTTGAATAGATATCGGACAGTAACGGAGAAGAGCCGTTGCCGCTTTCTTCAATTGCCTGAAGGGCCAGGCGGTAGCTCTCGGCGGCTTCTGCCCAGTTCTCCTGATGGGCATAAGCCAATCCGATGAACATGTAGGTGAATTCGGGAGAGAGCGTTTTATATTCCAGTGCTTTCTGATACTCTGCGATGGCTCCTTCGATATTTTCAAGGTGAAACAGGCTGTGTGCTTTGATGATATGGGCTTCGCCGAATTCTTCATCGGCTGCGATAGCGAAGTCGCAGGATTCTACGGCCTTATCAAAGTCTTTGGTGGCGAACTGACATTTGGCCAGCCCTACCCAGTAAGCCGGGTTGTATGGGTTCTTGTCGATCAGCTTGTTGTAGAAGAAGGTGGCTTTTTCTATATGTGCCGCTCCGGCTGCTCCATAACAATCGGCGGTGGCTGCCAGAAAATCTTCGTCGTCCTTATACAGTTCTATCCCCCGCGTAAGCCACTGTATGCCTTTTTCCGGATAGCCTAAATCGGTATACAGGTAGACAACATCGACCAGGATGCCGAGTTCGTTTTTCTCTTCCTCTTCTATGCTGTCGAGTATTTGGTCGGCATCGTCCAGCTTGCCTTCGTTCAGCAACAGTTCGGCTAAGAGTAGTTTGACGTTGGCGGAGTAGGTGTCGGTGATAAGGTCTGCCACTTCCCGGGCTTTCCGGGGTTGGTTGAGATCCAGAAACAGGTAAGCTTGTTCTACCATGAGGTCGGTATGCCCCGGATGAAGTCCGAGTCCGTATGAAATGACTTCCTGGGCTTCCTTGAACCTGCGTTCGGAGGCGTATTGATCGGCAATATCGGCCAATTGGTCACCATCCATATAGGGAGACTGGTTGTTGGCCTTTAATGTTTCGTATTGCACGATCATATTATGTAATTCCCGCTCTCTTTCGGACGGGGAGTTCTTTCTACCCAATTTAATTAGTAATTATACAGTTAATAATGATTTGATTCGGAGGGAGAAGGTGTGTCGAAACTCACCACGGAGGACACGGAGGACACAGAGTTTTAATTTAAAAACCGGTTCCGGGGAAAATAAATTTTTCCTCTGTGAACTCTGTGTCCTCTGTGGTGAGTTTCGACACACACTCTCTTGCCAAAAAGCTATTTATTGATTTTTCCCCAGGTATCTTTCAGTCCCACCGTGCGGTTGAATACCAGATGACCGGGCGTAGAATCTTTGTCTACATTGAAATAGCCGATACGTTGGAATTGCAGATAGGAAAGTACGGGCAGGTCGGCCACGTATTTTTCTATGTAGCAACGGGTCAGAGTGGTCAGTGAGTCCGGGTTGATCATTTCCTTCATGGCTTCGAGAGCATCACAACCTTTCGCCTCACGGATGGCAGCCATCTCGTCACGCGGGTTTTCTACTTTCCAAAGGCGGTCGTACAAGCGTACTTCTGCCGGCAGGCAGTGTGCGCAGCTGACCCAATGGAGCGTACCTTTCACTTTGCGGTTGGCATCCGGCATACCGCTTTTGGTATTCGGGTCATATTCGCAGTAGACTTCGGTCACCGTACCGTTTTCATCTTTCTTGCAGCCTGTACATTTCACGATGTAAGCGTTCTTCAGGCGCACTTCCTGTCCCGGAGTCATGCGGAAATATTTTTTCGGCGCGTCTTCCATGAAGTCTTCGCGCTCCATCCACAGCTCGCGGCTGAACTCGATGGTATGACTTCCGGCAGTGGGATCTTCGGGGTTGTTAATGGCATCCAGTTCCTCAACTTGTCCTTCGGGATAGTTGGTAATGATCAGTTTCACCGGATTGAGCACGGCAGATACACGCGTGGCACGGGCATTCAGGTCTTCGCGTACAGCGCTTTCGAGCAGGGCGAAATCATTGAGGGCGTCGTAAGTGGTGTAGCCGATTTTGTCGATGAACTTACGGATGGATTCGGGAGAGTAGCCGCGACGGCGGAATCCGCAGAGGGTCGGCATACGGGGATCGTCCCAATCGTTGACCAGACCTTCTTTGACGAGGATAAGCAGGTTACGCTTACTCATCAGGGTATAATTGAGGTTCAGTTTGTTGAACTCTGTCTGGCGGGGGCGGTTGTCGTCCAGATCCTTGCCTTCTTTCAACCAGTCGATGAACAGATCGTAAAGAGGGCGGTGAGGTACGAACTCGAGCGTACAGAGTGAGTGGGTGACTCCTTCGAAATAGTCGCTCTGACCGTGTGCGAAGTCGTACATCGGATAGGCTTTCCATTGGGTTCCGGTGCGATGGTGTGCCACATGCAGAATGCGGTACATGATCGGGTCGCGGAAGTGCATATTGGGGCTGGCCATGTCGATTTTGGCACGAAGCACCATGGAGCCTTCCTTGGCTTCGTCGCTATTCATCTTTTCGAACAGGGCAAGGCTCTCTTCGATCGGACGGTTGCGGTACGGACTCTCGACACCGGGTTGGGTGGGAGTTCCTTTTTGTTGGGCAATCTGTTCTGAGGTCTGTTCGTCTACGTAGGCTTTGCCTTCTTTAATCAGAGTGACGGCAAAGTCCCATAACTGCTGGAAATAATCCGAGGCATAATATACGTTGCCCCACTGGAAGCCCAGCCATTGGATGTCTTCCTGTATGGCTTCTACATATTCCATATCCTCTTTCGTCGGGTTAGTGTCGTCGAAACGAAGGTTGCACACACCACCATGTGCAGCAGCGATGCCGAAGTCGAGGCAAATAGCTTTGGCGTGCCCGATGTGCAGGTAACCGTTGGGTTCCGGCGGAAAACGTGTTTGTACTCTTCCTCCGTTCTTTCCTGCTTTCAAATCATTTTCTACTGCCTGTTCAATGAAATTAAGGCTTTTCTTTTCGCCTGCCTCTTCGTTTTTTATATCTGTCATATCTGTCATTATTATAAAAGCTCGTAGCTAATAAGTTGCTGCAAAAGTAGGATATTTTTTTTGTATAACCTTATTTCACGGGTATATATCCACTCTTTTTTATAATATCCTGTCCCTCGGGAGAAAGAATAAACTGGAGCAGGGGAGCGATTTGTGCTTTGTTCTTTACGTCATAATAATAATAGAGGGGGCGGACAATGGGATATGTCTTGTTGGTGGCGTTCTCTACGGTGGGGCCGGCATAGTGTTCTCCGTCATATGAAACGGACAGGGTTTTGATGCGTGGAGACACATAGGCGAGTCCTACGTAACCAATGGCACCTTTGGTCTGGCTGACCGACTGGATAATGGCTCCGGTGGCAGGCATGGAAAGGCTGCTGCTCATATAATTTTTGTTTTTGAGGACGCTCTCCTTAAAGAATTCGTAGGTACCGGAAGAGGTTTCGCGGGAGTAAACCACTATTTTGCGGTCATCGCCTCCCACCTGTTTCCAGTTGGTTATCTTGCCGCGGAAGATGTCTTCAAGTTGCCGGCGGGTGAGTTGCTTCACCGGATTGGACGGGTGGACAACAACGGCAAGCGCGTCATAGGCAACGATCACTTCGTCTATGTCCCGTTTGGCAGCTTTGACTTTCATCTTTTCGCTGAACTTAATGGGGCGTGAAGCCATGGCGATGTCAGTGGTATTATCCAACAGGGCGGAGATACCCACTCCTGTACCACCTCCGGTGACGGTGACACGGGCATCGGGTTCCCGGTTCATGAAGCGTTCGGCTGTTTGCTGGGCTACGGGCAATACGGTGTCACTGCCTTTAATGCGTTGGGCATTGGCATTCAGTGTTGCGAGGGAGAGGGCGGCGAATAAGATAGTTCTAACTTTCATATGATTGAGTTTTTATTTCTTTCACCACAGATTACACAGATTTTCACAGAACTTTTAATCTTACATACCAACAGGATTAATTATTGATCTGTGAAAATCTGTGTAATCTGTGGTGGATTCTATTTTATGTGCAAATAAAGCAATAGTGTATTACATTCTTGTTTCAAAACGTTCGATATTCCGCCTTGTAACATAAATGTAACACCTTTGAAACACTTCCTTCAAACGGTATTCACACATCCTTAATACTTACTCTGTTTCTTTGCATCATGAAAATCAGATGGTATGAAAAAGGTTTTTGAAAGGATTATAGAAGGAATTTTGACCTGTAGCGGATTTGTAACGAGTATTACGATCCTGCTGATTGTGCTTTTCCTTTTTACAGAGGCATTCGGGCTGTTCAGCAGTAAGGTTATCGAAGAAGGGTATGTGCTGGCACTGAACAAAGATAACAAGGTCAGTGAACTGACACCGATGCAGATTAAAGATGTTTTTGATGAAGAGATCACCAACTGGAAAGAACTGGGAGGTGAAGATCTGCCGATCCGGGTGTTCCGTCTGGAAGACATCACGCATTACTACTCGGAAGAAGAACTGGGAGAGGCATACGAAAATGCCGGGGCAAAGATTATGGAGTTGATTCAGAAGACGCCCGGGATCGTAGCTTTTATTCCTCAGAAGTTTGTAACTCAGCCGGATGCGGTGCATTTTATAAAAGATAATACCATTTCCGTGAAAGATGTGTTTGCCGGAGCGGAATGGTTTCCCACGGCAACACCGGCACCCCTGTTCGGCTTTCTGCCGCTGATTACCGGTACGCTTTGGGTGAGCCTGTTTGCCATATTGATTGCTTTGCCGTTCGGGCTGTCGGTGTCGATCTATATGTCCGAGGTCGCCAACCCGAAAGTGCGCGGTTGGCTGAAGCCGGTCATCGAGTTGTTGAGTGGTATTCCTTCGGTTGTATATGGTTTTTTCGGGTTGATCGTGATTGTGCCTCTGATTCAGAAGGTATTTGATTTGCCGGTAGGTGAGAGTGGACTCGCCGGAAGTATAGTGCTTGCCATCATGGCATTGCCCACGATTATAACGGTGACTGAAGACGCGATGCGTAATTGTCCCCGTGCGATGCGTGAAGCGAGTCTGGCACTCGGGGCTTCACAGTGGCAGACCATTTATAAAGTGGTGATCCCTTATTCTATTTCAGGCATTACTTCGGGGGTGGTGCTCGGCATCGGACGTGCCATCGGCGAGACGATGGCTGTTTTGATGGTAACCGGAAATGCGGCCGTGATTCCGACTACGATTCTCGAACCTTTGCGTACGATCCCCGCCACCATTGCGGCCGAACTTGGAGAGGCACCGGCAGGGGGACCACACTATCAGGCTCTTTTCCTTTTAGGAGTCGTGCTGTTCTTCATTACATTAATCATCAACTTTAGCGTGGAGTATATTTCATCTAAGGGCGTAAAACGTAGTAAGTAATATGGAAATACTGAATAATACAAAAGCTAAAAGGCGTTCGCAGGGCATCGCTTTCGGCATATTCCGGTTGCTGAGTTTATGCATTGTGCTGATTCTGTTTGCGATTTTAGGGTTCATCATTTACAAGGGTATCGGTGTCATCAGTTGGGATTTTCTCACATCGGCACCTACCGACGGGATGACGGGAGGAGGTATCTGGCCGGCTATCGTGGGCACATTCTATCTGATGACAGGCAGTGCGCTCTTTGCATTTCCGGTGGGAGTGATGAGTGGAATTTACATGAACGAGTATGCGCCGAAAGGAAAACTGGTGAGGTTTATCCGTGTGATGACCAATAACCTGAGCGGCATTCCGTCGATTGTTTTCGGTCTCTTTGGTATGGCTTTGTTCGTTAATTATATGGACTTCGGAGATAGTATTCTGGCCGGTTCATTGACATTGGGCCTGCTTTGTGTACCTTTGGTGATCCGTACCACGGAAGAGGCGCTGAAGGCGATACCGGACAGCATGCGTGAGGGAAGCCGTGCATTGGGAGCTACCAAGTTACAGACCATCTGGCACGTGATTCTGCCTATGGGGATGCCGAATATCATAACCGGACTGATCCTTGCCTTGGGACGTGTGTCGGGAGAAACGGCCCCGATCCTGTTCACGTGTGCGGCATATTTTCTTCCGCAGTTGCCGACAAGCATTTTAGACCAGTGTATGGCGCTGCCCTATCATTTGTATGTGATATCGACCAGTGGCACGGATATGGAGGCACAGTTGCCTTTGGCTTACGGGACGGCTTTGGTATTGATTGCGATCATACTCCTGGTGAACCTGCTGGCCAATGCTTTACGGAAGTATTTTGAAAAGAAAGTAAAAATGAATTAGTGACGGAGTACAACAAAAAATATGGATACAACAGTGAAAATTGATGCGCGTGACGTGAATTTCTGGTATGGTGACTTCCATGCACTGAAGGGAATCAGTATGCAGATTGAAGAAAAATCTGTAGTCGCGTTTATAGGTCCTTCCGGATGTGGAAAATCTACTTTTCTGCGTCTTTTCAATCGTATGAACGATTTGATCCCTGCCATTCGCCTGACGGGGGAAATCCGTATAGATGGTGAAAATATCTATGACAAAGGAGTGCAGGTAGACGAACTTCGTAAAAACGTAGGCATGGTGTTCCAGCGTCCTAACCCTTTTCCGAAAAGCATTTTTGAGAATGTAGCTTACGGATTGAGGGTGAACGGAGTGAAAGATAATGCTTTTATCCGGCAGCGGGTGGAGGAGACCCTGAAGGGTGCCGCCCTTTGGGATGAAGTGAAGGACAAACTGAAGGAATCGGCTTATGCTTTATCCGGCGGACAACAGCAACGCCTTTGTATCGCCCGTGCGATGGCTGTATCTCCTTCGGTGCTGCTGATGGACGAGCCGGCTTCGGCACTCGACCCTATTTCGACGGCAAAGGTGGAAGAATTGATTCATGAACTGAAAGAACGGTATACCATTGTGATTGTGACGCACAACATGCAGCAGGCCGCCCGTGTCAGTGATAAGACGGCATTTTTCTATATGGGGCAGATGGTGGAGTTTGGCGATACAAAGAAGATCTTTACGAATCCGGAGAAAGAAGCCACCCAGAATTATATTACCGGACGATTCGGGTAACCTGTGATTTTTCGGCGCAGATCGTCGAAACATGGTTTTATATTGTATATTTGCTTAATAATTAATTTAATACATAGAGTATGGTGAAGTTTATAGAATCAGAACTTGTTCTGCTGAAAAAGGAAATAGACGAGATGTGGACATTGGTTTACAATCAGCTGGATAGAGCAGGAGAGGCTGTACTGACACTGGATAAGGAACTGGCTCAGCAGGTAATTGTCCGTGAGCGCAGAGTGAATGCTTTTGAGTTGAAGATAGACAGTGATGTGGAGGATGTGATTGCCTTGTATAATCCGGTCGCTATCGATCTTCGCTTTGTGTTGGCTATGTTGAAAATCAATACGAATCTGGAACGTTTGGGCGACTTTGCCGAGGGAATCGCACGTTTTGTGCTGAAGAGTGAGGAGCCTATTCTGGATGGAGACTTACTGAAACGCCTTCGTCTGGAAGAGATGCAGAGACAGGTGCTTTCTATGCTCGAGGTGGCCAAACGTGCGCTGAACGAAGAAAGTCTCGAACTGGCAACTTCCGTATTCGCTAAAGATAATTTATTGGACGAGATTAATGCCGAAGCTACAGCGATATTGGCTGATTATATCAGAGAGCATCCCGAAAGCACGCTGTCTTGCCTGAATCTGGTAGGGGTATTCCGTAAGCTGGAGCGTTCTGGCGACCATATAACGAATATTGCCGAGGAAATTGTCTTTTTCATAGATGCTAAAGTCTTGAAGCATAGTGGCAAGGTGGAAGAGCATTATCCCGATAAATAATAAATCGCAAATTTTTAAACAAAAATTAGTGCTACTTAAAAAAATGTCATATATTTGTCTCCTGTAACGGTTCGGTTACAGGAGTTTTTTTTGAAATGATAATAAATCCAAAGAAAAATCAAAAAGATGTTATATGACATGTTTTTATATTTGGTTCATAACGAGAAAAGCACCTATATTTGCACCGTTATCCTGAAAACAATCTTTTTACCTTAAAAAAAAACTAA
>OGXO01000363.1_pt1 | contig 25854 bp, 39 predicted proteins | sample 1576321 | NCBI WGS metagenome assembly OGXO01 (sample SAMEA3541568, study PRJEB24748) | human gut metagenome | biome: human gut; feature: human-associated habitat; material: faeces | place: China | collected 2012 | reverse complement strand
GATCTCGATGATAAGCCGTTTCTTATCGGGGATGGTGAACTTGTTCATGGCCACGGTGAATGTCCGGCTTTCATGTGCCGGTACTTCTTCCGGATAATCGAAAGTGAACAGGATGTTCTGCTCGAGCTGCTGTACCGCCGTCTTTTTGCGGATCTTGGCATCCTGGATGTAGAACCGCATGAAATCCGTCGTATAACCGATCTGTGTGCGGTTTGTCAGGGTCATGCGCAACAGCAGGATATCCCCGTCGATGAAGATATTTCCGACCTCGAACTCCATACCGGAATTCTTGTCCTTCAGTCCCAGATCCAGCGGGGAGCGTTTCGCGATAGCCTCCCTGATCCTTTCCTTCTGTCCGTAAGAGCGTTCCTTTTCGTCGAGTATGGCCACCCTCTGCGTATCCTCCTTGTCGATGACAAAGCTGAAACGCTCCGGAGCGGGCACATAACTCAGGTTGAAGGTGTAGAACTTTCCTCCTTCAAGTACGACCGATATGTTCGTATCCTCCTTATAAGGCCGGACGGCTTTCACGGCCAGAATATTATCCACTCCCTCGGCCTTGTCTACCTCCACGTTCGTACTTCCGTAATCGACGTAGGTGATACCGGCAGGGAAGATAAGGAACAGCTGCTTTTCTTTTCCTACCGGCAGTGTATGCGGTGCAGGAGCTTCTTCGCCTATACGCACATAACTCTGGGCCGGATGTACGTTGTAGCTGATAGAGTACGAATAGAACTTTGTGTCGGCCGTCACCACCGACAGGGTTGTTTCCCCCGGGAAGTTTTCTTCCGCCGCCTTCAAGCGTATGATTCCCGGGCAATTCGCCACTTTCTCACCGATGACGTAATCCCCTCCGATGCTGTAATACTTCACTTCGGTAGGGAAGATCAGGTGCAGGGTCTTTTCATACCCGATCTGCAGGGGAACTGCGGTGAGTTCCTCGATCTTCTGCGCTTTCCCTGAAAGGAAAAACAGGAGAAGCAGGGTAGTGATGTAAATTGGTTTTAGTATCATATCTACTTATTAAATTTTATTTTAATTACTTTGTCCGTTAGAGTTGTTACGTAGTTTTATTACTTTTGTACCCATTATTATTTAATTGATTATTTATGAAAGACTCAATAACCATTTTGACTAAGATGATATTATCAAAGAAGTGCTATAGTCATGTAGTTGCATGCTTTATCTTATGTAGTATAATTTTGTATTTAGCTTTATTTGTTTTCACGGAAACTTTTGCGAACTATCCATTATATACACAAGTATTATTGACAACCGCATTGTCTATTATTTATGTGACTATATCCATCCCTTTGTCTTCTTTTGTTGTTGCAGATTCCGGAATATTTTACTTGCCATTTTTTCTGTTAGTTTGTTCCACAGGATTCTATCTTATTATTTTTAAAATAAATTGGGACATGAGTAACCATTTTAGTCAATTTTGTTTTACGATAATGCTGGCTTATCCATTACACTTTTTGGCGATTGGTTTGAAAAAACTTACAGAAAAAACAATTTCTACTTTAAAACGTCGCATTCGCATTTTAAGGAAAAGATAGTATTAATCTTAGATAATAATATTCTTTTTATTATTCGCCCTTATTCTTATCATCTGTCATTTTATCTTTATTTTGTTTCTTTCTCAGTGGAGTATTCCAAAACCAGGAGATAATGAAAAGAACTCCCATAACCCACCATATTGTGGTTGGCCATTGTTTTATTGTATCTATAATTTCCTGTATTGTTTCCATATCACATCGGTTTTAAATTCTTTATTTGATCAAACTCCTTCAGGTACCGGGCTACATCCGCCGCCATCGGGCAGATTCCGTCAAATAGCTTATACATCAGTTCCGGTCTCTGCGGCCGGTTCTGATACACTATCACTTTCTTTCCGGTTCCCTTCATCCATCCCGCCTCGGAATGTGCCGAAGCTCCGCAGGGAAGTACAAGTACACATACATCCGCCCATTGCATGGCATCGAAATCCGAGCGGAATCCCGCTTGTGCCAGGGGATGCTCCATCGCATCCAGATAGTCCTCCGGATTCATATTTTCCCAATTCTCATTGACCTGCGACCAGTGGAAGTCCGTTTTTCCTGCCGGGTGACGAAAATCATACACTTCGTGTCCCCTGTAGCGCAGGAAATTTACTATGTACGGCTGATACGGGTTATTCCAACTGCTTGCCACATATATTTTTGCCATAGTTTTCCTCTTTTTCCTTGTTGTTTCATAACTTTTCTTTCCTCACTCTTTCGGTTGCCTGAGCAGTATGCGGTAGTTGGTTTTGATTGTCACCTTTACCTTCCGGATATTCTTGCTTGCCGCCGACTTGGTGGCGTTGATGACGCTGTTGGCCGCTCCTGCCACGAGCTGGCTTCCCATATCAAATCCTCCGGAGATATTGGTATTCGCGCCGCTTATTCCTGCCGCCTGGGCTTCCTGTGCGGTTTCCGCCTTCACATTGCCCGGCACATAGATTCCCTGGATGGCGTCCTCGGAATAGACCTGCTTTTCAAAGGGGAGTATGTTCCCACTTAAGTTCACCGAGACGATTTTTACCAGGACGCGCTCCCCGTCGATGCCCGTCACCTCCCCAAATACGGGGGTTCCTTTGCGGATGCGCTGCCCGTCATCGGTCAGGCAGTTCTCGGCCAGCTGCATCTTGAGCGTGGAACCGACCATGACGGTCTGTGTGGAGTGTACGAATGCCTTAATGACATTCCGCTCTTCCTGTCTCACGAGCCGGACCGTGTTGAATCCCCTGCGGGCCGGTGCCTGGGGCACACTATCCACGGCTTTGCGATGCTTGGACTGCACTTCCTCTTCCTTCTTTTCCTGCAGGCCGGTGTTTTCCTTTCCCTTGGAAGAAACCGGTTGTTGTACCGGGGCCATAATTCCCGCTCCGAGTTCCCGCTCGTTATCCCGGATCAGCTCCCGGATACGCCGGATCTCCCTTTCATTTCCGGCCGTGTCCGCAGGCTCCTCCGTTACCGGGTCGAAACCTGAAAGGGAAGCGGATTTGCTTGTATTTTCCTTCTCGACTTTTTGGAGCATGTCATCCAGAGTAAAGCTGTCCTTGATCCGGGTTCTGAGGATTACCTCACCCGTTTCCGGCTCCTTGCTCCCGGAGCCGGGCAGGCTGGCGATGAATGCCCACACCAGCAGGACAACTACAATCCCTAAGCCCGCCAGTATGGCTATTCTGCTTTTCCCGTCCCGTGTCATAAGAGTTCGTATTGCTGGTTATAGGTACGGAAGAAGAAACCGGACGTATTTTCCGGAAAGCGCGGAGTGGCATGGATGGCGGTACCCTCACTCACAATCCGTACTTTCCTTATGTCATCGCCATTAATAATGCTCAGGATGGAGGAGAACCTGACATGGTACTCCTCACCGTCGGCACGTATGTCGATGATCTTTTCAAACTCCGTCTTGTAGACAACCCCGAGTTCCAGCGCATCTCCATAGGCGCGGTCCGCCTGGTATTTGGCAAATACGGTATTCGCGTCCGGCTTGTTGACCAGGAACAGGGCACGGGCACGGTTCTCCTGCAGGGAAAGCCTGTCAAAGCTGTTCAGGAAATAGGCCGTCCGGCGGCAGTGCCCTCTCAGGAGGCTTTCGTACAGCAGGTCCTGCTGCATGGACTTGAAATGGACGAATTCCCCTCCTTCATTGACCACCAGGATCTTGTTCATCGCATTGTTCACCACGCTGTGTGCGAAGAACAGGACCATCGCGATGGTTATCCCGCAGAAAATAAATACCAGTTTGGTGCGGAACGTATGGTTCTTTCTGGCTTCCGCCAGGCTGGAGAAATCCTTGAGTATGCTTTTTACTTTGAGTATGCTTTTTGTTGCTTTCATGGAAGTTTCATTGTATAATTTATAACCATTTGTTTACTGTGGCCTTTACCGTGCCAAGCATCGTGAGCTTGAGCAGGAAAGAAAAAATAACCATCAGCAGCACCGACCAGGATCTTTGCAGGACATAGTTCGTGACGATCAGGTCCGAGAAAACGCTGGCAAGGATAAACCCCGGATAGAGCATGTAGCATCCTAACATCTGTTTGACCCATGTGTAGAAGGAGCTGCGCGTGTCATTGTTGTACAGGCAGGCTATCGCTATGGGAGAAATGATCTCGAGCAGTAGCAGTATCAGGTAGCGGGTACAGAGGAACAGCAGCATGATGTAATCATAGGCCACTCCGAAGAGACTGCCTATCGTTCCTGAGATAAGTGACCATTTCAGGGTATCGAGCCCGTTGACGGCTATGTCGGTGATGTCCCCGTTCATTAGTTCGTCCAGCATGGCACTGATCGGATCTTTCCAGATATTGTGCGGGTTGTAGACTCCTCCGTTGGCGAGTGACTTCATCAGCTCGTCGGCGCCATAGGCCAGTACCGTCTCGAGCGTTCCTAACAGCACGGGCATGATACATACCAGGCCTATGCAAAAGATGTACTCCCTGCCCAGCTCGTAGAAGTGCTTGGCATTGAATCCTTTTCCCTCGCTTGTCATCTCCTTGAGGATTCCCATGAGCTTGAAGATGAAAGTCGTTATGACAAATCCGGCGACAAGCGCGTAGAACCCTTCTATGACTACCATACCCTTTATATGCAGGTATGCGGCGTTCAGATTTCCGTATGCTTCTTCCATCCCCGTTATCTGAATGCCCTTTTGAGCCGTTCGTACTGACTTATGATCTGGGAGATCTTCGCTATTTTCCTTTCCTCCTCGAGAGTCTGTTTCTCTATGTTCTGCAAGGTAGACAGCCGCTCGGCGTCATTCATCTTCACGCTTGTGGAGAGGATCGTCCTGGACAACTGGATCAGTCGCCTGTTACCAGCCATGATCTGTTCAACGCTACCGGTGAGTGTCTTCAGCGTCGAGGAGTTCAGTTGCTTCCCGCTGACCAGGTCAACGCATTTTTGGGAGAGCCTTGCCTGGCGCTCGATAATATACCGGGTCGTCTCACAGTCCGACACTACGGAGTTGACCTTGCGCATCAGGTCCAGGCTTTCGTCCAGCTTGTTCTTCTGTTCCTTGAGGTAGCCTACCTGTTTTTGCAGCTCCTTGAAGTTTTTAAGGTTCTGGCTTAAATTGCCGGCATCCGTCACGGCCCATTGTGCCGATGCGGTGGCTGCCGCCATCAGTACGATTAAGGATAAAAATAATTTCTTCATACGTTTCTTGTTTTAATGTTCGTTTATATATTCTTCGATAGCTTCCTGCATGGACTTGCCGCTTCCGGTTTTGTCCTCGAGGTCCGACCAGATCTCACCTTCCGTCTGGAAAGCAAGAAACTTCTCCCTGGAGAACTCCAGGCGGGTAACCGTCGCGTAATTCTCACCCATACGCATGAAGCATTCCGAGTAGGGACGGAAACCGGCGAAGTTGTTCCGCATGGATTTCATCAGGGCTATCTGGCCGGGCTGCGTCAGCTTGAACTTGTCGATGATGCTCTGGTAGATGACCTCCTTGGTCGGCAATACGAACAGCATGTCCGTGTTGCTGATGATGTTTTTCGTGTTCTCGTCATCGGGCAGCTGGTCAGGGGTCTGGACAATGGTATATACGGCTCCGTTCTCTTTCCGTATCTTCTGGTAGCAGAAGGCCACGGAACTGTGTATGCCGCTGCCTGTGGCCGTATCCACCATCTGTGCGGTTTCGGCATACTCGTCGAAAATCAGTATGCCGCGCTTTCTCCTGTCACTGAGCAGCTTTTTCTGGATAATGGTGAATATCATGCTCATGACCAGGTTTGAAAGGAACCTGTCCTGCTTGATCTGTGTAAGCTCGAACACGATAAACTTCTTTCCGGAGAAATCGATTTTCATATCCTTGCAGACATTCTCATACCGTTGCCCGGGCATGAATTCCCCGCAGTTCAGTTTGAAGGATTCGAGGGTGAAATACGTACCGGGAATATGTTTTCTCTCGAGGATCTCATTGTAATTGTCTATAACATAATTATAGAAACTCTCAAAGTTATGCCCTTGCCGGACATGTTCGTAATAGTCCTGGATAAACCGGGTCAGGGCGACTTCCTTCTCCGACTCGTCCTTGGTGAACATGTGCTTCCAGTATCGCTGTACGATGCCGGAGAGCATTTCCAGGTCATTATTGTCCAGTTCCTCTCCCTGCAGGTCAAACGGGTTGATCCCTAAGGGGGTCTTGCCGTCATAGTCCACATGCAGCGAGATATCCGGATAGAGTTTGCACAGCTGGCTGAATGATTTTCCGAACTCCACGACAATGGTCGTATAATCCTGTTCGATCAGCTGCTGCGTGAAATTCAGGGTGAAGGCTGACTTTCCCCCGCCCGTGCCGGCAATAACCATCCCGTTGCGGGCATTTACCCTTTTTTTTGCCGCGTCCCAGATATCCTTGCGAAGGGGAACCTGGTACATCCTGTCGTGCACGTAGATCCCTTCGGCATCATTGCTGAACTTGCTGCACTGGAGAAAGAAACAGAGTGCTATGGGCAGGGTAGTTAGGAAGAGATACTCTACCGGCATCAGGCTGATCTGTCCGGGAACACAGGCGAAGTGCATCTTTGCCAGGTTCTCGTAGCCCGGTATATAATATTTAAACCGGTTCAGGTTCAATACCTCCCTGACCCTTTTGTCCGCTTTCTCCAGTTCGGTATCCGACCCATCGAAAACACAGACCGAAAAGAAGGAGCGCACCAGCATCTGGTTGTCCTCAATGATCTCTTTCTGGAGTTTGTCCAGCTCTTTAAATTCCCTTTCGATGGTCTTGTTCATGGAAGAATTACTCCCGTAAATGTCTATGTTACGTGCGATCCGGGAGCGCAGTTTCTCGTTTCCCTCAAAATAGATGACCTGGTTGACGATGTGGTTGTAGGGAAGGTACATGCCTAACTGTTCCATCAGGGGATGGTACAGTTGTGAAGCGGCCGGTGGCAGCGACTCGTCCCTGACATAGGATTCGATACTTCCTTCCGGAAGGAAGGTCTCGTCGCATACCGCATAGCAGCGCGCGTGATTCTTTCCCACATGCAAGCTCCCGTCGATATGTATATCCACCACAGCGTCCGTATCACCGAACAGGCCGGAGTATGCGTGGGTGAATGCGGATATCCGTTCATGGGACATGGGCAGCACCAAAGTCCCGCGCATGTTCTGCAGGATACTCACGGCATTGTCAATCCCTTCGAGAAACGCTTCCAGCTTCTTGTAATCCTCCCTGTGCAAATGTTCCTTATAGACCAGGGGGGAGGATACATACGCCTTTTCCAGGCTTTTCAGTCCCGCAAGTACAAAATGCAGGATACAGGTATGGTCGATGTACAGGCGCCCTTCAAAGTGGCGTGCGTCGGCACGGTCCAGGAAAGAACCGGTGCCTTTGCCGCGGTGGTAGTCCTTTTTAAGGAATACGTCCTGTTTGTGTACGTAGGTACCGTCGGGCATGTGCCTGAAGGCTTCCCGGTACATCCTGTCCCTTTCGTCGATGTCTTCCGGGGAAAGGGAATAGCACTCCGGCTGCCGGAGCTCGAACGGGACGCATATGCTACCGCTCCGGGTCAGGATCACGCTTTGTCCTTCAGACTCGCTGATAATGTCAAGTATGCTGTATGCTTCTTCTTCTTTCATCTTGTTTCTTCTTCAGAAGTTGTCTGTTTATGGTTAAGTTACTCACAGTCATGCCGTACTTTGATTCCCTGAATTTCGTAGACTGTGCCTTTTTCCTGAGTTTGTGCCTCAGTACCGGCAGTACCAGCAGCGAGACAAAAAGAACCAGGAGTGCCTGGGTCCAGTCGCTATCCATGATTCCGATCCTGACACTCAGGAAAAGCAGGATAAGCGCGGCGGCACAGCAACCCACGAAAATCCAATAGTCCGATGAAAGGAAGCCCCGTATCATGCAGGGGCTTTCCAGTCCTTTCCTGATGGTGTATTTCATATCAGATTATATAGATAAATCAATGCCCGATACCGCGGCTTTGACCCCTGTTATCACAATCCCTGCAAGCAGGGCATAACCGACATACCAGGCTATGGCGAACAGGCCGTCCCTGCGTGTTCCCCGGTTCTCCTTGTCTATGATGTTGTCCCACTGCTGGGACAATCCCAAAACAACGGCGAAAAGTGTCAGGGCAATAAAAAGCGGCACGGCGAAACCACTCATTATTTTATTTAATGCACTCGTGGCATCCTGTGCGTGCCCGCGCAGGGTTGACGCAAGCAGAAAGGCGAACAGTAGAAATTTTCTTTTCATGATGGTTACTTATTTTTAGGGTTGGATGGTTCCGGTATAGTCTCCTCCTGTTTCCCAGGGGCGGGCACTCACCCCGGATAGCATGAGCACCCCTTCTTTATTCAGGGTCAACGCGTAATCGTACCTCTTTCCGGCTTCAAAGGTATTTGCCGGAAGATACCAGTCATAGCTATGGTCCTGATAGCGAATCTGTGCCTTCCTGTTTTCAAGCCTGCCGGGCAGGAGCAGCAACATGTTTGTACCGGAAGAAATAGTTCCGTTTCCCTGTTTTACGGACAATGTACCACCTGTAAGGTCGTATGTAGCCTCTGTAGGTACGGCTTCCACATTCAGGCTGCACGCCTGGCTTCCGTCCACGGTAAAGGCCAGAAGGGAGAGCAGGTGCTTCATTTCGATACTCGCCAAGCGGTTCTGCCAGTCGAGTCTGAGTTCGTCCGATGCCAGGTAATCCGTCTGAGGACTCAGGCTGACAGGTACTTCCTTTCCCGGAATGCTCCGGAAAGGGGAGAAAGCGAACAGCCGGCAGGTTGCCTGGGTGAGCGTCACCTGTGGAAAATTCCAGCTCTCCCCATAGGTCACATGCAGCGGATTGATAACACCGGTATAGGCACTGCCCGCGTCATCGAGCAGCACCATGCCGAAGTCTTTTACCGGAACATGGCCCGTATCGGTACCGGCACTGCGGCTGAAACAGTTTTCTATCTCAAGCCCCGCCTTCCCTGCTTCAGGGAGGGAATCTTTCTCACCGGAACAGCCCATAAGGGCCGCCGGCAACAGAATCATGGCTATATGTCTATATACTTTTACTTTCATTGTTATATTCACTATTCATTCTTAATTAAGGATCGATATCAATGGAGGTTTTACCTTTCTGTCTGACAGTCAACGTCAGAGTCTTACCGCTTTCCGCCTGCGTCAGAGTTACGCTTCCGCTGCGGATCTCTTTGCCCGGATTCTCGTCATAGCTGACCGAGCTTCCCGACACGTGAATCCAACTGTCACCCGATGCGCTCCAGGAAAGGTCCTTCTGGCTGTTACCCGCTATCTTATAGCTTGTAATGCTCAATGTAAATGAGCCTGAGCCTGCTTCCACGCGTTCACTGTGGGTCGTGCTTCCGTCCCCATAGCTGAAATAGTAGCTGACCGGAGCTGCTTCCTGGCTGACTGTGGCCGTTGCGGAACTACCGCCATGACTGGCCGTAAATACACAGCTGCGTGCGGATGCCGTATTGTTTTCCGATACCGTCACCGTATTGCCTGAAAGGAAGAACCCCTGAGCACCTCCGCTGACGGATGGTGAACCGGTTTGTACACTCTCCTTTACCCCATTGATGAATACGTCCCGTGAAGCGCCCGCACTGAGCATGGAAGTGCCTCCCCTCCAGGACAGAGTGGAAGGGTTGGCCGTCAGGGTGACCGCCCATCCTCCATAGTTCCGGTATTTGGGCTCGAGGGTACGGTCCGCAAGTACCTCGAAACTGTACTGTGCGGCACCGGACAGGATCTTGCTTCCTTCATACCATCCGGCAAATTCATAGCCCGCCTTTACACTGGCCGTCACCGTACAGTTGCTTCCCGTATTGTATAGTCCCGCACCTGTGGTGGTTCCTCCGGGTATATAATCCAGGATGGTAATCTGTTTTTTGTAGTCCATCCGGTAATTATGTATTTTCCCTTCTTCGGTGACCATGTCGGAGGTTCCGCGGAGCTTTATGGGAGTAGTTCCTGTAAGGGCTACATAGTTGGAGGAGGTCGTAAGCCTTTGTGCGGGGATGGTTACCCGGAATACCGTCGTACCTCCTGTTTCAGAGTATTTATGCATCGTGCAGCTTCCCCTGCTTTCATCCGTGGTGATCCCGCCTGTAAGGAGGTTGAAGCGGCTTGTGCGTTTCACGTTCTCTATCGCGGCTTCCCTCACGCCGTCATTTCTCTCGATCTTGACCTCTACAGTTGACATCCTGTGCTTAAAATGCAGTGGAATTGTGTAGTCCCGGATCGGATCGGTATAGGTAGACGTCATGAAATCTGCCGAAAGCCATCCCGGTTTGTCGCCCTGGTTGCCGACAGTATGGGAAATCCCGGTTATATCGGTCTGGCCTGCCTTGAAAGGATAATACACGTAAAAATCAAAGTCGGTTCCTACGGTTACTATGATATTGTCTGCTTCAGTTGCCGGCTTGAACTTCCGGCCATCGTATATATACTTGTTATTGGTGGCAAAATATACGCCGGTCTTCGGTTCGATGGCGAATACTCCTATGGCATCGCCTGTCTCAAAACTGCCTTCCTGGCTGCTTCGTGTTTCTCCCCCGTCGGCAGTGGCGGTAAATGTCACGGGCCCGCTGCCGGGAACGGCTTCCCGGGGGACGGTATCTTCCCGGCTGCAGGAGAAGGACAGCAACAGCAGAAAGCTGCAGGCAATCGTTGTTATTGATCTTACCATTGTTCTCTTTTTTATGGGGAACCGGAAGGCTCCCCTGTAGGTTACTAATCTATTTGACCGGTACGAGCGTGATATCGGATTCGGTGGATGTCCATCCTTCTATGGTTACTGACTGTCCGTTCTCTCCTCCGACTTCCGCATCGTTGGAACGCATGGTGATCGAGTAGATGTATCTTTTTCCCGCTTCCCAGGTAATCTGTGGAATGGAATAGGTATAGGTTGCACCATCGATCACCACCTCAAGTGAGACTTCACCTGCGGCCAGTGTCATCGGATAAATGGCCGCGGCATAATCCACCGCCTGCTGTCCCTGGGCCGGAACGGTTGTATTCGGGCTCCAGGTCAGCTCCGTGCTGGTCGGTTGGAATGTAATTTTTCCCCCGTCGTTCAGGTTCATGGTTCCGGTAGTGGCAAACTTAGCACCTGTCGCCTTGAGTTTGGCCGAGGTCAGGTTTCCGTCGTTATGGTACTCGGGTGAAACCTTCAGCCTCACGACAAACTGCGAGAGGGCATGCTGCATGGGTATCCTGGCATCGGTCTCGATCACGGATACCTGGTTGGTGCTTTTACCCCACATGTAATCCACGGACGTACCCACATGGATAGGCACCGGTATTTTAGTGCCGTCCGCCACTGCCTGGTTGTACGGATAATAGGTCCATATCGTAGCCTTTTCCGCCAGCAGATACACCGGACTGGCCTGTGACCACTCATTCGCCTGTTTGGTTGACTTGTTGTTCTGGGCATCATAACGCGGATAAGCATCTCCCCAGCCGGTTGCCTTGTACATAAATAGTCCCATCGCGTCACCTACCGCCCAATCCGTCTTGGGATCGAATCCGGCTCTTGTTTCTGCGCTTACGGTAGGTACGATATTCAATTGTGCACCGGAATGTTCCCCGCCTGTAACTTTTTCGTTAAAAACTTCTTCACTGTTGCTGCATGAGGCCAGCAAGCCCGCGGCCATTACCGCTGAAAGGAAAAATTTTGTTTTCATTTTAAAAAATAATTAATTATTATTGGGTAATTCTGTTTCCGGGATATCCTCCCAGTCCGGAATGACAACCGGTTCGCCTATGGTCAGTTCCTTGCCGATGTGCAGGTTCAGTTCCAGCGAGAGCTCATCATCGTCAAATCCCCGGATGTACGGAGTCAGGTCAACCCTCTGTTCCTCGTTGAATGCTGAATTCTCTCCATCCATTTCAACCTTTACAGAAAGAATATTCTCCGCTGCGGGATTGAATCCGAAAGCGTACAGGCTTGTCTTCCACCGGTCGGTTTCCGGTTTACGCGCGAACAGGCTTGTGACACTCGCATTTCCCGTCCTTTCCCGCGAGACAAGGTACCGGCCGGTGGAAATACCGGTGAGTGTTCCTTTCAGGCCGGCCAGGGGAGCGGTATTACCCGAGACGTTGATCTGGATATTCAGCCGCTGGACGAATGCGGACGGTGTTATGGGAGTGCGCTTGGGTCTCTGGTACTCCAGGCGCTGGCCGAAACCGGCCGAACAGCAGAATTTCTGCACGCCGGAAATGTATACCTCGCCCTCCAGGGTATCTGTCCGTGCCATAAGGCGGGCTTCATGATAATCCCGGATGTCACTCACCTCATAATTTCCGGTATAGAAGAGGAATTGGTATTCACCTTGTGGAATGCTCCAACGCAGGGTATCCTGCGTAAATGTCATCTGCTCCCCGGAAGGAATATCCATACCCCCGGGGAATGCTATGATGTGCCTTTCCTCCGGTACGGGAGGAGGTTCTTTGATCCCACTGAAATCACACCAGGCGACCAGTTCCCCGTTCCTGATACAGAAATCTTCGTTGAACTCACAACTGGCCAGGACGGCTGTAAGAGCTGTAAAATAGATTACTCTGTTAGTATAGTTCATCTTTATATAAATTATAAGTTACTATCAGTTTGTTGATCTCCGGATCGAGCTTGCCCCTCCAGATTTTAGAGTCATCCTGATCACAGGACCTGACATACATCTTCAAGGCTTCCTTTTCCCGTCCCAGACGGCTGTAGAGGATAGCTAACAGGTAGTTCCTGTCAGAAGTATCCGGTTGTTTGAGCATGACATCCAGGGCACGGCTGTCATAGCCTAAGGACATCAGGCAGACGGCCGTATTGTAGTCTTCTCCATAGAACTCCTCCAGCATGGACAGTGCCTGCTTGTATTGCCTGTTTTCGATCAGGCTGACCGCGTGCATGTAGGTACTGTCGATGACCGGCATCACAATCGTATCCTGGATCATATCCCGGCGGTGAAGGTGGAAATTGAATTCCACACAGCGCAGCAGCGGATAGTACCTTTCCCGGATACGCTTATAGTCGGAAGCATACCCGTGCAGGGCATATTCCCGGTTGTCGGGGTCCTTCGTTTCTTCCAGGATGCGTAAAATCCCTGGCCTGTTTGCCAGGCTGTCATCTGAAAGAACCAGTTCACGCAGTCTGCCCCAATCCTCACCGATCCAGCGCGGGCGGAAAAGCGTATCGACCCCTTCCCGGTCCTCCGTGCGTGCGGCAAGGTATTTCTTCAGCTCCAGCGCACGTTCCCTTGAAAGGAAAAGGTTCATTTCGGAACTGCCTTCGGGGGACGATGTGGCCGTCATGCGGATGCTGTCTATGAGGAACTCTCCCGTATAATTGATTCCACGAATGGTCTCAAACACTTTGTCAATCTCCGCCTTATTGCCTCCCATCTTTTCATCGAACCCGGTGCTGCCGGTCTTATAGGTCACATAGGCCCGCAGGCTGACTTCATCCTTCCGGGTAATGATCTTCTTCCTGTAACGCGGTGTGCGGTCAAGGAACTGCACCATGCTCGAGATATAGTAAGTGATCGTGTCCGATGGCGGAAGCGGGGTCCGTACCTCGTCCTTGGAGAGGATCTGTCCGTTGAGCGTCAGCTCTATCTTCTTCGTGTTTTCGGTGGCGGGAAGTTCCTGCTTGTAGTAATACACGAAGTTGCTGCCTTGTTTGATGACCGTATCCAGGCGTGCGGGTTCATAAGGAAACCGCACATACTTTTCATAGACCTCACTGGCTTGCTCCTTTCTTTTTTGGTTTTCGGCTATCTTTTTGTAATCGGTAAAGCGTTCCGTTATGGCCGCGGAATCTTCCGGGGTGATGCTTCTCGTACGGATTTTATAATTACCTTCGGCAAACATCTTCCATTTGGAAGGAATGTATTTGCCCTCCATTTCCCGGCGCATCCAATAGGCGGGAAGATACTCCAGGATGGAATTGTATCCGGCAATGGCTTGCCGGTTACGTTCCATCTTGTAGTTGAACAGTGCGAACCGGGCATTGGCCTTGTCCGACCAGTCGATCCAGCGCTCCTTGGCAAGTACCTCATGCTTCCAGGCCTGGAAGTATTCTTCCTCCAGCTCGGCCAGTGCCTTCTTGTAGCCTTTGCTGTCGAGCAGTTTCTGCATATACAGGCTGTCGGGTATGATAGAGTTCATAAAGGCCCGGTAACGCATGTACCCTTTCTCCTGCATTTTGGCAAAGTCAGCCCCCGAAAGGAAAATCTTTTCTAACTGGAGCGTATCTGCCGGCTTGTAGGCCACGGGAGTCAACTGGAGCTGCCATTTGTTACTGATCAGCTCACCGGGAACTGTCACCAGAAAGTCAAGGTTGATCTTACCGTTTCTCTCGGCCACCTGCTTGCTCTTCGCCATTACGGTGACTTCAGATAGCTCGATCAGGGTCATATTCTCGCCCGTGACACTGTCATGGAAAACCTGTTTGACCACGTGTTCCTCACCTTTGTCATCCGTCCAGGCAATCTGCTCCGGCAATCGTCCGTCTGTACCCGGCACCGCTTCTTTAGTCCGTGGCTGGGAGATGCGCACACGCGCCAGACGGGGCTGCGTGGCGCATGAAACCAGCAGTGCACAGAGCAGTACAAAAGGTATGATACATCTTGTTCTTTTCATCTTTTCTCAACCTTAGAACAGGTATACCAGATTAACCGCAGCACGGGTGGGAAGGAAATGCCAGCCGTGATTCTTTGATACAAGATCGCCGCAGCGTTTACACAGGTACTTGTCATAGCCCAGCCATACCGCACCGGCTCCGACTTCCCACTCAAAGTTCCAGTGCGTACTCAGCTGGTAGGCTTTGCCGATACTCACGCCCACACCGTAGCCTTCGCCTTCATAACGGTACTTGCTGCCGAACAGGTTACCCACACTATATGTGCCGGCGGTGCCATACATACCGATGAATCCGCCCATATAGCTCTCGAGCAGCCAGTAGCGTACACCCGGAGCGACATAGAGATTACGGAACTGCCGGTTCTTGCTAAAACGGAACGGGTTATACTGTACGGGCAGGTGAAGCGACCATTTACGGCCCAGCGTCATGGATGCTTCCAGGTTCAGGTTAGTCGTGGCCAGACCAAGCACATTGGTACGCAGCGAATAGGACTGGGCCGACACCCCCAAGGTGAAGGCAAGCAGGCTTCCCAAAAGAAATGATCTCTTTTTCATGCCGGTTGTTCCTCCTTTTTCTTAATGACGGTCACTTCCCATGCCGTCAGCGTATTGAACCAACGGTTCTCCCACTGGCGGGCAGAGATGTCAAACCGTACATGTACGGTCATACCTACCTCGACGGCATACCGCTCGATGTTGGCGTTCATCAGCTGCAGGCATACGCTCTGCGGTTTACTCTCTTCTGTCTCCAGAACGAATTCCCGGCTTTTCCATTCATTGCCGGTAGTCTTGCCGATCCCATCCTTGATGGGAAGTACGGCGATAATTTTACCTCGTATTTCCATTTTTATTAATATTGGGGATTTGATCTGTTTATTTTCGCAGTCCGTCCGGCAGGCTGTCACAGCTTACCGGAGGCCTGCGAAAAGGAAAGGATATACCCTGACTGTTTTATTTGAGATGAAAGAATGAATGTGTCACATTAAACAGGGATATCCTGATTCTATATTACTGGTTTTTAGGCCACAGATTTATATTTTACTTTACATGAAAATCAAATGTCCGCAACGCCTGTCAGGGCAAATCGCAAACTTTTCTCCTTCTTTAATTGGGATAGTATGCCACTTATGGCATTTCTCACAAAAAATCTTCTTATTCATACTTTTATGGGTTAATCGTTATCAGCGAACTGGGCCTTTAAACCGGCCACGCTTATTCTTTCCATACGCTCAGAAATCGCTTATACCGTTCCCGGGCCTTGGCTTCATCGATAACCTCCATTTCTATAACCTTGCAACCCTCTGACCTTTCTCCGGTCTCTTTATGAAAAGAACCGCAGGAAATTGTCGGGATACTTAGCAGGTAGAAATAGGTTTCGAAGCTCTCCTCCCTGTTCAGGAACCGGTCAGATAATAATACATATTCAATAAGATTCTCTTTACTATGCATGATTTTCCCGAATTGCCCGATTATCAGTTTGTCGGGAGAATATGGAATGTAGTCGGCCTTTTCGGCTTCTTCATTTAATTCAGCATATAGGTCAGCTTTAAGATCATCAGGTGGAAGCTCCTCTTTTTTATCAGGCATGACCGGACCTGTCCTGCCTCCGATTGGCTTGCCTATTGCTGTCGCGGGCTTTCTTCGGGCTCTTATCCGTATATATATAATGTAGGGCAGAACGACAGCTAAACCACCCAGACAGCCAAAAAATACAGTCTTTAGGATATCCATGTGTCTATAGATTTGAGGGGGTGTTCTTGTTCTTTTACTTCATATCCCTTTTCCCTGAGATACCGTGCTACATATTCATTATCTCCAACATCATTGAGGACATCGAAAAGATAGCCACTTACATACTTAGCAACTGCATCAGCATTTGCATAATCAATATTTTGTGAAATAAATTTCACTTTCTCAGTTCTTCCTAAGACTCTGAAGGCTTCTTCAATTTTGCTCATATTTATACTTTAGTTCGTTAATTGACTTTTCAAATTCATTAAGTCTTGATACTTGTTGTTTCGTTAGTTAATATTCAAGTATTAAAAGGCAGCATGTTTTTCCATCTTGATTTCTTAACCAAGATCTATCTTTTACATGCAGAAGATTATCATCCAGTATATCGAATAAAGTCTCTTCCCTTTGTCGTTTACATTCTCTCAAAGACAATAAATCTTCTTCATTAAGAAAATTAGTGAGATAAAGAGCATCTCCAATACTGGGAAAAATAGATTCTTCCCAGTTCATGTTTAAATTCAGTCCCCCTTCGGGTATACAGCACAGCGTATTTCCATGTTTATCTCTTTTTTGATCTGTTATGATTGTTATTCTTCTTTCAGTATATTATCAATCAAATCATCTATTTCTTGATCGGATAGAAATTGCTTACCTGCGTCCTTCTGTTTCTGAAGCTCAACTTTAAGCCTATTCTCTATCCTTTTCAACGCAGTACAAGTGCTCTTATCCGGATAATACCAGTCTATCGAACTGCATACAATTAGCTTTATATGATCTAATTCCGGACTATCCGGGCAATGTTTATTGAGAAAATCTAAATCCTCTTTGATTAGCTTCTCGTATGCGCTTTTATCAATCGTTATGCTCATATCTGTTCAGTTTTTATCTTTGGTACAAAGCAGGTATGTACCATAAACGAAAGGAAAACATATACTCAGTAAGAGGAATATCCGGCTCCCCACGGAAGGGGTGGAGAACAGGATGTCCGCTCTTTCGGCAACGACACAAAGGACTGTTGCCCCATATACTAAATAAGTTATTCCGAAGGCTCTACGGCTCATAATCATCTTATAAAAGATACTGTGTTTCTTTTCCTGAGGTATGTTCTTTTCTTTTGTCATAATCTTGTTCCTTCATTTTTTCAATCATTTGTTTTTTCTTTCCGGGAGAAACGGAAATATTTTCTCAGGATATAATTGCAGCTCTTTGACAGCCGTAAGCGGAAGGTTTCCTCACAGGGGAGCACCTCCAGTGTTACCACTACGGGCGGGTCCTGCCAGGTGATTTTAGGAAACACCTCCTGGAGTGTCCCTTGGGAAATCTGCAGGGCTTCCTCACCGTTCCACATTCCGGTATCCCTTTCGGGCTTGTAGATAAAAAGATGTCCCGTGCCGGCATAGTCCACGGCATACCAGTATGTTCCCTTCATTCCTTACCCCGGCCTGCCTGTTTCCCAGGAAAGAAAACGGTGCCTTTTCCCAGCACGTTTCTCACTTGGGTAATAGAGATGATACATACCGTGTTGTCCGGCTTTCCTTTCACATGGATATTCCACCGGATCTCCCGGCTGCCCACCGCTTCAAAATGTAAGGGTTGGGTACGTGGATACTTGGCGTCAAGTTTCTCAATCCGACAGTGGATCTCCTCTTTCAGGTTTTCTAAAACCTCCCGGTTCTCTATCAGGCTGTCCTTGAACTTCAGGATGTATTCCTGAAGCTCGCTTCCCTTACGGTTCACCGATGCGTATGTCTGTATGTAATGTATGAAATACATATGGCTGTTATTTAATGAGTTCTCTGAAAAATGTCCTATTCTATTTCTTCGCCCCATAACTCCACGTCAGTAGGGGCATGTTTGATTTGGTATCCGAACCATAACATGTCCAGGATATACAAGGCGATAAGCGGTATCCATGCTGTCATTGCCTGCCTCCTCCGCTTATTTGCCTGTTCAGGCTGATGTTACGTCCGTCACCCATTCCGGAGCTATAAGCCGAATAGTCGGTCTTGGACTTTCTTGGCTGCACTTTGGAAGGACTTGTCCCGATTGTTTCCAGGTATCTCTCGATAAGGGCATTATGACAATGTACCAGGGCGGTCTCACGTACTTCTTCCGCCGAAGTGCTTCGCATCGCTTCAAACTGCCCTCTTAATCCGGGTGTCACGCCTTCGAGGTACGAACGTATATACTTTTTCCTGTACTTCTCAGTACGGTAATATCCCCGTTTGGTCAATACATACTCCATGTGTCTTTTGTCTGCCAGGCGGCGGAAAGCCGTACGCAGGTAGTCATAAAGTACGGTTACAGCGGCAATATTCTCCTGCGTACCCACAATCAGCATGTCGGTGGTTCCCTGGTAACGGAGCATCCGGCAGTAATTGTATTCGCACAGCACGCGCAATAGATCACGCTTCCAGTAGTTGCCAAATGCGTCCTTATAGCTGATCGCTCCGGACTCCCTGATTTCAAACACCGTCTCCGGCCGCTTTTCGTTCACGTCAAGCAGAGAGAGGTTATATTCTTTCAGAAGCCGGTTCACGTGCGTGGCGGCGGCTTTGGCCTCACCTTCCGATGTGGTTGATTCCTTCAGGCGTATCAGTTTCCGGATACGTTCCAGGATCTTGTCCGGTATGTCATTTTCCTGTTTCATTATTCTATTTTGTTATCGATTCATAAATCCTGCCGGTTAAATGTCCCGTTTTCCGGCTCTTCACATTTCCCGCCCGCTTACCGGGCACTTGATTTTCTGCAAAAACTCGTTGAAGTCATTGCATGACGGATACAGGCGTTCCGCCTCGTTCACCAGTACCGTGCCCTTGGGAAGGAAGTGCTGCATCTTTCTCAGGGCCTCACGCCCCGGAGCGTCATTGTCCAGAAAAGCGTGCACCTTTTTATACCCTGAAAGGAAATCCTTTGACCTGTCAACGATTGCTGTGGAGTTCAGTACGCACAGGTCCAACTGTCCCAGTGCCGGCATCTCAGGATGATCCTTCGCGTATTGCTTGAAACTCAGCAGGTCGAAGAACCCTTCAAAAACGGCACAGGACTTGTTACCCGCAGCAAGGCCGGTAATGTCCTTGGCGGTGGCACATCCCTTGAACATGCTGTTACGCAATTCGAAACCTCCGTGATCATTGGCGAACCCTAACGCGTATTTCTCGCGGGGATTCTTCTCGAAGCAGTAATGCACCTCCACGCAGTGGCCACGGACGATATCCGCATCGATGCCCCGTGAAGCGGCATAGTCAAGCAGGTGCCTGTTCTCCAAAGGAATGACTTTCAGAATGGTCATTGAAGAAGCCCGCTGTACCGCTTCCTCTACCGCTGCCGGCCTTTGTACCGGGACTATGTCGCCGAAGCCTAATTCCCCGATCTCTTTCATGGCCTGCGGGAAAGAGCAGTTCTGGATGCGCATGACCAGATCCACAACCCTGCCGTGACTGCCGTCCCCGAAATCATACCACCGGTTCTCGTTCCTGAAAACCTTGAAACTCGGAGAGCTGTCACGGCGGAAAGGGGAGCGGTACATGTCGTATCCCCCGTACCGTCTGGACGGTTCGTAACCGTAGCGGGAAAGAATATCTCCCAACGGGATTGAATTGGCTTCCTGTGATGTCATAATCATATAATTGTTATAGTTCTCTAAGAATTCACTCTTCGGGGGCTTCAGGAAGAAACCCGCTGTACCGATAAAAATATTGCCGTAAAAAATGCCATTATGGAAGGCACATACAACCAGAATATTGTCGGACTGAGCCCGAAAAGAGGGACAACAGCAAACCTGGCAAGCAGAAAAAGCAGAATCGCCGCCAACATGAGGTACCTCGCTTTTTCCATGACACAGGAGACGGATTCTTGCGTCTTTCCGGAGAGTTCCCCCAGATAATTTCTGAATTCCGTCCCGGGAAGGACACAGTGTTCATACCGGCAAATAAAACCCGGAGGAAAGCTCTTGTACCGGTAGAAACTGATACTGACTATCGGTTCCCCGGTATTCCTTGCATCCACCCGTAGAATGGCGTATACCCTGGCAAGTCTTTCGTTACCCCCGGCCTCCCGGATATTCCTTGTGAAGAATTCCGGAAAGTCCGGCTGACAGGCCACGGAGTGCCATACCTTCTCCAAACTTCCATCCGACAGATGGATGCTTCCGGAAGGAAAGTTGCAACTTCCCCTGAGTATTTCGACTTGTATTTCTTTGAATTCCATATGATTAATCTTTTGATATTTATGCTGATACGGCCTTCCGCATCCGGCTCAGGAGGAACATGGTAGGGCTTTTGATCTTTTTGTTTCCCCAGGTCTCCTTCAGGGCTGTATCCAACACCAAGGGTGCAATGGAGGCAAGCTGGAGGATTTCCTGCTGGTCTTTCGTCGGGACACCTAAGAGCTCGAGGGTTTTACGCCGTGTGCGCAGGGTCTCCGCCTGTTTCCTTTCAAGGTCCGCCTGCCCGTATTCGGCGTTATACTTGGCGATGTAGTTATTGATCAGGGGGTACAGGTAACCCCTCGGGGTTAATCGGAATTTGCTCTGCTCGATATCACAGATCGCTTTCTCGACAGGGAAATCCGGATAATGGCTTTTTAGGATATGCACCCATTGGATGGCATTGGAGTCTATCCCTAAATCTTTGAGCTTCCCTGAAAGAGAGTCTCTATCCTCCTCCTTCTCCGGCCTGCCCCCGGGATGGCCGGAGGGGTTTGGGGAGGATATATTTTCTTTTGTTTTATTTTGTGGTCTATTTTCGCGAATTATCCCCGATTCTTCGCGAACTACCCCGGCGGGGCTTTCCGGCCCTTGCAGCCTGCGTTTTAAATCCGCAATGGCTTGCGTGAGTTCCGCATCCCTGTCTTTTTCGTTGGCCTGCGTAGGAACGCACATCCGGTCCGGTTCTGAAACAGGCTCCGTATGTGTGGCGGCACAGAGAGTGCCAACCTCTGGGGAAGATGTGTCGACTGGAGCGACTGTGTTCAAAAGCAGGAAGTCATCCAGAATGGATGGCTTGCGATGGATGGCCTTGCAGATACCCACATACCTATTCTGTATATCCTCACTGGTAAGGATCTGTCGGGTTTGCCAAAGCTCCTTATCGAAAAGGCACAGTTCCGCACAAAAGTCGATAATGTCCGCAATCCGTTGCTCGTCCATGCGGGAATAGTCCGAGACATCGAACAGCCCGTTGGTGTCCATAACCATGTAATATCCTTCCACGCGGAAAATCTCGTTCACGATGAAATGGTATACACCCCATCCTTCCATTCCGAATTTATTTTTGAGTCTCTTGACTTTAGGGTCATAAAAATGATCGGTATCGAACCCAAAATAGGTGAAACCTTTTTTAGCAGTTCTTGGCATAAACTTATGTATTTAATAGTGGATAATAATCTTATGAATCAACTGGCCGAAAGTGCAAACTCCTCCTGGATGTAGGCCATGCCGCATAATTTGAGGTAGTCCTGCTGGATGTCCGCTGAGGTCAGCACCCCGTGCTTCTTGTACAGTTCGTCATTGAACAGGCCCACTTGTATGCAGCCGTTCACGATTCGGGTAATGTCTTCCAAAGAGGCATTCCAGTAAGAGGCCACCGCCTGCGCAGTCTCCTCGCACCAGGGAAGAAAATACTCTCCTTTGTAGAGTGCTTCACTCACCAGGTACCGGTAGATGCTGTATCCACCGAATCCGTAATTACGGGTAAGTTTCCTGACTTTCATATCAGAATATTGCGAAGTTCTGATCTCATAAGAGGGACGGGCTTCGCACCCCTGCCGCTGCGCATTTCTGGAAAGAGAGCGGCGTGTACCAGTTTGACGTTGGGTATTCATATATTTAGTTTTGATTATTGTTTATCTCCATGAAATAAGAGGATAGCCCTTTTTACTTTCAATAGCCATTCCCGGGGAAGTTTTGCTTCCCAACCTTGCTTGTCAGCTTCTAAAACACGTTGTTCCACCAGGGTTTCACACAGTGAGAGTACCCAGGATATTTCAAGAAATTCCTCTTTGGTCAGTTCCGGTTTTTCCATGATTTAATTCCTCTCTTATTAATTAGGAATTAAGTTTTGATAAAATAAAATCGGCTAATTCTTGCGTTTCTTTTTCGGTTTCTTGTTCTTGAACTTGACAAATGAACCTCTTTATATTAAAGAAAGTACCATCAAATGAACCTTCAATAATATAAGTGCCTTTACGATCTGTCTCTTTTACAAATTTTGTTTTCATTTTTGTATGGTTTTGAGAATTATTGTATTACGTCATCAAGATAACTTATCGCATCGCCAATCGAACAAAAAGCATGGTCAAGGCTATTAATGGTATCCGACGTACTATTATCTTTCTCGCTATCTTGTAGTGACTCATAATATTCTTGAGTAGACTCAATCTCAGACCCAAGATCCATCAACTGTTCTATAACTTTCTGAATCTTTTTACGCTTTTCTTGATCCATTTCTAAATTGATTTTGAATATTAATCTTCTTCAACGAAAGTGTTAGTCGTGTTTATCACACCAGCAGAATCAACACTCTTTCCATCGCGGATAAACACTTTCTCACGAATTAGCTCTTCATAGTCATACTGTGACATTCCGATGACACACACACGACCATCAATATACAATTTACATTTCATCAATTCAGTTCCTTCAACCGGACCGATGACATCTATTTGCATTGTTCTTTTATTCATATCTTATCAGATTTGAAGGTTACTCTATGGCTTTTTTCATTGCTGCTTTAGCTGCATCAATCTCTTTGGTGGCAAAAGAATAAATAGGCTGATCCTTATAATCAAACCGTTCCAACATCCCCTGTAATGCTTCCAACAATTCAGGAGCAGCAGCTATTAGCTTAGCTCTCTCTCGTTGCTTTTTAGTTCCATTCTCATGCCCTCCAAGTGGAAAAGCGACCATAGCTAACGGACATTCCACTCGCGTATCTTCTTTTATAAAGATTACACCATCGGGATAATCGGGAGTCATTGTCTCGACCGTTTTCCATTTTACTAAATCTTCTTTTTTACTCATTGTATATTCCGGTATAATGTTTGGTATATTAAAGATGTGTACACGAAGATTCGGGTTCTGTCATAAACGACAGGACCGGAATGGAAGATGGTGTTTCTTCCGGATAAACTGCACGTAATTGTGTACAGTCTTATCACAGACTTTTGGAAAATCAGGATAATGTTCTTTTAAATAGTCGTGGACACGACTGCTGGAAGTGGAAGGAAAGGTGAAGAGTAAGGATACGACAGCCTGCTCATAGTTCTGCAGTTTGCACCGGCGTGACTCCTGGTACTTCCGGAATAGTTCATCGGAACTCAAAGACTGCAGACGTTTCACCGTATCGCGGGAAACACCAAGACGCTCTGCCGTTCTCGTAATATTGAGTCCCCGAGAACGAAGATCAATGATATTACTCCATAAAGTGTATTTTTTCCTTAAAATATCCGTATCCATAATCTATTAAATAGACTTCGCAATTGGTGTATGTCCGATTACGAATGTTTGATACGGCTAAGGTACTACTCACACGAATATATTATCTAATGGCGTGGTACAACAGCAACAGCAGGATTCATCAAACTGTATAATTTCAAAATTTAATAAGATATTGTGGATTTTGGTAAAGGGGTAAACCGTGAGGTATTTCTCGTGGTTGTTTTGTTTCGGTATCTGATTTAAGATACTCTGAATAAATTCATCTGTGTAAATTTCCATACTGATTAGGTTTTATGTTTCCCCTTTTAAAATAAAAGAGGTACGGAACTTAACTTACCTGAATTCAGAAGGATGTGGTGCAGCCCTAAGCTAAACAGAATAAGCAAAGCCCGTACCATATCAGCACAGGCGTTGCAGATTCTTCTTTTTAGCTTATTCGTTAAACACCACATTTTCTGAATAATAAGAAGTCCGAACGCTGTAATAAATTACATTTCGTGAAAATGGATTTCTCCCCATCTTCATTTGCAAAGATAGAAAGATTTTGATTAATAATCCTTTTTCTTCCTACCTTTTTTATTTGAAATATTTGGTTCAGGTTGTTCAGGAACAGGTTCAACTTCCAAAGGTTCAGTGATTTTGTTTTCAATAACTTCTTCTTCCACATCATTAACTTCTTCTTCGGGGTGTTCTTGCAACCACTTCTTTAATAATCGCACACGTGTCAATAAGCAGGATGCACACGTTGATTGGCGTTCATTCTTATTATATGCTTCGTTGTATAAGTCGTATATCTTTGAACTTGAATACAAGTGAGTACGTTCCACATATTCAACTAATTCTTTTATTCTATTTCTTAAATTTTTCATTATGTATTTATTTTTCAATTTTATTTTTATTCTCAATATATAGGCAGAACCAAATGGCAAAGGCAAATAACACACCTGCTATACCATATTGTAAACTATTCAGTAATATTGCCACCGTTACCTGTAATACCCATATTAGATGAAATGTGAAGCAGGGTAAACAAGTGAATGGTTTGAAATTCAACCATTCGTATTTGTCGGCTAATCTATAATCCGTTTCAGTGAATAAATAGCCCAAATACATACCTGTTGCATTTATAGCCATTAATAATAATACATATAATATAATCATATTCAATCTTTTAATTATAGATTAATCTTTTCCTTTTTGATATAAGTTCCTGATTATCTTGAATATCCTTCTTAATGGTGCTAATGGTTTGACTGATATATTTAATTGATAGATTGGTAATATCAGATAACTTCTTATAACTTATATGTGGCTTTAAAAACATATACATACGGAATAGTTCAAATTGCTGCATACTATATTTATCCGTTATATATTGGAAGGTTTCATTTAATAGTTCATCAGTCTTGTTTAATTTCTCTAATTCACGTTCCTTATCATCATTATCTTCAATTGGAATAATATCCAAAGTATTAAATGAATCTTCATATTCCTTATCTATCAGGTTAAGGTATATGTGATTCTGTTTTTTCTTTTCCTCTTTAATATTGTTTTGAAAGTAATTTGTAAAATAAGCACGGGAAAAGTAAGACTTATAATCTTCAATATCCCCTGATTGCTGTTGTTTATGATATAGTTTAAAGAAGGTATCAATAAGAATATCCTCATTAAGTGTTTGTTTTCTTCTCTGTTCTTCAACCAATAAATTATAATTGTCACCAAACCAATCCTTAAATTCATCAGCTTTAATTTGATTTTCAGGAGTTACTTCTTTAGTCGTGTTCTTCGTTATGTATTTCTTTCCTGTATTTTGTTTCAGGCTATTACCAAGTATCATTATTCATATCAATTAATATCTTATTAAGGTTGCCTTATCGGAAGGTAAATCATAATATATTTTGATTTTTTTCCCTGTATCTTCTAAGGTTGTTTTCTTTAGTTCTTTTCTTTTAATTTCTAATTCAGAAAAATCAATCTTTTTCAAATCCCAAACCAAAAAAATATCATTTTTAAAAAAGTTAATATATAATGGTCTGTGATTTTTTCTT
>OGXO01000360.1_pt1 | contig 26009 bp, 15 predicted proteins | sample 1576321 | NCBI WGS metagenome assembly OGXO01 (sample SAMEA3541568, study PRJEB24748) | human gut metagenome | biome: human gut; feature: human-associated habitat; material: faeces | place: China | collected 2012 | reverse complement strand
ACCGGGAGGGTGAGGCCTTATTGGTAAGAGCCAATAACAGAACTTATCGTTCCAGAGGTATACAAACCAGAGCTGAATACCGTTTCAACGTGAAAGAGTTCTTCTTCGACCTGGAGTTCGGGCTTCGTTATCATGCCGATGAGGAAGATCGTTTTCAATGGGATGACTCTTACTCAATGAAAAATAAGAAGATGGTACTATTCATGGAAGGTATTCACGGTACAAATGCCAACCGTGTTACTTCTGCCAACGCTTTAGCCAGTTACCTGCTTGCCAAATTAAGATATAACGTGTGGACTATTACTGCCGGGTTACGATACGAGGACATAGACTTATTGAAAAAAGACTATACGAAAGAAGATTTGGCGCGTTCGGGTAAAGTACGTATTGAGACCCCGAACCATGCACGTGTACTGATTCCGGGAATAGGCGTACACTATCAATTGCTTCCGGCCGCTTCTGTTTTCTTCGGGGTCCACAAAGGGTTTGCTCCTCCAAGCGCGGAATTATATCAAAAGCCTGAAAGCAGTGTGAATATGGAATTGGGCACACGTGTTTCTATCGGGAAATTCAAAGCAGAGCTAATAGGCTTCTACAACAATTACAGTAATATGCTGGGAAGCGATCTGGCCGCTTCGGGCGGATCCGGAACGCTTGAGCAGTTCAACGTGGGAGAGGCCCGAGTAAAAGGTGCGGAGTTTCTGGTGCAATATCAGCCTCTGCCTCATACTTGTAGCCTAAGATTGCCTTTGCAGTTATCATATACTTATACGGATACGGAAATGAGGAACTCGTTCGAAAGCCACTCATGGGGTAATGTAGTTAGAGGTGATGAAATACCTTATATTTTCAAACACGCTCTGAACATGCAATTGGGGATAGAATATAAATGGTTCTACGCAAATATAGGTGCACGCTATAACAGTGACATGCGCACCTCACCCGGGCAGGGAACAATTGCGGAGAGAGAGAAAGTTCCGGCGAACCTTATACTCGACGCTTCGGTCAATGTACTTGTAAATAAATATCTGACGCTCAGGTTAAACGCGATCAACCTGACCAATAGGGTTTACCTTACATCCCGCCATCCTGCGGGTCTGAGAGCAGGACATCCTTTTGGAATCTATGCAGGAGCTAATGTACAGTTCTGATATTAAAATTCAATTGTGATAAACAACAAAAAGAATAAATAACAATGAATGCAACATCGATTATAAAAATTGTAATTAGTAGTTTGCTGCTGGCAATCTTTTCTCAGATTTGTCTGGCACAGGAGCCGGCAGAGATAAAAGGTACAGTACGTTCTACAACTGGAGAATTTCTGCCGGGAGCTACGGTGGTAGTGGAAGGAACAGCACGAGGGGTTATTACAAACGTGGAAGGGAAGTTCTCCCTTAAAGCTCGGAAAGGGCAGATGCTGAAAGTGAGTTTCGTGGGAATGAAAACCCGGGTAGTCAAAATCACGTCCGGTATAATGAATATAATACTTCAAGACGATGTACAAGAGATAGAGGGAGTGGTGGTCACCGGCTATCAACAGATTAAAAACAGGGTTTTTACAGGGGCGGCAGCTTCGGTAAAACTGGATGAAATCAAGCTAAACGGTATATCGGATGTATCGCGCATGCTCGAAGGACGTATCGCGGGACTTTCCATACAGAATGTAACAGGAAGTTTCGGTGCGGCACCCCGGATCAATATACGGGGCGGTGCTTCCATAATGGGGAATGTACAGCCTCTATGGGTTATAGACGGAGCAGTATACGAAGATCTTGTCTCGCTTACACTTGACCAGCTGGCTTCGGGTGATGCTGTAACCCTCATCAGTTCGGCTGTTGCCGGGCTGAATGCATCTGATATTGAAGATATACAGGTATTGAAAGATGCTTCGGCAACTTCGATCTATGGTGCCAGAGCATTGAATGGAGTGATCGTAATCACCACTCGATCCGGTCAAAGGAATTCGCCGAACAGATTTTCTTATACATACGAACTAAGTATGCGCTCTATTCCTTCCTATACGAATTTCGATCTGCTCAATTCTCAGGAGAGTATGTCTATTTATCAGGAGATGGACAGAAAGGGATATTTCTCTTTGCAAAATACACTATATGGGCGTCGCAGTGGAGTGTATTATCAAATGTATAAAGCACTCAATACAGTTGATCCGACTACCGGGCGATATTATCTGGAGAATACGGATGATGCTAAACGGACGTTTATGCGCGCAAGAGAGTATGCTAACACTGATTGGTTTAAAGAGCTGTTTACATATAAGCCTATCCATACACATACGGTGACTTTTTCCGGAGGAGGAGAGAATTCTGCTATGTATGCTTCTATCGGCTTTTATGATGACAGGGGATGGACACTGGCTGACAATGTTAAAAGGATTACTGCCAATATCAAGAACTCTTTCTACTGGAACGAGGACAAGATAAAGGTTACTATATCCGCACAAGGAAATCTGCGTAACCAAAACTCGCCGGGAACGATTTCGCAACGTAAAAATACTGTTATCGGAACATTCGAACGTGATTTCGATATTAATCCTTTTAGTTATGCTTTAAGTACGAGCCGCACTTTACGTCCTCATAATGCGGATGGCGAACGAGAGTACTATCGGAACAACTGGGCTCCGTTCAACATCCTGAATGAATTTGAAAACAATTACCTTAAAACCGAAGTGTTGGATCTCAAATTGCAGGGCGAACTCTCATACAGGCTTAATAACAACATTGAAGTAAAAGGATTGGCTACGATACGTCATGCGGTTACCAAAAGTTCGCATTTTATAACTGAAGGATCTAATGTGATACAGGCTTTTCGTGCCAACGAGACTCCCTATGTAGCCCGGGAAAACATTTATCTGTTGAAGAATAAAGATGAGCCGATGCAACTGCCCCGGGTGGCATTGACACATGGAGGTATATTCAATAAAACGGAAACTTCTTTGCGAAGTTATTTGGGACGTCTGGCTTTGGATTATAATAAGCAACTGGGCGAGCAAAGAGAGGTAGTGCTCTCAAAAGTGTGTAAATACCATCATGATTAAAGTTTTATTGCAAATACAAAACTAAATCAAAAAAGGGATTTACACACTTTTGGGAATACTACCTTATCCACCAACAATATGCTTGAAACAGCTATTTTGGGCTCAGTTGTAATTCTAGGGGGATTAACTTAGGTTAATCTCCTTCATTCTCCTTCTCATGCATATACCTTTGCTATTCTGAACAGAAAGAATTTCATATCGACCACTCCTCTGAATGCCGCTCTGAATGCTTTGATTTTAGCGTTAAAAGCTTCTGCCGCTGCATTGGTACTTCTATTAACAAAGAAGTTCAATATCTTTTCATAATGATTTTCAATAGATTGTGCTACTGTTGTAAATGTGTCATATCCATATTCTTCTATTTTATTATACCACAATGCTAATTTGGCTCTTGCTACATCTTTATCCGAGTTTGTAGAGAATATCTTTCCTAATTAGTAATAATAGACTTCCTTAATATCTTCAAATTCCCTAAATAGGATATTTGCTCTAATCTGCTGGCTTTTCGTCCACTTATCGGGTGCCTTAAATAGTAAATATCTGCTTCTGACTAATAATTGTCTGAGTGTATCTCCATTTTCAAAAGTTTCCGGTTCATATTTTTTCCCCTTAGCCCTAGCCTCCTTTATTGCTTTGTTTTCATCCTTGATAACTTGCCAGCGATACGTAATTCTCAGCTCCTGTACCGTCTCATATACTAGCTTTTGTACATGAAAACGGTCTATTACCTGCATAGCGCGCGGGAAGCAATGTTTAGCTATTTTCTGCATACTACCTGCCATATCCAAAGTAATTTCCTTTACCTTGTTGCGTGTTTGTAGTTCGATAGTTTTCAGTACAGCTATAATATCTTCTGCTTTGGTACCTTTAATGATCGCTATGATGGAGCCCTTTCGTCCTCTCTTGTCCTTGTTTGTTAGAATCGTGTAAAGTTCTCCTCTGGTTAATGCTGTTTCATCAATACATAAGTGGTGACCCATGTTCTTGGGGTAAAGGATGTAATCCTTAGCATGTTCCTTTTGCTCCCACTGCCCATACTCACTCAAGTGGCCTTTATACTGGCATTGAAGCTGCTTACCGTCCATACAGTAGTGTTCTGCTACGCTTTGACAGCTAACTGCATGATTGTCTAAGTAGGTCTTTTAAAAAAGCACCGAACTCAGCAGTTATACGAGTTCCGGTGGCAACCAGATTCCAGTCACGACTGTAGGTCTGACTTGTAGAAGGTGTTTCCCAGCGTCGGCGCTTGATGCGTAAATAAACAGCTTTACCACGAATGGGAAAGTCTTGAACTTCAATCTCGGGAAAGAAACCTTTGGAATGAAGAGATAAATGAGAGTATTCATCTGGAATAACAGGCTTTTCCTCAAGATAAAGGATAAAACAAGTGTCCTGAGTGACACCATTGACAAGATCAAAGTAATCAAGCAGGCCCGAAGGAAGAAACAAGCTTAAAGCAGAGAAGGAATCAAAGGGAGATTGAGATTTCTTTTTCATGAAGCAAAAGTAAGCATTTTAACGATATCCCCCAAGTTTTCAAACTGAGCCCTTTTTTGTCTTTTAAGCAAGACTGAAACAATAAAAAAAAGTCCTACAATACGTTGATATTGTAGGACTTGTCTCTTTTTTGTCGCCGTTTGGCTTTGTTCTTATGTGATCCGCCTGGGATTTTCACTTTATTGCTGTATGTGTTTGAAACACAAATGCTTTCTAAACTACTAAAATCGTACCGTAACGATTTAGTAACGATTTCCAAAATGTTGATTTGTCTGCTTATGACACCGTTGTGTCTGCTTAACTTTTCGGGTTCAAAACTACAACTTTCCTTTTAATCTACCAAACTATTTGAGTATTAAATAGATAAAAATATTTTTCCGGTGCAAGGTGCGAGCCTATATATATAAGTATAGGCTTGCACCTTGCACCAGACTGACTGCACTGTACCTCCCTCCCGCTATGCTACATATTCAGATATTGAAAAAAAAGTATGCCAAGTTGGTAACAGGTTGGCAAATGCTCCGGCACTATTGGATGAACTTTGCAGCAAATTAAAATGATAACTGTAATATGGAAGTAATAACAATGGATAGCAAGGTGTATAAAGACCTTGTCGGGAAAATTCAGCGAATAGCCGACTTCGTAGCAAAGGCACAGGTCATGCCCAAAGAGGAAAATGAGGTGTGGCTGGATAGTAATCAGGTGGCGGATGCCCTGAATATAAGTACACGCACATTACAACGATTGAGAAACGAAAATCTGATAAGCTACTCTATGTTGAGAGGACGGTGCCTTTATAAACTTTCGGAAATAGAACGGGGACTGAATGAACGCATCATCAAATGCAAACCACAGGACAGAGAGAATTTTCGGAGGAATTATTTCTTGAATGATAACGAGAATGAATAAAGAGGATATTCTTCTGCTAACGGATAAGGGGTTGGCGGTTTTCAAGTATTATATCCCTTTCGCTTTTAAACTCGGACGTAATTTCTTAAATCCGCTGTATAAAGATAGTAAGGCTTCGTGTAATGTGTATTTTGACCGAAGAAACGGAATGTACAAAATGAAGGATTTCGGGAATGATGATTATTCGGGGGACTGTTTTGCCTTGGTCGGTAAGCTAAACGGGCTGAATTGTAAAGAGCCTAAAGACTTTGTGGAAATACTGGCTATCATTGACCGGGATATGCACTTGGGCTTATCTGACAAGTCTGAAATGAGAATTTCCTCTACTACACCTGTTCCGGTGATTGCGGAAGTTACACATGTACCGAAAAGGAAGAAAGCAAGACCTTATACGTTGGCGCAAAAGAGCTTTACGGCTGCGGAGCTTGCCTTTTGGGGAGAAAGCGGTATCACGCAAGAGGTACTGAAATTGTTCCGGGTGGTTTCGCTGAAGAAGTTCAGCAGCGAGAATAACGAAGGGAAACCGTTCAGCATTGCGGCGACGGATAAAGAGCCAGTGTTCGGATATACGGCAAAGCAATATGTGAAGGTGTACCGCCCACACTCGGAGATGCGCTTTTTATATGCCGGGGATTTTGGGGAAAATTACTGCTTCGGGTTGGAACAGTTGCCTGCTAAGGGGGATTTGCTCTTTATTACGGGTGGAGAGAAGGACGTGATGAGCCTGACGGTTCATGGGTTCCATGCTATCTGCTTCAATTCGGAAACGGTGACTATTCCCGTGGGGATTATTCATAGGCTCTCTTTCCGGTTCAAGCATATTGTCCTGCTCTATGATGTGGATAAAGCGGGGCTGGACAGTTCGGCAAAACAAGAACTGGCGTTGAAGAACTACGGGGTGAAACGATTGTTGCTGCCACTGGCGGGAACGAAGGTGGAAAAGGATATTTCGGACTTTTTCCGTTTGGGAAATAGCCGGGAGGATTTGATTAAACTATTTTTGGATTATCTGGATACAATATACAGCGAAACTATGTCTGCTCTGAAATCTTGTGAGGTGGATTTTAATAATCCGCCGCCCGTGGCACAAATGGTTGTGTCGGTGAATGATGTGCCGTTAGGCACGCAAGGGAATATCCTCTGTATTACCGGTGGTGAGGGAACCGGTAAAAGTAATTATGTGACGGCGTTGATAGCCGGTGCCATCGGACAATCCGAAAAGAACAAGGATAAGGTGATGGATACGTTGGGAGTGTCGGTCTGTGAAAACAGCAAGCGGAAGGCGATTCTGTTTTATGATACGGAACAGTCGGAGGTGCAGACGTACAAGAACATTACAAACCTTTTAAGGCGTTGCGGACGGGAAACGATGCCGGAATACCTGAAAGCGTATTGCCTGACGGGAATGAGCCGGAAAGAGCGTTTGCAGGCGATTATCCAAAGCATGGATAAGTTTCATTATCAGTTCCGGGGGATTCATATGGTGGTGATCGACGGGATTGCAGACTTGATAAAGGGTGCGAATGATGAAACGGAAAGTATTGCCGTGGTGGAGGAATTGTATCGGCTGGCGGGAATTTACAATACTTGTATTGTTACTATCCTGCATTTTATTCCTTCAGGGTTGAAATTGCGTGGGCATCTGGGCAGTGAGTTGCAGCGAAAGGCGGCGGCAATTCTTTCTATCGAGAAAGATACTGATCCGTCAGTGTCGGTGGTGAAGGCGCTGAAGGTGCGCGACGGCAGTCCGCTGGATGTGCCTATCATGCAGTTTGCATGGGATAAGGATGCCGGGATGCACGTGTATCTGGGAGAAAAGCCGAAGGAGGAAAAGGAGAAGCGGAAAGAGGATGAACTCGTGGCAGTGGCACGGGATATTTTCGGACGGCAGGACTTTATCACTTATGTGGATTTGGCGGAACAGATTCAAGCGATACTGGACGTGAAGGAACGCACGGCGAAAAGTTATATCAAGTTCATGCGGGAGAGGGAAATCATACGGAAAGACCCGTCGAACCAAAGTTATTATATCATCGGGAATTTAAAACAGGCGGGCTTATGATACCATTGGATAAAGAAACATTCGAGGCGTATATGGAACGGTTGCTCGAACAAGTGGAAAAGGTTGTAGGCGCACTGGACAAGAGGAACAAGAAGCCGCAAAATTACCTGAACGGGGAACGGTTGTACGATAATCAGGACGTTTGCCTGTTGCTGAACATCAGCAAACGGACGTTGCAACGGTATAGGGATAATGGACTGAAATATCACACGATCCTGCATAAGACGTATTATAGGGAGAAGGACTTGCACGAGTTTATACGGAGGTATTTTGAGGGAGAAAATGTAGGGAAAGATAAGACGGAAGAATGTACGAAGGATGATAATATGCTACTAAAAAAAGACTGTGAAGAAACAGATACTAATAGCGGAGATATGTACTGAAGTCGGATTACAAAGAACCCCAATAAAGAAAGATGATATGAATTTAAAATATCTCTATGTTTTAGGTTGATTAATATTTTGCATCTAATAATTAATTTGCTAATTTTGCATATTACAAGAAATTATGATTATAATGGGTGAATTGAAACCAAGAAAATATATAGATTTGTTTGCTGGCTGTGGTGGGCTTTCTCTAGGATTGCATCTTTCTGGTTGGAAAGGTGTCTTTGCTATAGAAAAGAGTCCTTTTGCATTTGAAACATTGAAATATAACTTAATAGAAAATAGAAAACACTTTGATTGGCCATCTTGGTTAAGTATTTCCAATCATGACATAAATGAAGTTTTGGATAATTATCAAGAGGAGTTAAAAAGGCTTCAAGGAACCATTGATCTTGTTGCAGGTGGACCGCCATGTCAAGGATTTTCAATGGCAGGTAAAAGAGTAGAAAATGACACTCGAAATCAATTAGTCTTTTCCTATATTCAATTTATTAAATTAGTGAAACCTAAAATGATATTGTTCGAGAATGTAAAAGGTTTTACTTTTGCTTTTAATAAAAAGACGAATAAGGATGCTATTCCATATTCTGAGGTTGTGATTAATGAACTTAAAGAGTTAGGATATAATGTTAAACCACATATTATTGACTTTTCAAAATATGGAGTTCCTCAAAGACGCAAGCGTTTTATTTTAGTTGGAATAATGGGAGGAAACGCTGAAAACTTTGAAACTCTTTTAGAAGAACTTAAGACGGATTATTTGAAAAATAAGGGAATAGAAAGTTTTGTTTCTCTTCAAGATGCTATATCTGATTTGTTCCAAAAGAATGGAGAAATCCCAACACCTGATAGAAAAGGATTCAATTCAGGGGTTTATGGTGATATCAATTCAAATTATCAGCGAATGATGCGAAATAATATTGATAGCAAGAGTATTCCTGATAGTCATAGTTTCGCTCATCATAATAGTTTCACCCAAAAAGTATTTACTAATTTAATTGCATATTATCCGACTAAGGGTAAAAGAATTACAAATAAAGAAAGGGAGCAATGGCATATAAAAAAAAGAGGACTTACCTTATTAAATATGAATGATGTTTCGCCAACATTAACAAGTCATCCTGATGATTATGTCCATTATGCAGAACCAAGAATCTTAACAGTTAGAGAGTATGCTAGAATCCAATCTTTTCCAGATTGGTATCAATTTAAAATGAAATATACTACAGGTGGAGATATGCGAAAAAAGGAAGTGCCACGTTATACCCAAATAGGTAATGCAATACCGCCATTGTTTGCAGAATTAGCAGGTCGAGTACTTATTGAAATATTGAATGATGGAACAGATGCGATTTAAAATAAGTTCGGCTTTAAAAGATCTTATAGGCAAAGACCTTATTACTAATGATAATGTTGCAATATTTGAATTAGTAAAAAATTCCTATGATGCATATGCGACAAAGGTGGAAATAACTTTTGAAGAAGACAAAATTATTATTGCAGATAATGGTAAGGGGATGACCTTTAATGATGTACGTGATAAATGGCTTTTTCTAGGATTCTCTGCAAAAAAAGATGGTAGTGAAGATCGTGATATTAAAAATGCGTCATATAGGGATAACATTAAGAGGCATTATGCTGGTGCTAAAGGCATTGGTCGTTTTTCATGCGATCGATTAGGTAAAAAACTATTGCTTTCTACAAAATCATCTCTTTCTTCGCATATTGAGCAAATTTATGTAGACTGGGGGCGATTCGAGCAGGATCAAAAAACTGAATTTGCTCAAATTGATGTTGAATATGCTCAAAAAGAAACAGGTATACTGTTTCCTAATAATGGAACGACAGGCACTGTATTAGAGATTTCTTCACTGGATAAGAAATCAATCTGGAGTAGAAAAAAAATTTTAGAGTTAAAACGATCTCTAGAAAAATTAATTAATCCGTTATCAGAAGCTAACGATTTTGAAATTGAAATTATATGCGAAAGAGAGTTAGAAAAAGACAAAGAAGAAAGAGCAAATAATAAACATGATAGGGATATCGTTAATGGAATTCTGACAAACAGCATATCTAGTATTTTAAATATTAAAACAACTTTAATTGATATAGAACTTAGCGGTAGTCGAATTTATACAAAAATTGCAGATAGAGGTGTCGACATATATAAGATTTCTGAAAACAACATTCATTTCTCTGAGTTAAAAGATGTTCGGATAAGTTTGTATTATCTCAATAGATCAGCGAAAGTTAATTTTACAAAATTGATGGGGGTTGAACCTGTCAATTATGGTTCAATATTTTTATTTAGGAATGGTTTTCGAATTATGCCATTTGGGGCTCCCAGTGATGATAGCTGGAGTCTTGATTATAGAGCACAACAAGGTAATAGACGTTTTTTGGGTTCAAGAGACTTATTCGGTCGTGTTGATATAATAACAGATAACGTTGAAGATTTGAAAGAAGTTTCAAGTAGAGATGGAGGACTGATAGAAACTGATGTTTCAAAACAACTATTTGAGTTATTTAAAATAGGGCATCGTAGGTTAGAAAGATATGTAACAGGAGTATTATGGGGAGAAGCTTTTTTAAGAAGAGATTACTTCCATGACGAAATGGAAGCAAATGAAGAGAGACGAAAATTACTAGAAGCTGATAAAATGGATGAATCTCCTGATTATGTATTCTCTTCCAGTATTGGCAGTAAGATCGATTTCATTCAGTTAATAAAGACTTTGACCAAAGATAATAATGTTGAAGTTCTTTATTATAATAAAGAATTAGCGAATATTCTTTCAAATCCACAAGTGTCTGAAGAGATTAAACCACAATTCATTGCTGATTTAGAGAAAATTGCTATTGACATGAATGATAGTGATTTGTTATTCAATATAGACGAAGCAAAACGGAGAATATTAGAACTTCAAAAAGCAAACGAATTAGCTGAACAAAAGGCAATTGAAGCAGAACGGAAACGCATTGAGGCAGAAGAAAAAGCAAGACTTGCTGAAATAGCCAAGAAAGAGGCAGAACGACGTCGAAAAGAAGAAGAAGAGCAGAAAAAAATAGCCCAGCTACAGGCTAAAGAGGCAGAACTTAGACGTAGAGAAGAGGAAATAAAACGCAAGGAAGCTGAACAACAGAAAATTGAAGAAGAAGAAAAGAGAAAAAAAGCCGAAGAGGACAAAAAGCGGATTGAAATAGAAAGAGATGTTGAAAAATCTAAAAACAAATATCTTGTTTCTACACGAAATATTACAAAGGAGGCTGAAGATATATTACATACAATAAAGATATCCTCCAATGAATTATCTGCTGCTGCAAAAAACATAAGCAGGGAATTAGAATCGATTTCTCAATCACAAAAGATACGTGAAGATTTGGATTACATATTTTTTCATGTAGAACGAATAAATAAGTTAAGTAAACTCTTAACAAAAGCAGATATTGCTATCCTAAAAGAACACACAAAGGTAGATATCGCTGAATACATACAGGAATATTTACCTAACTATAAGTCTACATTGGAAGAAATAACTTTTCATGTTGATTTTACAGATGTAGTTATAAAAAAAATACCCTTATTGGATTTATCTGTTATACTTGATAATTTGATAAATAATTCAGTAAAAGCAGGAGCTTCTAAAATTCATATTGATTTTGCAAAGGAGCATAATCAGTTAATAGTAGATTTTTCAGACAATGGGCTTGGGGTTGATTTAGAAAAGTTTTCTCCTGATGTTATTTTCGAACTCGGGATAACAAATAAGAGAGGAGGATCTGGTATAGGATTAAATACTATAAAAGAGACAATGAGGCGTGAATTGAAAGGTGACATAGTGTTTCTTGGCAATGGATTACATTATGAACGTGGTGCAACTTTTAGATTAACATTTAGATGAGCGATAAACTATGTATAATAATAGATGACAAGGATCAACAAAGAGTTTTTGATTCTGATGTAGTAGTTCCTTTAAAAAAAGAGGGTTATTACGTTGACGGTATTCTTATCAACACAACAGATCCTGAAATATTGGATGATGAGAACAATATTGATATGGACAAATTAAAAGCAAAAATAGAGGATGCAATGAATGGCAAATCTGTTGATATTATTGCAACAGATTTTGATTTATCCGATGAAAAAATAAATGGTATTCAAGTAATAGAGGTTATACGAAAAATAAGGGCAGGTGTTCCTGTATTATTATATTCCGGTAAATTGGAAGAAGTGATTCAATCTGTATTAGGAGAATATAAAACTAAGAATGCAGAGGAATTAATAAAGGGCATTAGAAAATTAATGAAGTATAATATCGTTGATTATGTAGAAAGGACAGATTATCCTGCTACTATAAGAAAATTACTAAAAGATAAAAAAATCCAAATATCGGCTCTGTTATTGCAGAAAATTAGAGAACATCCAGATATGGAATTTAAGTCTTGCTATAAGCCATTTGTAGGAAAGAAATTGGAAGATATTGCAAATGAAATAGAAAAACAGACGCCACAAGGGAGAGAGTTTCAAGAAGAATTACTAGAGCAAGCGATAGCATACTTGATAGAAATTAATTCAGAAGATGAATAATAGAATAGCTTGTATATATCCTATGGATGAAACTACAGGATTTTTATTACCTATTTTTGAAAGGTTACAGAAAGAATCTAATTTTATAGATTATCGTTTTGATACTAATGACATAAATAGTGCAGATAAAATGAAAGATGACCTATTAAACTTAGAACAACCAAGTTTTATCGTTTTTTTAGGGCATGGAGCTAGTTATTGTTTATATGGAACACCTGAAGGGGATAAGAAAAAAATATTATTTTCTATAGATGATTTAAAACTATTTCAAAATCATAGTTGTTTTTTCTTGTCATGTCGTTCTAGTGAATTTTTAAGAACTAAAGCACAATCATATATAGGTTTCGGAGATATACCTACTGATTACTCAGAAATAATGTCAGAAAGAGATCTGGGGGATATTCATTATATGTCTGGAATTAATGAAGCTGAAATTGAACTCTATAAGAGCTACATTGTCGATATTATTCTTCATACAATAGATTGCTGTGGCTGTGAATCGTTATTGACATTTTATAATAAGTTAAAATTATATATAAATAAACAGATAGCAGACTTGTTAATAAACAAGGAAGTGCCCAATTACAGATTACTGGCAGATTTATTATATTCTTGGAAAAGCGAAATTGAATACCGTCGGTAGAAATTGTTTTAATATTGGATTAAAGGAAGAAATGTTGATGCAATATTAGTGCTGATATTATATAATAAATTGCAATTATAGAGTTTTATCTTGATTTTTGCAGACTTTGCTAATATAAAGTTGAGACAGGGAATAATAAAACCACTCCGCTACTTCAGATTAGAAGTTGGTGGAGTGGTTTTATTTTAGAGACTTCGGTTATCGTAACTATAACTTTATTTTGGGTTTAGGTTTAAAACTTTCCTGTTTGAGTTGGGCAGTATTAGTCTCGTCCTTACTACAAGCGCCTCCTATGTTAGTATTGTTGGCGTGATTCAATACATCTTTGATGCTGATGGAGGGAGGTACTACAGAACGTTGGGACTTTGACGCATTTTTCATGAAGTCGGGCAGCTGGTGGACGTAGGGCTTGCCGTCGGATGCAGGGGGCGTTGCCGGTGATACCGAAGGTGCTCCCGATGACGGGGTGATGCATTGGCTCTCGTCCTTGCTGTTGCTGTCTTCATTCTGTTTGACGGGTTTGAGGGAGAGCTGGATCTTGCGGTCGAGGGCGGCAAGGTCGGATTTGAGCTGTTTAAGCTGGTCTTCCTTTTTCCACGTTTCTTTGACTACTTCCTGAAGGATGGGGATGTCCTTTGAAATCCTTTCCGTCTCGTTCTGGTATCTTTCCAAAAGAGGGGGAATGGTTTCGAAGGTGCGGAGGAACATCTGGGCGGCAATGTTGGGGTCTTTTGCCAGTCTGCCGCCGTTGAAGTTGTACAGGATGTTGCCTTCGCCACGGACGAAGAAGCGGTTTTCGATGAAGTCAAAGCCGTCTTTCATGCTGGCTTCGGTCTTTACTAAAAGGTCGAAGCCGTAGAGCTTGCCGATGGGCTGGGATATGCCGTGGGTACGGGATTTGTCCTCTATCTCGGCGAGCTTTTTGGCGATGAGTTTGGGGTCGTTGCCTTTGACACCGTCCAGTTCGATAAGATTGAGGGGGGTGCCCTGGTCGTCGCGCTGGACGCGCTGCTGGAAGTGCTGTATGTCCGTGCTGATACGGGTGATCAGGTCACCGTTCTTGGTGACGGTCTGCATGATGTTTTCCAGTTTGGCTTCGGCGGAGGATTTGCCACGGTGGAAGGATTTGCGCTCGCTTTCGAGGGAGGCAATCTGTTTCTCCAACTTGGCTTTGTCCAAGAGGTCGGTGTTGCCGGAGAGGATGGCAACGTACTCGGAGAAGTTCATGCCGCCCTGTTCGTCCATGCTGCCCTCGTCGATTGTACGGGCACCCATCGTGCCTTTTTTAAGCTGGGTGATGAACAACTGCTTGTTGTGAAGCAGATTGAATTTGTAGCTGTCGAGGGATTTCTCGACGGCGTAGTTGATAATATCGACTTTGTTGTCGGCAAAGAGTTTGGCTATCTCGTTGCCTTTTCTTACGCCACGGCCGTTGCGCTGCTCCAAATCTTTGGGCGTCCAGGGAATGTCGAGCTGATGGATGGCGACACACTTGTGCTGGGCATTTACGCCGGTGCCGAGCATGTCGGTGGAACCGAAGAGGACACGGATTTTGCCTTCTTTCATGGCATTAATCATTGCCATGCGCGACTTTTCAGTCTTGGCTTCCTGAATGAAGCGTACCTGATCTGCCGGAATGCCGTAGTCGTCCACCAATTTGCGCTTGATTTCGCTGTAGGTGTTCCACTGACCGGGCTTGTAGGTGCCCAAGTCCGAAAAGACGAACTGGGTGCCTTTGTGCTCGTCATATTTCTGATAATATTGGTTTATCAGGGCGGCGCAATGGGTGGCTTTGTTATCTATGTGGTCATTGTATTTGTCCTCGTCGATAAGGCGCATGTCGAGGGACATCTTGCGGGCATAGTTGGTGGCAATGAGCATCTTGGCTTTTTCTTCCCGGCGGCTTAACGGGGGACGTCCGAGGACGGTGGCGTTGCCGGACTTGGCAAATGCTACCAATCGCTGGATGAAGTCCTGCTGGTCGGGCGTAGGCGGGATATTGTGCAATATCTCGTTCTTCTTGGGGCGGTCGATGCCAATGTCTTCGGCGGTACGGAAATCGGTGATTTCGTTGTACATGGCGGCAAGCTCCGGGACTTTAATGAAGTAACGGAACCGCTCCTTCTGGATGATTTCGTTGGTGACGGAGAACTCGTAGTCGATGGACTTTTTGGCAAAGACCGCCGCCCATGCGTCGAAGGTGTTGATGCCCTGACGTTCCAGTTCCTTGGGACGGAGGTATTTAAAAAGCAGATATAACTCGGTCAGGCTATTGGAGATGGTGGTGCCGGACAGGAAGGTGGCTCCCAAATCCTTGCCGGTACGCTCCTGAATGGTGCGCAGGGCGAAAAGCATGTTCAGGGCACGCTGGCTGCCTTCGCTGTTGCCCAGACCGGCTACGCGGTCGTGGCGGGTGGTGAACATCAAATTTTTAAATTTGTGGCTCTCGTCCACGAGCAGATGGTCGATGCCCATGAGCTTGAAGTCCACGACGTCGTCCTTGCGGTTCTCGATGTCGAAAGTGAGTGCCTTGATTTTGGCTTCGAGGTTCGCCTTGCGTTTTTCCACGCCTTTGAGCATACCGTTGGAAACGTCTTCGCCCTGCTGGGTGAGGACTTCGAGGTTCTCTTCCACGCTGTCCAGTTCCTGCTGTAAGATTTGTTTCTGTATCTCCGGGGATTGGGGGATCATGCCGAACTGTTCGTGGGAAAGGATGATGGCGTCCCAATCGTTGTTCTGCATCTCGCGCATGATGCGGACACGGTTTTCGGGGGTGAAATCTTCTTTGCCGGGATAGAGGACACGGGCATTGGGATAGGCGGTCTTGAAGGTCTGGGCTATCTCGTGGATATTGGCTTTCAGACCGATAATCATCGGTTTGTTTGCCAATCCCAAACGCTTCATTTCGTAGGCGGCGGCACACATAATCAGGGTCTTGCCGCCGCCGACTTCGTGGTCGATGATGCCGCCACCGTTGATTTTGGTCATCCAGATGGCATCTTTCTGACTGCCGTAGAGGTCAGGGATGCCCAACGCTTTGAGGTCAAGGTCGGGAAAGGACTGCATGGAGCCGTCGTACTTGGGCTTGACGGAGTTGTTGAATTTGCGGTTGTACATGTCGGTAAGCCGCTGTTTGAACTCCGGGGACTGTTCTTTCAACCAATCGCTGAAGCCGTTGCGGATTTCGTCTATCTTGCTGTTGGCAAGCTGAATGGCTTCGGTGTCGCGAACTTTGACTACATCATCGCCTACCAATACTTTTTTGGTGATGTCGGGCGAGGTGTTCTGAATGGCGTGTTTCATCAGGTTGAGTCCGTCGTAACGGCGGCTCTCGGCCTTGACGCAATATTGTTCGCGGATGCGGACGTTGCCACGGGCGGATGCGTTGACGCTGAACTCGTCGCGGCTGGCGGCGTAGGTGATCTTGACGTCGGTATCGAAAAGACGGGAGGCGTATTTCTCGTAGATGCCCATTGGTATCCAGCGTTCGCCGAAATTGAAGTCGAGTTCTTCAAACGGGATGGGTACGGGAAAGGCGGCACGCAGGGCATCGAGTGACTGTGAGGCACGGTCGTTGCCGGGGTGGTTCGCGATGTAGTCCTCTATCATTTCGGCTTTGGAAATGACGTTGCCGGCTATGAATTTGTCGGCTATCTCGTAGCCTTTGATGAGAGGATTGAAGAATACACGCCCTTTGAGGTCGTCGAGCAGGGCGTCTTCGGTCTTGCCGGTGAGCCTTGCCATGTATTCGAGGTTGACATTGCCGTATTTGTTGAGTGAGGCGGAAAGGGCTTCGTCCGAGGTATCGACGTGGGTCAGCTCGTTCTTGTTGAAGGCTACGGGATGGTCGAAGATGTCGGCTTTGAGTGCCTGACCGTCTTTGTAGCGTTCCAGTGAGAGGATTGTCCGGTTGTCGTTGTCCATACGGATCAGGTCTATGTTCTTCGGACTGTTCAGGTTGCCGAACTGACGGACAAAATCATCGTACAGCGTGTTGAGCTGGTCGCGCCGGACGGCGTTTTCTTTGCGTTCGGTGGCTTCGCTGTTGTAGAGGTCGTGATAGGTATCACGGATTTCTACGTAGAGCGAGAGTTTGCGGAACTGTCGGTCGGGCAGTTCGAGGGGATGGAACATTGGGGCAAATTGGGTGTCGCGGATATAGCCGATGCCCTTGTCCAGAACTACTAATGAGCCGTCTTTGTAATGGGACGGGATTTCGTTTGGATATGGACGGGGCTGCATCCGCTGTTTGCGTTCCTCTTCGGCGGCGATTCTTGCTGCTTCTGTTACTGCCTGGTCTTCGATGGTTGCAGTCGGCGGTTGTTGCTTGTTCTGACGGGTATCGAAAATGGAATAAGCGGTAGCCGGTTTTCCAGTGGACTGGTGCGCACGAGGTTGTCCGGTCGGTTGCCCTACGGATTTTTCTACGGACTTTCCTTTGGGCTTTTTGCCGGTGGGTTGGGCTGTACCGGTAGCCGGTTCGCCGAAAAGGTTGCCTTGTACGGGCTGTTTTCGGGAGGAGGATGCGGAACGGCGTTTGCCACGTTTCGGGGTTATCTGGGTACGCTCTTCTGCTGTGAACTCAAAGAGGTCGTACAGGCTCAATACCGGTGGAGAGAAAAGGGAAAGTTCGATTTCTTCTTTCGGTTCGGGTGTGTCGACTACCGGAGAGGCTGATACATCAGTCGCCGTCGGTTCAGGTGAAGCGGTACCGGAATTGAACAAAGTCGCTTCGGGTTCGGGTGAAACGGTCTTAGGTTCGATTAGGGCAGGCTCCGGTGCTTTAGTTGTTGTCGGTGTTTGCTCCGGTACTGGTTTCGGTGCCGGTGCTTGCTCCACTTCTTTGATCTGTTCCGGTGCTTCATTCAACCGTGTGGGTTGGGTATGTTGGAGGAATTGTTGATAGAGGGGTACGTTCAACCGGCGGTAGAAGTCATTGCGAAGCAAGCTCCGGAGCTGGGAAGTGATACCGGGCAAACCGCCTTCGTGGATGTAAACCATTGCGGGATGACCATATGGGTCGGTATCTACGCTGGCTTTGGTATGGATGATGGGGATATTCCGGAAGATGTAGTCATTCGTGCTGAACCCCTCCTCCCGTTTCGTGGAAGCAATGAAGGCGTGTTCGTCATCGGTAAGCGGTTCTGTCTTATCGGATTTCTTTTGAAGGATAATCAGGTCACTGCCTACTTCGGTGCCTGCACCGTCTGTAAAGAGGTTGTTGGGCAGACGGATGGCGGACACCAAATGGGAATGTTGCATGAGCTGGTAGCGGATGTTTTCATTCGCCGGGGAGTCCAGTACGCCCTGCGAGGTGATAAAAGCTAATATGCCCCCTTCGCGAATGTTGTCCAGTCCCTTCAGAAAGAAATAGTTGTGCAGGCTCTTGGCGGCGTGCTGACGGACAAGGCTCTTGCTCTTGGTGAATGAGGGGTCGAAAACCGCCACATCGCCAAAGGGAATGTTGGAAGCGGTGATGTCGAAACGGTTCAGGTAACGAAGCCCGCTATCTTCGAAACCGGTAATTTCTACTTTGGCTTCGGGGTGAAGGTGAGAGAGAATTTTGCCGGTCAGGAGGTCTTTTTCAAAGCAGACTATTTCGGTTGGGGATAAGCCGGTGCGAGAGGGCTGCTGTTCGGATGACTGCTGCTCGGAGGGTTGCTGTTGTGCGGAATGTTGTTGGAAAGCATCGACAAATACGCCGGTTCCGCTCGACGGGTCGAGGAAACGGGACGGGGCAATTCCGTAGTTGCCCAATTCGGAAGCAAGAACCGATACAATGTCCTGCGGCGTATAGAACGCCGTCAGGACAGAGTTTTTCAAACTGGAAAAGTAACGCTTGTATTCCGCTTCGTCTTTTGAATGGCTGCGGATGACGCTGTGGAGCTGGGAAACAAGTGGGAACAACTCGCGGTCGCTCTTTGTCCAACGGGCAACGTCGGCAAGGCTGGAAGCGGGATTGAGCACTGCCTTGATCCCACCGAAACCGGAATAGGCACGCAAGACTGCCTGTTCTTCGGGGGTGGCGGTGCGCCCTTCACGCTCCAACGCAAATGCCAGTTTGATTGCTTCGATATTGTCTTTCAGGTGCGCTTTCTTATTGTATGCCATTCTCGTCCAACCAGATTAAGATGGTACCTGTGATTTCCGTATAGAGGTTGTCGAAAGCAGGCTCGAACTGAAAATCATCGGAAAGGGGGTATTTGGCAAACACTTCTTCACAAACCGGAAGGAGCTGCAAGGCAACGGTCTTGGCACTGCCCTGCGGCACTTCATCGCTGAACTCGTTCCAAAGGACGGTGACGATCACATCGTACTTTGAAAAGTGAAGACCGGCAAATAAGACCTGATTGGCGGCTTCGGAGGCGGCATCGTGGGTATAGCCGGAACGGACAGATTCGCTATACTCTTCGGCGGCACTGTCGGCACGGGCGGCGATAAAGTCGCTGTCACCAGCTAATTCGGGATGGGATTCTTTGAGGAAAGAAAGTAGTAGTAAACGGTAATAGGACAATTCCTGCGGTTGCTGTCCGGATTGCTTCGGTTGTTGTTTCTGCTGCTGTACCGCTTGTTGCTGATTTTCGTGCTGCGGTCTTTGTTGTTTCGGTTGCAGTTGCTGCTGCTTTCCTTTTTGCTGGAACTGTTGTCTGTTCTTCTGATTGTTTTTCTTATTCTTATTCATAATTTGTATTTTTAGTGATCGGGCTGGATTGCCCGAAAATGATAAATAGATATGGATGGGGTTACTTTTTCTTCTTTGACGTACCCGGCGTTCCTTTGTCGGGAAAGGAAAAAGTAACATTGAACTGTGCATCGAAAGCAAGGGCGGCATCGAATGATTTGCCGCTCTTGCCCTGCAAGCCTTTGATAACACCGGTTTTGCCTTTGGTTACGAGTTCGGTGATCTGTTTGTCGGTCAGTTGCTTGTTACAGATGCCGCGGAACACTTTCAGGGTGCAGTCCACATTGCTGCATTTGGCTATCTTGTTGAAGAACAGCACATGCCCCTGCTTGCATTTGGGGCAAACGGGACTGTCCGTTGCGGACGCTATGGAGATAGTGGCGTTGAGCAATTCAGTGGTTATCTGCGCGGTATAGACTTCTATCCCCCGGTGGAAGGTGTCGGAATCCATCCCGCCGGTTTCGATCTTGGCAAGGGCACTCTCCCAACTGCCGGTCATGGAGATGTCGGCTATCTTCTTGTCCCGGACAATGGAATGGACGGCCAGCCCTTTTTCAGTCGGGACGAGGGATTTTTTCTCACGGCGGATGTAGTCGCGGCTGAACAATGTCTCGATAATGGCGGCGCGGGTTGCAGGGGTGCCGATGCCTGCCTCTTTCATTGCCTGACGTTCTTCTTCGTTCTCCAACTCCCTGCCTGCGCTTTCCATTGCGGCAAGCAGGGTGCTTTCGGTATGCAGCGGGCGGGGCTTGGTCTGTTTCTCCAATGCTTCGCTATTATATATAGGTAAGGAGTCGCCCTGGTGAAGTTCGGGCAGGGTGGCATTGTCCTCTTCGTCTTCATCGGGAAGGTTGAGCACGGAACGCCAGCCGGGAACCCGGATGATGCTGCCACGCACGGAGAAGGTGACACCGGCAGACTGCAAGGTGACGGCTGTCCGCTCCATGAGGCATTTGGCGGAGAAGGATTCGAGCACGCGGGCGGCTATCATCTCGTAGATGGTGCGCTCGTCCGGTGAGAGGTCGCCGGGGAGATTCTCGGTGACAAGCAACGCATGGTGGTCGGTGACCTTGGCGGCATTGACACTGCGGGAGTTAAGCGGCTGACCGTCCAATGTGGCGGCATAGGCTGCAAAACGGGGGTATGAGGTCAAGAGGCGGATGCGATCCGGGATAATCTCAAATACATCGTCGGAGATATAGCGGCTGCCGGTACGGGGGTACGAGGTGACCTTTTTCTCGTATAGACTCTGTGCTATGGAGAGGGTCTTGTCGGCGGAAAAGCCGTGCCGGACGTTGGCTTCTTTCTGGAGGGCAGTCAAGTCGTAGAGCAATGGAGGCTCCTGCAACGCTTCTTTTTTCTCGGCGGCGGTCACTTGCAGGGTGCCGGAGGACTGGATTTGCTGCAAGTGTGCGGCGGCTTCGTCCTGACGGTCATACTTAGCAACGGAGAGGGTGGAAAAGGTGATGCTGCCGGTGCCGGACTGCACCCGTAGCTGCCAGTATTTCTGCGGGGTGAAGTTCTTGTTCTCCACGTAGCGGTTGCATATCATCATCAGGGTGGGTGTCTGCACCCTGCCGAGGGAGAAGACACCACGCCCGGCGGAGAGGCAAAGGGCTTGGGAGGCATTGATTCCGACGAGCCAGTCGGCTTCGCTGCGTGCCTTGGCACTGCGGTAGAGGTTGTCATATTCTCTGCCGTCTTTCAGATTGTTCATGCCCTGACGGATCGCCTTGTCGGTAAGGCTGCTGATCCAAAGACGGGAAAAGGATTTGGTACAACCGAGGTAATGGTAGATGTAGCGGAAGATCAACTCGCCCTCGCGCCCGGCATCGGTGGCTACGATGATGCTCTCGGACTTGTCAAACAGTGACCGGATAACGGCCAGTTGTTTGACTGCTCCGGGGTCGTCCTTGTACTGCTTGCCGTCCTTCACCTGACGGGGGACAAGCTGGAAACGCTCCGGAAAAATAGGGAGATTCTCCCGGCGGAAGCCTTCAAAGCCGTAGGCTTCGGGCATTGCCAATCCCACCAGATGACCGAATCCCCATGTAACGGTGTAGCCGTTACCTTCCATGTATCCGTCCTTGCGCTCTTTAGCGCCCACAATGAGGGCAATATCCCGTGCCACACTCGGTTTCTCTGCAATAATGACTTTCATAACTTTACTTTTTTAGGTTTTACGTTTTTATAATTTTCTTCCTTTGCCGCTCTTTTTCTTCACTTCTTTCTTCCCCTCCTGCTTGGCGGCTTCGATTTGCGCCGATTGTGCTGCCGCCGGTTTCAGCGGTCGTTGCACATGCCTGGTGGCTTCGTCAGTTGCACCGTTGTTCACCGCTACCTGTGTCTTGTGGTCGGCTGTGGGGGTGATTTCCCTTGCCTGACTTTTGGCTTTGTCGGGATTGTAGCGGAAGAAGTCGGGCTTGCCCCGGTCGAGGTTCATGCGGACATAGGCATTGAACGGTTGCCCGTCGCGGTCTTTCATGCCGGTGACGTAGATAGTCTCCATCTTGCCGAATTTCTCCTGCTGTTCGGGGGTGAGTTCCTTGCCGAGCAGCCTTTTGGGGACAAAGAATTTGGTGGCGGCGGTCTGTGCATTGTCTTGGGACGGTGCGTTGCCCTGTGACGGTGCGTTGCTTTGCGACTGTGCGGCGGATGCTTTTTGCTGCTGTTCCATTTTCTTGTAGCGATTCCTGTCCAGTCCGTCGAAGTTGTAGTCGAACTTTTCTTTGGCTACGTTGTACTGCATGTAGGCGTCGAACTTGCTTTTCCACTGCGAGTCCATGCCCTCTATCAATACTTTGCCGCCTTCGGAGAGCTGGCGGTGCTGCTCCGGGGTGAGGGTGACGCCCTTGATCTCCATCGGGATAAGGAGGTCGTCCACCGGAACGGCGACGAGGTTGTTGGTCAACTTGTCCAGTGAAACGAGGCAGGGCTTGGGGGCGCCGCCGTCCAACGGGAGAAGGACGGGATGACCGGCGTTGCCGGTGGCGAGGATATTGTCCCTTGTTTCCTTGTCCAACAGTACGCCGTGGAACGGCAGGTCGAGGGCGGGCTCGCGACGGTAGCAGTCAATCTTCAAGTCCAGTTTGCCGTCCACACCTTCCTGAAAATGGATGCGTCCCTGCGTGGTGATGGGGATGCCCTCTATCTCGGTGGAGATGGTGACCAGACCGGACTTGCCGCCGGAGAGGACGGCTGACAAGTCGCCGCCCTGTTCCAACGACTGGCGCGTGATGCCCAGACGGGCGAGCTGTTCCCAATCCACGCGGTTCTCAAAACCCAACGGCTGCGCCTGCTGTTCAGTTACCGGTTGCTGTCCGGTTGCGGACTGTTCCCCTGCTGCGGATTCTCCGGGGGAGGAACCAGCAACGGACTGTTGCTGCGTTTCGGAGGGAGATTCCTGTTCCTGTGCCAGTATCGGATAATCATTCGGATTGATTTTGTACAGGTCGATGAAAGCCTTGTTGTCTTCGGGATGCCGGAGCATGTCGGTAAACACGTCCAGCGTATCCAATAAGGAGGCGGGAATACGGTAGAAAGGAAAGTCGGTGGGTTGCTGGAACTGATGCCTGAAATTGAGAAAAAAGTCCTCTAAGATGGAGGACTGCTTGCTCACTTTCAAAAAGTCATCGAGGTTTTCCATCGAGGGCAGCAATAAACGCCATATCCCTTCCTTTGCAGCGGACTTGTCCACTGCCTTGAGCTTGCCGTCGTCGTCCTTGTCGGCCACGAGCAATACTTCTTCTTCATTCTGATTTTCTTCCATTGTCTTTTGTTTTATGTAACTTGCATCAATCGTAATGCACGGCGAAAGTAGATGCAAGCTGTTGTAGTACAATGGATTTGTACAAGGGTGGCACCGAGTGGCACCCAAGTGGAAGCAAGTGGCACCGAGGGAATAAAATTAAATTTCGCCGGGGATTTATTTTTGCCGTGCTCTATTTTATCGTAATTTTGCCAAAGGTTATGCCACGTGGCATGGTACTAAAACACGAATTATGAATAAAATATACTACTCCATACTCTTTTTTGCCTGCTTCGTATTAGTGGGCAACCTGCCTACCGGCACAATGGCTGCGGAAAAAGGGACAACGGATACGGAAGTGTTGCCGGACAGTCTGCTGACCAACGACGTTGTCTATGAATATACCTTCTCGGACTTCGACAAGGCGGTGCGGATCATCAAGGAACTGCGCAAGCGGGGCAGCTATTCGCCATACCGGCTGGACGTGACCGAAGGCGACCTGTATTTCAATACGGGACGCTACCTGCAAGCACTGAAATATTACAAACGGGTGATGGAGAGCGACACGGTGCGAAACAGCGACAAGGAATATATGGAACAGGTACACCGCATGATTTCCTGTTACGACTGCCTGCACGACGAGGCGAAGAAGGCGGACTATGTACGGCTGCTGTTGCAGAGGGCGGAGCAGTGCGGCAATATGGAGATGAAGTCCATCGCCCTGTTCAATATGGGAAAGATGATCTATTATCAGGAGGACAAGCCACGGGGCTACGAAATGATAAAGGAAGCCATCGCCCTGATGAAGCAGACGGACTATACCTATAAATATGACAACCTGCGGTACGATTACAACTCGCTGTTCATCATGCAGCAACGGGACAAGCACTACGAGGATGCGCTGCAAACACTGGAAGAGCTGGAAAAGGTGGTGACGGAGGAAACCGACGGGGAACCGGGCATCGGCAATCTGGCGGAGAAGGAGCGGAAAACGCTGTATGCGCACCGTGCGGTGGTATTCTCGCGGTTAGGACGGATCAGCGAAGCGGACGAAGCCTACCGGAAATGGGAAGCCATCGGTGAGGCATATACCAAAGACGATTACCTGATTATCCCTTATCTGATGGACAGGAAACGGTACGACAAGGTGATAGAGATGTACACGCCGCGCGAAGCCTTCCTCTATGCCAACAAAGATACCATCAACTACCACATGATGACGGCGAAACGCTCGCTGGCGAAAGCCTACGAGGGCAAAGGGAACCACAAGTTAGCATCGCGCTACTATGAAGCCCTCGCCATCCTGACAGACAGCCTGAAAGCACGGGAGCAGCAAAGCTCCGCCATCGAACTGGCGACCATCTACGAAACGCACGAAAAGGAAGCGGCACTACAGGAACAGACGGAACGGGTGAAAAGACGCACCACGCTGCTGCTCTCTTCCGGGGTGGTTCTTGTTATCTTAGTGATGCTGTTCGTATTCTATGTGCGGCATACCCGTACCATCCACCGGAAGAACACGGCCATGGTGAAAACGATTGATGACCTGCTAAGTTATAAGGATGAGTTGGAAGAAACCAAAGAGAAACTGCGCAAAGTGACAGAAAATAACGATACTGCCGATTTGCCAAATAATCGCATCGTACCGGATAACGATGCGATAGCGGATACGGAGAAAATAACGGGTGCGGAGGATGCAGAAGAAGCAGACGGACGGACAGATGAACCGTGCCCGGAGGAATGTGAAGAAACGGTAACCGACACGGAAGAGGAAGAGAAAAACCGGATGCTGTTTGAAAAGCTGGACGATACGGTCACACGTGGCAAATTATATCTGAACCCGGACTTGTCACGGGAGGATTTTGTAAAGCTCACGGGGGTGAACAAAACCAGAGTGGGAAAGATCGTGCAACAGAATACGGGACTGAACACAACGGGGTATATCAATAAAAAACGGCTGGAATACGCTGCCAAATTATTAAAAAATAATCCCGATGACACTATCCCAACCATTGCGGACGCCTGCGGGTTACCCAATGTCCCTACCTTCAACCGGCTGTTCCGGAGCAAATTCGGCATGACACCCAGTGAATATCGGAAAATAATGTAAATAACTGGAAATAAGGAAGATAAAAAGAAAACCAGACAAAACAAAAATGGCGTGTGCCAAAGTGGTATATATTTGTGCCAAAGTGATACATGCCGAATCCTTTTTTTCTTGGATGATATTCCCATAAGGGCTACCTTTGAACTGACTATTAATTTTAGCCGGTATTGTTCAAATGAAGCAAAGGTAATGAAACAAAGGTGTGCGGATATATTTAACTCTTTTTATTTGGCTGTTAGAAATAATTTTCTAACACACACACACACACACACACACACTCCGGGTTGCAAATCTGACAGGTCACATCCAAAATAACTGGTTCTTCCTGTGTT
>OGXO01000347.1_pt1 | contig 26424 bp, 18 predicted proteins | sample 1576321 | NCBI WGS metagenome assembly OGXO01 (sample SAMEA3541568, study PRJEB24748) | human gut metagenome | biome: human gut; feature: human-associated habitat; material: faeces | place: China | collected 2012 | reverse complement strand
CGTAAAAATTAGAGCTTACAGAATTGTAAACGGAAAGTATGTTTATGGAAAATGGTCGGCAGTCAAGACTGTAAAGGTGAAGAAATAAATTGGCTATCTGTAAATAATGATAAAGGAACAGCCCACGCTAAAGCGAAAGCTTTGGTGTGGGCTGTTCTGCCTAGAGAAGCTTCTTTTTAAGAATTACAGAAAAAGTGAAGAGAAATCTTCAAATATATTCATTACATTTCAAACAAAACATTGAAAATAATATACCACACAAAAAAACAATGCTATAATATTTGTAAGATAAAAAGTATTAGGAGCAGATTATGAAAGAAGATATAGCAGTTAAAGTACAAAAACAGCTTTTTGAATTACAGGACTTGAAATATAGAGATTTTCACGCCAAATTAATGCCAACGATAGACAAGGAGAAGGTTATAGGTGTCAGAACTCCGGTACTTAGAAGTTACGCAAAACAGTTTGGAAAAACAGAAGAAGCAAAGGAGTTTATGAAGGTGCTTCCCCACAAATATTATGAAGAAAATAATCTCCATGGAATGTTGCTTGAACAGATTAAAGATTATGATGAATTAATAATAGAGTTGGAGAAGTTTCTTCCATACATAGACAACTGGGCTACGTGTGATTTGCTGTCACTTCGAATTGTAAAGAAGAATTTGGAAGACTTCCTTGAAAAAATTAACAAATACATAAAATCAGACCAGCCATACACAATCCGTTTTGGAATTAGTATGCTTATGAAACACTATTTGGATGACAATTTTAAAATTGAATATGCTAATAAAGTTGCAGCAGTTCAGTCAGAAGAATATTACGTTAATATGATGCGCGCATGGTATTTTGCAACAGCGTTGGCAAAGCAATATGACAGCATTATTCCTTTCATTGAAGAGAAAAAACTTGATGTGTGGACACACAATAAGGCAATTCAAAAATCGATAGAAAGCTATAGAATTACACCAGAGCAAAAAGAATATTTAAGAACATTAAAAATAAAAAGATAAGTTACAAAAATTAAGACAAAACATAAAAAAGTTACAAAAAATTAAAAGCTATTGTTGTTTCAGTTCCACAGTTTTGCATTAGATACACATTACAGCTTGGAGAAATTTCACTTCCAAAAACAGAAATCCTGACCATATGAAATCTAATTCAGATGTTGATTTTGAAATTTTTCTTGAAAAATATGTGCTAAAATGAGAAATATGGAATCAAATTTAAAGGAGGAACAAAGAATGAGTGATGTTTTAAAGGCAATGGAAGAAAGAAGAATTTGAAACAGAATGGGGCAAAGAACTTCTTAAATCATTAGGCATTAAAGAAGAATATGTTGGTATCGGTCATTGCGCATTAGGTTATGTTGAAGGTGATGAACCAAAGGCAGCACCGAGAAAAGAAAACAGAGTATATTATGTCAAATAAAAAAATTAAATAAAAAATAAATAAATTTATTAAAAATATCCTGACAGGTTAAGCTGTAAAAAAGAAAACTTGTCAGGATTTTTTTGCTTTATTAAAAAAATTAACAAATATTAAACTTTATGTAATGTTGTTAAAAGGCCTTAAATATGGTACAATTTAACTTCACTGGCTTAATATTTTAAATATAAAAAAGTAGAAAATAAAAAATTTAAGAGGTAGAAAAATTATGAAACAAAAAAGTGGATTTAGCGGGCAGATAGGATTCGTTCTTGCTGCAGCAGGAAGTGCCGTAGGTGTAGGAAATCTTTGGAGATTCCCATATCTTGCAGCAAAGGATGGAGGCGGACTTTTCCTTATTATCTATCTGGTACTTGTTTTAACAGTAGGTTTTACATTGTTAACAACAGATATTGCCATTGGACGAAAAACAGGAAAAAGTGCCATTTATGCATATGAATCAATGAGAAAAAAATGGAAGTTTTTAGGTGTGATTACTTTTATTGTGCCGGTTATTATTATGACTTATTATGCGGTAATAGGTGGTTGGATTTTAAAATATATTACTATTTATATTTTAGGTTCAGGAAAGGAAGCAGTTGCAGACAATTGCTTTACTAACTTTATTACATCACCTTCATCAGTTTGGTACGGTATTGTATTTATGCTTTTAACAGCAATTATTGTATATAACGGCGTAGAAAAGGGAATAGAGAGAGTTTCAAAGTTTATCATGCCGGTTCTTTTGGTTATGGTAGTTGGAATTGCTATTTTCTCATTAACTCTAAAGACAACATTAGATGACGGAACAGTTAGAACAGGTCTTCAGGGATTGAAAGTTTATTTGACACCTGATATGTCAGGAATTACAGTTCAGAAATTCCTTCAGGTTTCATTGGATGCAATGAGTCAGTTATTCTTCTCATTAAGCGTTTCAATGGGAATTATGATTACATATGGTTCTTATGTAAAAAAGGATGTTAATCTTAATAAAGCAGTATCACAGATTGAAATTATGGATACAGGAGTGGCTTTCTTAGCCGGTATGATGATTATTCCTGCCGTATTTGTTTTCTCAGGACTTGATGGAATGTCAGCAGGTCCGGGACTTATGTTTGTGTCACTTCCAAATGTATTTTTCAGAATGGGAATGGCAGGTAGAATAGTAGGTTTATTGTTCTTCTTATTGGCAGGTTTTGCAGCATTAACTTCATGTATTTCAGTACTGGAATCAATTGCTGCTAACTGTATGGAACTTTTCCATACAGAGAGAAAGAAAACAACAGGCGTTTTATCTATTATTTATTTAATTGCAACAGCAGTTATAGCTTTAGGTTACAGTATTTTCTATGTGGAAGTAAAACTTCCAAACGGAAGCACAGGTCAGCTTTTGGATATTATGGATTACATTAGTAACAGCTTCCTTATGCCTTTTATTTCATTGTTGTCAGCAATTCTTATTGGTTGGATAATCAAGCCTTCATGGATTGTAGAAGAAATGGAACTAAATGGCAAGAAGTTTTCACGTAAGAAATTGTACAATGTTATGATTCGTTATATTATGCCTGTAATAATGGTGATTCTGTTCTTACAGTCAACAGGTTTTCTTGATGTGTTAATAAGCAAGATTCAAAAATTTATATAAGATATTTAAGTTAATTAAATATTATAAAATTAGGCAATTTCAAATTAATTTTGGAGTTGCCTTTTTTTCGTTGACATTAAAAAAATGTAATACTACAATGAAGCTGATTTGGATTAAATGTATTCTGGCTAACATTTCCAGTGACGGAAGCAATAACAAGTGGAGTAGGGTATATTTTTTATAGGAAGTTTTTAAAATCAGTTTAGGAGGAATTATGTTGTTGGATAATCAAATAGATATATCAAAAGAATTAATGGATTTTATTAAGGAAAGTCCTACAGCTTTTCACGTTGTTAAGAATTTTTCAACAATGCTGGAGAAGGCAGGATTTATAAAATTAAACGAGAGAAATAAATGGAAGATTGAACAGGGTGGAAAGTATTATGTTACAAGAAATGATTCATCAATAATTGCTTTTCAAGTGCCTGATAATATGGATTTTTACAATTTTCAAATAGCAGCAGCACATAGCGATTCGCCTGCATTTAAAATAAAAGAAAATCCTGAAATGGTTGAAGACAATAATTACGTAACATTAAATGTAGAAAAGTATGGTGGAATGCTTATGGCACCTTGGTTTGACAGACCGTTGTCTGTAGCAGGACGTGTTATTGTAAGAGAGGATAGTGGTCTTAAACCTGTTCTTGTAAATGTGGACAGGGACTTGTGTGTAATACCTAATCTTGCAATTCATATGAATAGGAATGTTAATAATGGAATTAAATATAACCCACAGAAAGATATGATTCCGCTATTTGGTGAGATTGCTTCAAAAGATAAGTTTGAGAAAATAATTGCAATGGAAGCAGGCACGGATGCGGATTCTATTGTTAGTGCAGATTTGTTTTTATATAACAGAGAAGTAGGCAAAATTTGGGGTGCAGACAATGAATTTATTTCATCACCAAGACTTGATGATGTTATGTGTGCATACAGTTGTATGAAAGCTTTGATTGAAGAAAATAATGAAAATAAATCTAGTGTTAATGTATGTGCTATTTTTGACAATGAAGAGGTAGGAAGTACAACAAAGCAGGGAGCAGATTCTTCATTTCTTTATGATGTACTTTCAAGAATTTCAATGTGTATGGGAAAAGACAGTGAGGATTTTATAAGAGCGTGCGCATCATCATTTATGCTTTCAGCAGACAATGCTCATGCAGTACATCCTAATTATAAGGAAAAAGCAGACCCTACTAACCGACCATATATGAACAAAGGAATTGTTATAAAATATAATGCAAATCAAAAATACACAACAGATGCAATATCGGCATCAATATTTAAAGAAATATGCAAGAAAGCAGGAGTAGAAGTTCAGTCATATGTTAACCGTTCAGATATTCCGGGTGGCTCAACACTTGGTAATATTTCAAACAGTCATGTTTCACTTAACACAGTAGATATAGGACTTGCACAGCTTTCAATGCATTCACCTTATGAAACTGCAGGGGTAAAGGATACAGAGTATATGATAAAAGCTGTAAAGAAATTCTATGAAACAGCAATTATGTCAGATGAAGAGGGAATATATAGATTAATAGAATGAGATTATTATGAGAATAGCACTACTATGAGGTAGAAATCATGCTTAGCCTCCCGGAAATATCTTGAAAATACAAAAAGAAAAAATTAAAACTTAAATGCACTAAAATACTATTCTAAATCGTGTTAGTTAATGAAAGGAGTTAAGATGCTAAACATTCAAACAGAACAACGATATAACGAGATAGTAGAAAATTATTCTGACATGATTTTTAGAATAGCATATCAATATTTGTTTAATAAATATGACGCTGAAGATATTGTGCAGGAGGTTTTTGTAAAGCTATTGACTAAAAGAGTTATTTTTAAAGATGAAGAGCATATTAAATCCTGGCTGATCAGAGTAACTATTAATCAATGTCTGGACTATAAGAAATCTTTAACAAAGAAGAGCACGGTACCAATTGAGAATATGGAAATTCCTTTTGAACAAAAAGAAGGAGAAATTCTCGAAGAACTTCAATTGCTAAAGGAGGATGAGCGAAATGTCCTTTATTTGTATTATTATGAAGGATATAAAATAAAGGAAATTGCAAAAATCCTAAAACAAAAACAAAACACAATTAATTCAAAACTTACAAGAGCTCGAAAAAAATTAAAAGAGATAATGGAGGTTGAATATGAATAGCGATTATAAAAGTGCACTGGACAAAATTCATCTTGAACAGAATAAAAAGGAAGAGATGAAGCAGTTATTCAGAAAAAATAATATGAGAAGAAAAATTAATTTTATTAAACCGGCAGTTGCTGTTGCAGCATGCATGGCACTTGTTGTTGGTATTAGCCAGCTTGGAAATAATCAGGCTACAACAAATGGCCAGTATGGTTTTTCTATTAGGGTAAACGCACAAACATTGACAAAAGGTGATTCATCAATAGATGACACAAACGGATTTTCCGGAGCAATGTGTGGCAGCGAAGAAAATGGTCAGGTTAGTTATAGCATAGAATTTCCGGTAACATGTAAGGGTAAGAACATTGACAAAATTACTTATGACATAAAAGATGCGGTTTTTCAAATAACAAATCCTGAAGGAAATAGTATTGTAAAGGAAGGAAAGAAAACATCAAAACTTCTTAATGTGCCTGGTTCAATAGCAGGTTGTGATGATAAAAATACAAAGGAAGAAGATTACACTAAATCTCAGTACACATCGCTTACGGTTGATTATGATAAACAGAAAGATGCACAAACATACATTGGAATAGCTTACGATTCTAAATATCTATCAAAGGAACAAAAGGCTATAATAGCAAAACTAGATGCTTTTAATGGAAATTTGGAAGATGAAAAAGCAGTATATGAACAGTTATACAAGAACGTTGAGATTAGCTGTACAGTAACCTATAAAGACAAAACTAAAGAAACAAAGAAAATAAAGGTAACACCTAAGATTGGAAAAATTTCAGACTTGGATTCGGATGGATTAAATTCGGGTGAAAAAAATCCAAAGGCGGATTGTAAGATAGTTTATACAGTTTATAGTATAAAATAGAGAGAACCATAGTTTATGAGAGTGGAAATACAAAGTATGAAAAACTAAATATAAAAAAGGCGGCTGCAAAAATAATCATTGTTATTAATGCAGCCGCTTTGTTGCGTTTTGGGGCATTAGTTATTTTTATGAATTAAAAAAATCCTACCCAAATGAAATTTCAGGAGTATAAGGTATGCCCCCGATAAATAGGGGGGCATGAAATAATATTAGAACTTAACTAAAAAAAGAGAATCCCATTACTACAATTCCAAGCACAACAAGTATAATACCTGTTGCACGATTTAGTGTTTTCGGAGTGGCCTTGTTTGCAAAGACAGCGGCAATTCTTGCCCAGATTAATGTGAATAAAATACACAGAATCCAAACCTTTACATCAGGAATTCCACCAATGGCAAAATGAGATGCAGCACCGGTAAATGCAGTGAAGGCCATAATAAATACACTGGTTCCAACGGCAGTTTTTAATTCATATCCAAGAACTGATGTAAGAATAAGTAACATCATCATGCCACCACCGGCACCGATGAAGCCACATATAAATCCAATTAAAACACCGCATATAACTGACTGTAGTGCACGCTTTTTGGCAGAAACACCAGCCATAGCTTCTTTAGTAGTCATAACAGGTCTTACAATAAACTTAATTCCAAGAATGAAAGTCATAAAAACTGAAAATCCCCCCATTGTAGTTGAAGGTACAAGACTTGAAACATAGCTTCCAACAACTGTAAATGCAAGAACACTAATCATCATAATGATTCCGTTTTTAATATCAAGATTCTTATTTTTTCCATATGTATAAGCGGAAATGGCGCTGGCAAGAACATCTGAAGAAAGTGCAATACCCACAGCCATATAGGGATCCATATCAAGAAAAGTAATAAGAATAGGGCTAATAACAGCTGCTGCACTCATACCGGCAAATCCGGTACCAAGACCTGCCCCCATACCAGCAAAAAAAGTTACCAGAACAGTAATTAATAAAGACATTGAAAAAGTCCTCCTTTAAGTATTTAGTATAAATTTAAACTTTAAATATATTATTAAATTTTTTGTAAAAATTTATATATTTTAAGATTTCTGTAAAAGTTTAAGTTTTTAATTTAATATTAAGTTTTTAGTGAAAAGCTTAAGTGACTAATATAATTTAACTGATGAGTATTATAACAGATACATATTATGAAAACAAATCAGTTAAAAAACATATTTATATGTATTACAAAAAATGTTATCATACAAATAATTGTATGCAAATAGAGGAAATTAAATATGACATTACAACAATTAAAATATGCAATAACAGTAGCAGAAACAGGAACTATAACAGAGGCAGCCAGTAAGCTGTACATTTCTCAGCCAAGCCTTACCAATGCTATACATGAATTGGAGAAGGAGATGAATATTATAATATTCAACAGAACTAACAAGGGAATCAGCATTTCAAAGGAAGGGGAAGATTTCCTGGGATATGCAAGACAGGTGTTAGAGCAGGCTGCTATTTTAGAGGATAAATACAAGGGCGACAATGGTGGCAAGAAGAAATTTTGCGTTTCAACACAGCACTATTCATTTGCGGTTAACGCTTTTGTTGATTTAATAAAAAAATTTGGTCAGGATGAATATGATTTCAGCTTAAGGGAAACACAAACATATGAGATTATTGAAGATGTAGCCAGAATGAGAAGTGAGATAGGAATTCTTTTTTTGAATGATTTTAATGAAAAGGTTATAACTAAGATTTTAAAATCATATGATTTGGAATTGTTAGAAAATAAAGAGGAAGTAATAAATAGAATACACGAAGCAGAAAAATACATTCCATTAGACAGACTTTACTTAAACCCTCAGTGTGGGTTCGCATCATGTGAGATTGGAAACAAACTTACAGAAGAAGAACAGTGGGCCAAGCTTACACTTGTAAAAGATATAGCAAAAGAAGTTTTGGGATAGTAATAACTGCAAATTAATATTTGAAATTTTTCAAGAATCTGTTACAATATACTTAACAAAAGGGCAAAAAAGTTAGATTAAACCTAACCGCCTTGTTGATAAGTTGTTTAAATAAACGCCTTTACCGTCCAAAGCAAAGGGCGTTTATTTTTTTGTCAAATTATAAACTAGCGATATAACGGTACAAATAACAATGGTGTAAGTAAACAAGTCGGAATATGTAACCATGAGCTAACCTCCTTTCCAGCGATTAGCCATAACACCCCTTTTTGCCCCTTGGGTAAGTATATTGTTTCCTATATATTTTGTATATTCTATTTTCTATATTCTATATTCAGGTATTTTTAATAACAACTTAACCATTTCAATTGCTTTAAGTTTTCCTTCTTCATTTAATTGATTAAAATAATTACTGAATGATTTCTCATTAGATGTAATTGCATTATAATATTTTAATGAGCGACTAAGTAGCATGTCTAAATCATCATTTAAATCAGTAATTGAAACATCTAAAGCGGTTGATATCTTTTGCAAAGTTTCTAGTTTAGGATTCAAAATGTTAAGTTCATATTTTCTTATTGTTGCGGCAGAAATAGATGGATTGCATAATTCGCCCAGTTGTTTTTGAGTTAATCTCTTTTGCTTTCTAATGCGCTTAATATTTTCACCAACAGTCATTTTTATTCTCCTTATTGTGTAGTTAAAAAAATAGAAAAAGTCATAGAAGTGACTGCTTAAAACTATAACAGTTATTAAAGTGACTGTTAATAATAAACTAGCTAGCTTATGATATGAAGAGTAAACTTAATAGGGGTCAGTTTGTGAAAAAAAGCCTCCTTCCAATGTATTATAATGTAACTATGAAAGATTCTAATAACAGTGGATAACTAGAATCAAAAGTAGAAACATTAAAATACAAGTAGAAGGAGGTTTTTTGTTATGAAAAATTGGCAGAAGAAAGTACTTGCTGTTGTGCTTGCAATAGCCCTAATTATAACCGGTTTTGCAACGTCAACATTTGTGGATAACAGCAGTAGTAAAGTAGTAAAAGAAACAACAGTTTCTAAAACAAATGATAACAAGTCAGATGTGGCAAAGGCAGACATTGTATCGAACAAGGATACCAAGAATGAAAAGTCTAAAGAGCCTAATGTGTCTGAGAACAAAAACAATGTGGATAATAAGATAGGAGACCCGGACAAGAAGATTGACTATCAGAAGATTATCCGTGAGACTGAGGACGAAGATTACAGAAAAGCCGTAAAGGTTAAAAAAGGCGGCTTTGTTGTAATTAGAAAAGAAGACAAGAACACTAAGCCTATAGAAGAAGAACAGTGGTATAAGGATGCTAAGGCTACAGACAGTGAAGTTATTATGGAGAATACCATTAAGGATAATGATGGAAAAGAATATAATCAGGTATCCTACAAAATAACAACAGAAGAAAAAGATATTTGGAGCATAGTAGATAATACAAACAATCAGAATGCAGTAGAAATAGCTGAACCTGTGTACAAATATTATACAAGTGAAGAATCAGTTCCATCTGCAGAATACAACAAAGGTATGGAAAAGCAGTGGTACTTAAAGGATCAGAAGCTTGAAGCAGCATGGGGTAATGAAGACTATGGAAATACTGCAGGTGAAGGAACAGTAGTAGCTGTTATTGATACAGGTGTGGATTACAACCATGAAGACCTTCAGGACAATATATGGACTAACAGCGCAGAGGTAAGTGGACAGAAAGGTACTGATGATGACAACAACGGCTATGTAGATGACGTTCACGGAATCAATTTAATAGATCCTAATGAAACACCTATGGATGACCATGGTCACGGAACACATGTGGCAGGTATTATTGCCATGGAAAACAACAATGTAGGCGGAGTGGGTATAGCCTACAAATCTAAGATAATGCCTATAAAAGCAGGTGGCTCAGATGGAACATTTAATTCTACAGATATCGCAAAGGGAATAGAATATGCATATAAGAATGGTGCAGATGTAATTAATATGTCATTTGGTTCATCAGCTCATTCAGCCTTAATAGAGAATGCATTACAGGATGCATTTAATAGTTGCGTACTTGTTGCAGCGGCAGGAAATTATAGAATACCAACAGCAGATTGTCCATTAGGAGGGCAAAATACGTATCCTGCATCATATTCTTATGTAATAGGTGTAATGGCATATGATGAAGCTAATAGCTTTGCAAGTTTTTCTAACTGGGACTATGCACCAAATGCAAATGCCGAATATGAAATAGTCGCTCCAGGTGTTAACATATACAGTACACTTCCTAATGGACGTTATGCATCATGGAATGGTACTTCTATGGCAGCACCTATGGTATCAGCTGAGGCAGCCATACTTAGAAGCTCATTAAAAGACAAAGACACATATTCATCAAGATATATAATGGGACAGTTAGTGGGAGCCACAGAGGATACAATAACTTATTATAACGAAGATGTTAAAAAAACATATCATTATAAAAAATTATCATTAACAGCTTCATTAACTAATAAGCCTAAACCTAATATTACAGTAGATGAAATATATGCTTTTGATTCAGAAAATATATCAAAGACAAACAATGGAGACGGAATAATTCAGCCGGGTGAAACAATAGACTTGGCAATAGGACTTCGTAACCAGTGGGGAGCAGCTAAGGATGTTACTATCACAGTTAATGCTACAACTAATGGAATAGACAATCAGTATGTAGAATTTGTTTCAGACAAAGAAGTTGGAATAGATGATATAGGAAGTTTCGGAACACAGAACAACGGATTTAAATATAATGAATCAAAAACAGTAGTAGGTGTAGAACATCCAATAAGAATAAAAATAAAAGAAAATGCACCTAACGATTTAAACATTCAATTCAATATAAACTATAAAGCTAAAAATGGATTAGATGAAAATGATACTACTGTTTATAGACAGTCATATGACACAACCTACACTATTCATATAGTAAAGGGAACAGTGCTTTCAGGAAAAATAACTGAAGATACAACATTGACGGCTGATAATTACTACATAATTAAAAATTCACTTCTTATACCAAAGGGAGTAACCGTAAATGTAGAACCTGGAACAAAGATACAGTTCTGGGCATCAGATCAGTATTCAGCATATGGTGATAACTACATAGCGAATATATCAGTCAAAGGAAATATGCACTTTAATGGAACAGAAGGTCAGCCGATTGAGTTATTCCCGGGGAAAGGTTTTGAACAGTACTGCGTAAATGTGAAAAAATCAGATTCAGGAACAGTAGATATGAACTATGTTAATATTACAAATCCTACCATTGATATAAATAGTGGTTCACATTTAAATTGCGTGCAAAATATGGATATGGTGTATGATAGACATTTTTCTTCTAATGGTAATGTGGACATTGATGAAAAAGGGGCGATAATAAATGCAGAGTATTTGGAAAAATCTAAAATATCTAATTTTAGACCCGCATCATTTTCTACGGGAGCTATAGTAGTCGGAAATATGGATACAGTGTTATTTGATAATTGCTATATGAGAAGCGAGTTTGGTGCTTATGATTTTATAGGAAATGTCAAGTCAAGTATAAACTGTACATATTTAGTAAATGAAGTAACATATGGTACTAGAGGATGGGCTTCAACTCTTATCAATCCGGGAGAATATTTTAGAACTCCGGATTGCAGTGTGGTTAGTAATATTTACAATGTGAATGGGAAAAAATATGTTGCATATAAATTTGATAATTATTTTTATAGAGAAAATTATGTAGATGGATATGATACGAAAGCGTTTGATAATTATCTTACATTGGAAAAAGTATTGGAAAAAAATAATGCAAATTTGGCTATGCTTAATTTGAACGATACTGATGAAAAAAATATATTAAACAAAGTATTTAATGATGTTTTAGGAGAAGGAAGCAGTAAGGATTTAGAACTTGCCGGTGGATATTATTATGATGAAGATAATGATAAAATACTAGATGTAAAAGGTGAGGAGACAAGTAACGTTGAAAGATATAGATTTTCTAAAGACAGTAAAATAGGAACTTATAGGATATATAATAGCGCTGTGATGTGCTATGGAAATAGACATTTAAGAGAGTATGTATTGGTAGAATTTCCGGAAGAAGCAAAAGATTCAGTAATAAACAATCCTAATATAAGTTTAGAAAATACAGGTGTATTAAAAAATGCAGCATTTAAGGGAAATGCTATTTTAAATCGACTTATTTGTACTGATACATCAGAGTGGATGAAGATTATAACTCCATCAAATAGCAATTTAACTTATATGGCAACGGATAATTATTGGGGAACTACAGATGAAAATCTTATTCAGAAACAGTTAGTTGATTTTGATACAAATACAAATTATGCGGATATTATTACAAGCCCATATTTAGATAAGCCATCAGAGGAAACTTATCCATGTGTTTCAGATATTTACATTACAGATAAGAATGGTGATAAGGTTGATACTGTTGGTAATGGTACATATGATGTTCATGTTTTATTTAACAGAGATATGGATCAGGAGACAGATCCAATGGTTTCTTATGGACCGGATGATCCATATACAGATTATACTTTAAAGGGACAGTGGAATAGTGCAAGGGAATGGGTTGGTAAGATGCCTATTAAGGTTCTTATTAATCAGGGACATCAGTATTTCAGAGTTAAAGATGCTGCTGCAGCAGATGACCATTGGCTTACTACAGGAACTGACTGGGGAAGATTTGAATTCGATGTTACTGCCAGTGGAGCAGAAGCATTAACATTGCAGTCAGAAGGTAGAGTTGGAAGTATTTACCTTAACTGGACACAGGATGAATATGACACTATGGCAGGCTTTAATATTTATAGAAGTGAAACAGGGGAGGAAGGAAGCTTTAAGAAGATTAATTCATCTATTTTGTCATCAGAAGAGAAAGAATACGAAGACAAAAAAGTCGAGGCAGGAAAGAAGTATTATTATTACTTTACAGTAGTAGATACGGCAATGTCTGAGTCAAGACCTTCTAATATTACTTCTAATACAGCAGTAGATGATAAGCCACCGGTAATTAAACATACAGCACTAAAATCTATAACTAACGGAGTTGGTGCAACTATTACAGCAACAGTTAAGGATAACATAGGTGTTGAAGGTGTTACATTGTTTTATCGAATGGAAGGAGAAGATAATTTTAAATCAGTTCCAATGAACAATACTACTGGTAATTATTATAATGCTCATATTAATGCAGAAGATATAACTGTTGGAAATCTTCAGTACTATATTGAAGCCACAGATGGAATTAATTATGCATACAACGGAAGTGCAACTGAACCAAATGTTACACCGATAGAGTCTAAGGCGTTTGTGTCATCAGTTAAAGCTGATAACGGAGAAGTTGGCAAGAGCATGACAGGTATAGTCAAAGGTGTAAACTTTAATGAGTCAGACAGGGTTGTAATAGATGATAAAGAAGTTGATACAGAATATGTATCTGCCAAGGAACTTAAGTTTACTTTCAAACCTGAATATATGGGCAAGAAGAAGGTAGAGTTAACAGAAAATCAGGTAGTTGTGGCAAGTATTGATGATGCATTTGATGTAACGGATTCTAATGTGAAAGTTTATAATGAGGATACTATTATAACTAAAGAATTAGCAAAATCACAGAACTCATATTTAAAGACTAACTTTAATGGAAAAATTAATAGTTTAGAGGTGACTTCAAAAGACGGTGGCAAATATTTTTCTTCATCATTAAGTTATATAAGTGGAAATAGTTTAGGAAATACTTATAAATATAAATTTAATAATCAGAGTATAAATGGTGGGAAACTGGGATATTTTGAATATTATAACGAATCTACCGAAGTTCGACCTGAAGTAATCAGTGTTAAGATTAATGGTGTGGAAGTAGAAAACTTAGATTATGATTCTGAAAGAATATCATTTATTGAACAGAGTAAATACGTTCCTGTAAATGATATTAAAGTTAAAAAATCAAAGGCTACTTTAGATATAGGAGATTCATTTACACCTAATGTAACAGTTTCTCCTGATAATGCCACATATCATGATTATGCAGATTATAGCTATGATTCAAGTGTACTTAAACAGAATGATGATGGTTCATTTACGGCAATTCAGAGTGGAAGTACTACAGTTACGGTTAGTTGTGATGGAAAAACAACATATATTGATGTTCAGGTTAACGAACTTCCTGTTAAAGAGATTACTTCTGAACAAAACAAGTATTCAGGAACTGTAGGCAATATTGTTACTATCAAGTTACAGGCTAAGCCAATAGAGTCAATAGCAACTATTAACTGGTCTTATAACGATTCGGTTAAACTTGTTCAGTCAACAGACAATGGTAGAACTTGTGTATTTGAATTAACTAAAACTGGTTCTACTACAGTAACAGCATATTATAACAATGCTAAGTGTGAAATCCCAATTGAAATATTTAAGGATGAAGCATATGTAGAATTAAGTCAGGATATTGTAACAATGTATGCTGATGAAACATATACAGCCGATGCACAGATTAGAAACGAAACAAGTAACCAGAAGAGAAATATTCAGTGGACATCAAGTAATACGGCAGTTGCAACAGTTAATTCAGATGGAACTATTACAGCCGTAGGTAATGGTTATACAGTTATTTCAGCATCACTTGAAAAGAGCAGCCAGAAGGCAAGCATTATAGTTCTTGTTAATTCAAGTGATACAAGCTATGAATTAGGTGACGTTAATATGGATGGAAAAGTAACGGCAGTAGATGCTATGCTTACTTTGAAATTAGCATTAATTGACAATCCTACAGATGCAATAACAGGACTTGCTGATGTTAACGGAGACGGAAAGATAACAGCAGTAGATGCTATGAGAATATTACAATATGCTACAGGAGAAATAACGCAGTTTAAATAAGGAAGGTGTTTAGATGAAAATAAAGAATAAATTTTATAATTTTATTGTAAGCATCATTCTTGTAGTTTCATTGTTAGCAGGGACAATAGTCCCTGCTAATACAATAGTAAAGGCAGATGATAACAATCCAACAATATGGACATCCTATGAACAGAGCAATGGTGTTGTTACAATACATTATTATGGAACAGGAATAACTAATCTAAGCAGTTATCAAATGTTAATTAAATATGACAATGAGAAGCTTAGTTATAAAGAATGCAAGTTTAGCAGTGAGCTTGGATCAACAATAACATCAGCCAAAGAGAGTCAGGGTACAGTTAAAATAGCATTAATTAATGGCAATGGTTTGTCGGTAACTGATAAAGAATTGTTTGCAATTACATATACAGCTGACTTCGTAGGAAGTGAACAGTGTGTATTTAATACGAATATAAATGAAGCATATGACAGAAATCTTTCTAACATAGACTTTAATATTGATTCACAATTAACCATAAATGTTGATAACCCACTTAGTGATAATTATCAGGTTAACCTAGAAGGAACTACAGATGCTAATGCTAATGATACAGTACAGTGCAGGTTTGGCTTTAGTCACAATGCAGGAGTAATGTCCGGAAGCTTTATTTTACATTATAATGAGGAGCAGGTAAGATTTCAGAAAGTCACAGCTAACAAAAATGTTGAAGGCTTAATTGTTTCATATAATAAGGTTGAAGAAGGAACTGTTAAGGTAGCCTATGCTTTTAATAAATGTTCTACAACAACGATGAATTTTCTGAATATGGAGTTTATACCTTTAGAGAAATCAACATCTAGTAACATTTCATTATCAGATGTAACAATAACAAACGAGCAGTTGCAGGAATGCACTTTTGATGGAAGTTATGAAGCAACAATATCAACGTCAGAGCAGCAGTCAGATAATTTGTTTACGGTAAATGGTCTTGATTCAATAGATTCACAGGAAACATTTGACGTTACAATTAATCTGGCAGGCAATTCAGGAATAGCTTCAATGACAGCTTATCTTGAATATGACAAAGATATATTTGAAATACAGGATGCGTCATTTTCTGATGGGATTTTGAAAAATTCATTTACTAATGTTTCAACTTCAACTAAAGGAAAAGTTAAATTTGCTTTTATGTCAACAGACGATATAAAGGCTGACGGACAGGTTATTAAATTGACCTTTAAGGCTATAAAGAATGAGAATGTATCAGGCAAGTTCCAGCTTGTTGTAGATGAACTTACAGATTCAAACGCTACAAAACAGGAATACAATATTGCAGATTTAACAACTAAAGTAAACAAAATCTGTATTCATAATTACATAGGACCGGATTTTCAGTGGTCAGATGATTATAGTACATGTAAGGCTGTGTACACATGCGAATATAATAGAGAGCATGTTATTAAAGTGGACTGTGATGTGGAAACAACCAGAACGGAAGCAACATGCGAGGAGGATGGAAACATAACACACACAGCAACCGGAATATACAATGACCAAAAAATAACTGATGTACAAAAAGAAACAATTCCAGCCAAGGGACATGTTAAAGGCGAAGTAAAGATTGAAAATGCCACGGAATCCACATGCGAAAAAGGTGGAAGCTATGATGAAGTAGTTTACTGTACAGTCTGCAATAAGGAACTAAGTAGAAATACAGTAAAGACAGAAGCGTTAGGTCATAAATGGAATGAAGGAAAGATAACCACCCAGCCAACATGTACGGAAGAAGGAGTGAAAACTTTCGAATGCATGGTATGTGGAAAGACCAAGACAGAGAAAGTATCAGCCTTGGGTCACGATTGGGCTGAAGACTTTACAGTGGACAAGGAAGCAACATGTGAAGAAACAGGCTTAAAATCAATTCACTGTAAACATTGTGATGAAAAGAAAGATGAAACAACAATTCCAGCCAAGGGACATGTTAAAGGCAAAGTAAAGATTGAAAATGCCACCGAAGCAACATGTGAAGAAGGTGGAAGCTATGATGAAGTAGTTTACTGTACAGTCTGCAATAAAGAGTTAAGCAGAACAACAGTAAAGACAGAAGCAAAGGGTCATAAATGGAATAAAGGCAAAGTTACAACAGAGCCAACTTATGCAGAAGAAGGAGTGAAAACTTATACTTGTACAGCTTGTGGCGCAACAAAAACTGAAGTTATTCCAAAAAGAAATATGGAATATACAGTTGGAAGTACCTATCAGGACATTTCAACTAACGCTATTTATCGCATAACTGTAATTAATCAGCAGGTTGAATATGTTTGCCCAATTGATAAGAAGCTTAAGAAAGCAACAATACCATCACAGATTAGGATAGGAAATGTTACTTACAAGGTTACTTCGATTGGTAATAATGCATTTAAGAGGTGCAAGAATCTTTCAAGCATTACAATAGGTAATAATATAAGTAAGATAGGAAATAAAGCATTCTACAACTGCAAAAAACTTAAAAAGATTAAAATTAAATCAAAGAAGTTAACTTTAAAGAAGATTGGAAAATCTGTTTTTAAGAAGATTAATAAGAAAGCCAAGATAAGCGTACCAAAGAGTAAGAAGAAATCTTACAAAAAGATGCTTACCAAAAAAGGTTTGAGTAAAACAGTTAAAATTAAATAATAAGAGTGAAAGATGCTACATTTAAGAGAAATGTGGCATCTTTTTGATAACACATCAAAGAAACAGCCCAGTTTAAACCACATTATCAATTAAATCCATCATAAAAGTAAAAAAATAATAGAGGATGCTATCACAACATCCTCTATTATTTAACAAATTTCAATTTTATATTGTTATCCATCCAAATGCATTTGCGATTGAACTTAAAAGTATTATTGCCGCAAATAATGGGCAAAGGTATTTAATCATAAAGTTAAAAATTTTCTTTCTGCGGAATGTGCCTTCCCCATGAAGTACTTCTTCTTCAATCTTCCTAAGTCCAATTACTTTTGAAACAAGTAAGCATGTAGCAAATGCAGCAATTGGCATCATTACAGAATTAGTTAAGAAATCGAAGAAATCTAAGAATTGCATTCCAATAATCTTAACGCAGCCTAAAGGACCATAGCCTAATGATGAAAGACTTCCAAGAACAAGCATAATTCCACCAAGAATGATTGTTGACTTCTTTCTGTTCCATCCGAATTGGTCCTCAAATGTTGAAACAGCACTTTCTGTTAATGCAATTGAGCTTGTAAGTGCAGCAAATAGTACTAATGTGAAGAAAAGAATACCAACAACCATGCTAAGTCCCATACTTTCGAACATCTTAGGAATTGTAATAAACATAAGTGAAGGACCTGCCTTTAAGGCTTCAGGGTCGCCACCTGAGAAGGCGAAAACTGCAGGAATTATCATAAGTCCGGCCATAATAGCAATGGCAGTGTCAAAGATTTCTACATTTCTGGTAGACTCTTCTATAGATATATCTTTTTTCATATATGAGCCAAATGTAATCAAAATACCCATTGCAATAGACAGTGAATAGAACATCTGTCCCATAGCTGCAACTACAGTCATCCATGAGAAGTTCTTAACATTAGGAACAAGAAAATATTTTACACCGGCCAAAGCGCCCGGTCTTGTTACCGAATAAATCATAATAATAAAAGAAAGAACTACAAGGATAGGCATCATAAATTTTGAAACACGTTCAATACCATTTCTAACTCCGGCATAAATAATTGCTAAAGTTATAAAAGTAAATATAATAAAACAAACTTCAGCGGAAAAACCACCTGAAATAAAACCGGTGAAATAATCATCTCCGGCCAAAAGTTTGCTGTCACCAATAATATATTCGGCAAGATATTTAATAACCCAGCCACCGATAACAGAATAGTACGGAACGATAAGTATAGGAATGATGGCATTAATCCATCCGCCTAAAGATACAAACTTAGAGTTACTAAATGATTTAAAAGCACCAACAGGGCTTTTCTTAGTCATACGACCAATAGAAGTTTCAGCTACAATCATTGTATATCCGAAAGTAAGGGCCAGAATAATATATACCAATAGGAAAATACCACCGCCATATTTTGCAGCAAGATAAGGAAATCTCCAAATATTTCCCAGTCCTACAGAAGCCCCTGCAGCTGAAAGAACGAAGCCTAGCTTTCCGGAGAAAGAGCTTCTTTTGTCATTGTGTTTTTTCATAATATTTTTACCTTTCTTATTACCTTTTTAGGTGTATTTAGAAAGCATAACATATAGTAAGAAAAAATACAATTTATAAAAATAAAAAAGAGAATGTTAGTAATTGACAATATGGTATTTTTACCATATTATTAGGAAGACTTGTAACAGGTATGGGAATGCAGCTGAAAATTGAATTTGTTCCAATGAAGTCACAGTTGCGAAAATAACCTGAATGAGTTAAGCTTATATCCGTATAAATTATATTAGATTAGCAAAAGATATGGAGAAAAATTATGTTATATATTATGAGACACGGAAAAACAGATTGGAATGCCAAGCATAAGCTTCAAGGTCGTACAGATATTCCATTAAATGAAGAAGGCATTCAGATGGCAGAGCAAGCCAAAGAAAAATATAAAGATGTTAATTTTGACATATGCTATTGCTCACCGCTTGTTAGGGCAAAGCAGACAGCCGAAATTGTTTTGGAAGGAAGAAACATTCCTATTGTATATGACGACAGGCTTATGGAAATGTGTTTTGGCGTGTATGAAGGTGTAACACATCCGTCTCAGATAGAGGGAAGCCCTATTAGAAAGTTGTTTAAGGATCCGGCTAATTATCCGGGTGTGGAAGATGGAGAAACTTTTGATGATTTGTTTGCCAGAACAGGAAGTTTTCTTAAAGAAGTAGTTCAGCCACAGTTAGATGCAGGTAAGGATGTTATTATTGTGGGACATGGAGCAATGGATTCAAGCATTGTGTGTCAGGTGCAAAATATTCCTTTGGAAAAATTCTGGGACGCAGGCATTGAGAACTGTAAATTAATGAAATTGCTTTAAGGCTGATAGCAAAAAAATTTAATAAAGTATAAAATAAGACTTGAAAAGCCAATATAAAGAATTTAGTATTTATATTGGTTTTTTATTACGAAAAGACAACCACTTAGAAAAGAGTGTGCGTGTTTTATGGGCAATGATATAGGTGCATACAACACCTGTCTACATATGTGCAAGTATTGTTACGCTAATTATGATGAATGCCCTATCAGAATAGAAAAATATTCTGATGGGGTAATTTTTTTGACTTGATTGCGCATATAATTTTTATACTATATAATTAAAAATAACAATAACAGGAGAATTAAAAATATGAAAATTAGAACAGCTACTATAGCAGATATTGATGCAATTGCCAAGGTGGAAAGTCTTTGCTTTCCGCAGGCTGAGGCGGCTACAAGGGAGCAGATAGCAGAAAGAGTGAAAGCTTATGGAAATCATTTCTGGCTAATGTTAGACGAGGGTAAGCTTATAGCTTTTGTGGATGGAATGGTTACAGATGAAGCAGATTTGACAGATGAAATGTACGAGAAAGCTGATATGCATAATGAGCAGGGACAGTGGCAGATGATTTTTGGAGTTAACACAATACCTGAATATAGAAGAAATGGTTATGCAGGAGAATTAATCAAAAGAGCAATAGCTGATGCAAAAGAACAAGGAAGAAAAGGGCTTGTGCTGACTTGTAAAGACAAACTTGTACGTTACTATGCTAAGTTTGGATTTGAAAATGAAGGTGTGTCAGAATCAGAACATGGCAACGTTGTGTGGAACCAAATGAGACTTGAATTTTAATATTAATAAAAAACCAGAAGTGAAGAATTAATAGAAAATATTTTAAAATAAGTATATAAAAAACAGAGGTGCGTCTTGCTTTCATTAGATTAAACATCTAACAAGCAAACAAAACATCGTCCTCTGTTTTTTTTGTGTCAAAGCACATATGAATATTATTTTAAAAAAATAACTAATTAACAACCAAAGTTAAAGAATTTGCAAATAGCGTTAAATAACTGGTCGCAACTATTGAATTTAAAACACATAGTTTCGTCCTCCTTATTTTAAGATTTGTACTGGCCAATTACAAAAAGAATTGTAACAATTTTGTAATATTTAAGCAATAGGAGGTCATTGGAATAAGTGTCGTTATTTACCAAATTATATGCTCACTAAATTCTATATTTACCAAATGCTTAAAACGTGCTGAAGTAAAAGGCTTACGCAAGTTATACCAATCCAGCAACAGCCGCCAAGCAAAATAGGTTTGCCACCATTTTTGATAAGCTTGACAACATTACAGCCAAGACCGATGGCAGCCATGGCAAGAGTAATAAAGAATTTGCTAAGCTCTTTAAGTGGTGCAAATACTGATGATGGAACACCAAGACTTATGGCAATTGTTGTAATAAGAGAAGCAACAATAAACCACAAAATAAACATAGGAAAAGCTTTCTTAAAACTAAATCCACCTTCATTTGAATTGCTACCTGACTGTTTTGCCCTAAATAAAGCGAGAACCAAAGTAATAGGAATTATTGCAAGAGTTCTTGTAAGCTTAACTGTAACGGCTTTATCAAGTGTCTGAGTTCCAAGGTTCCACATACTGTCCCAAGTAGAAGCAGTAGCTGTAACTGATGAAGTATCATTAACAGCAGTGCCGGCAAATATACCAAAGGCTTCACCGGATGTTGTATCAAAGCCTAAGAAATGTCCAAACATTGGAAACAATAAAGCAGCTAAAACATTGAAAAAGAAAATAACAGAAATAGCCTGAGCCACTTCGTCATCATCTGCATCAATAATAGGTGCTGTTGCAGCAATGGCAGAACCACCGCAAATAGAAGATCCTACACCGATTAAAGTACTGATATTTGAATCAATGTGCATAGCTTTGTGAAGTGCGAATGCTATAATCAAAGATGTGGAAATTGTACAAATAATTATTGGAAGTGATTGCTTTCCGGTACTAAATATTACGTTAAGATTAAGACCGAAGCCCAATAAAATAACTGCATACTGAAGTATCTTTTTTGATGTAAAAGTAATTCCCGGTTTGAAAGTTTTTCCCGGTTGCCAGAATAAAGCAATAACCATACCGGCAATGATAGCAATAACGGCACTTCCAATAATAGGAAAGATTTTGCCAAGTATCCAGGCAGGAATTGCGATTGCAAGGCAAACTAATAAGCCTTTGTATTTTTCTTTTATAAGGTTCATTTAAAATCTCCTTTGTGAAAAGTATTTTTGAAATTTAATCGTAAATTATAGTTACAAGCTATAGAGCAGGAACTATTTCAACATAAATCTGGTCAAATTTGTCTATCAAATCTTTTGTGATATGTTCCTGTATTTTTTTGAAATCCTTGATTTTTATAGTGTCATTTTTGCTTTTAACGTAGACTTCAATCCATGTTTTACGCCCTGTTTGTGTAACATCTAAGAAATCAAGACTATATTCATAATTGCTAATGTCCTTATTTACAACTTCTCTGATTTCATCCATAATCTGTTGGTCAGGCGAGAATAAAACCAATTCCTTTAAGTTTTTGATAATCTGCACAATTGGCTCTTTTACAAGGAATAATGCAACAATAATTGCCACAGAAGAATCTATGTAAGGGATAATAAAATTAATTGGGCTGTGTGTAAGGAAAATCTGGAACAAAAATGCAACTGAAATTCCAAGAGTACTTACAATGTCAACCTTCCACAAATAAAGCTCTGATTTAATTATCATTGAGGAATAGTTACGGCTAAGATAATGAAGGACAAGGTACATAATTATGCAGCACACGCAAAGAGAAGCTTCATATATAAGAACGTTTGTGGCATCAACTGTGTGTCCACCGTGAAGTAAAACTGTAATGTTGTTTGTAATCATATTGATAACTACAATAAGTAAAACAATATATTTTACAAGAACAAGTAATGATTCAATTTGAGAAAAACCATAAGGTTTCTTTTCAGAAACAGGTTTGTATAGAAAAGGAACCAAAATAAACATTGGAAGCAATAGTAATAAGTCAAACAAATCAAATATGCCGTCAGTCATTACGGTTTTTGAACCTAAGACAAAGGAAGCGATGATTTCAAATATTGTAAAAGTAATGGTGCCTCCCAGTGACAGCCTTAAAATTTTGTTCTCCGTTTTGTACTTTTGTTGGTCCATAATAAATAAAAAATCCTTTCTTTTTCTTCTCAAATATAATAAATCGGGTATAATACAATAGTCAATAGATAATTATAAATAAAAAATTGCTTTCCAAAGTATTTATGTTGGAACCATAAAAATGTTATGATATTATAAATAAAAAGCGAAACGGAAAATAATCAATATAGTGAAATGGAGGATTAGATATGGACAAAAAAGCAATATATAATTTAAGTTACGGAGTATTTATGGTATCAACTAAGGCAGGTGAAGTGGCTAACGGTTGTATTACAAACACTTGTATTCAGGTAGCAAGCAATCCTGTAAGAATAGCAATTTCGGTATTGAACAGTAACTACACTTGCGATTTGATTAAAGAAAGTGGTATTTTTGCAGTAAGCATTTTGGACAATGATTGTACATTTGAAACAATAAAGCATTTTGGTTTTCAGTCAGGAAGAGATGTGGACAAGTTTGGAAACATTACACCACCTACAGATTGTAATGATGTACCATATCTTGGCTGGCAATCCTGCGCAGTTATTAGTGGAAAAGTTGTTGAGCAACATGATCTTGGAACACACACATTATTTATTGCAGAAGTTGTTGATGCAAAGGTATTAAGCGATAAAGAACCTATAACTTATGCAAAATATCAAAATGAAATAAAGCCGAAAAACAATGTAGCATCTGCAAAAGAAGATGGCAAAAAAATTGTTGGTTGGAGATGTAAGATTTGCAATTATATTTATGAGGGAAGTAAGTTGCCGGAAGATTATGCCTGTCCGTTATGCGGTCATGGAGCAGATGATTTTGAACCAATATATGAAAGCTAACTGTTGTGCCTAAAGGTAATTATTCCATCATTGTGTAAGCACAGGTTGAATAATGACTTATAACTTTTAGACAAATCAAAAAAAGTATGCTACAATGTTGAACTGTACAGTGTGAATGTACGACTTTTAATGGACTAAAGGAGAAACGAGAAAATGAATATTGTTTGTTTAGATTTAGAGGGAGTATTAGTTCCTGAAATATGGATTGCATTTGCAGAAGAAACAGGAATCCCTGAACTTAAGAGAACAACAAGAGATGAGCCTGATTACGATAAGCTTATGAATTATAGAATTAACATCTTAAAAGAGCACGGATTAGGACTTAAGGAAATTCAGGAAACAATTGCAAAGATTGATCCTATGCCTGGTGCAAAAGAATTTTTAGATGAATTAAGAGAGATTACTCAGGTAATTATTATTAGTGATACATTTACACAGTTTGCAGGACCTTTAATGAAGAAGTTAGGTTATCCTACAATTTTCTGTAACTCATTGGAAGTAGCAGAAGATGGAGAAATCACAGGATTTAAGATGAGAATTGAAAACTCAAAACTTACTACAGTAAAGGCATTGCAGTCAATCGGATATGACACAATTGCCAGCGGCGACAGCCACAATGACCTTGGAATGATTAAGGCAAGTAAGGCAGGATTTTTATTCAGAAGCACAGATGAAATCAAGAAAGAATATCCTGAACTTCCTGCTTTTGAAACATATGATGAATTAATGGCTGCAATCAAGGAAGCATTATAGAAACAAATTTTTTTGAGAGTAGTAAATAAGGATAATAAAGGGCTATATTTTGGTACTAAAAGTATTGAAATATAGCTCTTTTTTGGCGTTTATAGAAAGATACATAGGATAGTAAAATATAAGCATACGTGACAGAGTGTCATTCGCATTTCGCTTACGCTACATGCTCATGACGCGCTGTCGCGCTATGCATTTAGGACGAAATACAACCGTTGGTGAGCAAGCTCTCCATGTCTGTATTTCGTCCTTAATGCGCATCGCTTGTAGGAACGCGCAACTTATAAGTTTAAATAGTTTCCCAAAATCATAGATATTATGTTATACTGTTTTTAGTGTAGAAAAGAGGGAGTATTGAAAAATCAATAATTTATTCTAATCAAATTCTAAATTTGTTAAAATCTATTATTTATCCCCGAAAAGTTCGTTGCAAAAAGAGTTGTAAGAGTTGCAAAAAAGTTGCATAGAGTTGCGAAAATTAAAAGAGTTGCAATAGTTACCATAGAACCCCACAATGAAAGTAAAAGAGGGAATGTATATGAGGAAAATATTGGAGGCAATTAAGAATTTCTTTTCTGCATCTCACGAAAGGGAGCGAAAAGGAATACAGGCGACTAAGCATGGAATGTTTAACAATTTTGTATATGCAGTAAAGCTGACATGGCAGTTAAACAATCAGTTTATTATAGCAATGATTGTAATGGGAGTATTGTCGGCATTTTATATGCTTATTGGAATTTATATTCCAAAGATTGTATTGGCATTAGTAGAAAATAAAGTTACAACAGACACAATGATTAAAGTGTTGGTAGCAGTGGGAATTATAATTCTTGTAGTAAAGCTTATCAACACAAAGGCTCAATATGTAGGCGAGTATGCCTGGGACAAGGTATATAAGGGGTTAGTTTCAAAATATCTTAGAAAATCATTTACAACAGATTTTAAAAATATGGAAAATCCGGATTTCCTTGATTTGATTGAAAGATCAAAACATGCAATGTATAACTATCAGGGAATTAGTGGTTACTGTAGAAGAGGAAGTAATATTCTTTCAAATATTGTACTTGTAGTTATAGCAGGTGCGGCAATAGCAGTAATTAATCCTTTGATAATTTTGGTGCTGGTAGTTATTTCATATTTTATATATAAAATCCTTGATTCAACAATGGAGTGGATGAAAGTAAATTTTAGAGATGCAATGTCATCTAATTTTAGAAAAAATTATTATTTTTCTTCCACAGCAAGAGATTTTAAATATTCCAAAGACATAAGATTATTTAAAATGCAGGATTTTATTGAACAGACGTGGAAAGACATAAATACAGTTTATTATGCAGCCTGCAAAAAAAATCACAGAAAATGGGTAATGTGCGAGGCAAAGATGAGTTTTCTTCGCCTTTTTCAGAATTTATTACTATACGTAGTATTGATTTATATGGTTTTAAATAAGGGAATGAGCATTTCTGATTTTGTTTTATACATAGGTTTGGTTGCATCATTTTCCACAGCTATGACAGATATGTTCTGCAATATGGTTTGGATGAATATGAACCGAATGGAACTTGACGATTTTAGAACATTTATGGACTGGAATGAGGACAAGCCTGACATTGAAAAAGGCCAGGGCGTAAGTAAGAATATAGGCTTGAAGCAATTTGAGTTTAAATTTGAAAACGTATC
>OGXO01000344.1_pt1 | contig 26492 bp, 52 predicted proteins | sample 1576321 | NCBI WGS metagenome assembly OGXO01 (sample SAMEA3541568, study PRJEB24748) | human gut metagenome | biome: human gut; feature: human-associated habitat; material: faeces | place: China | collected 2012 | reverse complement strand
ACTTCCTTACTCGCACAATCCAGAACGGCAGGCATTACATTCAATACGAGAGATGTAGTGTCATTGTGTGTGGGAACAGAGATTTCTGTTGCTACTGTAGCTTTCTCAGGAGTAGCAGCCTTAAGGACTGTATACTTTACTCCTGCACCTACAATTAAGCCTAATACCATTAGCGCTATAGATCTGGTAAAGACTCTTGGATCCTTTTTCAACCATGCGATTGCATAAAGGATGACTACTGCAAGAAGCATTAGTCCAACTGTATTTGCCATTGTTTGTAAGTATTGGTTATTAATAATTTTCGAAAAGTTGTCTTAATTTTCCTCTTGCCTTATTGAGACAGGTTTTCACCGTTGCCTCAGGTATAGCAAGCTCTTCTGATATTTGACGGTAAGACTTACCGTCTAATCGAGCATAAATGAGATCCCTATATTTCTTACGAAGTAATGGAATACATTTCATAATAGTTTCTATGTTCTGATTTAGAATCATCTGATCTTCTGGACTCTTCTCCTTAGCGTCCAATTGACCAGTATATTCTTCATCATCGATATAGTTATTAAGTTGCTCTTTTTTAGTTCTTCTTATATAATCAATTGAGGTGTTAACTGCAATTGTTTTTAACCACATTTCAAATGAAATATGATTTACATAAGTTTGAAGCTTCTCGTATACTTTAGTAAATACTACTGATGTTAAGTCATCTGCTACATCACTGTTTTTAACAATGTTATAGATAGTAAACCAAACAGTTTTGTTATACTGTTTGTAAAGCTTTGAGAATGCCTTCTCAGAACCATCTCTAGCTTGCTCTACTAAAAGTTTATCTTCTTCTTTCATAGTAGCTAGATTTTTTGTAGTATACGGCTGAACCAACAACCGTATACTTGCTATTTAATACGGAATTTCCCAAACATATTTGAATTTCCAATCCGTAATAGCACACTTTCTTGCCCAATATAGGTCTTGAACCCAATTGGAATAAGCGATCTTTGTATCATGGTCCAGTTCTTTGAGATCCAAAATCATACATACTGCGATTCTTACTCGAACCATTTCTGTCTTACTGTGTTCTCCTTTAGTACTGTACATATAATCAAAGATATTCTTTTGTATCCAGTAATCTATATAATCTATAGATGCTGAAAGTTTTGTAGTTTTGAAGAATCGCTGACTGATACTTGCATCTCTACCTGATAATAGATAGTACACAGTTTCTTTAGGCTTTTCTTCTTTTGCTCCTGCATAGGGTATCATCCTAAACTCAGGTTGCAGTATTTGCTGCATATATGATAGCATCTCCATATTACTCAGTTTTAATCTTCCTTTCAATTTGAGATATTATCATTCTTGCTTGATTAATAGAGTACTCTGTCTCTTTCATCAAGTATATCAGGAATTTAGACCTGTATTCTGTAGGATTACGATACAATGTGATGTAATCTTTGTATTCATCACACCAATCATCGAATTGTTCACGGGAGTATTCAACATTCCCTGTTTCCTTGCGGTCTAATCCATCTTCAGCACTGATTGCTTCACTTAATGCCGGATACTCGTATACATAATTCATTGGATTACATATAATGTCCTGTATCTCCGGATCTTCTGGTGTTAAAGCTTTGATTTCGCCATTCTTATTCATTGAATTAAGGCAAACTCCGCTTACAATAGTTAACATTGGGGCTACACCAGCTACCCTAATTAAAATATTTGTATTTACTCCTTGAGCAATATACAAACCTTCACGCTGTAATTGAATCATATTAATCTTGTTTATAGAATTGATTTGCTACAAAAAGAGCGTCAGTCATAGATATTTTAAATCTATCCTTCAGCTTATTGGCAAAGCTTACTTTGCTACTACTATTCTTCATAATATCTAACATTTCTTCTTTAGTTCCAGGTTTATTGAACTTCACCCATTTGATGATTTCAATTTCAGGTTTACGATCTACTTCCATTGTGCTTCGAGTTTAATGATTGTATCATATACTTCGTTCCACGTATGAAAGCCTGGATCGTTAGGATCAAACAAGCCAAGAAAATTTCGATTCTCGAATAAATGTACAATTCGAGCTACAGATTGCTTATGCATTGTTTTAGCTTTCTGTTTGTTTCTCCATTCTTTTGGTACAAACTTAAGATATACATAATTTGTAAATCTTGTTAGCAGTCTATGCTGCCGAAGTGCGATATCCCAGCTTACTGGTAATCTGTCTACTATTGCATCTCTTACACCCATGCTTATAGATTTTTATTGTTAAAAAATATTGTTTATTATATTAAATTCCTTCCACTTAATGAATTAAGTTGATCTCTAAGTAAATTGTAAGAAGCTAAGTAGACACTTCCACTTATATCTCCTTTTTTATATACAGCACTTAACTGTTGTATCTTTTTTAATAAATCTGCACTATTTTGAAAGTCAAAGCCTTTTCGTTTCTTACCTCTTGCCATAATATTAAGTATTTAGTATGTGAGGCGGGATTCGAACCCGCACACGCAGTATTGTCTACCTGTGTCTACCAATTGCACCACTCACATTCAGTAAGTTCTAACATTTTACAGGGTCGAGAGCTTACAACAACACCAAACCTATTTATTACTCGCGGGGATACGACGAGGCTTTTTACGATATTAGCTTAACCGTTTGACATCTCACGCACTGATGCGTGTATAGTCTGAAACAAAATTATTGCCAGTTATAGCAATTATTGACCTATTCACTCTCTTCTTATCGCTGTCAAAACCGTTCAGCCCCGTGTATTTCGATTACTATAAACAGAACTCCTCCACACTTTTACACGTTTTTAAGTAAAAATATTCTATATATGCTTAAATATAAACAAAACAGAAAGTTAGTTACTATTAAATGTGATTGTTGTAAAAAGGAGTTTGAAAAACCTATTTCTGAATATAATCGAAATGTTAAATTAAGTAGAGCAAATTATTGCTCACGTGCTTGTAGTGGTAAAATGTGTAATAAGAATAATAAACAAAAAGGAAATCCTTCCTCTTTGAATTCTTATAATAGAAGAGACCAGTATACTCCATTTAGATACTACTTTAGAAATGCTAAAAAAAGACTTAAAGATTTTAATCTTACTTTAGAATATTTAAAGCAATTATGGGAAGAACAAAAAGGTATTTGTCCTTATACTGGTATACAATTATGTTTAGCTGAGTATAAGGCTAATCATAATAATCCTATTTATACAGCTTCTTTAGATAGAATTGATTCTTCTAAAGGCTATATAATAGGTAATGTACAATTTATCTCTACAGCAATAAATTATATGAAGAATACTATGTCTCACAAAGAAACAATTAATTTCTGCAAAATTATTGCTAAACACGTAGTGGAGCTGGAGGCATACGATAGCCTCGTCCAAACGACGAATCAAATGACCTAACAGTCAATGTGAATAAGAGAGCGATCAAACTCTCTTACTCTAATTTAAATTCCATTCACTGTGTAATCAGCTATAAATATAACATAAGTTACTTTATAGAATATAATTACACGGCATAAAGCAACGCGAATTTCATTTATTTAATACTTGATAGTCTATCTATAGTAGCGCTCTATTTAACCCTTTCGAGGAGCTATACATACTGGCACAAGGCACATAGACACAAATTGATTTTGTACAATTCTTTTTCGTCTGTTAGACTAGTATCTTCTTACTTCCGTAATTAGATCGTACCCTGGTACAAGACACTCAGTACGAGATACAGATTTGCACATGGCATATTTTCATTCCTTATCCTTAAGAGATACAAGACCTCTTGTTGTAGTTAATTCTACTAATTCTCACAAACTCTTGCCAAGGACTTATTGGAACTGCCTGGATCTATGGATTGCTGTTGAATTAGACTCCTCACAAGGAGGAGTCTATGGATATTTTTAGAATTGTACTGTTTAATAATACAAACCGATATTAGAACAGTATCTTCTACCGTCAGGCAATTTGCGATCCAAAATTTCAATGTCACGCTGTCTCTGACGAATTAGAGTGTCGGCCTCTTTTTCCTTTTCATCACGGAACTTCTCGAGTTCTTTGCGATGATCTTCGGTAGCTACTTCTCCAGCTGCATATTTTGCATTTTCTTCTGTCTGGAGTTTTAAGTATTTGGTTTCAAGTTCGCCGGTTTTCTTCTTGTAACGAGCCTCAATTGCATTGCGAGTCTGAGAATACTCGTCAATAATCAATTGGCGCTTAGCCTCTTTGATCTTGATTTCTTCATTCTCTTTCTGCATCTCTTGCTGAGCAGCTTTTACTGCATTTGCACTTGGTTTCTGGAATTCATCGATTCCACCACAATACTTTTCAGAATTGAACTCTTCACATAATAAATTTTTCATACTTTGATAGTTTTTGAAAGTTAATAATATAGTTAATTAATAAAATTTGAAATAAGAAAGCTATTCTGTTTATTCCTAACTCTTATTCACAGATAACCCATTTCCTTCTTCTGACCCATTACTGGGTTGACCGTTGTATAGTCCATAGTACTCTAGCACACGCATGTGGCTTCCTTTAGGGTTTTGGTTGTTTTATAGCTTTCAGGGGACTGGTTCACCATTTACTACTTGTTTTTTAAGTTAGTAAAAAGACACAGCGCTATCTGGCGGAAATCGCTATGTTCAAAAAATTGTAAACTATGCTAATTCAATAGCAGCAGTCTTAACAAGATACTTTCTTACGATCGTAAGGAGTCATCTTTTGCGCTTTCTTACTTTTCTTCGAAGATTTGTAATACTTCGCTTCTTCAGAAAGTTTAGAACCGGGATAACATTCTTTATACGTTTTGCCCATAATTATTGACAATTTACACAGGAAAGAATATTTAAACACATATCAGACAATGCAGACATTTCTTTGCCACGCATGAGAGTACTTGTATAGTGATCTCTTGATGTCTGCGGACCATTCTTCAATACTACAAGAATTGGTTCCGTAATAGCACCATCAAGCACCATTTTTACAAGTCTTTCTTGCCAACCGTCTTTGCTAATCTTGATCTTAGAAGTGACAAGAGTTAAGGCACGAGAATACTCTGTTTCTTCAGGACTCTTTGCAGTTTCTCCTCTCCATGGAGCCATTTCGTTAGTGTCCAAAAGATCAAGGCGTAAAGTTGATACTCCTACTATTTTAATAGCCTCTTCGACTATGTTCTGACATTGTGCATCAGTTGTGCAGTCTGGTACTCCGATTACAAGAATTTTCATTTTGATAATGTTTTTGATTTAACTTTATTTGCCTTCTCAGTTGAAATGTACAGAGGATCATTGTGAAATACATGACATCTCGTACAGTAAGTTCTTTCTTTAGTTCTCTTTCCATCAACTGAATTTGGAGAGAAACTTGTAGACCATTTGTGCCCATAGAGCACACATGTAATTTCTTTTGCCTTTTGTTTAGGCACAAAACAACGTGCAATGTACATGACTATTACACTACCTAACTTGTTAAAGAATTTAATCATTTCCGCATATTATTAAAGTTTATTAGTTTAACATTTAAGGACGACCAGGATACTCTGGATTTATTCTACATCACTAGTATCAGTGTTGAATTTTTAGTACTCGTTTGTTAATAAAGATAACAAAATTAATCATTATTTTATGACTCTCACATAGTTTTAACACATAAGCAGGAGACATGTCAATTCTCCTTATTGGTGTACCTGATTTTTACGTCTGCACGATTGTAACAGTCAGTTTTAGTGTAATACTACGTTACTGACATTATAGTACTACTACCTAGTTACTTACGCCCCACAGGTTTGTCATTTTCTGATGACCTACAATATAATTAAAGAGAGATCGCTATCTCTCTTATTAACTCAGATATTTAAGCGTATATTGTTTGCATATCTATCATCTTGTTCTATTATCCATTTATGAATTTTGTCAAATTCATCAATAGTAAGATACCTATCTATAATAGATGGAGCACTGTCTACTGCATCTTTAGCCTCTTTTAATCCTAAGCCAAATGCATCTTTTACTAACTTAACAAGAGCTAGTTTACTGCTAATACTGCTATCTACTGGAGTAATTAGTATCTTGTACTTAGCGTTTTCAGATGATAAGACTTTATCTTTGTCTTTTCTCCTTGCTATAAGAGTACTAATAAAGTCAGATGAATTATAACCTTCTATTTTGTCCATATTGGTTAAGGCAGTAGTAAGCATATCTAGTGTTATGCCTTCTTTATGCAACTGTTCAAGTGCATATTCTGTAATTATATTCATTTTGATAATGTCTTAGAGTTAATAAATAAAAAGATTGTAGCTATTCTCACGAACCGCTACAATGACACACAAGAGAATGTTACTCTTATATGGCTGATCTTGGCTTTAAAGAGTCAGGTTGTAATATTTTATCCTGTATCTCCGCACCTAAAATTACATTACTATAGATACTAATGTGACTTTCGTACTCTGCTACTATCTCTTCGATTGTAGAATTTGTACCAATCTTCATCAATACCGCAGCAAGTGCAGCTTTAGGCATCTGCATAAATACAGAATCTTTCCTGTGTTGCTCTCTAGTCATTTCACGAGCCATAAGTACTTCCTCAACAGTAGGCATCGTGATAGTATCACGAATTACTATTGGATCAGGTTGTACTAACTCTGTAGAAGCTTTCTCTTTCGAGAACAGATTCTTAACTTCGCCTACATTCCAATGTAAGGCGGCAAAAACAATGGCACCGATAATCATAATTAAGATTACCCAGAGCCACGCCTTATTGTAAGGCGGTCTTTCATTCATTTCCATCTTGATAATGGTTTTTAATTAAACTTTATTGAACTTATTGAGCACAATCTCTGTGCTTTTTCCTTTGATCTTAATTAGATGATCTAAAGCTTTCATAGCCCTTCGAATGTACTTAATTTCTTCATCAGTAAGTTCCATGAATTCACTTCCCTTATTGTGTTGAATTAAGTTATTTAGATTACCATATACTAATGCATATCTACCACCTATTAGATTTCGTTTGCACTGCATCCAAGATCTAGAATTCCATACACGTTGTTTGTTCATCTTCTGGGCTTGTTTACTATTTCTTTATAAATATTATCCCAAAATTGTGGTCCTTCAGTAGTATCACTCCAAAAGAATGCATAGTCTATCCATCTCTCTGGTCGTTGGTTTATAATTGTTAAATCAACATGGTGCCAGAATAATGGTTTAGAAGAAACCACATTGTTATACCATGCACTTAATGCATTATACTTTAGTAGTACATGTAGTACTACATACGGCATCTCTACTAATAAGTGATGCTTATCACTAAGTTTTTTACTCTTTTTCATACTCTGCCCAAATTTCAGCACGCATCTCTCTCCAGAACATATATCCCTGTGGAGATTCGTAAAAATTAAATGCAAAATCTAACCACGCAGCAGGCTGTTTCTTTCCCCAATAAGACATCACAGCGAGGACATTATAGCCACTTCTATATACCTCACCTGAAAATAAAGCTTCAACATATAAATGTAGCGCTTTGTGCTTTAATAGAATATGCAATACTATGTAAGGCATATTTACTAATAGTTCATGTTTATCTTCTTTTCTATTCATTTAATGGTATCTCCTATAAAGTTATGAAAATAAATATAATCCTTTACGTATATATTATAATCTACAGAGAGCCTATTTTCATGAAGAAAAGGATTGCACAATTTCAACTTGTATACTCCACCAAAATTATCTTTACCAATAATAATACAATTCTTATAGTTGTTCTTCAACTCTATATAATTATATACTTTTGGTTCATTAGACATTTTGAGAGTAAGCATTATTGCTATTCCTCCTACTATTAATAGGCATAAACAACAAGTAACGTTATTAAGTATGTGAGCCCATTTCATAGCTACTCTTCGATAAGCAATACAATCTCTATACCGAGATTTGTAAGTTTATTTACTCCAGTAATAGTATCAAATGATAACTCTACTGTATTACCAGCATTGATAGACCGAGCAGTCCGTAATGCTACAATTCTATCCATTGTACTATCTACACTATGCTCGTGAATTACGGTTGCTAAATGTAGGGTACTGCGATTTGTTCCTTTGTTTACTTTTAATTTAATCATATTGGTTATTTAAAATGTTAATAATTATTCTTTCCATTCACTATTATCATTCTGAATATCTTCCCAAAGTGAATAAAATTCAGATGCAATAAAAGAAAACATACCGATTATAATTAGTAATGATTTCATGATTGTTTAATTTAAAGTTAATAAAAAAGTAGGTGATACCTATTTCACAATAGCATTCACCTACAAAAGTCTAAGTTCTCTGAATTGCTTAATAAACACAAGAAACTTCGCTAAGTTTCATACACTCTGCATTTACTCAGGCTTGTGACTGATAGTATAAATACTAGCTGCATTACTAACTCTCTACCTTCACCGCTACCCTTAAACGTATCAGGCTGGATCCAGTAGAGAGATTAAATTGAGACTAATTTATTGCCTATCCTTGCTCAGGGAATAGACTCACCGCACTAACTGTATGAGATCACTTATTTGTTTATCATACTATACTATTAGAGCTGTATGCGTACAGTTAATAGAGATAGTTTTGCTTCGTATCTAGGAAAAATGTGAGTCCCTGACTCGTTTGGAATCTTCCTCTGTGAGGATGAACATCTCGATACACTTATTGTTCAGTTAGTGTAATACTGTTAAGCACATAATGTGTTCTTAAGACACAGTTTGTCTCCTATTCCCTTTGCTTACTTTCAGGGTCAGTTTCCCTTACTGACACTGGCCTATTTCTAAGAGTTGCACGCATACTAATAGGAAGTATGACTCTACCACGTGGATTGTATATTACTTAACTTATCTGATCTTCTACTAATGTGCAAATTAGCGAGATAAGTTTTAATAATGTATTCTTCTTTACTCTGCGTCTTTCAGGCTTGTAACTGTTGACTGTATATTTCAACGAGCCAGCCGCATTAAGAAGAGTGTTATAATAGTATAGTCCTTAGCGTTACCTAAGTCTTTATAAGGGCATACCTAACTTATACTATTATAACTATTTACGTAGTAAAAATTGTTCTCACGAACTTGTAGTAAATTGCATTTCAGAGGATACTTACTTTGCGAATCTGTTTTAAGATTGAGATTATTCATTTTAAGGACGTCCCACGCTTGGGCAATAATGACTCGAAAAAGACTACTTAACACTTAACCTTATTATAAATTGGCTGTACGTTAGTCATGCATGATTTTAACGTCTGCACTAATACTCGTATTCACTACGAGATATAAGCCCCACATGCTTGTCAAGGATTCTCACCTTAAAGAGTAGGATCAGGCTGTATAAAGCTTTCGGATTGTTTAAATACAGTCGATCCTACATCTCTACCTTGCGATAGAGTAAGTACTCTAATTAGGTATCACCCTATTTAGAATGTCCGATAATAGCACCTAACAATATACATACTATACCTTGTACTACAAGACATATGTATGATAATGTGTTATTAGCTGTTTCAGTAAAGTGTAATACACATATATTACTTAATACTACGAGTATAAACACTACTAATAATAACCAATTTGATCTTTTCATTTGATATTGAGTATTTCACGTTGAACTAACACTTTCACTAACTCTTTTAGAGTTGGCTTGTATCCTTCCTTATCGAAGTACTTAGATGTATTTGCACTGTAGAATGCCCAATCTTCAGTAGAGCTGTCCAAGAATTCGCCTTTTATACAAAACTTCTCTAAATTCAACTCTTCTACAATATCATTTATGCACATACTTTTTCCTAAGTCTGTTGTACCATATATGCTATTGTTGCCCATACGACAGCGAACTTCCTCCACAATCTTACTAATCTTGTACATCTTAGGAGATCTAATAGTATCAGTAATAGGATTGTAAATCTCTAACTCTGTAACATATGCATCTTCTATTGCAGTACTTCCAGCAACGTGTAGTATTACAGCTGGCATGAATTGTTCTTCTAACTCAATGATTGGAAGATTACCAGTTAGCATTAACATACTTGTAATTAGCTTGTCAAAAGGCATTTTCTTTACTACATTGCAATAACACGCATCCTCTTTACTTAGTTTGTCAGACTTAGTTGTATAATTCAAAAACATAGCAAGATCACCTAAATCATGATTATACTCTGTTGCTTCTGCAACTATTTCTAACACTTTCTTTGCTACTACTTTGTTCATAATACTATTGATTAGTTTAATTAATAAAAAAATGCCAGTCTTTTCCTGGCAGTCATTGTGCGCTTTTCACTTCGGTGGTCTATCACAACTAACCACGCCTACATAGTAGGTGTCTTTGCATTTCCATAAATTTATAAGACTTTGGATTAGAGGAGCTTATCGTTCCTTGTTAATTCATAATTAATTCAGTAATACTCGTTATTTTTTGTTTCTATATGAATCGTTCATTAGATTAATTCAACAAGAAAGAAATGACCAACCCGAAGGCTGGTCAAATCTGGTGTGTGTTACGCTGGGATTAATACAGGTGTTTTTCCGTCATCTCCAAATGCGTACTTGAAGCCTTCTGGAGCTTTTGGTAATCCTGTTGCTTCTGCTACTTCTGGAGCACTCTTTGGTGCTGGCCCATCGTTGTGTGCTTCTGCTGGAGGATTCTCAACGTTTGCAATAGGCTCTTCGTTGATTGGACGACAATAAGTGGTAAATGCACGCATACCTGCTTCTGCTGGTTCCATGCCTCTTACCCATTGCTTCTGACCTGTTTCATCCATGTAATACATACAAAATACTCGTAACTTTTCGTAAATGATAGGAACTCCGCCTTTTGCCACTAAGTCACCTGCTTTGATTGCTGGACGTCCGTTGGTTGCCGGATGGTCTGATAAGTGTTCTTTGTAGAACTTCTGAGGTGGAGTGTACTCTGCGAAACATCCTGTGATATACAAGAAGTCATCAGGTATTTGCTGTTCTGTTGCGGCTGTACCTCCTTTGGCAGTTGGTAACCACTGTTCGAACATTTTAACAACCGGCTCTAAGAAACATGTGTATCTTTGTCCTGCTTCCCACACACAATTAGTGTTGATAAGGTCTGCTAACAAATACTTCTTACCTGCATTCTGTTTTCCTGCTGGTACTGTCTTGAGCTCTACGTTTGATAATTTAAACTTTGCCACGATGTTAGAATTTAGATGATTTAACTTGAATACGCTATATATTGTATGAATACAAAAATAGACGTAGAATAATTTACGGGAAATAAAGGGTTTTTTGGATACTACCACATATCCATACATAAAACCTATAAAATATAAGTTTTATTACACAAAAAACTTTGTTTTCCCTGCAATGTTGAGTAGAGGTGTGTGATTTGTTGGGGTTGGGTTGGTTGCGGTGTGCAACCTGTACTGTGTAATGCGTACTGCTTTAATAAATAATCGTAGGACCGTCATTGTAGAAACACAATCCTAAGATAAATACAATCAGTGCTATTATAACACATACCCAAAAGAAACGGTCATTACCGTTATTGTCTTTACAACACTTTTCTGGCTGGTTAGCCATTTGCTGTAACTCTTCATCACACTTACTTCTGTATTCAGTGTGGTCTGCACATTCATACGGATCGTCAAATATTCCCACGGTGATTGATTTTGTTAAAGATACACAAATAACAATAATAACATTAAAAGCACAAATGTAATCCTGAACATAGTCTTCTTACAGAATACAGCAATTACAAATGCAATCAATAACAGTAGTGCGTTGCAGTTAACGCTTAGCCCAACAAGTAACAATATGGTTAGTGCTACTATGTACAACATTGCGAATAATTCGCTCTCTTTCATGTTGCTATCTTTTTAAGAGGTTTAACTAAATTATGTACCGGGGACTTCCCCCCAATGATGAGTAGGGGGGAGTGATTAGTGTAGTGTTCCTCGCATTCACATTTTCTTACACTCACAAAAAATACTCCTAAAATTTTTTATATATTAGAAAAAACTGTAGTCTATATACCCAAATGGTATGCATTCACATGGTACAAAATGTAGTCTTGTACTAGAGTCTATATCGTATGTAAATGTGCGTACTATGCAATCACGTACCATTGCTTTACTCCTGGTATACCATAATAGGTGTAGAGTTTCATCATTAGCATATACGTTGACTACTTTAGGTACTTCAGAACCTTGTGCAACTCTTTCTTTAATCTTATCAGATATGTCTTTAGCTATCTTATCTATATGCTCTTTTCCGTTTATTATAGGTAGTATCATAGGTGTCATAATATATTATTGTCGTATATCTTATCCATATATATAAAACGTATCAGTTGTGTATACTTACTATTATGTTAACATGTATTAACAATTTAGACATAAAGGGTTATATATGTAGGTTAAATTATGTTAATGTGTATACTATTGTGATAACTAAAGTAAAAGTATACACGTTTATAGGGGAGTAAGAGGGGTTGTAATTACAGTGTATTAGACTGTATATACTATTAATACCCTTACTTTAGTAATTACAATATAATGGGTAAATTAAAGAATATAAAGAATAAGCGTAAGTTTAATAAACTACGACAAAGTATAGAGGATAGGTTACAAGGTATACTCAATGGAGATATAGAACCTACTGAAGCAGACTACTTATTCTATACTTTTGAACTAACTAACAAATATAATTATGGCAAATAAATTCATTAGAACAGTAGGACCTAGAAAACCTATTGCATATCCGGGTAAATACATTGATGTTAATGGTACTGACTATTACTTAGTACCTGAGAAGAATGACAATAGTTGTACAGGGTGCGTGTTCAAAGAACAAGGTTGTGATGCTAAATTAACATCATACTGTACTCAAGGTTATATCTTTAAACAAGTAAGACTATGATGCTATATGACCCAGAATTGGCAGAGATCATAAAGAGTGAATCTGTAGTAGAGATTACAGGTAAAAGATTTATTATTGAGCCTAACAAGAGAGGCAGTTGTGACGGGTGCTATTGGGAAAGTGTTCCCTGCCCCTCTCAAGCCAGAAGACTCTGTTGTTCAAATGGTGGAAATATTCTTAAAGAAGCAGAACCAAAGAAAAAATAACACGTTATAGTAGTGTAACAAGAATAAAATTATGGAAGATAAAGTACTAGAAACAGTAGTAAACAATTTAGAATACGAGTTTGAGAAGGACGTTTTGGTTAAACCATTAGAACCTATCATGGTAAAGAAGGATGTTACTGAACAGGTTCCTACAGGTGAGAAGGACAAGGATGGTTTTGAGACCTATGAAACAAAGACTGAAACTAAAGATGTACAGTCTGAATTCTCAAAAGGTATTATACTAGCAATGCCACACAGTATTAAAGCTTTACCTGAAGCTCCTAATTATAATATTGGAGATACTGTAGTATATGTTAGTAAGTTTGCTAAAGATTTTGATCTATATAAAAATAGTCAGTTAGTAAAGCCTTATGATGTAATTGCTAAAGTAATTAAGAAGTAAAATATTTGTTTTCATAAAAATAAAGAGCTTTTAATTTATTGAGCCAGCTATCACAGTTGGCTCTTTTTTATATGTATACTTTAATTGTTAAATAGTGTTAACTATAATTAACATTTAGAATATAGAGGCGTTTTATAATCAAATGGAAAACTTGATAGTTGTTAGTCTATGTTCACTTATGATATGGCTAGCAGTAAATGGGTTAAATAAAAAGAACTAAAATGAAAATTAGTATGAAATTCGGATATAAAGTAGTTAACGGTTTTGCTTCATGTAAGAAAGGTGATATGTTTATCTGGGATAACGAGTCTGATATGTGGATTATGAAATCAGATAGCGAAGACTGTTATAGAGAAGTTAGACTTAACAACAAAGTTGTAGATTACTTGTGTAATAAAGGGGTTCTGGTTATGGTAGTTCTTACTGAAAATAAGACTAAAACAGCTGAAGATAAAGTCAATGATGCTAACAAGTATATTGGTAATATGATTGCTCAGTATGACAATGACTATGATGAAGTAATGGAACTATATCAGAATGGGGGCATTCCTACTTGTGTAAAAGTAGAGGCTGAAACAGTATACTTCAATATGGTTAAATTGCTTAACAAAATTAAGGATATTATTAAATGAATAAACTAGTAAAGACCGTTAACAAAGCGGACCTTTACAAAGAATTCCTTACTTCTCTAAATGGAGTATTGCAACTTACTGACCGGGAGTTGGAGCTAATGACTACTTTAGTAGAGCTCGACGTTAACTATGTTAAGCTCCCGGGTTGCAGTAAGAATGTAATTAATACAGAGAATAGAAAATATATCAGACAAAAACTTGGAATTACTCCAGACAACTTGAGTAGATATATAGGGAGATTCAAAGAGAAAGGTCTGTTAATACAAGGTAAAGTTGAGGATGAAGTTACTGTCAATAAGGCAATTATACCAGAGATAATTGGAGACAGAGTTCAGATCACTTTAATATTAAGATTAAAAGATGAAACAAGTTCTAATTAAGCCAGGTACTATATTCTTAAGTAAAGAGTATAAATGGCATGAGAAACTACTAGCATTCCTAAAGAGAAAGAAATTAGGTTATAATAAGTTTTATATATTTGATTCTGCTCACAATATGATTAGGAAACCAGGTAAAACAGATTGTATATTACTAGAGCCTAAGAAGAAGTATTCAAATAAAGAGATAATAAAGCTTACTTTACTTAACCAATTAGGTTGGATTGAAGACTGTAAAGATGTACTCACAGTGATTAATGCAGTAAGACCTAATACTGTTGATGAATCTCTTACTCTTGACCAATTGCTAGAAAACAGATTTTATAATATCAGAAAACTTTCAGATGAAAAGGAATACGTAGAATATATATACTGAATTAAGTAAGAAATATAATCTACCACATCAAGTAATAGAAGTAATATGTAATCATCCTTTTCTATTCGCAAATAGAGTAATTTCATCTGAAGATGATGTAAGAACACTGATGTTCTCTTACTTAGGTAAGATCAAAATAAAGAGGAAATATGAAGAAGACAAAGAGAGTAAAACTATTCGCACCAAACCAAGGAATAACTAGAGAACTGATAATGACTCTAGTGGAGTTGATGGTGTACAGTAAATTGTCTTACCCTACTGGTTGCCGTGAAACTTGTGAAGTAGAATTGGATGATAAGGAGAACAGAATAGAAACCCCAGATACTGTCTATACTTTAGATAATGAAACTTATGTGTATTTACATCTACTAAGTAATAAGATAATAGCTGGATTATATAAGGAATTAGACAATGACGAAAATTATAGCGTACTCCCCTGAGATATACCCTATTTACTTGTATGTTGGTACTAGAGACAATTTAGAGGAAGCTAATAAGTTATTTGATGCTTATGACACTATATCAGATGCAGCAAATAATACTAATCCTGGTAAAATATCCTTTGAGAAGGACACTACTACAGCAATAACAATAGCAGTTAGAGAGATTGCAACAGGCAGTATAGGACTATTGATACTGATAGATTTAGAGAGATCTGGTAGTATGTCTACTGAAACAGAAACTATATCACATGAATCAGTACACGTAGCAGATGGAATGTTTGATCATTTAGGATTAACTAAGTCTACATACGAAGAAGGTAATGAACATTACGCTTACTTGGTAGGATGGGTAGCTGGTAAAGTTAGTAACTATATTATAGAATATAAAAAGAATGAAAGAGCAAGAAAATCTAACCGTAGATGAAAGAGACGCTGAGAAGGCTCGGCTAATATCAGGAGAATTAGCCGATAGTTATGAATCAGGTGGAAAAGCTGAAGAGCTAATCAATGCTATAGATGATAGATTGCCAGAACTTCCTAATGAGAAAGGAATACCTTTTACTGAATTTATTGAAAATACAAAGAACAAATTTATGGAACAAGTACAACTGAAATTTAAGAAACTGAATTATGTACAAGGATTGGATGAAAATAATACTCCAATTGTCAAAGAATCTAATGGTGTATTGCCTATTAAGGCTCACGCAACGGATGCAGGATATGATCTTACGGCTACTAGACTAACACAGGAGTTAGATGAAGCCAACAAAGTAATCTTGGTATATCATACTGATATTGCAGTAGAGATCCCTAGAGGGTGTGTAGGTTTACTTATGATGCGTAGTTCTGTGGCAAAGAGATCAATGATATTGACTAATTGTGTTGGTGTAATTGATGAAGGATACAGAGGTGAATTGATGATGAAATTTAAACTTACCACTGATGCCTTGCCTAGAGTATACCAGATTGGTGAGAAGATTGGTCAGCTTGTAATAGTACCTTGTTTCCATGGAGAACCAGTATTTGTAGATGAACTAAGTAATACAGACAGAGGCGAAGGTGGCTATGGTAGCACTGGAAACACAGTAGAAGATAAAGGTACAGATTTGATTTTAGAACCAGAAAAACTGCAACACAATGAACATAACACAGGAGAGTCTACAACAGGAGATAATGTATTATCAGCAGATAATTCAGAAGTATCGAATGAATGCGGAGTATGTGAATCCTAACTGCTCTTTAGATAATGCAATTGAACTAGTAGATAGACTTACTAGAGAGTTTTATTTAAATACTAGGAAGATATGATAATCATAACAGAAAGCATGATGTATTTATGGATTGCTATGATAATAGGTTGTGGAGTCTTCTACTTATGTAATAAAATACTAAAATAAACAATATGAAAAATATAATTGACGAGAATTTGAGTGTACGCATTACTGGTGATACTATGGATAATATATCAGTATCTAGAATAGATAGAAGAGTTAATACGTATCTCGATGAAATGTATTTGGCAGATGAAGATGGAGAAGTACTAATAGATAATAAATTAGTACCTTTTAAAGCTGGTAATCTGCTACTTAAATTCAATATTTGGAATAGTAAGTCGGATATGCCAGTTATGAATCGTACTTTTGTTGTGCCTAATGACAATAGTTTGGCAATAGATTTAAAGAAAGCAATAGATGAAGCTATTTGACATTTTAGCTGGTAAAGTTGTAATACATTCAGATGCTTTAGGTATCCCATGCTTTAAAAAGGTATGGGATGCTGATAAGGCATCTAAAGAACATGCTACTAAAGTAATCAGTTATATAGTACTCAAGAATAAGTTTGATAGTCCGTATGTACTTAGTCAAGACAATGAAGTAATAGAACCTAGACTAAAGAAAGAACTATTTGGAGATGCAGCCTATAAACTTACTGCGGATGAGCTAGCTTGTGAGAAAGCATACATTGCATTCCAGAATACTAATACTTTACAGATGTTGTCAAACATGCGATTGAAACTAGATAGTATTAGTAAGTACTATAGAGATTCTTTAGATGAAGTGCTTGATGAAAAGAAAATAAAAGATATTCTCGCTGGCATGACAAGTGTAGGTAATGTCTATAAATCATTAGATTTACTTGAGAAAGCAGTTAAAGCTGAAGAACTATCTAGAACCAAGGTTAAAGGTGATGCTGAGATCAATCCTTATGAATTACTTAAGTAAATTGTATAGAAAAGACATCATTTTACAACTATAAAAGAACAACGCGTTTTATTAACTATTAAACACTGAAAAAGATATGGAAAAAGAATTTATTATGCCAGATGTAATGCTGGATTTGACCGATGAGAATTTGACACTGGAAGAAGCAATCGCTAAATGCGAAGAAGCAAGACAGAAAATGTTGAATACACCTTGGTATAAAAGAATTTTCAAACCTATCAAGAGAAGTTTGAATAAATAAATAAGTGATGTAGCCTGAGCATCCTATTTAAAGAAGTCAGGCATACATTGGGGTGTAACGTAACGGCAGCGTCGGAGATTCTAAACCTCTATGTGAGTGGGTTCGATTCCTACCACCCCAACCAATATACAACATGAATATGACATATAGAGATATTGATCCAGAATTAGCAGGTATATATGTATTCAAAAATAACATAAATGGAAAATGTTATATTGGGCAAAGTGTCAAACTAAGATCCAGAATTAAGGATCACTTTAGAAATATAAAAAGTAAGAAAATTAACATGCCAATATATAATGCTATTAATAAGTATGGACTTCATAACTTTACCTTAGACATCATTGAATCGTTTGTACCCAATCCTGAATTATCAAATGATGAACTAATAAAGCAATTAGATACTTTAGAAATAAAATATATTGAAGAATACAAAGCTTATACAGAAGGATACAATTGCACAAAAGGAGGAGATTTTGGAGTGCTCGGTCTCAAAATGACTGTAGAGCAAAAGAAGAAAATATCGGAAATAGTCAAACGTAATAATGTAAAATTATATAAACCTATTTATTTATACTCTTTAAAAGATCATAGTTTAATATATGCTATTAGTGTTACCGCTGCTGCAAAGATAGTTAATATACATAGATCTAATTTAACAAAAACTGCAAACGGAACGTATAAACAAACCCATAACTATTTAGTGGCTTTTTCTATAGAAGAACTAGAAAAGCGTAAACTAGAATGGTTGACTATACCAACAGTTAATAATGGCAGTTTTAAATCTAAATATAAAGTAGTAATAAAAACTAATTATAAAACAGTAGTAGTAGATAGCGTTAAAGAAGCTGCTAATAGATTGAAAGTGAGTAAATCTATGATATATTCTGCGTTAAGTGGATATAGACAAATAAAAGACATCAAATTAGAGAAAATAATAAAATAATTTATGCGTGAGGCTAGCGCGACGTAGTCACCTAAGTCACTTACTATTTGATCAATAGTAAACACAGTTAATGATGGTCTTAATCGTAGGTAAGCAGCTTCCCAAGTAGAGCTGGACATTGAACTACCTGGCACAATAATAGAGTGGAGGATCTTGGTCCTCCATTTCTGTAATAATCAAATATGGAAGATAGAATATTACTAAGAGAAGACTATCCAGATGTACTTGGTGATTGGATGTGGGAAAGTGAGTACATAAAATGGAAAGAATACTGCGCAAAGCGTAACAAAGAATGGGAAGATTTCTTATATGGAAGAACAGAAAGTAATAGTAAGTTAGATAGATTTTCACAAGAAGATAAAGAACAGCGATAAGTTTAGAAAGCCAGCTTTGTAGTTTACAGAGACTGGCTCTTATTGTTCGTATCCTAAGAATACTACAGAGTATTTCTAGTTTTGGGACTAGGAAATTAAATACTGTATTGATGGTTATACTGCTGAAGACGGAGATTGGATCAGCGGGTATAACTATTTTTATTTAAATTACTGCCCTATCTCAAGGGTAGTGTGGGAAGACTATGTAGATAGATTTGGTCAAAAGAAAAAACGTAAGATTAAGAAGGTAGAGTTTGCTGACTTCTGGGACTACGACTATTACTATTTTACAGGTATTCAAGAAGCAGAAGATGCAGGTAAACATATGTGTGTACTAAAGGCTAGACGTCGTGGTTACTCCTTTAAAGGTGCTGCTATGGCATGTCGTAATTACTATTTAATACCAGATAGTAAGACGTATATCTATGCATCTAACAAGCAGTATCTTACAGAAGATGGTATTCTTACTAAGGCATGGGACTATATGGACTTCATTGATAAGAATACAGCTTGGGGTAAAAAGAGATCTGTCAATACTACTATGCGTAAGCGTGCAGCAGTAAACGTTAAGGATGAATACGGTAATGAAATGGAAGTAGGTTACAAATCTGAAATCATTGGTGTTACTTTGAAAGATAATCCTGATGTAGTTCGTGGTAAATCAGGTAAACTTATCCTATTTGAAGAAGCTGGTTCATTTAATGAATTGGGAGCAGCATGGCAGATTGCAAGACCTTCTGTAGAACAAGATGGTGTAGCATATGGCCTTATGTTAGCATTTGGTACAGGTGGTGACCCTTCTTCAGCATTTGATACTCTGAAAGATATGTTCTATAATCCAGATGGTTACAACTGTTTAGGATTTAAGAATATATGGGATGAAACTCCAAGTGATAAAGCATGTGGATTCTTTGTACCGTAGTATACTAATATATCAGATTTAGATGACGATGGCAATCGTATATACATGGATAATGATGGTAATACTTTGCATAAGAAGTCTATTGATAGAATATTGTCATTACGTAGAGATGTAATACAGAATGCTACAAGTACTACAGCAATTGATAGGTATGTTGCAGAACGCCCTATTACTCCTGCTGAAGCAATGCTTGAATTCAATGGTAATATCTTCCCTAAGAAAGAATTACAATCTCACTTAGCAATGATCCGTAGTAATCGTAATCTATAGAATCATAAACAAGTAGGAGACTTAATATTTGGTGAGGACGGTCAACTAAAGTGGATACCTAAGAAGTTAGGAGATGTTACTAAATATCCATTAGGTAAAGATGACGATCCTACTGGGTCTATAGTAATCTGGGAACACCCTGTACCAGATGCACCTATTGGTCTGTATATTGGAGGATGTGACCCATATGACCATGATTAGGCAGGTACTAATTCACTTGGCTCTACGTTCATTTACAAGCGATTCTAGGGCTTTGAAGAGTATTATGATATAATAGTAGCAGAATACACAGGAAGGCCAGCAACGGCAGAAGAATACTACGAGAATGTACGTAAACTGCTTATTTACTATAATGCTAGACTGATGTATGAAAATGAGCGTAAAGGTATATTCCCATACTTTACTGCTAAACATTGCGATTACTTACTAGCAGATCAACCTGATATCATATCTGACATTGTTGGTAACTCTAAAGTATAGAGAAGAAAGGGTTGTCATATCAACAAATAGATTAAGGATTGGGGTGAAGGAATGATTAAAGACTGGCTCAATGAAGAGTATGCACCTGGTAAAAAGAACCTGACGAAGATACTGTCGGAACCGCTATTGGAAGAGCTTATCAGTTATAATGATAAAGGCAATTTCGATAGAGTGTGTGCGTTGATACAGTTAATGATTTATAAAGAACAACTACATAATTTAGTTGTCAAAGAAAAAGTTAAAGAGAATAAGAATAGGTAGTTATTTGATGGACCTATATTTGCGCAGAATTGGTTTGATGATAACAGTGTGCCTAACTTATTCAATGATTCAAATACGTATACGTTTTAACTATGAATAACATTAACATATTTCCTGCATAGAAGATCTCTATGTCTAAGAAGACTAAGCAGTGGAAAGAGTCATGCGTTGACTATATTATTGGTCAAAGCGGCGCTTCTAGAAATGGTAATTCGAGGACTAGAGAAGAAGAAATGCAAACATACTATGATCTGTATAATAGTATATACAATGAAAAAGATCTTAAGTATGTTACAAATCCTTTTAAATAGGATGATGGATTTCCAGCTACAGCATAGGACTATAATATAATTAAGCCTAAAGTAGATCTATTACTTGGTGAAGAGACTAAAAGACCATTCAACTTTAAAGTAGTAAGAACTAGCGATATAGCTACTAGTGAAATGTAGGACAAAGCTAAACAGATGCTTATGGACTATGTACAAGCATAGATTATGAGCAGACTTGGTCCTGAAGAGTAGGCTAAGTATCAATAGGCATTACAGTCCGGTGAAGTAATGACACCCGAGTAGATACAGAAATACCTTACTAAAGACTATAAAGATATTGCAGAAATTGCAGCATATCACAGTTTAAATTATCTAAAGTAGAAGTTAAATATTACTCACGAGTTCTTTAAAGGTTGGAAAGATGCCTTGATTGCAGGTGAGGAAATCTATTACGTTGGTATTCTCAATGGAGAACCGTATGTAGAGAGAATTAACCCTCTAAGCTTTAGTTATGAACAATCTGTTGACTTAGAATTTATACATGAATCATCTTGGTGCTGTCGTAAGATGAACATGAGTGCAACAGAGATATATGACAGATTTTATGATAAGATGTCAGAGAGTCAATTAAATGACTTACTTGAGATGACAGATGATGGCACTAAAGGTGGCATCAATCCTCAAGTTAGAAAGACATCAATGGATTATCCACATATTAAAACACGTACCATTAACGGGTTCTCATCAAATCCTTTCTCAAATGTTGATAATGTAAATGTATGGCATTGTTGTTGGAAATCTTTTAAGAAGATTGGCTTTGTGACTATTTTGGATCCTGAGACTGGGGCAGAAGAAGAATTTGAAGTAGATGAAAGCTATAAAGTTACAGGTGAAGAGAGCAATGTAGAGTGGACTTGGATTATAGAAGTATGGGAAGGTTATAGAATTGGTGAAGACCTTTATGTAGGTATACAGCCAATTGAGTACCAACATGTTTCAGCTGATAACCCGAATTCGCAAAAGCTCCCGTATACTGGTGTAGTATACAACAATACCAATAGTGCTCCTCGCTCCTTGGTTAGTATGATGAAACCATTACAGTATATGTATATTGTAGTATGGTATCGTCTTGAATTAGCGATGGCAAGAGATAAAGGTAAAGTAATTAATATGGATATTACTTAGATACCTAAGAGTATGAATATTGATCCAGCTAAGTGGATGCATTACCTTGGTGCAATGGGTGTTAACTTCATAAATCCATATGAAGAAGGTTGGGATATACCTGGTAGAGAAGGTGGTAAACCTGCTGCATTTAACCAGATTACAGCTCTTGACCTTACTATGGCTAGTACTATAGATCAATACATTAATCTAATGGATAAGATTGAATCTATGGTGTCTGAGATTACTGGTGTTACTAAACAAAGAGAAGGTGCTATTTCATCTAATGAATTAGTAGGCAATGTAGAGCGATCTGTAGTACAGTCTGCTCACATTACTGAACCATTGTTTTGGGTGCATAACCAAGTAAAGAAAGAAGTACTGAACATGCTATTAAATACATCTAAAGCTGCTTGGAAAGACAGTGGTAAGATGCATTTACATTATATACTTGATGATGCCACACGTGCTTATCTTACTTTGTCCGAAGACTTCTTCTATGAAGACATGGATGTGTTTGTAGATGATTCTACCAAGAACCAACAGCAAGTAGAAGCTCTTAAACAACTTATGCAGCCTGCTATGCAAAATGGTGCCAGTCTGTTAGATGTTGCTGAAATCATTACTATGGATAACATTACAATGATTAAGAATAGACTTGAAGAGATTGAGTAGAAGCGTATGGAACAACAGCAAGCTATGGAAGAGCAACAGGCTCAAAGAGAACAGCAAATGATCCAAATGTAGAATGAAGTTAAGGAAGAAGAGCTTATGATGAAAGAAGCTGAAATGGATCTTGAAAAGTATAAGATAGATTCAGATAACGCTACTAAGATTACAGTTGCTCAATTGCAAGCATATAGAGGATTAGAAGATCAAGATCAGAATGATAATGGTATTCCAGATACTATGGAAATTGCTGCACAAGCTTTAGCTGAACGTAAACAAGCATCTGAAGAAGCTGGTAAACAATTTGAATTCAATGCTAAACTTCGTGAACAACAAATGAAGAAAGACATTGAAGACAAAAAGATTCAGCTTGAGAAAGAGAAGATAACCGCAGCTGAACGATTGCAGAAGCAGAAGGACAGCGCGGCACTGGAAAGAGAGAAGCTTAAAGCTAAGACTGCTTTAAAAAATAAGACTAACGCTGAGGCAGCTAGAAATAAATAACAATGTCTGGAATTTATCAAATATTTAATACAGAAACAAATAAGCGTTACATAGGTAGTTCCATAGATGTAGAACGAAGATTAAAAGAACATAAAAGAAATCTTAAATCTCACAAACATCGTAACTAGCATTTACAAAATGCATGGGATAAATTAGATAGGCTGCAAGGCTATTAGGTATAGACAAAGGAGGAATAAAATATGCATTAGAATTCAAAGAAGGTTATATGAAAAAGCTTAGTTGTACTTTCGTATTAATAAATAAATTTGAATTTATGAAGAACGTGGAACATGAACAGAATTGAATTTAAACAAAGAATGTAGAAGTTAAAGTCTTATCGGGATGAAAATCCTGGTAAGACGTACTTAGACTTCAGAGCATACGAAGATGGAGGATAGATTACAGATCATCCTATACAGAAACCAATAATACCTGAGTATATTGAACGTACTGTAAATGGTAAGAAATGGAATCAATTAACATTTGCAGAGAAAATTAAAAACAGAATTGGATTTTATAATGGAACTCCATTAGAATAGGGTTTGGAGTTAGTCAATCCTGAATTTGATATTATTGCTGGAGCTAGAGGTGTAGTCAATACTGTAAATAACATAAGAAATACAGCATAGCAAAGTATTAGACAAATCGATAATGTTAACCTAATTCCAAACACTCGCAGTTTACCATCTAATGATATTAATACTTTAAATAGAGTATTTGAAGGAAAGAATATATTTAGTCCAAAAGCTGACGAAATAAGAACTACATTTGGTAAAGCGTATAGAAGTACTAAGAAGGATCAACTGTAGGATATTCTTGAAACTGGTTATGTACGTCCTAAATCTGGAAAATTAAAAGGAGGGCATTCTGGAGAAACGTTTTGGTCAAGTGGTAATCCTGATTTTACTACTAAGGGAGAAGTAGTATTAGAAACTAAACCAGGAGTTCTATTTACTGGAAATGTTAGAAAACCTATAACAATTGACGATCTTGAAAAAATATATGTAAACGGAGAGAACATACTAGATGGTAGAATTCATGCATATGACAATGGTGGAGAAACCAAGAAACACCCTAAAGCTCCATATCCTTCTTTTTACAACGGACGTAGAGTAAATGCTTGGACTGGACAACCTATAGCAACTGGTGCAGTAAAGGCTGCATTTGACTTAGAGGATGCTGCTAATCTAACTCCAGTTGGTGATGCCATTACTGTAAAAGACATGACAGAAGCTGTATCACATAAAGATTGGACAGGATTAGGAATTGCAGCAATTGGACTAGTTCCTATTGTTGGCAGTAAAGGATCCAAAGTAGTTAAGAATTTAGTTAGAGGTGCAGAGCGTAATGTTGCTAATTCTATGAAAAGAGAAATACCTAGAGTTAACAAAGATGTGATTAATAGGTAGATCGATAAAGCAGTAGAAAACATGAATATACGCAAATCAGAATTACAGAATAAGCTAGATAGTGAATACTATATTTCTGATAGGAGCGACGCAGCAAATGCAGTAAATAGAATTATAGAAGACATGGATGATAAGTACTATAGCAGAGCTGCGAAAGTAGATAAAGAATATGGTACAAGTTATGTTGACTAGTATAATACTATCAAAGAAAACTACAATAATAGTAGACCTATTGAAATAGATGCTGATCCATATTTAGGTAGAGAAAGGGCTGGAGCCAAAGCTAAATTAGATTTAAATACAGATTATAAATTAGACAGAGGTGGTGATTCTAAATTACCTGTAGATGATTCTCGCAGATATGAAATTACAGTAAATCCTGGAGAAGCTACAGCAGCACATGTAAATCATGAAATGAGTCATTTCGTAGATGTTATGCAGGCTCCTGATATGCGCATAGAAAACATTGAAAAAAATAATTTACTTAAAGCTCTTTCAGATCCTGATCAACTTGTAACTTACAAGAACTTTGAAGATTTAGTAAAAAATATGAGTCCTTACTAGTACTTTGGTTATCTAAACAAAGGTAGTGAAATTAAAAGTTTCATGAATCAAACTAGAAGAAATTTATACGAATAGGGAAAGATTAAACATTTTGCAGATTATGTAAATGAAAAAACTTTGGCAGATTATATGAATACATTACAAGACGGACTTTCGGAGAAAGTAGTCTATCAAGCATTTAAACAGCCTAAGACATACAATAAATGGTTTAATGCTATTCCTGTAGTTGGTGTTGCTGGGGCTGCATATATAAATAGAGCTAATACAGATGGAAGCGATTTACCCAGTGTACCCAATACCCACTTATAAGTATGGTGGTATACACATTAAGAAAAAGAATAGAGGCAAGTTTAATGCCTTAAAGAAAAGAACAGGGAAGTCTACTGAAGAGTTAACACACAGTAAGAACCCTCTAACAAGAAAGAGAGCTATCTTTGCACAGAATGCGAAGAAGTGGAATAAAGGTAGAAAAAAGAAAAAGTAATAAAATATAATTATGGAAAAAAACACATTAAACGGATTTGAAGTATTTGATACATTCAATCATAATGTAGGTGGATCTGATCATATTGACAAAGTTGACGATACTAAGATTGATGAATCATTTGAAGAGTTAACTGACGAAGAACTTGAAGCAATCAAGAATAGTAACAAACCTGCTGGTAAACCTAAGAAAGAAGTAGAATCTGAAGAGGAGGACGAGGTTGAAGAAGAGGAACCTGTAAAGAAATCTAAGAGCAAGAAGCCTGCTAAAGAAGAGCCAGTAGAGGAAGAGGAAGAAGAATTAGACGAAGAAGACGATGATGTAGATCAAGAAGAAACTACTCAAGTTACTGCATTCTTCAA
>OGXO01000339.1_pt1 | contig 26696 bp, 22 predicted proteins | sample 1576321 | NCBI WGS metagenome assembly OGXO01 (sample SAMEA3541568, study PRJEB24748) | human gut metagenome | biome: human gut; feature: human-associated habitat; material: faeces | place: China | collected 2012 | reverse complement strand
AAAACGAAGCAGATCGGGATTTTCCGCAATGGCTTTTCTAAATTCCAAGGTATATGGGAACTTTCCGTACCTCCAATTATGAACAACAATATCTTCATGCTATGTTTAGTAATGAGGGAGAAGGATGGGACGCATGGAATGAACTACAGAAATCGCATCCAGGTTTAAGTGGATTGTATGACCCGAAAAACTTTACAAGTAAGGCAATTTATTATGCGCCGTCCGGCTTGTCGGGGTTAAATGAAGCCGATTACTACGAAGGGAAACAAAATATACATGCAGCATATTTGATGGGTGAATTCACCTTTCTTCGTAAACTACACTTAACGGCAGGACTTCGCATGGAAAATGCTGTAACTGAAGTACAAACAACATTTAATGACGTAACGGAAAGAGTAGACAGTTTGGTTTCGGTGAAGAAAACCGACTGGTTGCCCGCTGCTACTTTGGTATATAACATTACGGATAATATCAATGCTCGTTTTGCCTATAGCCGTACCATTGCGCGTCCGGACTTTAGAGAGCTTACTCCTTGTAGCTACTATAACGTAGATGACCGTTTGGAAGTTAGTAGCAGTGGAGGATTGAAGCAATCCCATTCAGATAATTTTGACCTTCGTTTGGAGTGGTATCCACAGGCAGGTGAAGTAGTTTCGGTAAGTGCTTTTTATAAGAAATTCAAAGACCCTATTGAAATGGTAACGCGACAGACGATGGATTTACGATATGTTCTACATCCTTTCAATATAGATGATGCCAGCGTAAAGGGTATTGAGATTAATCTTCGTAAATCATTGGCTTTCATCGCCCCGGGCTCTTTCTTGAAGGATGTATATGTCAGTGGAAACGCTACTTTTCTGACTGGAGACGTTACATACAATCTTGAACGATTGCAAAACGCTGCTTCCGGGATTGATAGAGAAGTTAAAACGCAAGACCGCAGTCGCCCATTGCAAGGACTGTCTCCATATACTGTAAATGCCGGATTGGCCTATCAGGGAAAAATGTTCGGTGCTGCATTGAACTACGGGCGTAATGGACGTAAATTGCTGTTTGCCGGAAATTACGAGAAGTATGACCAGTATGAGGCATCACGAGACGTGCTTGACCTTCAGATATCTGCCCGTTTCCTGAAAGAAAGACTGGAGATAAAATTCAATGCCAGTGACCTCCTCAATCAAGATGTGATAGCTTACCGCAATTGTGGATATGAGCCAGGTGTCGATCCGAACAATGACAAGGGATATGCTGATTTAACTTCAGATATGAATTATAATAGTGGAGACTGGGTATTGAGCCGGATAAAGAAAGGTATAAACCTGTCTTTGTCAGTTGGATATAAATTTTAGTTTTGTGTTAAATAAATTATTTATTAACTTTTAAAATTGTTCAGTTATGAAGAATTTTAGATTCAAAAGCGTGTTAGGTGTTACAAGTTTGGCAGTTGCCTTTGTAGCCGTGGTATCTTGTAGTCAGAACGAGGAAATTGCACCCATTGATGGTGGAACTCGTGCAGCTGCTGCAATCGTAAAAGTGTCTGGTGTTATCAACACCAATACTACTTGGAGTGCTTCAAATGAATATCATTTGGATGGTAAGGTTTATGTGTCTGGTAATGCAACATTGACTATTCAGGCAGGTACAAAGATTGTAGGTTTGTACAATGGTGTTCCGGCACAAGCTTCTGCTTTGGTTATTACCCGTAATGGTAAGATTAATGCAGTTGGTACTGCTTCTGCTCCGATTGTTATGACGGCAGAAGATGAACATCAATATCCTGGTGGTTGGGGTGGTTTCGTAGTATTGGGTAATGCTCCTATCAACCAAATTAACAATCCGGTTATTGAAGGTATCAATTCGGCTCCTGCCGGTGTAGATATCACTTATGGTGGTAGCAATGCTAATGATGACTCTGGTACGATTCAGTATGTACGTGTTGAATATGCTGGTGCTAACGTTTCACACGACAATGAATTAAATTCATTTACTTTCGGTGGTGTGGGTGCAGGTACAACTTTTGACCACTGTCAGGCATACTACGGTGAAGACGATGCATTCGAATTCTTCGGTGGTACAATAAATGCCAGGTATTTGGTGTCTACCAGTACTCATGATGATGCTTTTGACTTCGACTTTGGTTATCAAGGTAAACTACAGTTCTTGGTAGCCACTGTAGATGCAAATAGTATTTATTACACTAAAGATCCTAACGGTATTGAATGTGATAACGACGGTAAAAGTACTAGCTTAACTCCGTTCACTCACCCGACAATCAGTAACTTGACAATAGTTGGTACCGCTGATGGTAAGGTAGCAAGGTCTGAAATGGCTGATGGTAAATCCATGAAATCTTGTGCTAACTTCCGTAGAAACTGTCAGTTTACTTTAGTGAACAGCATTCTTTACGGATATCCTACCGGTATCTTGTGTGAAACATCAAATGATAAAGTTTTCAAGAACAATATCGTGAACGGTGTTAGCACAACATTCTCTGGTATTACCAATGATGGTAGTAATGTAGCTGCTGCAAGTGTTACTGCTATTGGTTTGACTTCTCCATGGGGTGCATATAAAAACCAAACAAATCTGCGGCCTAATGCTGCTCCGGCACTTTCTGGTGCAGATTTTGGTGATTTGGATTCTTGGTTTACTGTTACTTCTTACAAAGGTGCAATTCCTCCGACCACTGGAGGTGCAAACTGGATGATGCAAGGAACTTGGGTGAAATAATAGTTAAGTAAAGTTGAGCTGTGAATGGATTTTAAGTCTGTTTACGGCTCTATTTATTGATTGGAAATGAAGAAAAAAATATATTTAATATTATTTGTATTTTCACTGCTTTTTGTCGGCTGCGATACTGAAGGTGATTTTATAGAACATGGTTATACCGACTATCCAATAACAGTCATATATCCGGAATATTTTGCTGACTTTGATAATCTTTCGGTTACTATTGACGGAGAAGATATAAAAGATGGAATCTTTAAAGGAAAAGAAGAAAGAATAGGTATATTGGAAATATCCTATTTGGATTATGTACCATTTCAGCAAAAGGTTAACTTGCAACCGGGTGAAACGTTACAAATATTATTACTGCCTGGAAAAGAAATTGAACTATATGAAGAAGAAAAGTATATCACTTTTAATGGTAGTTTTATATTGAATAGTGGGTATACTGTAAAAATCAACGGTCAGGAACTTATACAAGGTCTTAATTATATTAGTAAGGAAAAAGCAGTGGGAAATCTAGAATTTTATAAGGAAGGAGAAGATGAACCGATAGCTACGATATCTGATATATCTATTGAAGCTGATTCCAATCTGAATTTAATGCAATTATCTGATACGGAATTTATAGAAGTACCAAAAGACGATGAACCTGATCCGATTTCCAATAAAATATTGAAAGCACGTTTTCTTTATTTGGGAGATGACATACTTACAATGGATAAAGTTCAAATAGACTTTTATATCAATGATGATTGGTGTTGGATGTTCTTCCCTGAATGTATAGGTACTATAACGTTAGAAAAGGGAAAAATGTCTGAATATATCGAATTGGATTATTCATTTAGAGAACCTGATGCTTCTGGTAGTTGTGCTAGTGACAGTTATGGATATTCATTCTATTACGATGTTATAGATCCCGAAACTGATATCACGATAGTGGACCATAATTCTTATTTAGCAATTTTGGGCTCTAATGATTTACCAAGTATAGACTATATGTCTTGGACATATAAGAAAGCTACATTTATTTTGAAGAACGGCGGTAATGCCTGTGATTTTCAAAAAGGATTAAGTATACCTTGGAATTAATAATTTGCTTATTTTATTAAAGCCCTCTGACAAAAAGCAATTTCAGACATGTGTTAAATGTCAGAGGCGCTTTTCTTGATAATTAATATTTACTAATTGAAAAAGTAAGAATCATGAAACACACCCTAAACGGACGCTTGATAAAAGTCGTTGGTGAACATGAATCGGTAGGTATCACACTGACTGATGCTTTCGGTAAGGTAGGAGATCGGGTGCTTGCTCATGAAACCAGGCACTTCAGTAAGACCAAGTATTTTAGATTTTACAGGAAACTGTATTGAGACGGTAAAAAAGAGCCTGCCTCTCAAATAGGCAGGTATTATATAGAAGAGATTAATGCGTTCTTTGACATGCTGGGTTGTAGAAAATGATGATAAATGTCCGTTTTCTCTATTTAATTATGTTACTTTTGCAGTACACTTAATTGAAGAATCTTAGAATGGAGAATATACATGCCAATGGCCAACAAGAATCATTTGAACTTTTAGCTCAAAACATTCACTCTGTAAATCAACTATTGCGCCAAAGTGCTGCAAACGCGATCAACAAACACGTAACCTGCCGTAATTGGCTGATAGGCTACTATATTGTTCATTATGAGCAAAGCGGAAGTGACCGGGCTAAATATGGCGAGATGCTCCTAAAAAAATTAGCGGAAAATTTGAAAGAAAGTAGTTTTTCATATCGAAATCTAAAATTATACCGCCAGTTTTATCAGACTTATGTACGGCTTCTTTTACCTGTAAAAGAGTATTTTACGCAGTTGCTCTCAATTGGGCAATCACCGATTGCCCAATTACAAATAGCTGATATTCAGTTTTATGGAATTAGTCCGTCACTGCCTGGTCAATTGGAAGAAGAACGATGCAGCGTTTCGGAACAAATGCTCTTTGATAGGTTATCTTATACACATTTTGTTCAATTGCTTCCCCTTGAAGATGAATTGGAGCGGACTTTTTATGAGATGGAATGCATCAAGGGAATGTGGAGTGTGCGAGAGCTGAAACGGCAAATCGGTAGCCACTACTTTCAGCGTAGCGGATTAAGCCGTGACAAGTCGGCTCTCAGTGCGTTGGTTAATCAGAAGGCAATGCAAACTAATCTCCAAGAGGTTATTAAATCCCCTTTCACATTTGAATTTCTGGGATTGAGTGCAAAAGACGTGGTTGAAGAATCTGATTTGGAATCAGCTCTGATGGATCATCTGCAGGAGTTTCTGTTGGAATTAGGGTCCGGATTTTGTTTTGAGTCTCGTCAGAAGCGTATTCTGATTGATAGCAATTACTACTATTATGACTTACTGTTCTATAATCGTCTCCTCCATTGTGGCGTGATTTTAGAGTTGAAATCGCATGAACTTGACTATAAGGATGTGGCGCAACTGAATATGTATCTTGCATACTACCGTAAGAATCTGATGGCGCCAGGGGATAATCCTCCGGTGGGAATTCTGCTCTGTACAGATGCAGGGAAAGAAATGGTGGAATACACCACTACCGGCATAGATGAAAATCTTTTTATTTCGCAGTACATGCTTAAGCTTCCTTCCAAGAAAGAACTTGAGAAATGGTTACGGGACGAACTGAAGAAAATGGAATAATACAGTTCTTCCCCCAATAGGTATCATTATTTTGTCCTGCTTTTCTCTCAAACAGAGAAAAGTGGGACGATTTGTTTTTCTGCACCCCGGTTTGCCATATAGAAGCATGATAAATGGATATAATTTTAATCAATAATAATAATGCTTATGGCAACAATTAGAAACAAAAAAAACAGTGAAACAGGCGGTGTATGCCTGTCATTCTTTTTAAGTTTGATTTGTATGTTAACTGCATGCCAAGATGATAACAGTGAGAAAGAGACACAGCCTGAAGAGAAAAAAAGTGTATTCAGGTTTATTGATAAAGCTAATATCACAAATACAAATATTTATGAAAAGGCCGGGTTTTGTTTAAGAATATACTATCCGAAGGAGGACTATACCAAATTTATAAATGACTTTATATATGCGGATAATATCTCTGATACTTTGGATTACACAGTACCGGCACTGTATGAAGGATGTATCTATGAATATCGTATCTTTTTGAGTAACAAGTCATGGGATGCCCCCAGGAAATCAAAGGAATATCGATTTAAAGAGGTAAGAGTGGAGCATTCATCTGATTCCGTACATTTTGAATATCCCAAGGATACGATAAATACAATGGAGGCATTGGAAATAAGCAGACTATAGAATTAAATACATTAACAATAAAATAACATTTATGGTAACTCGTAACAAACTTTCTAAGAACGGCCTAAACATCGGCCTGTCATTCATGGCAATTTTTGCATTTGCCGCTATTTTCATTTTCACCAGCAGTACTCTGGCCGATCCGGATATTGCCGTAGCCAACCGCAAATCGGTAATTACCGCTGCCGGTGCCACATTGCCGTTACCTTTCTATAACGAAGTGTTCAAGATATACTGGGAGAAGAACGATATTCCCGTTACATACGCCGGTATCGGTACGGAACGCGGATTCAGAAGTCTGAAGAATCAACAGATAGCCTTTGCAGGTATGGACGTTCCACCTACCAAAGCGGAACTGGACAGTCTGCCGGCAAAATCTATCCTTGTACCTACGTGCATGGGGGCAGTGACTATCGCTTATAACCTGGAAGGTGTGGATAACCTGCGCCTGACGGGAGAGCTGATAGCAAATATCTATATGGGTAAGATATTGAAATGGAATGATGCAAGGATTGCAGAGGTGAATGCCGGTAAACAATTGCCCGATAAGGAAATATATCCCGTTTTCCGTCTGGACGGTAGCGGAACGACTTATATTTTCAGTGATTACTTAACGAAAGTGAGTACAGACTGGAAAGCGAAGGTCGGTACGGGAAAGGTGCTGACTTTTCCCCGCGGTGTAGCAGCTACCGGAAATACAGGCGTAGCAGGGCTGATAAGCAAAGTACCCGGTGCTATCGGATATGTTGCTTCGGAGTATGCAGTGAGCTTCCATACACAAAGTGCATGGTTAAAGAACGCTGGTGGTAATTTTGTGCAGCCCACTTCTGAAAGCGTCACAGCTGCCGCAAACGTGGGGGATGTTACGGGCATGATTACTGACCCGGATGTTGCCAATGCTTATCCTATCAGTTGTTTCACATGGGTAGTACTCTACAAAGAGCAGAACTATGCCGGACGCAGCCGCAGTGAAGCGGAAGAAACCGTGAAGTTGCTGGAATGGCTGATCAGCCCGGAGGCCCAAGCTATCACTACCCAGGTGCAATGTTCGCCGTTGCCTCAGAAGGCTGTAGAATACGCCAGGAATATGTTGAAAGAGATGACTTATGACGGAAAAGCATTGAGAAAGTAATATAAGAATATGCTCGGCTTATATAAGTAATCACCTTTGATATGTCACGATAGGCAATAATTGGTAATAAGGGACTAAAAAATCTTCTTTCATGATTTTACTATTCATCGACAATAATTCAATAATTGTAGGTGCTATAGAATCACAAAGATTTATCTACGGAAGCGAAACAAAGAAAATATATCATAACTGAATTAAAAGTTTTTGTGAGCCATACAATCTTACAGAACCCTTTCAAATTAAAAAGACCTTACCAAAATGAAAGGCTTTTACTTAGAGGGCAAAATGTATATAATACTTATTACTAACGCATTAATTAAAATATTAATTAAATGGTATGCCTTTTGCGATTCAAAGGATATGAAACTTTATATTATATCAAACAGATTACCGGTCAAAGTAGCCGGTCAAGATGGAGCGTTTGTTTTCTCACGCAGCGAGGGCGGATTGGCAACCGGATTGGATTCACTCCAGACGGTCAGTGAGAAGCATTGGATAGGATGGCCGGGGATATGCACTGACAATGAGGATGATCGCCAGAAGATAGGTATCCGATTGGAGGAAATGAACTTTCATCCTGTATTTTTATCGGATGAACAAATCAGAAACTATTATGAAGGATACAGTAATAGCACCATCTGGCCGCTATGTCACTATTTCTTTGCTTATACATTATATAAGAATTGTTTCTGGGAATCGTATAAAGAGGTGAACCAACATTTTTGTGATGAGATTTGTCGGCTGGTACGTCCCGGAGATAAAATCTGGGTTCAGGATTATCAGTTGATGTTGCTTCCGGGAATGCTCCGAAAAATATACCCGGATTTGAATATCGGTTATTTTCATCATATACCGTTCCCGTCCTATGAACTTTTTCGTATCCTACCGGAACGTGCGGAGTTGTTAAAAGGGCTGTTGGGAGCTGATTTCATAGCTTTTCATACACACGATTATATGCGGCATTTTATTAGTGCTGCAGAAAGAGTCCTGCATCTTGATTTCAGGTTGGATAAAGCCCAAATAGGTAATCGCATAACCAGAATCGATGCCCTTCCTATGGGAATTAATTATGAACTTTATCATACGGCAGCAGTCAAACCGGAGGTACGGGAAGCCATCGAAAGAACACAACGACTTTTCGGGAATAATAAGCTAATCTTGTCCGTGGATCGTTTGGATTACAGTAAAGGTATTCTGCATCGTCTTTGGGGATTTGCAGCCTTTTTGGAACATCATTCCGAATATCACGGTAAAGTCACTTTGGCAATGGTGATTGTCCCTTCGCGTGACCATGTGGAGAGTTATGCCGGGCTGAAAACAAAAATTGATGAAGAGATAGGCTCCATCAACGGCAAATATTCAACTATGAACTGGACACCGGTCTGTTATTTTTATCACAGTTTCTCTTTCGAGGAACTGACTGCCATGTATAATATGGCGGACATTGCGCTGGTTACTCCGCTACGTGACGGAATGAATTTGGTTGCTAAAGAATATGTTGCCAGCAAATGTAATAATCCCGGTGTATTAATTTTAAGTGAAATGGCCGGTGCAGCAGTAGAAATGACTGATGCGTTACTCATCAATCCTAACGATACCGGACAAATTGAGCAGGCCATCTGTCTGGCTTTGGAAATGCCCGTAGAAGAGCAGTTAAAGCGGCTTCAAAACATGCAAAAGGTTATATCCTTGCAAACTGTCAAGAAATGGGCTTCAGACTTTATTAGTGAATGGACTGATACATGTTTCAAAAACGAGCAACTCCGTAAGAAAAGATTATCCGCAAGTGTTATCGGTACTGTCAAACAAGACTATGATAAAGCCAGACATAGATTGATTTTACTGGATTATGATGGTACATTGGCAGCGATCAAACTACATCCTGAAGATGCTAGACCGACACAGGAATTGATGACAACCCTACAGAGGCTGACGGATGATCTTTCCAACCATGTAGTCATCAATAGTGGACGTGATCATTTCACTTTAGAAAAGTGGTTGGGAAACCTTTCCGTATCTCTTGCGGCTGAACATGGAGCTTTCTATAAGGATAATGGAATCTGGCATGAAAATGCTAATCAACCGGAATGGAGTTCAGGACTAATATCCATACTGAAAATGTTTGTAGAGAAAACACCTCGCTCACATCTGGAAATAAAAGAAACATCACTGGCATGGCATTACAGAGAATGTGACGCATGGTTGGGCTCCTTGCGGGCACAGCAACTGGTCAATGCGCTTGTAACCGTCTGCATACAGCAAAAACTACAAATGATACAAGGGGATAAAGTTGTTGAAATTAAGTCTCCCGATTACAACAAGGGTTCTGAAGTTAAGCGTCAATTGGAAAATGAGCATTATGACTTCATTCTGGCAATGGGTGACGATACGACTGACGATGACATGTTCACTGCTCTGCCGAAAAATTCCATTGCCATAAAGGTCGGACATGTGTCAGAATCTGCCAGGTACAATATACAGTCGCAAGCGGAAGTATTACCTTTTTTAAATATATTGGCGAACAAGAATATCAATTTGTCGGAGGAGCGAAACATAAAAGAAAAGCTTAAGTCAACCGTCAGCCTTATAAAAGAACTTTTTAAAACGAAACTATAATGAATAATCTTAATTACGGTGTCATAGGGAACTGCCGTACTGCAGCTCTTATATCCGAACGGGGTAATATAGAATGGTTGTGTTTTCCGGATTTCGATTCTCCTTCCATCTTTGCAATGTTGCTCGACAAGCAAATGGGTGGATGTTTCGGATTTGAAGTTTCAAATGAATACCGTGTTTTACAATCTTATGTTCCACATACCAATATACTATCCACATTGTTTACCTCTGAGGAAGGAGAATTTGTGGTACTTGATTTTATGCCTTATTATCGCTCATGTGAAAACGAACACTATCTCCCCGCCGAACTGTATCGTTACATACGGTGGATTAAAGGTAAGCCCCGGCTCAGGGTTAATTATTCTCCCGCCCCCAATTATGCCCGGGGAAAAGTGATCTATAATGTTACCTCTGAATTTATTGAAAGTTATTGTGCTTTAGACAACAAGGACAGACAATATTTATATTCATCCATCCCCTTGCAGAAAATAGAACAAAGAAAAGAAATCATACTCGAAAAAGATGAATTTTTCCTTTTATCCCATAATGAGAAAGTGATTCCGGTGGACATTGAACGCGAAAAGCTTGAATACTGCAGGACGCTGGTATATTGGCTGAACTGGACGAACCGTACTAAAAAGTATTCTCTTTATAATGAGGTTATTGAACGGAGCCTGCTGGTTTTGAAGTTGATGTCATATTATAATGGTGCTGTATTGGCAGCTCTCACTACAAGTTTGCCCGAGTCTGTCGGTGATATCCGCAATTGGGATTACCGTTTCTGTTGGTTGCGGGATGCATCTATGTCTATCGAGACACTTTTCCATATAGGACACGCCGGAGCGGCCAGACGTTTTATGAAATTCATACAATCCACTTTTGTATCCAGGCATGAATCTTACCAGATTATGTATGGCATACGTGGAGAGAGACAATTGACGGAAATTATTCTGGATCATCTGTCCGGTTATAAAAACTCGAAGCCTGTCAGAATCGGCAATGATGCTTACCATCAAAAGCAGAACGATTCTTTCGGTTATTTGATGGACTTGATTTACCAATATTACCGGTTGATGCCGGGTACATTGGATGAAATTGAGGATATGTGGGAAATGGTTAAAAGTATCCTTTCAACTGTAATGGAAGACTGGAAGAAACCGGATAAAGGGATATGGGAAATCAGAGGGGAAAGTCGGCATTTCGTCTCATCCAAAGTTATGTGCTGGGTTGCATTGGATCGTGGGGCAAAAATAGCCGCGATGCTCAAAAAGTTCAATTATAGTGAACGGTGGCACAACGAAGCAGACCTGATACACAAGGATGTTATGCTTCATGGCTGGAAAGAAGAAATTAATAGTTTTGCACAGACGTATGATAACTTAGCATTGGATTCTTCCCTTTTGCTAATGGAATCTTATGGCTTCATTGATGCAGACGACATACACTACCACAAAACGGTAATGGCTGTTAAAAAAGCGCTATTGCACAAGGGGCTGATGTACCGGTACAACAGTGAGGATGATTTTGGGCTGCCTACATCGGCTTTTACAATCTGCACATTTTGGCTGATCCGGGCATTGTTTGTTATCGGAGAAAAGGAAGAAGCGCGGTGTCTGTTTGACGAAATATTGAAATGCTCTAATCATTTGGGCTTATTCAGTGAAGATATTGATTTCAACACCAAGGAACAACTAGGTAATTTTCCGCAGGCTTACTCACATCTGGCTCTTGTAAATACGGCCATCTTGTTTGCCGAAGAAGATAAAAGGTTAGTCTTTATACGCCCATGACTATAAATATTGAACAACAATGAAGACTTCTTTATTACTCTGTTTCATCCTGGCTATATTGAATGCCTGTCAATGCGAAAAAACATATTACACTTTGCACGGGGTCAATCATACGACCTTCCAAATCAAGTATCAGTATGTCCGGACGCTGGACGATGAGATAGAGGCGGAGTTCAAGAAGTATTATCACTCAATTAATCCTTTCGATTCCGCGTCTGTCATTTCGCAAATTAACCGTAACGAAATGGTAGAAGTGGATAGCTTGTTCATACATGTATTCTGTACGGCAATGAAAGTGTCGGAACAGACCGGCGGAATGTTAGATATAACTTGTGCACCGCTTATTAATCTGTGGGGATTTGGCTTTCAAAGGTTCGGCAATGTAACTCCGCAGCTTGTGGACAGCATCCGTCATTTTGTCGGCTATCGAAAGGTACGTCTGTTGCAGAGGGAACATCCGGAGATTGAATACTTTATTATCTATACGGACAGTTGCGGGAACTATCAAACGGAATACTCGACAGGAATGAAAAAGTACCTGATAGACTAACGCCTTCTATTACTACTGTATTTACAATTATCAAACTATGTGTATCACATTTCCCATCTTTACTGTAGAATAATCCTCACCAGATATATCCATATTACCGATTGCTTTTTTGGGAAAGCTCTGATTTTTCACCAGGTTTATATTAAATAAATATCGACATCGAATCGGATCGACAAAGTGTCCGCTTTGCCAAGGAAGCATGGCAAAATACCTCCGGCAAAGAGGCAAGCGATTTGACGTTTCGACGTTTTTTATCCGCATTAGCGCAAGATATAGACATATAAGAAAACGTCCGGGGAGTACCCTCTCCGCAGTTCTACACGTACAAGGCCGAGAAGCTACACAAGAACTTGAATGGCTCTATGCCAAGGGAAAATAATCCTTTTCCTGCATCTGTCAAATAATATTCTACCTTAAGAGGTAATACTGGATAAATGGCTTTAGTTACGATACCAATATCTTCCAATTCTTTAAGTTGTATGTTCAATACTCTTTTGGAGGCAATCAATACTTCGTTGGATGTCTGACGGACGTACTATTCTTTTGTTCGGATTCTATCAATAATGTTTTCAAAGCCTTCTATATCGGGTATATCATCCAGATCCGATACATTCATATATTCACAAATGAGTAATGCAAATCTATATTGGGTATATGAATCACACCTGAACCCTACTTTGGGACCGAATGGTAAATCTTCTTTTGCAGTCAGGGCGATGTAATCGCAGGTTGCTGTTTGATATCTTGAGGAGATGGGGGTGAGACCGGAACAAAATGCTACAACAACTTGCTGATAAGGCAATACTTTATTTTTGCCGAATCGTGAAAGCGGAGGAATGGTAATTGTTTTTTCTTCACGGTCAATAATAAAAACATCCTTTTTACAATATGTATAAAGGAATCCTGTAAGTATTAAGAATGTGAGGCAAAAAATTAATATTGTGAATGATTCAGGTGTCCGGATATTACTAATATCACCCAACGAAATATAAATATAGAAGAGGATAAGAAATATAATGAATGAAATACTCCATTTCATACTACCTGAATCATTTGTTATCACAATCCGTTTTGCACTGCAATAGGTGAAAATTTCATCCTTATTCATGTTTTCGAATGTATCTTTCATATTAAATTGATTGCTCCGGTCAGCCATGTATTTAGGTACACAGACGCCGGTAGGTAGAGAAGGCTGTTCTGCCAGCGATATATAAAACTGGCACCTGTTCATGTAGTTTGTATATGACAAATGTGTTATAAATACCGTTATAATATACAATATCAATAAAATAGAATTAAAAAAGATCGAACCGTTTAGCAATGCGACAGAAATACAGCAGAAAGCAGATATGCCAATAGTACATAATAATGTAATAAGAGATAAGATCTTAGCTTTTTCTATACCGGATTGAAGTCTGCAATTATAGTCTGTCAATCCCTTTTCCTGTTGATTCCTGGTTTTATGTTTTTCCCGGAATTCAGCACGTTCATTGCTCTTTCTCTCTTTTATCCGTTGTCGGCTACGGCGTTTTTCATCTTTATTCTTTAGCTTCATAGTTGATGTTATCCATGTTACGGAACCTAAAATTACGGCTTTTATTTCTATTATTGATGAATTTTGTTAGGATTTTGATGCAGCACTTATAAGATTTTCCTTTTTACTATCGGGCGTTATTTTTTAAGGATGATAAGTAATAAACTTATTTATAAAATATATTATTATAAATAAGTTTACTATATTTGTGGCGAAATTAAAATTCATAAATATGAAAACAAGAGAATATACAGTAATAACAGAAGAAGTATCTCAAAGAGAAATATGGAGTCTTATTACAGATGTAAACAGATGGAAATCATGGGATAATGAAGTCGTAGATAGCCGTATTGAGGGAGATTTTAAAGCTGGGAACACATTTATGTTGCATCCTAAAGGGGCCGGTGAAATAAAAGTTTTCATTGAAGAAGTAGTTCCAGATTCATATTATAGAGACGTTACAAGATTTCCTTTTGCACGGCTTTACGATGAACATTCATACGAAGATACTAAAGATGGCTTAAAAATTACCATCAAATTGACGATGAAAGGAATGTTAAGTTCACTTTGGTTTATGTTAGTCATGAAAAATATGGCAAAACAATTACCCAATGATATAAAAAAGCAGATAAATGTGATAAAAGCAGCTCGGATTAAATAATGGATAGGCTATGAAAGATAATACATTCAGTGTTCAACAAGCAGAGGACAGCAGTGGCTTTTTACTATGGCAGGTAACTTCATTATGGCAACAAAAAATTAAAAAAGCTCTTAATGACAAGTATCAGTTAAATATCTCCCAGTTTGTTATAATGACAAGCATTCATTGGCTGACACTACATGATGATGAAGTAACTCAAGTCTCAATATCGCATCATACGAAAATAGATTCTATGAATGTTTCCCAAATATTAAAATCTTTGCAAAGTAAAAATTATATTGTTAGAAAGGAACATCCGACTGATACAAGAGCAAAAGTCGTTTTCTTATCTGAATCAGGTAAACAACTTATCAAACAAGCTATAATGGATATTGATGTTGTTGATAAAGCTTTTTTTAACAAGGTAGGAGATGTCGAAGGGTTCAATCGTTCATTAATAGAGCTAATTCAATCTAATTTGTAATAATACATTTAGTCTACTTTTTTAAGTGGACTTTATGGGTTTTTATCATTCTCATTATCAATAGCCTCTTTCGGGTCTTTTTCTTTCTGCTGACTGCTTGTTATATAATAAAACTCCGTTTGCGGTTGCCTGCAAACGGAATGCCCTGAATAGGTGTAATATAAATGGAGTGCTCCCCATTCTTGATGATTACAGATAGTTAAAACTCAAAAGCTATTTTAGCTATTAATGAATGAAAGTATGTAGTTTCTGTGAATTGGTTTGGAGTCAGATAATTTTGTTTGATCTTACTTCCCTGAACGAGATAACCGACACCTAATTTTAGGGCTGTATTGCGGCCCATACCCCAGCGAAAACCAACTGTGGGACTAATATAAATACCGTCTTTAGGCAGTGCATCATCTTCTGACAGTCCCCAGCAGTAGCCTAATCTTAAATCGGCATAAGGTGAAATTGTTTTATGCATGAAAGTTGCTTCAAAGTCAGCAAAAACGGGCAAGGTTACTTGTTGCGTAACCTGCCAGACTTGTATGCCTGTTCCTATTCCGGCAGAAAACCAGTCATTAAACTGGTATCCGTTGACTAGCAAAAATTCGCCTCTGTTATGCCCTGTGTCGCCAGCCCCTGCTGCAAAGCCTACTTCAAAACTACCTTTATACCCTTTTTGCACGGTAAATTCGTTGTCATTTGATTGTGCAAAAGAAAATAATGTCATGCAACTCATTACTAATGTCAGGATCTTTTTCATGTTGTTTTTTATTTAATTATTGTTCTAATTTCTAATTTAGTTTTCTTTCAGTCGTTGTGAGGGGAAAGAATCTTTTTCAATACTTTCAAAAAGTCTACAAAGGTACAGATCATGGTTAAACAAACGCAATGTTTCTGTATTTATTTCATATTAGGAGAAGTTTTCTATATGAATAGAAGGATATACAATGAAGATGGAATAAAAAATCGACAGGAAAGATAAGAAAACTATCTTATGTAGAATGATTCTAAAATAAATAGCTAACTTTGCACCTGATAACAGAACCAAAAACTTCCCTCAAATGAAACACAATGTTACAAATATCACAATAGAGGATATGATCGAGTTATCTTATTCCGGGAAACTCCTGCATTTTGATAATCTCATGCAGGCGTCGCATAACTGTGAAACGGAAGGAGTCTTAGGACTACATTCGCATAAAGTTACCTTGTTCAACGGTTTCAGGATTCAAGAATGGTATTCACGGCTGAATACGGATATCAGCATAGCAATGGACTATTCATTGAAACCTGTCCTAAATCTACAATTTATGCAACAAGGCATATTGCAATATGGCACCCGGAACAAAACGGTCTGTCAGGAAGGAGGTCATAATTACCTTTGGGCTATTCCAAGTATTTTTCATGGTAACCTTTCTTATAAAAAAAATAGTGATTACTCTTCTTTTGAGATAAGTATAGAGAGTGATTACCTGGAAGGGTTAGCCAACAAGTATCCTGACTTGCTGGCCGGTGTCCTTGATCAGTACCCATGCGACAATACCCGGATATTAAACGAGGGTGAACAGCATTTTACTTCATGCGAAATGAACGCTATCATTTCACAGATTAGAAATTCATGGCAGATGGGCAACGTGGCCGGTATATATACCGAAGCTAAAGTATTGGAGTTATTATCATTGCAACTCCGCAGGGAAGAATATCAGGAACAACAGATGTGTAGTCAGTGTTGCAAACGAAAAGATGATATAGATAAAATTCACGAAGCACGGCATATCCTGCTCTCCAATCTGAATGCGCCGCCCAGTATTCTGGAACTGTCCAGAGAGGTAGGCATCAACGATTACAAATTGAAGTGTGGTTTCAAAGAAGTATTTAATCAGACCGTTTATGGATACTTGTTTGATTACAAAATGGAACTGGCACGCAAGCTGTTGCTTGACACGGATAAAACGATTGTGGAAGTAGCATATGAATGTGGCTATGATTATGCCTCGCATTTCACCAATGCCTTTAAACGTAAATATGGCATAAGCCCCAAAGAGTGCAGGTTGAGGAGAAACAAGAAATAACCTGATGTAATGTAATATTTGAGGCCTGTATTGTCATAAAAGAAACAAGGAGACAAAATCTCTAAAAAGAAGAAGTCTGAGGCTTTACGAACTCAGACTTCTAAAACAAATAAAGAATATTTCAATTACAAACGGATATCCTTTATTGGGCTGTAAGCTCGATTACATGACTTTGTGTTGGTGCAAAACCCAATATATCCAGTCCGACTTTCATCAGATAATCACCAGAATAAACTTTCCCGTTAGCATCCAATTTAGAACTTGCAGAAGGCATCAGATTGATTTCCTCCACTTTATACTGTTTGTTGGGGTTAAGTCCTTGCAATTTCACAGGCATTAACTTCTCCTGGAAGCGCGGATGAACATCATAAGCAAACAGGATAGCCTTGTTCGTATCCTTGCTGACATAGTTCAGAGCCATGTGGTTACTTTCATAAGGAGAAACCAGACGATACTGCTCACCGTCCATTATGACGTTCTGAAGACGTTTCCAATTGGCTACTGCTGTCTGGCAATAAGTCAGTTCATCAGTAGTAAGTTCCTTCAAACCGATATCGAAACCAAGTTTACACATGGAAGCTACGTCGGTACGGAATTTTACAGATGTAGCCTTATTCCAGCTTGTCACATGGGCATCCATAGCCTTAGCCGGGAAGAACTGGGAGAATCCCCACTGAATATAAATGCGTTCTACCGGATCGGTATTATCGCTGCACCAGAATTCAGTAAAGTATTTCAAAGCTTCATAATCGCAACGCGCACCGCCACCGGAGCAAAGCATCATCGGCACATTGGGATAGTTTTCCTTTACGCGCTTCATTACATTGTACACTCCACGCACATGGTCTATGTATAATTGCCCTTGTTTATCTTTCAGATAGGCAGAATAGATGTTAGTGATAGGGCTGTTGCAATCCCACTTGAAGAAAGCGACATCGGGATTCTCTTTCATAATGTTTTCTATGACACCAAATACATAATCCTGTATTTTCGGATTACTGAGATCCAGTACCAACTGGTTGCGGTAATAATACGTTTCGCGGTTAGGCAGTTGGATAGCCCAGTCCGGATGTTTCTCAAAGAGTTCACTCTTGGGGTTCACCATTTCCGGCTCAATCCAGATGCCGAACTTCACATCCGCATCTTTGGCAGCTTGCACTAAGGCGGGAATACCACCGGGCAGTTTATCATGAGTCACTTCCCAATCTCCCAAACCGGCATGGTCATCTTTACGCGGGTATTTGTTGGCAAACCAACCGTCATCCAACAGGAACAAATCCACTCCCAGGTGTTTGGCTTCTCTCATCAATTCGGCAAGTATTTTCTGGTTGAAATTGAAACCTGTATTTTCCCAGTTATTCAAAAGTGTCAGGCGGTTGCCTTTACCATCTTTCAGACTGTAATTGCGTGCCCATTCGTGAAGATTGCGACTGCCCTGTGAGGCACCGTTTTTGCTTAAAGTAAATATGAATTCGGGAGTAGTGAACACTTCGTTTGGTTTAAGTTCGTAGTTCGATGCATAAGGATTGATGGCAGGAATTACACGGAGGTTCCCCACATTGTCTACTTCAAACGTGAAACGGAAATTACCTGTCCAGCCCAGTGTGCCCATTAGTACATCGCCCTGGTGTTCGTTCACCGGTTGGTCCAGTCCCACTTCAAAGAACGGATGGGTGTGCATGGCAGCGCGGCTTCCCAGTTTCGTATCAATCACTTTTTTGCCGAACTGCAACTGCTGGCTGCTCATCTGTGCTTCTTTCGCCCAGTCACTGCTGAATTCAGTCAGGTAATAACTGGAATTGTTGAAGTAGAGCATAGCGGACGCGTAGGTAGAGAGCACGACAGGTTTCTTCTCCTGGTGCTTTATCTCACTCCACGTCTTGATGACATTCTCTTTGGGATAAGCTACATAATGCAGAGCGACGTCTACCGGATACTGGTCATCGCGCAGGTTTATCACGGTTTCCGTACCACCTTCGACGGGGGTGGAAGAGGAAGAAACGTAATAAAGGAGAGTTGACGGATTTCCGTCATTATGGGTGATACCGATAGCGGGTTCAAAGTAATCCTCATTGCCGGAACCGCCATATACTTCCCAACCGCGTTTGCTGACACTGCCGTCTGCTCCGGCATGTACATCCCAGCGGAAGTTCTGCAAATCCTGCTGATGCAGAAGTTTCTCGCCTAGGTATGTTTGATACAAGCGACCGTTTTCACCTACCTGGAGGACCAGGTCAGTATTGTCCGTAGAGATACGGATCGTTTCTTTTTCTTCTGCATTAGCGTATGTCAATGATGCGCATGCAAAGAGAGTTACAAGTAAATTTTTCATGGTGTACAATAATTTATTTATAAAATAACAGGTTAATTATAATTTAAAATGAAAGGCTTGCGCTGAATTCCAGTGTGAGCGGGCGCAAATAATTACCGCTCATATAGTGATCCTTGAACTTTCCGGCTTCTTCTTTGCTTAACAGCTCAGCGCCGTTGATAGTGCCGCTGGCACCCTTTTGGTTCAGAAAGTTCACAACCGTAGCTCCTAATGCAAGATGCTTGTTCACTTTCCAGTTCACGCCTCCGAAAGTTTCCCAGCGCCCATTGAAGTAAAGGGCATTCGTCAGATTGGCATATGTTTTTCCAAAATAGCGGAAACTGAGCCATACGCGCAAGTCGGGAGTAATATTGTAGCTGGGATCTATTTCAGCAAGTATCTGTGGAATCTCTTTCACGATGTTGCCGTTGGCATTCAGGTCGGGCACTCCTTCAAAAGGCGATTTGATAAAGTAGTTGTTATAAGTCGGCTTTTGATAAGTAAACAGGGCATGCAGATGGAAACCTTTGAACGGGTTGATTTCTGCCGAGGTGGTCCAGCCCAAGGTCTTGATGTCGTATATCAGCAAGGTGGTTTTGGATTGCGTTGTACCGGGTTTCGTTACGTTTTGCTGGTCGATGTTGTTTGACTTGGAGATATACGTCACCATAGAAGTCAGGTTAATCCAATCGTTATGGTAAAACAGTCCGCCACGCAGTAAAGGGATAGTGACACGCTTGTATTGTTCTTTAGTAGGGCCTGTTCCGGCATATTCGTTAATACGGGGAAAGCGTGTGGCAACGGTTCCGTCGGCAGTAAGACCGAAGTTCTTCGTTATATTATACGTAATCTGTGCGGTTGCCGCATAATTCAGTTTGTCTTTTACCACTTTATGGGGCTCTATCTTTTCAGTGGAGAGCACATTGCCCTCATTGTCCGTATATTGGTGGGTATCACCGATGTGGAAACCTGCATAACGTCCATAAGGTATCTGGTCGGCAGACATGCGATAGTATTCCAGGCGTCCACCGTAATAGACGTTAAGTTTCGGGGTTACTTGCCAGTTGTCCGTGAAGTAAGCGGCCAGCTTGTTTTCATATCCTTTGGTATATTCCGGGCTCAATTCATTGAAGCCTCTGAACTTGTTGCTGCTTCCGTCGGCTTCCTGGCGGTTCAATATCTGCGGATATTCGGTGACGGTTCCTGTCCACTGGAAAGAGGAAGAATGATAATCCAGGTGATAGTACCATTCGTTCAGGCCTAGCCTCATATCGTGATTACCTATTTGCTTTTTCAGTTCTGAAGTAAGCAGGGCATTCTTTACTTTGCCGAAATGCAGCCAGGTACGCCTTCCTTCCACCAGTCCGGTATAGGCTTCTTTGGAGTCGTCAAGGAAAAGCCCGTCTGTTTCAGTGGCTTCGCTGATATTGCTGCCACCGAAGTCTACATAATTGGCTTCTGGGGCATTCATGAATTTGGCGTTAAGCGACCAGTTCAGATTGTTACGGAAAGTGTAGTCGAACAAAAGGGCCACTTCGTGCGCCTTGTTTCCGGTGAAATCACCGAAACGTGCACTTTTCATCTTACCATCCTTTACGTCCATATACTGAAAGCGTCCACCTTCGGGAGCATACGAGGAAGTACCCAGTTTGAAGCCTGGAACCTCTTTCACACTGCCGTCACCTACGTAAATGAAAGGGGCTGCATTAATCATTGAACCGAGTGCATTGCTTTTCGAGAATTTATAGATGACCGAGAACTTGCCACGATTGTTATTGAACAGCCGGGTCAGTCCTGCATGATAGAGCTGGGTACGGTCATTGAAATTTTCAAATTTAGGGGCGAAACTGCCCGGATCGAAGTTCTGATAGATGCTGGCAGTATAAAGCCAGCGATTGCCGATACCGCCGGATACATTCATATCTACATTTTGCCAGCCGAAGTGGTTGGTATGATAATTCAGTACTCCTTTGAATTCTTTCTGTCCTAATTTGGAAAAAGCATTCACAGAATAAGCAATGTTCCCGGTAGTAATGGCCGATTCGGACGGATTCATTAACCCCACTTCGCCCAGACTGGCATCACTTCGCCAATGGGTAGCCAGTTTGTGTACAGCCGAAGAATATACGGCAGGCAGTCCGTTCTCATATACGTTCACATCTTCACTGGGCAGCCCGATCTGAATTTCACGGGGTTTGTTGGCATCAGAGGCATTCAGCATCACATTGCGTTCGCTGCCTTCCGACTTCTTTGTACTAATGGTGTCATTAACCTGTACCGGATTATTTGCCATTCCAGAAGGAGCAAATGACAGAACTGCCGACACGACACAAGAAAAGAATTTGGTTTTCATAATATCCGTTGATTTAAAATTAAACATTCTGAAGAAGGAACCGGAGGAATATTACTCCTTGTCTTTCAACGAGGGCAAAGTTAGGGAGTATAATCACGAACTGTTTTAGCAAGTAGCTGTCAGGTAGATTGATAGGAGAATCGAATGTGTATTAAATCATTTATAATCAGCTATTTATTAATATCTGTTTTAGAAAACCAAGTAGATATACCCGTTTACCAGAAACTTTTAATACCTTTGTATTCACCCACTTTTAATACATACGCCTCTATGAAGAAATATATATTATCAGGATTGTTTCTGTTGTTCGTATTCCTGCCTTTCTACGCTACGAACAAAGTTGATTTGTCTGCAGAGTTAGAAACTGCTTTGAAGCTGCGCAACCAGTATTCAAACCGGAAGGAGGCACGGATTGACAGTCTCAAACATCTGCTCTATCCGGATATAGGTAATGAAGAACGCTTCCGGTTGTACAATGCCATTTATGAGGAATATTATACTTACCGTTTCGATTCGGCCATGCTTTATGTAGACCGGGAAGAACAGGCAGCTATGAAACTTTCCAATCCCTCATACCGCAATCTGAGCATCATTCACCGCTCCATCCTTCTTTCCACTTCCGGGTATTTCAGTGAATCTGTGCAGAACCTGGAACAGATAGACAGTCGCACACTGGACGATACCTTACGGACAGAATATTATACCGCTTATGAATGGGCGTACAGCATGTGGGCTGAATATTCCAATGATAAGGTATATGCTCCCCGTTATTATAAAAAGGAGATGCTTTATCAGGATTCCCTTATCAATGTCCTGCCTGCCAGTTCGCCATTGCATCATTACTGGAAAGGTGAAAGTCTTTTCCGCCACCGCAGGTATACCGAAGCGGAAGGCTGCTATAAAAAGGCATTGGAAGAATTGCCCGTCAATGTCCGTCTGTATGCAATGGTAACTTATGGATTGGCTTTGGTATATGCCCAGACCAATAACTGGGATGAATACGAAAAGTATCTGATAAAGGCGGCTATCTCTGATCAGGTGTGCCCGTTGAAAGAGAACCTGGCTTTGCAGGAACTGGCTCTATACATCTTCAAGAACAGAAACGGAGAAGTCTCACGTGCCAACCGTTACTTAAACTATTCCCTGGAAGATGCCATGTTCTACAATAACCGTCTCCGTATGCTCGAAATAGCCAGAAAATTTCCATCTATTGTGCTTTCCTATCAAGAACAAAATCTTATCAAGAGCCGGCGGTTGCAATGGTCACTGATATTTATCAGTCTTTTGTCAGTCGGACTGGTGGTTTCTCTTGTCTATATTTACCGGCAAATGAACCAGTTGCATAAGCGGAGAAAGATATTGGCGGATATGAATAAGGAGCTGCAACATTTGAATAAAGCATTAGTAGATACGAATCATATGCGGGAAGAGTATGTAAGCCTGTTTATGAACTTATGTGCTGCCTATATAGACAAGCTGAATAAGTATCAGGACTTGGTAAAACGCAAGGTCAAGGCGAAGCAGACTGATGATTTATTAAGACTGGTCAATGCAACCAGGCTTTCGGATACGGATGCCAAGGAATTCTTCATGAATTTTGATTCGGCTTTCCTGAATCTGTATCCTAACTTTATACAGGAATTCAATTCCCTGTTACGTGAAGGAGAAGAGATTATACCCAGACAAGGAGAAATACTGACTACGGAACTCCGCATCTTTGCTTTGATACGCATGGGGATTAAAGATAGTTCCAGAATAGCCACGCTCTTATTTTACTCTCCACAAACGATCTATAATCACCGGAGTGTGGTGAAGAATAAGGCAAAGATGAGAGACAGCTTTGAAAAACAGGTGGAGGACCTTTGTGAGACAGTATAACCAGAAATAAAACAAGCGGGATGTCTTTTGCAAACTTCTGTGCGGCTTCCGTAAATTTAATGCTATCCATATTAAAGAAAAGGATACCGCAATCCTCTTTTACTCTTTGTCTTATGACTAATGTTTTTTCGGATATTTACGCGCAGTGATACATAGATGCCCTTTGTTGCTGTTCTGACTGATATCTGTAAAGCCGGTCTGTAAAAGCAGAACTACCAGTTCTTCCGCCGGACGTATAACCATTCCTTCAATACGGTCTGTCCATGTTGTATCAGTAGGGTCACACATCTCATTGCATAGTAGGAAATAGCCGCCAGGCTTAAGTACACGTGCCACTTCCGTGAAAGCTCTGTCCAGATCTCCCCAGAAGTAGACGGTTTCAAAGGCCATAACAACATCAAACATTCCGTCTGTATACGGAAGGCTGTCTGCACTGCCTTGCTCCACAAAACAGTTTACTTCAAGTTCTTTCCGGTTTTTCTTTTTTGCGAAAGCTACACTTTCGGGTGAAAGGTCTACGCCATATGCTTTCCCTAACGGGCAGTATCTTAATATCTGTGCAAGATTGGCACCCCCTCCGCAGCCAATATCAAGTACGGTCCAGTGCAGTTGCCATTTCAGACAGGACATTCCCCACTTGGCCAGCCCCGCATGTCCGGTGTTCATGCCTCTTAACATCAGCCGGCCCAGGAAGCCCTCCGGTTTGCGTGTATTTGAAAGCAGTTTGTTTACAAAATTCTTCTTTGCCATATCTTAATTATGTATTGAATTTATATCAGGCGCAAAAATAGAGGAAAATATGCGGCTGTACAATACCGAGATATGATGAATTTGGTTTTTTCACTATCAAAGGGTGGTGATATTAATAAATGCAATATAAAAGTAATAGTGAGTTGTTAGTGATGTGCGGATCGCTTTTTAGAAGATTCTGGATGTTAATTGTTTATGTGGTGTAAAAATGAATCAGAGTTAATTCCTTTCTAAATTCTATCTGTATTCTGCGCTGATAAATTATGTATTTCAACTATATTGCTAAAGTTTGCTCGAAGGTGTTGATAGAAAGAAAAAGGAATACACAGGCTAAAAATCTTTGTTTTTTTGTGTATCTTCGCACGATATAAAGATTTCTTTAATAATTAATATATGAAGCTAAAGCATATTCATATTGACTCATACAAAGTTTTTGAGGACTTTGATATCGACTTTTGCCATGCAGGTAAGGTTCAAAGCCTTGTTGTGATTACAGGGGTTAACGGTAGTGGAAAGACTATCCTGCTCAGAGATGTGATTTTTGGAAATGATTCGACTAAGAAACCTGGAGGATGTGTGACTATTGAGGATAATGCAAAAACTAAGACCTTTACACTACCTGTTTCTCCAGGTGATGAGTCATATATGAATGCATTTTCTAAGGTAATCTTTTATGGAGTTGATAATAAATGCTCTATCACAGATCTTGAAAAGAAAATCATCAGTTATATTGATAAATTAGTCTATGTACAAGGAAAAACATATACTGAAGCATATCATGAAATTCAAACTTTGATTGATGATATATTCTTTGATTTCAACTTAAAGGTACGGTTTAAAGGAATTGGTGAAGACAAAAAACTTATTTTTACTAATCTTAGTAGTGAAGAACTTTACATTGAGGATTTGTCTGGTGGAGAAAAGCAAATACTGACTAAAATATTTCCCTTATTTATGGATGATATGAAGGGGCATGTTATTCTTATTGATGAACCGGAGGATTCATTGCATCCCATATGGCAGATTAAGTATATTCCCATTCTTCGCCGATGCGCTCAAAGTAATGATTGCCAATTTATACTTGCAACTCATTCTCCTCAAATTATATCATCCATGCACAAAGAAGAAATATGTATATTGGCACTCGATGATAAAGGCAATGTTCGGGTTAAGAACAATTTGTGTTTCGATGGTCCTTATGGATGGAGTGTTGAGCAAGTATTAAGTTTGGTGCAAGGAATGAAAACGATGAGAGTTCCTGAAGTTGAAAGCAGGCTGGCAGGCTTGCGGGATATGGTTCAGAATAGTCTATATGATACTGAAGGGTTTAAAACAGAATTGTCTGAGTTGGAAGCTTTATTGGGATATTCGGATCGTGATTTGGTTTTAATCCGGCTGGATATCATTCGAAAAAAGAAAAAAAAATGATTCAAAATACTTTAGCCCTGTCTCAGATATAATCCCTTCGGCTCTTGGAATAGGATAACGAAAGAGTGCATATAACATATAAAGTATGAAACTAAATTATTTAATTTCTTGGAAATCTGTAATTATACCGTTACTTATTCTTAGAAATTGGTAAATTATCGTAGATAGTAAGTTATTAACTTCGGAATAAAAAAGAATCTTGCTTTTATATTGTATTTTTGCACGAAGAAATGATCGTGAAATAAAAGTCATGAAAAAGAAGACAAAACAATTATTCCGATATCCACAGGGGTTTAGTGGGGTAGAGCTATTGCAATCCAAGAATGAAGATGAAACAGAATTTGCCGCATGGATTAGTAATCCAACCGGACCGGGAGGTTATGCACTATTAGGATTAGTCCGACCTGAGGATTGGGATGAATTTCAGGACGATTTTGATACTCTGATGTCTAAATATATTGTCCCTCTAAACGAAGCATGACTGTGCTTGGAAGTCATTAGAAGTAATAAAAGAGTAGGAGAGAGGGACTGAAGATTCTCACGATATAGCTAAACTATTGATTGGTATAAAACGCAAGGTACTTTTCTAAATTCGATTTTATATAAGCCATATTGTGGTGCCCTTCAAAAAGGTGGTTTTGCACATTGGCTTTTCTACATTTTAATATCTTGTAAAGTTCATGACAGCCATTGTAAAATTCTCCTTCATCATTACTGCCTGCATCAAGATATAGTTGCATATCAGAGGGGATAGCACATTCTTTGGCAATATATAGAGGATTATATTTTTTCCAGATATCTATTGTACTGAAATAGGGAATATCTTCTTGGTCTAATTGTAATTCCAATGCAGGCATATGTCCTCCTGCTTTGGAGAATAATTCAGGATATCGTAAACCATAATTGAGAGCTGCATATCCACCCGCCGAAGCACCACCGACAAATCGGCCTTCCCTGCTGGCAATTGTTTTATAGTTCGTATCGATAAAAGGTATAACTTCTTTAATGAAATAATCCTCATATCTTCCTAAGTTAATTGTTCGCCCGTTAAAATTAGAGGATGTTACTTCCTGGGTAGTCATTGATGAATTTAACCCACGGCTATTATCAATTCT
>OGXO01000315.1_pt1 | contig 27532 bp, 28 predicted proteins | sample 1576321 | NCBI WGS metagenome assembly OGXO01 (sample SAMEA3541568, study PRJEB24748) | human gut metagenome | biome: human gut; feature: human-associated habitat; material: faeces | place: China | collected 2012 | reverse complement strand
AGGTAAAATCCGCCGTCCGCTGCTGCCGGTACAAGCTGGAACGCTCTGTCTTTGGCGGTATCCGGCAGGGGGTACGAAACGACAGCGCCGTCTGTCCAGCGGTACAGGTCGGCCTTTCCGCCGGAGGGTGCGATCCAGATATCTTCGCCGTCTGCCAGAACGCTGACCATGCCGCAGTCCTGGTCGGACAGGGCTGTGCTGTTCCAGCTGCTGCCGTTCCACACAGCCGCTTTGGGGACGCCGTTGTCATTTAAGTCCCGGTAGCCGATGAGGACCGTTTCTCCGGAGACAGCGATCTCCATGTTGCAGGCGTTTGCCGCAATGGTGCTGCCCAGGGCGGACAAGGTGTCAGTTGCCGTGTCGTAGCACGCCGCCTGTAAAGCGTAGGGGAATGTGCCGGTGGTATAGGTGAGATACAGCTTGCCGCCGGATGCAGTCATGTCTGCATACTGTGCCAGTTCTGTTCCGGTATAGCAGGTCTCCCAGGCGGTGCCGTTCCATCGGCACAGGCGCAGGAAATACTGGTCATCTTGGTAGAGCAGGTATGGGGTGTTGCCGGCGAAAGCAAGTTTGGGGTTGTAGACACTGCCGGAAATGGCAGTGCTGACAGGTGTGAGCGTGTCCCCGTCCAGACGGTACAGCACGGTGCCGCTGTCCGAGGCGGAAGCCAGATAAACGCTGCCGTCACTGCCGGTACACATATCATAGCTCTGGAGTTCCTGAGAGGTGGGAACATCGCAGACGGACTGCCAAAGTTGACGGTCGGAGACATCCGCAAAGGATGCGGAAAAGGTCAGCGTGCCGTCCGGCTGTATCTGGATATCGTCCAGGGCAATGCCGCTGTTTGTGCCGTCGCTGTAGACCAGCGCACCGTCCTGGAACGTTTTGGTCAGGTCGGTTGTGCCGATGGAATCCGGTGCATTTGTGCCGCCGTAGCAGGAACGGGTGAGGTCACCTTGTCCGGCATTCAGTGCCGTTTCGCCGGGACGGAATACGTAAATGCCGTCGGTGTCGCCACGGTAGTTCCCCTGGACAGCCGTGTTGATGCGGTAGACGACCATGCCCTCGCCGTAGATTTTGGTGTCCAGCTCATCGGAATACTGCTTGCCGGGCTTGCGGTATTCCACAGCGAAAAATTCCGTGTCGGAGAACGGCGTTTTCAGCAGGTACAGCCGGTTTCCGCTGTCTGAGGATGCCGGCTGTAAGGTGTACGTGCCGTCCTTGGTGATGGTTTCAGCATCCAGCCAGCCGGAAACCGCATAGCGCTGGTAGGCAAGGGGATATTGCAGGAAAATGGAGTTTGTCGCCATAATGTCCCACTGTCCCACGGGATTTCCGGTAGAAGTGTCCTTGCGGTATAAGTCGGGGTAGCCCATGCTGTGCATGAACTCGTGGCAGAGCGTTCCCACGCCGCTGAATATGGTGGAACTGAGCAGGGTATAGCTGCTGAGCAGGTTGATACTGCTCACCGGCGTACCGTTCAGTTCCAGACCGTTGACATGAAACGCCTTTGCCCAGAGCGGATCGCTCATATCCTCTGCCTGACCATCCACCACTAAAGTCACGTTGTCGATCACACCGTCTTGGTTTCCGTCCAGGGGCGTGTCCGCAGAAACGGTGATATTCTGTACCATTTCCAGGGCATACTGGTTGTAGTCGGTATAGCCAGACTTTTCCTGTTTCAGCACATAGGGCTGGATCACGCCGTCCTGCATCTGGGGAAAATAGGAGGTGACGTGAACCTTGCCGTAGGAAATGGTGTCCATGTATTTTGCCAGGGAACGATAGGTGTCGGTGCTGTTGCACATGGCGACCATGTCCTCGGTCTTGTCTGCCATAAAGTTGTCCGTATCAGCGGAGGCGAACTGTGCAAACAAAACGATATTGTTCACCTGCTGCACACTGTCGGCAGCCTGTGCGGAAATGCCGCCGAACGGGACTCCGGCAAGACACAGTACTGCACTCAGCATCACTGGAAATGGTTTCGGGAATCTATGTTTTTTCATCTGTTTTCTCCTGTCCGGACAGGTTTCGGGCTGTCCTGGTATAATACTTCTATTATACCATACGGCGGTGCATTTCCGCAATGGAAACACTGCACAAAACCGAGGGCGATTCTTTGGCAGAAAAGCTTTTTTTCGGAAATTTGCAAAAAACACTTGACAAGCTTTTCTTCGTCGTGTATAATAGCATATGTAACCTATCAAAAACATAGGATTTAGAAAACGAGAGGAGCGGACGAAATGGAAAAACACACGTTCGGAAAGGAATACGGCTTTCAGACCAGAGTCGTCCACACAGGCAATGACGTTGACGCAGAGACGGGTGCGATCAAGCGCCCAATCACCATGGCGAACAGCTATGCTCTGCCCTATGACCCCAGCGATTTGAACTGGAGCAGTGCCGGAAAGAATCTGTATACCCGGAACGGCGGCTCGAACCAGCAGTATTTGCAGGAAAAGCTGGCATCTCTGGAGGGCGGAGAGGACTGCATCGTGCTGGCGAGCGGCGTTGCGGCACTGTCGGGCTTGTTCTTTGCACTGCTGGAAAGCGGCGATCACGTGGTATTTTCCAGTGTGACCTATATTGCGGTGTACCGTCTGCTCCATGAGCTTTTGAAGAACAAGTTCCACGTGGACACCACCATTGTGGACACCTCCGATCTGGAGGCAGTGAAAAAGGCGATTCGCCCGAACACCAAGCTGGTGCATATCGAAACGCCGGGAAATCCCACGCTGACTATCTCGGACATCCGTGCCATTGCGGACATTGCCCATGAAAACGGCGCATTGCTGTCGGTGGACAACACCTTCGCATCGCCCTATAACCAGCGTCCCATTGAACTGGGCGCAGATTTCACCATTGAGAGTCTGACCAAGTATATCAACGGACACGGCGATGCTATGGGCGGTGCGATCATCGGCAAGAAGGAGTATCTGGATGTCATCCGGGCGCAGTCGCAGGTCAATCTAGGTGCGACCATCAGCCCGTTTAACGCATGGCTCATCATGCGTGGTTCTGTAACTCTGCCGCTCCGGATGCGTCAGCACAACGAAAATGCACTCCGTGTGGCGAAGTATCTCCAGACTGTAAAGGGTGTCAGCTTTGTGGCATATCCCGGACTGGAAAGCCACAAGGGACATGACATCGCCGTAAAGCAGATGCAGGGCGGATTCGGCGGCGTGCTGTCGTTCGGACTGCACGCAGACCATGATACTTACAATCGCTTTGTCAGCCATCTGAAAGTTATCACCTCGGCAGTGTCTCTGGGACATGACGAGAGCCTGATCGTGTTCCTGGGCGAAAATGATGAGCGGCAGTATTTGTATCCGGAGGAGTTCCACGGCGGATTTTTCCGGTTCAGCGTGGGCATCGAGGATGCAGAGGACATTATCGCCGACCTGGAACAGGCGTTTGCAAAAGAGGGGCTGCTGTAAATGGCATTGAACGCATTTTCAAGAACAGAACTGCTGGTGGGAAAGCCGGCAATGGAACTGCTGGCGCAGGCGAGAGTGGCGGTATTCGGCATTGGCGGTGTCGGCGGCTATACGGTAGAGGCGCTGGCACGGAGCGGCGTGGGTGCGCTGGATCTCATCGACGATGACCGGGTATGCCTTACCAATATCAACCGCCAGATCTACGCCACCCGGAAGACCGTAGGGAAATATAAAGTGGAAGTAGCAAAAGAACGCATCCTCCAGATCAATCCGAACTGCCAGGTCGAGACACACTGTGCCTTTTATATGCCGGACACAGCGGCGCAGTTTGATTTTACACAGTATGACTATGTGGTAGACGCCATCGACACTGTGACTGGTAAGCTGGAGATGGTAGAGCAGGCATACCGTGCCGGCACGCCGCTTATCAGCTCCATGGGCGCCGGAAACAAGATGGATCCCACTGCATTTGAGGTGGCAGATATCTATGAAACATCGGTCTGCCCGCTGGCAAAGGTGATGCGCCATGAACTGCGAAAGCGTGGAATCCCCGGGCTGAAAGTGGTCTACTCCAAAGAAAAGCCCATTGCGCCAAAAGAGGACATGGCAAACAGCTGCAAGACCCACTGCATCTGTCCGCCGGGAACCGCCCGGAAGTGTACCCAGCGGCGGCAGGTACCCGGCAGTAACGCCTTTGTGCCGTCAGTGGTGGGACTTATCATCGCCGGAGAGGTGATAAAGGATCTGGTCGGCTGGAACAGCTGACAGCCTGCAAAATAAAGCATATAGAAAAGCCGTATCACACACCGGATTTTCCGGCAGGTGGTACGGTTTTTGTGTTATCGTAATTTTAGAACGAAACGACCAGCTGCATTTTGAACTGTTCTTCTCCGTAGACAGCATGGGGAATGTCCTTGGGCATAATCAGTGTTTCACCGGCGTGGAGCAGGAATACTTCTCCGCCGACGGTAAACTTTCCGGTACCCTCCAGCACAGTCACCATTGCGTCACCGCCGGCAGCGTGCGTGGAGATTTCTTCGCCCTTGTCAAAGGAAAAAATGGTCATGCTGACCTTGTCATTCTGTACCAGCGTTTTGCTGACAACCTGACCGGTCTGATATTCCACCAGATCTTTCAGCTGCAAAACAGCCTGCTTTTCAATGTTCTTGTACATGGCCTTTACCCTCTTTCATGCTTTTCCAGCCAGTGTGCCGCATAGGAACACGTCGCTGTCACCTGTTTTCCGTCTGCCCGGATCTGCGCCACGGCACGGGAGACCAGTTCTCCGGCAATGCCCATACCTCGGAGAGAATCGTCTACGAATGTATGGTCAATGCAGCATACGCCGGGCGTTGTTTCCGGAAAGGTGATCTCAGCCACACATTTTCCGGCAGCATCTGTGCAAAAGATGCGGTTCGGTTCGCTTTGATATTCCATAGAATGCCTTTCTCAGAGTGCCTTTTTGATGGCAGCCAGCAGATCGTCATAGGATTCGAACGCCGGCAGTTCCGGATAGTCTTTCTTGATCTGTTCGGTGCTGCGGAACAGGAATCCTGCCTTGCTTGCCTGGATCATTGCCAGATCGTTGTGGCTGTCGCCGCTGGCAATCGTTTCATAGCCAATGGACTGGAGTGCCTTAACGGTGGTCAGCTTTGAATTTTCACAGCGCATCTTGAAACCGGTGATCTCGCCGTCCGGCGCAACTTCCAGGGAGTTGCAGAAAATGGTGGGATAGCCCAACTTTTTCATGAGCGGACCTGCAAACTGGGTGAATGTGTCGCTGATGATGATGACCTGTGTTGTGGCACGCAGTTCGTCCAGGAACTCCTTTGCGCCCGGCAGAGGATCGATCTTTGCAATGGTTTCCTGGATCTCTTTCAGGCTCAGACCGTGTTCCTTCAGCACCCCCAGACGCCAGTGCATCAGCTTGTCATAATCCGGCTCGTCTCTCGTGGTACGTTTCAGTTCCGGGATGCCGCTCTCTTCTGCAAAAGCGATCCAGATCTCCGGTACCAGTACGCCTTCCAAATCCAAACAAACAATATTCATAGTATGTGATTCCTTTCCTTTGCCCGATACAACCATATTTTGTGCATTCGGACGTTGTTTACTCTTGCTATTATAACACACTCAGCCGGAAAATGCAACCGCTTTTTTCCGCCACTTTCCCGTCCGGTACTCCAAAAACGAGATAAGCCAGTTGGAAAACCAGCCGATGGGTACGGCGCACCACACCATCTGAATGCCGAACCGGGGCGCCATGGTAACTGCGAATATTACCCGGATGCTCAGATTCACCAGATTGGCGATGGTGAACATTTTCATGTCGCCTGCACCACGCAGCAGCCCGTCCACCGCCATTTTGAACCCGATCAGACAGAAGAACCAGCCCATGAATGTGAGATAGCCCTCGCCGGTGGCGTATGCCGCAGCCGTGCCGTCTGTCCCCAGGAACAATGTGACCAGCGGCTTTGCCAGCAGTTCTACGCAAATGCAGATCAAAACGGCACTCGCCAGCACCATCTTGTTGGCTGCGTGGTAGCCCTTTACCACACGCTCCTGTTGTTTTGCACCAAGATTCTGTGCCGTATAAGAGGACAGGGCATTGCCGAACGCTGTCATCGGCACAATGCAAATGGACTCTACACGCATCGCCGCCGAGAATCCGGCAAGTGCCTCTGAACCAAAGCTGTTTACCACAGACTGCACCAGCATCATTCCGATGGAAACCGTTGACTGCTGGAGAATAGAGGGCAGGGCGATTCGTGTCATTCCCATCAGTTCTGTCCGGCTGAATACACCGGGTTTCTCACAGGGAAAACGCCGCAGTTCCCACAGCAGCACGCCGAAAGAAAGCACTGCTGAAATTCCCTGTGCGATCAGCGTCGCCCACGCCGCACCAGCTACGCCCATATCAAAGCGAGTGACAAAGACCATGTCCAGCGCCACGTTAAATACAGAGGAAAAGATCAGAAAATACAAAGGAATCCTGGATTTTCCCAGGGCGTTAAACATGGATGAGAATACGTTGTACAGAAACAAAAACGGCAGCCCCAGGAAGTAGATGTTCAGATATTCCACAGATATTCCCAGAACATCTTCCGGTGTTCTCAAGACCTCCATGATCCAGCGGCTCAGTCCAAGCCCCAGTCCGCCCAGCAAGATGCTGACGCCCAGAAACGCCAGACAGGCAGTATAAAGCGCCAGTTTCATCCGCCTGTATTCCTTTGCGCCGAAATAGCGGCTCACTGCCACCGATGCGCCGATGCCGCCGCCAATGGCAACGCAAATGAAAATGTTAGTCAGCGCATAGGAGGCGCCAACTGCCGCCAGTGCCTGTTCGCCTACATAGCGTCCCACAATGGCAGAGTCCGCCAGCGTGTACAGCTGTTGAAACAGATTTCCCAGAACCATGGGCAGGGAGAAAAGAAGCAGCGCCGGCAGGGGCTTTTTTCGTATCAAATAGTCGTTTTCCATGATGTCTTACATACTCCTTGTCAAAATTACTGTAATATAATCAGTATAGGACGAGCATCGTGGAAAAGTCAACCGTTTCTTATGAACAAATCAAGTTGCGGCAAAGAGGGAGCAATCACACTGTAGTTAGCCTAGACTAACCAAGATTAGGATGATTGGTAAGAAATTTACAGAAAATGCTTGATTCCTGCCGGAAGATGGTGTATAATAGAGGACGTATGCAGATCGTATACAATGCCATATCATGAAAGGAGTTTGACCATGATTTATTCAAACGAAGTAAACGAAATGTGCTGCGTAAAACAGGGCGTTCAGCACGGTGCTGCACCGATTCCTGAGGAAGCAAAGTGGGTAAAGGCAAAGGAAATCTCTGACATTTCCGGTCTGACACACGGTGTGGGCTGGTGCGCACCGCAGCAGGGTGCCTGTAAGCTGACCCTGAACGTAAAGGAAGGCGTAATCCAGGAAGCTCTGGTGGAGACCATCGGATGTTCCGGTATGACCCATTCCGCTGCTATGGCAGCAGAAGTTCTGCCGGGCAGAACCATTCTGGAGGCACTGAATACAGACCTCGTTTGCGATGCGATCAATACTGCAATGCGTGAACTGTTCCTGCAAATCGTATACGGCCGTACACAGAGTGCATTCTCTGAAGAAGGTCTGCCGATCGGCGCTGGTCTGGAAGATCTGGGTAAGGGTCTGCGTTCTCAGGTTGGTACCATGTACAGCACTCTGAAGAAGGGTCCCCGCTATCTGGAAATGACCGATGGCTATGTTACCAAGATTGCTCTGGACGAAGATGATGAGATCATCGGCTACAAGTTTGTAAACTTCGGCAAGATGATGGACTTCATCAAGGCTGGCGACGATGCAAACACTGCTTTCGAAAAGGCACAGGGTCAGTATGGCCGTGTTGCTGATGCAGTGAAGTTTGTTGACCCGAGAAAAGAATAAGGAACAGGAGGAAACAACCCATGGCATTATTTGAATCATATGAGAGAAGAGAAAAGCAGATTCTGGCTGTTCTGAAAGAATATGGCATCGACTCTATTGAGGGCGCTGCTGAAGTAACCAAGGCAGCTGGCCTGGATGTATACAAGATGGTAGAGGGCATTCAGCCGATCTGTTTCGAAAACGCAAAGTGGGCTTATACCGTTGGCGCAGCTATCGCAATCAAGAAGGGCTGCCGCAGAGCTGCTGACGCTGCTGCTGCAATCGGTGAAGGTCTGCAGGCATTCTGCATCCCTGGCTCTGTTGCTGACCAGAGAAAAGTTGGTCTGGGTCACGGTAACCTGGGCAAGATGCTGCTGGAAGAAGACACCAAGTGTTTCGCATTCCTGGCTGGTCACGAATCTTTCGCTGCTGCTGAGGGTGCGATCGGTATTGCTGAAAAGGCAAACAAGGTTCGTAAGGAACCGCTGCGTGTTATCCTGAACGGTCTGGGCAAGGACGCTGCACAGATCATCGCTCGTGTAAACGGCTTTACCTATGTAGAGACCGAGATGGACTACTACACCGGCGAAGTCAAGGAAGTATTCCGCAAGTGCTATTCCAAGGATGCAAACAGCCCTCGTGCAAAGGTTAACTGCTACGGTGCAAATGACGTTACCGAAGGCGTTGCAATCATGTGGAAGGAAGGCGTAGACGTTTCCATCACTGGTAACTCCACCAACCCGACACGTTTCCAGCACCCGGTAGCTGGTACTTACAAGAAGGAATGTATCGAAAAGGGCAAGAAGTACTTCTCTGTTGCATCCGGCGGCGGTACAGGCCGTACCCTGCATCCAGATAACATGGCTGCTGGTCCTGCTTCCTACGGTATGACCGATACCATGGGCAGAATGCACTCCGATGCACAGTTTGCAGGTTCCTCCTCCGTTCCAGCTCACGTTGAAATGATGGGCCTGATCGGTATGGGTAACAACCCAATGGTAGGTGCAACTGTTGCTTGTGCTGTTTCTGTTGAAGAAGCAAACAAATAGTTGATTATCAACATCTCTCACAGAGTCTTGTGGAAAATCCACGAGACTCTGTTTTTTATTTTGTCTGCTTTTCAAAAGGAGTATCAGCGGCAAAGAACAGGAATCTGTGCTATAATATTTTTTATCATGGAAAAAGGATAGGAGAAAGGAAAAATGGAACAAAAAAGAAGCTATTATGAAGCTTATGAGGATCGTTATCAGCAGGTACACAGGGAAGGAGTCCAGTGGTTTTCTGATTCTCCTTCCAAGATTGTGGGACAGGTCATCCAAAAATATGGAATCACAAAACAGGCAGAAATTTTGGAAATCGGCTGCGGTGAAGGACGGGATGCAGCTTACCTGTTAAAAGAAGGCTATCATATTCTGGCAACCGATCTTTCCAAAGAAGCAATTGATTACTGTAAAGAGAAATTTTCTGATTTTCGGGAGAACTTTTGTACGCTGGACTGCCTCAATGAGAAGTTGGAACAAAAATTTGATTTTATCTATGCCGTGGCGGTTCTGCATATGTTTGTGCTGGATGAGGACAGAAAGAAATTCTATAATTTCATCGGTGAGCATTTAAAAGAAAATGGGATTGCTTTGATTGGAACGATGGGGAATGGAGAATTCGAGTCCTGTTCCAATCCCGATGACGCGTTTACCTTACAGTCCAGAACCCATGAACAGACAGGCAAAGATATGATGATTGCAGGGACTTCCTGCCGTATTGTGAATTTTGATACCATGCACAAAGAGATTCACAGTGCCGGATTAGAGTGCCTGGAAAGTGGAATGACGTCCATTCTTCCGGATTTTCCTGTGATGATGGTTGCGGTTGTAAAAAAGGAGCGGAAATAAGATGCAAAAAGCAGCGGTAAAACAGGTGAGTTTTCCAAAGGGAAAAAGAATCATCGTGATTAGTGATATCCATGGCCATCTGCAAAACTTCCAGAATCTTTTGAAAAAGGTAGGCTATTCAAAGGAAGATATTCTGGTGATTGATGGAGACGTGCTGGAAAAAGGACCGCAGTCGCTGGCAACACTGCGCTATGTCATGCAGCTTGCAAAGGAATATACCGTTTATCAAGTGCTGGGCAACAACGACTGGCTGTGGGATGAGCTGGAGATGGAGGATAAGCAGGCAAACGAGGATTTGCTTGACTATATGCTAAGCCGAAACAGTATCTTTAACGAAATGTGCATGGAGCTTGGAATCGAAGTTTCAGAACAGATGGATGTAACCGCGATGAAACAGCAGCTGAAAGCAGCTTTTCAGGAGGAATGGGATTATTTGCGGGAGTTGCCGGATATTCTGGAAAGTGAGCACTACATTTTTGTGCATGCGGGAATCGAGTCAGAGGATTTGCAGCAGCAGGAAAAAATCAAATGTGTAAAGAACGATTGGTTCTTTTCTCGGGAAATCTCTTTTTCCCGCTGGTGCATCGTAGGACATTTTCCGACCTGCCTTTATGATAAGGAAAAGATTGACTGTGCGGTGCTGATTGATCGCAAGAGAAAGTTAATCAGTATTGATGGTGGCTGTGTGGTTAAGAACAGCGGTCAGCTCAACGCCCTGATCATCCCGGAGGATGGCTCAGAGGAGTTTGCCTGGAATTGTGTGGATGATCTGCCCAAAGCGGTTGCTGTTCAGGCACAGAGCGCCTCTGAGCAAGCACACAGTATTCACTGGCCGGATAACGTGGTGCAGGTAATAAAGCAGGAAGGGGACCTCTCCCTGTGCAGGACAGAAAATAGCGGTATCGAGATGTGGATTCCAAGTTCCCTTCTGGTTGAGTGGAGAGGAAAAATGTACACCGATGAAACCACAGACTATCAGCTGGAAATAGATGCAGGGGATGAAGTCAGCGTCGTAGCCAGAACCAGCAGGGGAGCTTTGGTGAAAAGGAACGGGTTGCTGGGCTGGTATTTTGGCACCTTAGAAGATATTACTGAAAATAAATAGGAAATCTCACAACATAGCACAAAGCAGATTGCTTGATTTTTGACAATCTCTTTGTGCTTTCTTTCGACTTCTCGAAGCAAACAAAACAGTGTATAATAAAAAAGAATACGATTTAATGGAGGACAAACATGATAGAAAATCCAGGGCAGACTGCCCGTAAAAATGCTGTACGTGACCTGATTTTGGGCGTAGTTTTTTTTATTTTGCTTTCTATGGTGCTGTTCGGTGTGGTTTTTGGAATCCCGCTGACAGGAACACCCAAGCTTAACGAGGTAAACACAGCAACAGTAAGCTTTGATGGAAAAACAGTAGAGGTAACGCCGGAAGATATGCAGATCGCAGTGGATCTGGCAGGAGGATTGAAACGTTGGGTCGGAGAATGCGACCAGACCATGCCGAAGGCAGTGATAACCTATCAGATGAAAGATGGAACCGAAGTTGTTGTCGGTGCAGATAAAGACACAATCTATAAAGATGGCAAATATTATGCACCAAAAGGGACAAACGGAGAATTGTTCCAGAATGTGGTGGAAGGAATTTTCTTCGGCGAGTAAGTGAAGAAAGATGAAAGATAAAAAAGCAAAAGTGAGAAAATGGATTGGCATTTTTCTGGGCTGTATGCTGGGAGTTATGATCGGTACAACGCTGATGCAGGGATTGCCGATTTTGGGAATGCCAAAAGAAGATGAGGTTGTTGGGGCAATCCTGGAGATAGATGGGAAGGTGCAGGAGATTTCCCAGGAGGATTTGGGATTATCTGTACTGATTGCACGCGGTCTGCGTTGTTGGGGACCTGTTTCGGAGCAACAGCCTCCAGATACCATGATAACCTATCAGATGAAGGACGGCAGCAGCATCGTTGTCGGAGCAGATGAAAATATCATTTATAAAGATGGTAAGTTTTACCGGTCCAAAAAGGACTGCGGGGCGTTTTTTGAGACGGTGGCGCAGGGAATTTTTGACGGCTGGCACTGATAAACAAACTGTAATTTTACAGGGAAAAGGATGATCGAGATGAAAACGCTGATATTTAACGGTTCTGCAAGAAAGAATGGGGACACGCAAAGTTTGATCGAAGAGCTGGTTCGACAGCTGGAAGGAGAAACTTTGATTGTGGACGCACACGATGTGGATGTAAAAGCCTGCATGGACTGCCGTTATTGCTGGGAACATTCAGAATGTTGTGTCAAGGACGACTGGCAGGAAATCGATGCTTACATCCGGGACTGCGACAATATCGTCATTGCATCTCCAGTTTATTTCTGTGAGATTACAGGACCACTGTTAAGCTTGCTCAGCCGTTTGCAGGTTTACTGGGCAGCAAAGCGTTTTCGTCAGGAAAAGATCGTAACCAAGCCAAAGAGAGGCGGTATGATTCTGCTGGGAGGCGGAAAGGGAACTGCAACTGCACCGCTCAATACTTCGGCAGTACTGCTGCATCAGATGAATGCAAAAGAGCTGTTTGACCCGGTATGCTTCTTCCGTACGGATATTCAGCAGCCAATCGATAATGAGGAAATCGTGAAAGATATCGCTGATTTTGCAATATTCTTAAATAGAGAATAAAAAAAGGGGACTTGTCATAAGTCCCCTTTTTTGTCGGGAAAAATCAAAATATGAAGAAAAAGTAAATTGCAGATAAAATTCATGTCATCTTATACAAATTACAATATATACAATAAAAAACAATATTTTAACAAAATCAGAGCGCTGAATTCGCAAAAAAAAGAAGAATATGATTTCTATATAGAGAATCATATCAAAAATGTACTTGATAGAAATACAAATATAATTCTAACGAATACGTTTTTTGAATTTGGCATTGTGCAAATTGTTCTTTCGCTTCGAATAGAGATACAAATTCATTTAAAACGAAAGAAATAGTGTTGTGAAAATGCACAAATAAACTTTGCCCGCTGTACGTAAAAGATAAAAAAATTCAGTATTAGTTTATATTAATGTGCCCGCATATAAACAATATGAACAAAAATAAACCGAGTTATTAATAATCTATGGACAAATATGTTGATTTAAGTTATAATAAAGCTACCGACAATCACCAACAAATCATATGTTGAGGAGGAAAAATGTATGGAAGCTTTTATGGATCAATTAAACCAAGTTGTAGTAGCCTTACAGGGTGTCCTGTCCGGTAAAATCTTGGTAGTGCTGCTGGTAGGTACCGGTATCTGGTTTACTATCAAACTGAGAGGTGTTCAGTTTGTCCAGTTCGGTCGTTCGTTAAAAGCAGTATTTGGTAACATCAAATTGAACGGTGAAAAGGCTGGCAAAGACGGTATGTCGTCCTTCCAGTCCCTGACAACTGCGATTGCTGCTCAGGTAGGTACAGGTAACCTGGCTGGTGCTGCAACTGCTATGGTAATGGGTGGTCCTGGTGCTATCTTCTGGATGTGGGTATCCGCTATCTTCGGTATGGCTACCATCTTCGTAGAAGCATCTCTTGCACAGAAATATAAGACAGTTGACGATGCTGGTGAGGTTACCGGTGGTCCTGTTTACTATATCCGCGCAGCTTACAAAGGCACATTTGGTAAAGTTCTGGCTGCTATCTTCGCAGTTCTGATCACACTGGCTCTTGGTTTCTTCGGAAACATGGTACAGGCAAACTCCATTGGTGCTGCATTTAAAGGCGCATTTGGTATCAATCCAGTTTATGTAGGTATCGTTGTAGCAGTTCTGGCTGGCTTTATTTTCCTGGGTGGTATTGGTCGTATCGCATCCGTTACAGAGAAACTCGTTCCAATCATGGCTGTTTTCTACATCCTTGGTGCTCTCGTTCTGATCATTATGCATGCTGGCGAGATTCCAAACGTATTTAGAATGATTTTTGTTGGTGCATTCAATCCAGAAGCAGCTCTCGGCGGTTTTGCTGGTGTAGCAGTTTCTAAAGCTATTCAGTTCGGTGTTGCTCGTGGTTTGTTCTCTAACGAAGCTGGTATGGGTTCTACTCCACATGCTCACGCTGTAGCAAAAGTTGATCATCCATGTGATCAGGGTCTGGTTGCAATCTGCTCCGTATTTATTGATACTATCATCATTCTGAACCTGACTGCATTTGCTGTTATGTGTACAGGTCAGCTGAAAGAAGTTGGTCAGTCCCTGACAGCTGCTGAATTGACTCAGGCTGCATTTGTATCTGGCTTTGGTTCTTTCGGTGCTATCTTTATCGCAATTTGTATGTTCTTCTTCGCATTCTCCACCATCATTGGTTGGTACTTCTTCGGTGAAAAGAACGTAAGATACCTCTTCGGTGCAAAAGCAACAAAAGTTTACGCAGCTCTGGTAGTTGTATTTATCGTTGTTGGTTCTGCTATGAAAGTTGAACTTGTTTGGAACCTGTCCGACCTGTTTAACAGCTTGATGGTAATCCCTAACGTACTTGGTCTGTGGGCTCTGTCCAACGTTGCTAAAGATCTGTACGAGGATTGGAAAGTTAAATCTCCTGCAAAAGTTAAATAAGTTTCGATTACTTGACATTCATGATACATGTCTATCTGGAGAAAAAGCACCCAATCGGGTGCTTTTTCTTTTGCTTTTTTCCAGCAAAAGGGATGGACTATTCAATTTACCGATGGATGTTTATTATCAGGAGGATAAACTGTAAGTTTATCCAGTTTTTTTTGAACAAAAAGAAAAATGACTTCTTTACACTTGAAAAACACATCATCTCTCCGTATAATTTGAAAAGACTTTTGATTTTACAAAGAAAAGGGATGATGTTATGCAGGAAAAAACAAAGGCACAGGTTAAAGATTTTCTGATCTTGAATGTCGGCACACTGCTGACCGCAGTGGGAACCTATTTTTTTAAGTTCCCAAATAACTTTTCGACTGGTGGTGTCACCGGACTTTCGGTAGTATTGACCCATTATTATCCATCCCTGAGCAACGGAACCATTGTATCCGTTATCAACATCGCGCTTTTGATTTTGGGCCTGATTCTTCTGGGAAAAGAATTTGGTTTCAAAACTTTCTATGTTACAATCGCATTTTCGGCAATGCTCAAGGTAATGGAATTTTTGTGGCCAATGACACAGCCGTTGACCGACCAGCCATTTATGGAGTTGCTTCTGGGCGTATTTTTGCCGGCATGGGGTTCAGCAATGCTGTTTAATATCGGTTCTTCCACTGGTGGTACCGATATTATTGCAATGGTGGTTAAAAAATATTTTAAATGTCACATCGGAAGAGCACTTTTGATTGTAGACTTCTTTATCACCATCATGACCTTTGTTGCGTTTGGACCAACTACTGGTTTGTTCTCGATTGTAGGTCTGGTAATCCGTTCTTTCGCGGTAGACTTCTTCCTGGAGGATATGAACACCTACAAGTCCTTTACGATCATTACCGATAAACCGGACGCAATCTATGACTATATCACAAACACCCTTCACAGGGGCGCTACCATCTATAACGCAGAGGGTTTGTTTGAGCACACCAACAAGACGATCATCCTGACAGCGCAGAGCAAAAAGCAGGGTGTCAAATTACAGGAAATCATCAAGCAGACCGATCCGCACGCTTTCGTGCTGATTACCAATACAAGTGAAATTATTGGTAAAGGTTTCCGTGGTGGTAACTAATCTCAAGATGATAACAACAAAAAAGTCTGGCTTTTTAAGCCAGACTTTTTCTTTTATTCGGTTATTCTGTGTAAATGGTAAAAATAACTTCGCCAGGGAAATCATCGGAATCAGGGAGATCAATTTTCACTTTCAATCCGGGTTCATACCAACAGGAAATCTTGAGCAGAGTTCCCTCAAAAGTATCGGGATCATCATAAGGAACTACGGATACTTCTTCGGCGTTGAGAGTAGTTTTCAGGTTGTCAATCCATTCCTGCGAAAATTCATTTTTAATGCTGTGAAAATAGAATTTGTAGATATAGTATAGCTTGTCGCCGTCTTTTTTCTCCAGGTCGATGTCTTTTTTAATCGAAATGTGAGGATAAGGATAACCATTGCCAACCGATTCTCCGGCAAGATCAAAGGTAAAGGCGGCGGATTTGTCCGCAAATTGGATGTCTTTGATCTTAATGTTTTCCAAAGAAGCAACATCCAACAGATCAGCTTCCCAGAAGTTTTCGCTTCCGCCATAGGAAATGACCTCTGGGTTTTGGAAATTTTCATCAAAGCGCAGGGTGCGCTCAAAATCATTGAGCATGTGGTCAAAGTGGAAGTTGTAGCCGTCAACGGTGATGCACAGCTGTTTGGGATTTTCCTGATCGGTGCTGATGCGGGTGATATGTTGAGCCGAGTAATCTCCCAAATTTACATCATGCCAGCTGTCATCAGAAAAGCGGTGAGCCAGAATGGTGTTGTGACCGGCAATACCTGTACATCCAAATAATTCAAAATCATCGGTGAGGTAATAGGAAATGTTTTTGTCGGATGAACTAAAAGAGATGGGTTCCCCAAAATCAGGAATAATTTCGTACGCAATTCGATCCAGCTCAGCACAGGACAATGCAGACTGTGTATCGGTCGTTTGCTGTTCTTCCGTAGATTTTGTATCTTCTAGGTCAGTGGTTTGTGTCTCTTCGACTGGAGCAGGTGATGGAGTGGTCTCTGTATTTTCCTGAGGTTGAGCCTGGCAGGAGCAGAGCAAAGTCAGCACGAGTGCAAGAAGGAGAATCTTTTTCATAATGTCACTTCCTTTTGATCTAAATGGAATAGATGGCTCTTTATATTATAATTGTAGCAAAAAGAAAGAAAAAATAATATCTGCAAAGCTGACAAGAATTTGCAGATATATTCAACATCTTTCCATAATAGGAAAATGGTAAAAGTTTGTAAAAAGCAAAAGAGTCAACACAGTTGTGTTGACTCTTTTATTTATGTCTGCCGGGTTTTACGTTGAAATCCGGGCTAATCGAGCCTTCGATATTTCCATTTTCTGCTTCAAACGCTTTGATGTTGTTTCGGATGAGAACCAGGATGTGGCTGTTCAGCGAACGTCCTTCATAGTCGGCGACGTAGTTGAGTTTTTTCAGCATTTCTTCCTCCATACGAATCGATACACTTTTAATTGCCATAGTCTCATTCCCCTACATATAAATATATTTCATATTTATATTATTCGGAAAATGCGTTATAATATAAGAAATAGATATACAGTATATCTATAAAATTAAGGAGGAATGAAAGATGATGGAGAAAAAAGCAGAAATAGAACAACAGGAAAAAATCAGCGAGCTTTTAAAACAAATGCAGGAAAAAGACATCGATATGAAGGAGCTGATGCAGATACTGGAAAAATATCGCCCAGACGCAGAATATGATTTTGCCCAGCGGGTGTACGACACACTGACCGATAGCTTGAACAACGATTATGCTCTATCCCAAGTCGAAAATGCGTATGAAATGGGCAGTCGCTGTTCCATCCTGTACGATGAAGCAATCCGGATGTGCTGGGATATTTCCAGACGTTTGATGGGAAACGAGCTGGATAATCACCCAGATCTCCAACTGATTATGGACAATATGACCGAGATTCAGAAAATTCTCTGCCTGAAAATGTTCCATTACGGTGTCATGTTTGGCAGGGAATAGGTAGGCTGAGCCTGCACGAGAACGAGGTTTTCTACCTTGTACTTAACCGACAACGCGAACGGTTTTGGTACTGTGCCTGCAGCAGGAGGCTTGTGTAAACGAGCGCAGCCGAAGGCAAGCGACCTGCGCGAGAACGAGGTTTTCTGCCTTGTACTTAACCGACAACGCGAACAGCTTTGGTACTTTCTCAGAAAGTACAATCTTGCGAAATTGGAATATCAGAGTTATAATAAGGGTACATTCTAATAACATTGGAGGAGATCATCATGCGAGCACATGAAAGACTGCTGCACTATGTCAGCTTTGGAACCCAGTCTAACCATGAATCAAAAACAATTCCATCGACCGAAAGCCAGAAAGTTCTGGGCGCAGCTTTGGTTGTTGAGATGAAAGCACTGGGAATTGAAGATGCTTTTATGGATGATAAGGGCTATGTATATGGAACCATTCCTGCAACTCCAGGCAAGGAAGATAAACCGGTAATCGGTCTGATTGCACACATGGATACCGCTGAGGATGCTTCCGGCGACAATATCCAGGCAAAGATTGTAGAATATCAGGGTGGAGACATTCTGCTCAATGAGGAAAAGAACATCCTCATGACAGAGAAAGAATATCCAAGCCTCAAGAAATATGTTGGTCAGCACCTGATCGTAACAGATGGAACCACTCTGCTCGGTGCAGATGACAAAGCAGGTATCGCAGAAATCATGACCATGGCAGAAGAACTGATCAACAATCCTTCGATTGAACATGGCAAAATCCGCATCGGATTTACACCAGACGAAGAGGTTGGCCGCGGTGCAAACTATTTTGACGTGGAAGGTTTTGGTGCAGATTTCGCATATACCGTTGACGGCGGTGAACTGGGCGAACTGGAATATGAAAACTTCAATGCAGGCTCTGCAAAGGTTGTCGTACATGGTCTGAGCATCCACACAGGTTCCGCAAAAGATGCAATGGTCAACGCTTCTCTGCTTGCAATGGAATATCATAATATGCTTCCAGTAGAACAGAATCCAAGATATACTCAGGGTTATGAAGGATTCTTCCATCTGGACAGCATCAAGGGTCGCGTTGAGGAAGCAGAACTGCACTATATCATCCGTGACCATGATGCAGCAAAATATGATCAGAAAAAACAGGTTATGCAGGATATTGCAGACTACCTCAACAAGAAATATGGTGAGGGTACCTTTGAACTGACCATCGAGGAATCTTACCGCAACATGAAAGAAAAGATCGAGCCACATATGCACCTGATTGACAATGCAAGAAAAGCATTTGCTCAGTGTGGTGTAGAAGCACAGACCGTTCCGATCAGAGGCGGTACAGACGGCGCTAGACTGTCCTACATGGGACTGCCATGTCCAAACCTGTCCACCGGTGGACACAACTTCCATGGAAGATTCGAGTATATTCCGGTTGAATCGATGGATAAGATGACCGAGACTCTGGTCAACATCGTAAAGATTTACGCTTTATAATGGGTAATTAAAAATAATAGTTTTCGGCCGAGCTTTTTGAAAAAAGCTCGGCCAAAAACTTTTGTTTTTTGGAGGTGGAACCATGGGTATCCCAAAAACGAATGCAATGCGCATTCTGGAAAAAGAAAAAATCAGCTACGAGATGCACACCTACGATGCATCGGATGGACATATCGACGGGGCAGCAGTTGCCCGCAAGGTGGGAATGGACCCGGCGAAGGTGTTCAAAACACTGGTGACTAAAGGACATAGCGGAAATTATTTTGTGTGCGTCCTTCCGGTCGAACATGAGCTGAATTTGAAAAAAGCAGCAAAGGTGTTCGGGGAGAAATCGCTGGAGATGATTCCTGTGGCACAGATTAACGCAGTGACCGGATATATCCGCGGTGGATGCTCTCCGATTGGAATGAAGAAAAATTACCGCACCGTATTTGACAGTTCTGCACAGGCGCAGGAAACAATGGTGGTCAGCGGCGGAAAGATCGGATTCCAGATCGAAGCAAAACCGGATGATCTGCTCAGAGCCTGCGGCGGCGTGTATGCGGATGTTCTTGCATAATTAAAAAGTTTGTGTGGGGGTAAACAGCACAAGATGCGCTGTGGTGAAACCCCTGTGACACAAACTTGTGGTATATAAAAAGACACCGGATATCAGTCCGGTGTCTTTTTGTGTTTTATTATCATGCAGTTTTGTGGTAGGCAATTCGAGGGGAACCGTCTTCGACATAGATTCGTCCGCACTTAACATATCCTGTTTTTTCCAGAATATGCTGCATGATGCGGTTGTCATCGTGGGTATCAATCCTCAGATTATGGCACTGCTCATAGCTCCAGTCCAGACAGAACTGTCCTGCGCCGCGCACATTTCCAGCAGTAGCAACCCGATGAACAACTCCGTATGGTGCATCATTGAGCCATCTTCCCTCTATTTTGTGATAATTTGGTTCATCTCCAATAAAGTAGACAAATACCGCCTCGACCTGTCCATCATTTTCCAGAACGAACAGGCGTTCTTTTCTAAGGTCGCCTTCGATCAGTTCTCGGGACGGATATCCGTTTACCCATTGTCCCGGATTACCGCTTTGCTCCATTACCTTTTTTGCGTGTTGGTAGACGCTCATGATTGTGTCCAGATCGTCATGACATGCGTGTCTGATTTTCATGTTAACCTCCCGATTTTTGGGTCCATAGTATAAGATAGAAAAAGCGTCCGACAGCTCCTCGCTGCCGGACGTTGTAGTTTACTTTTTAGCTTCTTTTGCCCAGCTGTCTTTGAGTCCGACGATCTGATTGAATACGCCTTCATCCTTGCTGTCCTTGCAGAAGTAGCCGGTGCGGACAAACTGGAATTTGTCGCCAACCTTTGCATCAGCAAGAGCTGGTTCCAGTTTGCATCCGGTCAGTTCGGTCAGGGAGTTTGGATTGAGGTAATCCAGATAGTTGGTGCCTTCTGGTACATCGTTTACATTTTCCAGGGTGAACAGGTAGTCGTACAGACGAACGGTTGCATCGATAGCATATTTTGCAGATACCCAGTGGATAGTTCCCTTAATCTTTCTGCCGTCAACAGGATTGCCGTTGCCGGTTTCCAGATCAGCGGTGCAATGCAGTTCAACGATGTTGCCTTCGCTGTCCTTGATGACCTCGTTGCATTTTACAATGTATGCGCCCATCAGACGAACTTCACCGTCTGGTTTCATACGGAAGAATTTCGGAGGTGGTACCTCAGCAAAGTCATCTGCATCGATGTAAAGTTCACGGGTGAATGGAACTTTTCTCACACCAGCTTCATCATTCTTTGGAATGTTTGGCAGTTCAAAGTACTCTTCTTTGTCCTCTGGATAGTTTGTAATAACGACTTTGATTGGACGAAGAACAGCAACACGGCGCTGAGCGTTGGTGTTCAGTTCATCGCGGATGCAGTGTTCCAGCAGACCGATGTCTACAATACTGTAAGCCTTTGCAACACCTGCTTTTTTAACAAACTCGTTGATTGCGCTTGGAGTATAGCCACGGCGGCGCAGACCGGAGATAGTAGGCATTCTTGGGTCATCCCAGCCGTCAACCTTCTTGGTTTCCACCAGCTCGCGCAGGTAACGTTTGCTCATAACGGTGTGGGTAACATTCAGGCGGGCAAATTCGTACTGATGTGGTTTGTGCTCAAAGCCAACGTTGTTAATAACCCAATCGTACAGTGGACGATGGTTTTCAAATTCGATGGAGCACAGGGAATGGGTGATGCCTTCCAGTGCATCCTGAATTGGATGAGCGTAGTCATACAGCGGATAGATGCACCATTTGTCACCCTGACGATGATGATGTGCATGAACGATACGGTAGATTGCAGGGTCACGCAGGTTCATGTTTGGAGATGCCATGTCGATTTTTGCGCGGAGAGTGTGGCTTCCGTCCGGGAATTCGCCGTTTTTCATACGCTCGAACAGATCGAGGTTTTCCTCAACAGAACGGTTGCGGTATGGGCTCTCCTTACCAGGTTCGGTCAGAGTACCGCGGTATTCGCGCATCTCGTCAGCGCTCAGATCGTCAACATATGCTTTGCCTTCTTTGATGAGTTTGATTGCAAACTCATAGCATTTATCAAAGTAGTCGGAACCGTAGTAGATACCGCCAGTTGGTTCAGCACCCAGCCAGCGCAGGTCCTCTTCGATGGATTTTACATATTCATCGTCTTCGCGGACAGGGTTGGTGTCGTCAAAGCGGAGATTGAACAGACCACCGTATTTCTGAGCAGTTCCGGCATTAATCCAGATTGCTTTTGCCGAACCGATGTGCAGGTAGCCGTTTGGTTCTGGTGGGAAACGGGTGTGAATTTTTTCTACTCTGCCTTCTGCGAGGTCTTCGTCAATAATATCATGGATAAAGTTGGACATATTTTCGGTGTCCAGAACTTTTTCGTCAGCCATTATATTCAGTCCTTTCGGGGGAAATAAATGTTAGTTCTTATAATAGAAAAAGAAGTTTTCGTCCACCTTTTTTAAAAGGTGGCAGAATCCAAAGACAGCGTCTTTGGTCGCTCGTCGCAACGAGCGAAATATTCGAGTTGAACGAGTTCAACTCTTTTCGTCAGGCGTATTTTCTGGAGTTTGAAGCTCTTTTACAAGAGAAAAGAGCTTCAAGAGCCGATGGTTTCAACACACGATTCTTACAAATTATCCAGTGGATGATTTGTGACAGTTAAAACTTGTTCCGTCTTATGTGACGCACCACTGTGAGCAGGCACACTTACCGTGTGCCACGCACTGACGTGCGGCAGCATCGAAATTGCATACAAGCCTCTATCATTTTTTGTTTTCTTTTTTGAGTGTTACAGGGGCGTTGCCCACAGCACATTTTGTGCTGTTTACCCCTATGAGCTTTTTGAAAAAAGCTCAACCAAAAACTTTTGTTCGCCTTCGGCGTGCCTACACTTTCTATTTTTCGATAGTTTCGATTGCCTGAGAAAGTCTCTGCTGGCAGGTTTCTTCGCCCAGAATCTGCATTACGCTGCACAGGTCAGGGGAGTTGGTTCTGCCGGTGATTGCCAGACGAATAACCTGGCTGACATCGCCGACATGACCTTTAAACTGATCTGGATTTTTCTTGTAATCCTTTGGTTTGCCGGCAAATCCGAGTGCTTCGCCCATCTCGCGAACCTTGTTGAACCAAACTTCGCCGTCATCTGCTGCGCTGTAGATGCCTTTGTACTGGTTGAGGATTGCAAGGGTGTCCTCTTTGGAGATGTTTTCCGGATATTCTGTTGCAGGAGTAAACAGCTCTTCGTAGAAGAAGGCAACATAATCCTTGACTTCGCTCCAAACAGCAAGGTCTTTTCTTGGTTTTGCTCCGCCGCGGCCGATGGCAAAGATTGCTTTTGCTTTCTGCTCGTCAGCGGTGAGCAGGTTGTACAGCTGCTGGTCAAAATCTTTTGCCCAGGTGGTTACTTCGTTGTAGACCTCGTCAGCGCTCATAACGGAGATGGTGTTCTTGCTGACATCCTTTAATTTGTCGATGTCAAACAGGGAACCGCTGTTGCTCATCTTTTTGGTGGTGAACTGGAAGTCGTTCATCGGAGCGGTTGGATTTGCCATTCTCCAATCCTCAAAGTTGGAGTTTAAGAGTGTCATCAGGTATTCCAGCACCGATGGAACAGGGTAACCTTCTGCGTTATAGAAGTCCAGTGCAAGCTCAGGGTCTTTTCTCTTGGAAAGTTTTCTCTTAGAGCCGCCGTCCATCTTCATCAGCTGAGCGGTGTGAACATATTTTGGAGCTTTCCATCCCATGGTGCGGAACAGCTGGAGATGAATGTTCAAAGTAGCAAGCCATTCTTCGCCGCGGACAACGTGTGTGGTTTGCATGAGGTGGTCGTCAACTACGTGAGCAAAGTGATAAGTAGGAATGCCGTCGGATTTGAGCAGAACGATGTCCTGATCATTTTCCGGCAGCTCGATGTCGCCTTTTACCAGGTCGTGATGGGTGAATCTCTTATTTGGGTCACCCTCGGAGCGGAAGCGCAAAACGTATGGTTTGCCAGCTTTGATGTTTGCTTCGATTTCTTCAAAGCTCAGATTGCAGCATTTTGCCCATTCGCCGTAGTAGCCGAAGTTGATCTTCATTTCCTGCTGTTTTTCACGCATTTCGGTCAGCTCTTCTTCGGTGCAGAAACATGGGTAAGCAAGTCCGCGTTCTACCAGCTGTTTTGCGAAGGTCTGGTAGATGTTTGCGCGCTGACGCTGTCGATATGGACCATAAGCACCGTTGTCGCCATCGATGGTAGCACCTTCATCGAAGTTTAAGCCATAATGGTTGAAGACATTGATAATTTTTTCCACGCCGCCTTCCACAGCACGTTTGAGGTCGGTATCTTCAATACGCAGGAAGAATACGCCGTTGCTCTGATGAGCCAGACGCTCACCGACGATAGCGCTGAACAGGTTGCCCAGATGCATAAAGCCTGTTGGGCTTGGTGCCATACGGGTAACTTTTGCTCCTTCTGGAAGATTTCTTGGTGGATACATCTTTTCGATGTCCTCTGGTGTTGTTGTAATGTCAGGGAAAAGCAGTTGTGCCAGACGCTGATGATCCATGTTTTTCTCTCTCCTTTATCAAACACATTCGGACTTGTCCGAAATAGTATAGATTTATACGAAAAATCAATATTTTTACAAATACTAGGATACCACAAATCTTATGGAAATAAAAGGGCTTTCCTGGTTTTGTGCAAAGAAAAAGGGAAGCCATTTTAAGCTCCCCTTTGCAGATAAATTTTATGAATGCTTTTCTTCCTCTGTCGGAGGACGAACATACTGTTTTAACCGCAAATCGCATACAGCATATTTTTTAAAGTTTTCCCGCCCTTCATTTAACGTTAAGCCATGATTTTCGTCGCTTGGTTCATCATCACTTTCGATAAATACATCGTTTTCCCAAAAGCATACGGGACAGATATAAGCGACAGCCTGTTCAGCAGGCACAGGAAATGTGTAATACCCACAGCAAGGGCAAGAATATTTCATATATTTCCCTCCAGCATTTTTTGCAGAGTGCGCAGAAAATCTTCATCTTGTTCCTTGGTCCGTTTATGAGGACCTTTTGTTTGGCCGCCTGCCATCCGTACTTTTTTGGCGACATGGCGTGTAAACAGCAGGGTGTCCATGTTCTGCTCGGAATAGATCATCCCGTTTTGATTGAGTGCCCGTCCGCCTTTTGCCAGTACCATTGCCGCCAGACCGTAGTCCTGAGTCACTACAAGGTCATTTTTCTCAACAAGGTTGACCAGCTTAAAATCCGCAGAATCACTGCCTTTTTCCACTGTAATAATTTCGGCATCGGTGCGGTTTAGAACATGAGAAGTATCGGTAATCAGGATAATGGGAATCTGCCTTTTATTTGCCTCCCGTACAGTCAGATCAACTACGGGACAGGCATCTGCATCGACTAATATCTTCATAAAATTCCTCCATTTTTATCGGACCACAACCCCTAAAAAGGAGACAAGGTCAATTGCCTGCTGCGCGGTGACGATCGCTCCTTTGAGGTCGTTTATGTTCAGTTTCAATCCGCCGATTTCGCAGCTGCGCAGGTCGATTCCGTCAAGAGGGGTGTGGAGCAGCTGAATTTTTCGTAGGTCGCAGTCGGAAATTTCGACCGATTTGAATTTCCCTTCGCTTAAATCTGCCTCTTCCAGCGAGCAGCCATTAAATTCCACAGCCTTTAGTTTGGAACCGGAGAGGGATGCGTAGCGGAGATTGCAGCCAAGAAAGGCGGTGTTCTGAAGCAGGGATTGGCTCAGATTGGTGCCCATCAGTTTACAGTTTTTTAGTCTTACCCGCTGGGTTGCAAGGTCGTACAGCTGGCAAGAGGAAAGATTGCAGTTTTCCATTACAACATCCACAAAGGAAAAGTTGCTCATCCTGCAGTCTAAGAACTGACAGCTTTGGAAGGTGCAGTTTTTAAACTCCATATTGCTACCGACGAAATTTTCAAGAACCTGATTTTGATAGAGGGTGTTTTGAATTTCTTCTTCGTCCTGCTGCTGGGATAAAATTAGATCATAAAGAAGATCACCTTTTTCCTGTGCCTGAGAGGATTTTGGGGAATCTATATTCATCATAATCGCTCCTTTTTCCTTATTGTATCAGCTTTTGCTGTGCAAAACAAGAAACGGTCAGACTCAAAATAGTCCGACCGTTTCTAATGAAGAAGAAGTATCATGAAATGAGTTGTTCTCGTTTTAAAATAGGGGTAAGGCGCTTGCCAAGGTATGCTGCCAGAACCATCAGAACAGCATCTGCCGGAATGAAGATGAGGAAGGTAGAATACAGCACCGCCCACAGACTCATGCCCTTGCCGAGATAAAGGTTCATGATGGCATAAAAATATACAACACCAATGGCAAAATCAGTTCCTGCTCCGGCAAAGCATCCCAGCAGCATGGTCTTGAAGGAGTAGTCTTTGCGCACCTCGATCACCTTTCCACACACCCATGCTCCCAGAATAAATCCGGCAAGATATCCGAAGGTTGGCTGGAAGATATAGGATAATCCTGCACCTTTGGTAAAGACCGGAAGTCCGCATAATCCAAGCAGTACATATACTCCAACACTGATGAAGCCTCGTTTGGAACCAAGCAGTGCTCCAGCAAGAATCGCAAAAAAGATTTGAAGCGTAAATGGTACGGGTGGAATTGGAATTGTGATAAATGCACCGATTGCAGTCAGTGCAGAGAAAAGTGCCATTAAACTGATGTCCCTTACCTTAGAGTTTTGCCGCATTGTTTGCTCATCCTCCCTAAATTAATGTAACATATATTACAAAAGTATCAACAGTTACAAATTATATATTGCTTCATCGTTTTTGTCAATAGATCAGGAGAAATTTTTGAATTGTTTGGTGAAGAAGGATAAGGGAATTTCTTTTTCGGATGGATTATGCTATAATAAATGCAACAACGGGAAGATCCGCTGAATTTGCAATGGAAGGGTGTTTAACATGAATCAAGCAAGATTAGAGCAGGTTCGCGAAAATATGAAAAAAACCGGACTGCATCAGATGATTGTTACCGAGACAGAACCGGTGTACTATCTGACTGGAATCTGGGTTGCTCCGATGGAGCGTATGATGGCGGTATATCTGGATGATACCGGAAGAACCATCTTTTTTGGAAATAAACTGTTTGGTGTTCAGCCTCAGGAAGGAATGGAGCTGCAGGAGCACACCGATACCGACAATCCGGTTGCACAGCTGGCCCAGACTGTAAAAGCAGGAGAACTCGGCATTGATGAAACCTGGCCAAGCCGTTTCCTGATTGGTTTAATGCAGCTGCGCCCTGATGTAAAACCAGTAATGGGCTCCCTGCCAGTAGAACAGTCCACTATGTATAAAGACGAAGAAGAACGTCAGCGCATGAGAGAAGCTTCGCTGATCAACGATGGATGTATGGATATGGTAATCCATGCAATCCGAGAAGGCGTTACAGAAAAAGAGCTTGCCCTCAAGGTGGAAAACTTCTTTAAAGCAAGAGGCTGCAACAGTCTGGGATTCTCGATTGTAGGTATGGGCAAAAATGGAGCAGACCCACATCATGATGCAGACGAAACTGTTTTGAAGGAAGGCGACAGCATCGTAATCGATATCGGTGCGCCGTTTAATCACTACTGGTGCGATATGACCAGAACCGTTTTCTATAAGAGTGTCAGCGAGAAACAGCGCGAAGTTTACGAGATAGTCCGCCGCGCAAACGAAGCTGCCATTGCGAAGATCAAACCGGGTGTTGCTTTCAAGGAATTTGACCTTGCAGCAAGAAAGGTGATTGAGGATGCAGGTTACGGGGAATACTTTACCCACCGTACCGGACACAGCATCGGCATGAAGGAGCACGAGAAACCACCAGTTGCATCCGACTGCGAAGTAATCGCACGTCCAGGCATGGTATTCTCGATTGAGCCAGGAATCTATCTGCCAGGTCAGTTTGGTGTTCGTGTAGAGGATCTGGTACTGGTTACTGAGGACGGCTGCGAAGTTCTGAACAAATATACAAAAGATCTGATCGTAGTAGAATAATCTAAAACAACAAAAGTTTCAACATTTCCAATTGGAAATGTTGAAACTTTTTCTTAGCGCCGAAAAGGCAAGAA
>OGXO01000309.1_pt1 | contig 27679 bp, 27 predicted proteins | sample 1576321 | NCBI WGS metagenome assembly OGXO01 (sample SAMEA3541568, study PRJEB24748) | human gut metagenome | biome: human gut; feature: human-associated habitat; material: faeces | place: China | collected 2012 | reverse complement strand
ATATTTTTTTAGGCTCGGTAAGGCAAATAAATCTTACAGCCGTTATAACATTTTTAGGGCAGGCAATTGCGCCGATTTTTTGACAATTTTCGCAATAAATACAGCCCTCAAGCGTATCAAAATACATAATATCTGTTTCATATGTACCGCAGTTTGCGCAAGCTAAAATATTAGGCATATAACCCGAAAGCGACATCAATCTGAATTCGACTACAGATTTAATCTGAATAATCGCCTTTTCTCCTTTGCAAAGAAGATGAAAAGAATTTAAAATCACACTGAGCATTTCTTCCTCAGGCTGACCTTCATTAGCAAGTTCAAAAGCAAGCTGAGCAAAATACTGCGCAACCGCAAGACGCTCAATATCCTTTCTCAAATCAAAAAAAACTTCAATAGGATTAGCGCCGTCAACAACATTAGCGTTTTTGCCCTGATAAATTGAAAATTCGCTGTATGCAAAAAGGGAGGTTGAAGCGGCAAGTCTGTTTTTCAGTTGCTTAGCACCTCGTACAAAAGCATTAACAAGCCCATAATCAGCAGTAAGGAGAGTAACTAAACGGTCACTCTCCCCAACTGTTTGCTCTTTTATTACAAGTCCCTTCGTCTTTGCCATTGCGCACTTCCCAATTAATGCCGTAATATTGATTTTCAGTCTGTTTAAATTTTAAATAATCTTCGATTTTACCCGAATTCCAAAAATCATTCCACTCGCTGTTTATCATAAAATATCACCCTTTTTATTTTATACTACGATGATAAATATAAGCGTGTGAAAATTTGGAATTTATTATTTATTGTCAAGACCGAAATTATGAATAAGACCTTCCCTGTTTCGCCAATCTTCTTTAACCTTTACCCAACAGTGAAGATTAACTTTAATTTGGAAAAAACGTTCAAGGTCCTGCCTTGCATAGGTAGAAACTTTTTTAAGCATTGAGCCGTTTTTGCCTATTACCATACCCTTGTGGCTTTCACGCTCGCAATAAATTGTTGCATCTATATCAAGGATATCTTTATCGTCACGCTCACGCATTTTTTCAACCGCTACTGCGATACCGTGAGGAATTTCTTTATCCATTAAGCGAAGTATTTTTTCCCTTATAATTTCAGCCGCAAGCACTCTTTCAGGCTGGTCGGTCAAGGTGTCATCAGGGAAAAAGTGAGGCGATTCAAAAGCAAGCTTATCAAGTTCGTCAATAAGCTCGTCAACATGGTCGCCTTCGGTAGCGCTGACAGGAACGACCGCCGTAAAATCATAAAACGAGGTAAGATAAACAATTCTTTTAAAAAGTTCCTCTTTATCGTTTATCATATCAATTTTATTAATAGCAAGAATAACCGGCATTTTTTGCTTTTTAAACATTTCAAGAAGCTGGAGTTCCTGCTCATTAAGCTCACCTCTCGGCTCTGTCAAAAAAAGGCAAGCATCAACACCGCCTACTGTGTCGCCGACTGCTTCGTTCATTTTTTCGCCAAGCTTATTATGCGCTTTATGAAATCCGGGTGTATCTGTAAATACAAGCTGAGTTTCGCCTTTAGTTAGCACACCCATAATCTTAGTTCTTGTGGTTTGCGGTTTTGATGATACTATTGCAATTTTTTGACCGAGCATTTTATTAAGCAATGATGATTTGCCTACATTCGGCTTGCCTACAATAGCTACAAAAGCTGTTTTTGTCATTATTCGTCTCCCATATAGTAGCTGTTATTTCGCTTCCAGCCTATTTGTGTAAGTACGGTTTCTTCCTTTTCACGCATATGTACCGCCTCAAGACCGCCGTTTTCATGGTCATATCCCAAAAGATGAAGCATTGAGTGGACTGTTAAAAATCCGATTTCTCTTTGAAGAGGATGATTATACATTTCAGCCTGCTCAACTGCCTTAGGAACGGAAATCACGATATCGCCCAAAAGCTTAGCACCTGTATCATGGTTTATATCATATTCTCCGTTTTCACCGAGAGGAAAAGAAAGAACATCTGTTTCTTTATCAATATTGCGATATTGCTTATTAAGTTCTCTTATTTGCTCGTTATCAACAAAGCGAACACTCACTTCTGCCGAGCCTTCAAAATTTTCAAGTTCTAAAACGGCATGACAGCAACGTCTGATTAACATTCTTATTCCCGTTGGAATTTTAACTGCTTTTTGGTCATTTGAAATTACTACTTTAACTGCGTCCATTGTTCTTATCCTCCTCGTATTTTTGGTAAGCATTAACTATATCCTGCACAAGCTTATGCCTTACAACATCCTTTTTATCAAATTTGCAAATTGCTATATCGTTGACATTGCGAAGAATGTGCATTACTTTTTTTAATCCTGATTTTTTACCGTCAGGCAAATCTATTTGAGTTATATCACCCGTTATAACCATTTTTGAATTAAAGCCCAAACGGGTTAAAAACATTTTCATTTGCTCAGGCGTGGTGTTTTGCGCTTCATCAAGAATAATAAAACTGTCATCAAGAGTTCTGCCTCTCATATAAGCAAGCGGTGCAACCTCAATCGCACCACGTTCCTGATATCTCTGAAAATTTTCAGCGCCGAGCATATCAAAAAGGGCGTCATAAAGCGGTCTTAAATAAGGGTCAACCTTGCTTTGCAAATCACCGGGCAAAAAGCCAAGCTTCTCGCCTGCCTCAACAGCCGGACGGGTTAAAATAATCCTATCCACTTCTTTAGCACGAAAAGCCGTAACTGCCATTGCAACGGCAAGATACGTTTTGCCGGTTCCGGCAGGGCCGATACCAAATGTAATTGTATTATTTAATATAGCGTCGCAATATCTTTTTTGACCGAGCGTTTTAGGCTTAATGGGTCTGCCCTTGGACGAAATACAAATAGACCCACTGCTCATTGACGCTATTTTATCTTCATTGCCCTCATTAACAAGAGTTAAAACATAACGAACATTTTGCTCCGTCAGGCTTTCACCCTTATTAATCATAGCAAGCATTGAACGCAAGGCTCTTGCCGCTTTATCAACATTTTCGACGTCTCCCATAACTTTCAGTTCAGAACCACGTGAAATAATTGAAACGTCATATTCATTTTCAATAAGTTTAACATTTTCATCAAAGCTGCCGAATAGGCTGACTGCCTGTTCCATAGTTTCAAATTCTATAATTTGTTCTGCCATATTTTCGCCTTATTTTTCAACTTCTACTTTTTCTACTTTAATCTTACCGATTCTTCTGTCCTTTACATCCAAAACGGTAAAAACAAGATTATCATATTTAACAGTATGTACCTTTTTATCATCTTCACTCGGCAGATAACCCAAAAGAGTGATAACAAAGCCTGCTATCGTGTCGTAATCGCCGTCGGGGATTTGAATACCAAGCGCTTTTGATACATCGTCAATATCCGCAAAGCCGTCAAAAGTGAATGTACTGTCATTAATCTTAGTTATGCTTTGCTCTTCCTCACCGTCATATTCGTCACAAATATTGCCTACTATGCTTTCCAATATATCCTCCATAGTAACAAGGCCGGCCGTGCCGCCGTATTCATCAATAACTATTGCGAGCATAACTCTTGCTTCAGTCATTTTGGCAAAAAGCTTGCCGCAAGGCATAGACTCCGGCACAAAGAGCGGCTTTCTTGTATATGACAAAAGCTTTTCGCCATTTGAAATAGGCTTGCCGACAAATTTAAGCAAATCTTTAACATAAAGCACACCGCAGATACGGTCAAGGTCTTCATCATAAACAGGCAGACGTGAATTGCCGTACTCAATAGCAAGTTCCACGGCTTTTTCAATGCTCAAATTGCAATCAAGCGCATTTATATCGATTCTGTGGGTCATTATGTCCCCTGCATCCAAATCGTCAAACTCAAAAATATTATTTATCATTTCTCTTTGATTTTTTTCAAGCTGACCTACCTGTTCATCTTCCTCAACAAGCTGTTTAATCTCATCCTCTGTTGAACTTTCTTTTTTAAACAGATTTTTAAAGGCACTGCCCATATAGGCATATTCCCCCTCAAATTTTAAAATAGTTATTTTTAAATCAAAAAATATTATATAATACTTTTTAGCATTTGTAAAGAGCAATATTTTATGATATAATCATTGCATTAAATATATGCGGAGCAAAGCAATGATTGAAAGAATAAAAGAAGAAAATGTTTGGGATTTTTTAAAAAAAGACGGCAAACCCGTTATGATTTACGGAATGGGAAACGGGGCTGAAAAAATAATTTCAACGCTTAACACCTACCAAATCACGGTAAGCGAGATATTTGCAAGCGATGAATTTGTGAGAGGTCATTCATTTTTAGGCTACAAGGTGCTTAAATACAGCGAGGTTTGCGAAAAATACGATGATTTTAACGTAGTTTTGGCATTTGCAACACACCTTGAAAACGTCATCGAAAACATTAAAAAAATCAACAGTGAGCACAAGGTTTTTGCTCCTGATGTTCCCGTTGCAGGCGGCGGACTTTTTACCAGAGAATATGTTAAAGAACACAATGATGATTTTGATTTTGTTTACGAACATTTAGCAGACGAAAAAAGCAAAAAAGACTATATTGACATACTCAATTTCAAGGTGTCGGGCAAGGTGGATTATCTTTTAAATTCATTTTGTGACAAAGAGAGTATTTATAGGAATATTTTAAAGCTGAACGATAGTGAATCAATCGTTGATTTAGGGGCTTATGACGGCGATACAATAAGAGAATTTACCGCCTACACAAAGGGAAAATACAACAAAATAATTGCGCTTGAGCCTGATGCAAAAAGCTATAAAAAGTTAATCAAAAACACGGCTGAAATGAAGAATTTGGAAACCTATAATATGGGCGCTTGGAACGAAAAAGATACCCTTATTTTTGCAAAGGAGCAGAGCAGAAATTCGCATATTTCGGCAAGCGGAGTACCCGTAAAAGTAACTGATATCGACTCGTTAATTGACTGCCCTGTTACTATGATAAAAATGGATATTGAAGGCTCGGAAATGAAGGCGCTTGACGGTGCAAAAAGAATCATAAAAACATATTTGCCAAAGCTTTATGTTTGCGCTTATCACAGAAATGAGGATTTGTTTGCACTTGGGAAAAAAATATTAAGTTTAAATGATAAATACAAGCTTTATTTCAGGCACAGTGTTTACATTCCTGCGTGGGAAAGCAACTTTTATGCCGTAATAAGTTGATAATGTTTTAATTCGATTGACTTAACAATTGTTTTATTATATAATATTCAAAGCGTATTTTTTCAAAGAGTGAGATGAATCAAATTGACAACTGTATTATATAGTATAATTATTATATTTGCCACTTTTATGGGTGCGTATGTAGGTCTTGGCGGAGGAGTAATAATAAAGCCGCTTCTTGACCTTATAGGAAAGGACCCTATCAGCATTGTTAATTTTTATTCAGCCTGTGCTGTTTTCAGTATGAGCATAAGTTCTACAATTAAGCATATTAAATCTAAAACGAAAATTGATTTCAAGCTGATTGTTTCATTATCTGTCGGTGCTGTTATAGGCGGAATACTCGGCTCAAGGTTATTTGATTATCTTCTTACATTATTTGACAACAATAAATTAAAAAGCCTTCAAGGCTTAATTTTAGGCATTTTGCTTGTTGCATCCGTTGTCTATATAAATTTAAAAAATGCAAAAAGCTTCAAGGTTAAAAATCCTATTTGCATTATTCTTGTAGGTCTTGCGCTTGGCTTTATTGCTTCTTTTTTAGGTGTAGGAGGAGGACCGATTAACGTTGCATTTCTTGCTCTTTTCTTCTCAATGACGGTTAAGGAAGCAGCAGTTTACAGCGTAGGCACTATTTTTTTCAGCCAGCTTTCAAAACTTATCACCTTAGGAGTTACTCACACAATACCCGAATTTGACATTGTAACGCTTATTGTTGCAATTATTTGTGCGGTAGTCGGCGGACTTTTAGGTGCTAAAATGAATAAAAAAGGAAATGAAAAAGTAATTAAAACTGTTTTTACAACAGTTGTTGCCGCAATTGCAGTTGTTAATTTTTACAACGCAGTTGTCGGATTTATAGCATAAAAAATATAAGGGGAAAATTATGGGAAAGAAAAACATTATCTTCTATTTTTCCGACCAGCAGCGCTGGGACACGGTTAATGAAGAGGTAACGCCCAACCTTTGTGCCCTCGCAAAAGAAGGCATAAAGTACGAAAACAACTTTACCTGCCAGCCCGTCTGCGGACCGGCGAGGGCTTGCCTGCAAACGGGTGTTTACGCAACGCAATGCGGCTGTTATTGGAACGGTATTCCGCTTCCGAGTGACATTAAACCGCTTGCACATTATTTTAATGAAGCAGGCTATCAAACAGCTTACATAGGCAAATGGCACTTGGCTTCAAACAGGCTTCCGGGTGTCGGATTACACTGTGAAAGCACTGCAATTCCGAGAGAAAAGCAGGGAGAATATCAATATTTCAGAGGTGCTGATGTTCTTGAATTCACATCTCACGGTTATGACGGCTATATCTTTGACGAAAGCGGAAACAAGCTTGATTTCAAGGGTTACAGGGCTGACTGCATAAATGATTATGCGCTTGAATTTTTAGACAAAAGGGATAAAGACAAGCCATTTTTTATGTTTGTAAGTCAATTAGAGCCGCATCATCAAAACGACCATCACACGTATGAGGGCTACAAGCCGACTGTTGAAAAATACAAAGATTATCCTTTGCCGGATGATTTAACGTTTTTAAAGGGTAATTACAAAGAAATGTATCCCGATTATATTTCTGCAATTAACAGGCTTGACTACAATGTCGGCAGACTTGTTGAAAAGCTTAAAGAACTCGGAATATATGACGATACAATTATTATTTACACATCCGACCACGGCAGTCATTTTAAAACAAGAAATCTGGAATACAAAAGAAGCTGCCACGAAAGCGCAACTCACACTCCTTTGATTATTAAGGGCGGCAAATTTGTCGGCGGCAAGAAAGAAGAAAGGCTTTCATCACTTATTGATTTACCGCCTACGCTTCTTTCTATGGCAAATATTCCTATTCCGAGAACGTATATGGGCGTTGACCTCGGCAAGCAGGTAGACAATCCCGACGACAAGCGTGACTGTGTATTTATACAGATTAGCGAGGCTTCAAATTCACGTGCAGTCAGAACTGACAGATTCAAATACGAAGTGCGTGACGCCGCTATAACAGGCTATGTTCACCATAAATCCAAGGTTTATTTTGAAAATTATCTTTATGATTTGCAAAAAGACCCGAATGAGAAAAACAATCTTATAAAAGATCCAAGGTACGCACATGTAAGGCAGGAGCTTAAGTTTTTACTTTTAAAGCAAATGCAAAACGCTCAAGAGGAAGCGCCGGTTATTTTGCCGGCAGTAATTAAAAGGAGAAAATAAATGGCTGAAACAAAAAAATATTTAACTATGAAAGAGCGCATTTGCTTTACTGTCGGTGCGTTCGGTCGTTCGGGTATTTATACCCTTATGTCAATGTTCACACTCGTATTTTTCCAAAACGGTGCGGGACTTACATTAAAGCAAGGCACAACAATTATTCTTATCGGACGTGTGTTTGACGCACTTAATGACCCTGTAATGGGTATGATTGTTGACAGAACAAAATCAAAATGGGGCAAAATGAGACCTTATCTTTTATTTGCTCCTATTCCGATTGCAATAACAACAATTGCTCTTTTCTCTGCCCCGTTTAAAGAAGGTTCAACAGCAGCTTTTGTTTGGGCTCTTGTAACATACATTCTTTGGGGTGTGGCATTTACTGTTCAGGACGTTCCTTTCTGGGGACTTTCATCAGTAATCACTCCGCTTGAAAGTGAAAGAACATCATTTATCTCTACTGCTCGTTTAGGCTCAACATTCGGCGGAATACTTCCTGCTCTTCTTGTTCCTATTCTTTATCAAAGCAATATGGGTTATACAAAAGGCTTTTTCTTAAGCGGTGTTATTTTTGCACTTTTGGGTTGCGGTCTTTCAATACTCATTTTCTTTGTATCTAAAGAAAGAGTACCTAAGATGGATCATACTCCTTCATTTAAGGAAACATTTGTAGTTCTCGGCAAAAACAGACTTCTCATCATTGTTATTTTCGCCGCAATTTTAGGTTCAACAATGGTAACTGCAAATCAGTGCGCTGACTATATCGGAAACTACATTATTATTCAAAACTATACAAACTTTACCCAAATTTTCCAAGACTTCTTACCGGGCGCTCAATCAACGCTTGTGCCTAATGTTGACGCAGCAGCTGCTTACGACTTTTGGATTCCTCGTGGAACTATCGTAACAACTCTTACGGTCGCAATCGGTGTAGGTATGGTGCCTGCAATGGCTATCTTCCCTATGCTCAGAAAGAAGTTTTCGCTCAAGCAAATCTACATCGGCTCGGCATTATTCGGTCTTGTAGTTCACGCTCTTTGCTATGTTGTTATGGCTCAGGACGTTACAAAGGCTAATATTTATGTTCTTTGGGTATTCTTATTCCTTATGGGTCTTCCGCTTGGTATTTACAACGTTATCACCTATGCGCTCATTGCCGATTCTGTTGACTATCTTGAATGGAAAACAGGTGAAAGACAGGAGGGTGTTTGCTTCGCATTCCAAACATTCCTTTCAAAGGTTAATGCCGCTGTTGCAACCTTTGTGTTCGGTCAAATCCTTGACGGCACCGACTTTAAGGCAGTTGACAAATCACTTGTTGACAATGCAGGCAGACAGATTTTCTTCCAGCAATCGGTTGATACTCAAAAGATGCTTTTAGCTCTTGTTACAATCGTTCCTGCTGTCGGCTTCCTTCTCACAATCATTCCTATGTTCTTTAACAATTACACAGGTAAGGTTAAGGAACAAGCTCAAAAAGAGCTTGAGGAAAAACGTGAAAAGCTTATGGCTAACAGCGAAAATTAATAAAGCTTTGAATAAAATTCAATAAAACCATAAAATTATAAAAGGAATTGAAATTCATACTTAATGCGCTTTTCAATTCCTTTTATTTAATGTTTATCAAGTTATCGCTTTAAAGTGCTACTGCGGTGGCTTGATAAATATTTTTAATTAATGTATAATAAACACATTATTCTATATTTTGATTGGAGACAATTATGACTGAGAAAAAGAGAGGAAGTTTCTCAGGCACTATCGGTTTTGTTCTTGCAGCAGCAGGAAGTGCGGTAGGACTTGGAAACATTTGGCGATTTCCCTATTTAGCGGCAAAGGATAACGGTGGCTTATTTATTTTCTGTTATCTGATTTTGGTATTTACATTTGGTTTTACACTTCTTATAACCGAAATAGCAATAGGAAGAAAAACAAAGCAAAGTCCGCTTACGGCTTACGGAAAAATCAATAAGAAATTCGGATTTTTGGGTTCACTTGCAACGCTCGTACCCATAATTATTTTACCTTATTACTGTGCTATCGGCGGTTGGGTATTTAAATATTTCATAGATTTTATTTCCGGCAAAGGTACGCTTGCGGCGCAAGACGGCTATTTCAGCAACTTTATTTCAGGCAAAAGTGAGCCTATAATTTGGCTTTTGGTATTCATTGCCGCAACGGCAGGTGTTGTACTCGGCGGTGTTGACAAGGGTATTGAAAAAATGGGCAAAGTTCTTATGCCGATACTTGTTATTCTTATTATAGGAATTTCTATTTTTTCACTTACTCTTAAATATACAGACGAAGCAACAGGAATCACAAGAACAGGACTTCAAGGATTAAAGCTTTATTTAATTCCTAATTTTAAGGGAGTTACATTTAAGCAATTTTTCTTGGTAATTATGGATGCTATGGGCCAGCTGTTCTATTCAATCAGCGTTGCCATGGGTATTATGGTTGCTTACGGCTCATACGTTCCTGACAAAACAAACATCAACAAATCAATTAACCAAATTGAAATTTTTGACACTGTAGTTGCTATACTTGCCGGCCTTATGATTGTCCCTGCTGTTTACGTATTTGCAGGAACAGAGGGTATGAGCGCCGGACCGGGACTTATGTTCATTTCACTTCCTAAAGTATTTAATCAAATGGGCAAAGTCGGAATAGTTATAGGCATAGTTTTCTTCTTAATGGTTATTTTTGCGGCAGTATCATCTTCTGTATCAATTATGGAAGCGATTGTTGCAAGTATTATGGACAAGTTCAAATTGAGCAGAAAAAAGAGTGCTGTTCTCGTTACGGTTTATGCTGTTGTTCTCGGCATAATAGTTTGCCTTGGATACAACGTATTCTACTTTGAACTAAAGCTTCCTACCGGTGCTGTAGGTCAAATTCTTGATATCTTTGACTACGTCAGCAACAATATTCTTATGCCGGTTGTTGCAATTCTCACATGTATTCTTATCGGTTGGATTGCAAAGCCAAAAACCGTTATTGATGAGGTTACGAAAAACGGAGAGAAATTTGGCAGAAAATATATCTATATCGGTATGGTAAAAGTAGTTGCTCCTGTGCTTCTTGCAATACTTTTGCTCCAAGCACTCGGTGCATTTTAAAATTGCACAAAAAACGAACAAAAATCAACTGTAATAAAGTATTAGAAAGTGTCCTAATTTGGACACTTTCTTTTTTTGCCGTTACATTAGTTTCATAAATATTTTTATATATTTTCAACAGAATTACAAAAAGCATCTTGAATTTTCATTTATTAATGTTAATATTAATATAGGGTGAGTGGCTACTCACTCAGTAAATTTTCATAAAAAGGGGTAAATGAAAATGAATGAATACATTGAAAATGTAATCAAAACCGTTGAAAGAAGAGATAATGCAAAACCGGAATACATACAGTGTGTTAAAGAAGTTTTTCGTTCGCTTGAAAAAGTAATTGAGCAGCACCCGGAATATGTTGAAGATGATTTGCTTACAAGAATGGCTGAACCAGACAGACTTATTACATTCCGTGTTGCTTGGGTTGACGACGCCGGAAAAACACAAATTAACAGAGGCTATCGTGTTCAGTTTAATTCAAGCATCGGTCCTTACAAAGGCGGATTACGTTTTCATCCAAGCGTAAACAGTTCTATTATGTATTTCCTCGGATTTGAGCAAACATTTAAAAACTCGCTTACAGGCTTACCTATGGGTGGCGCTAAGGGCGGCTCCGACTTCGACCCGAGAGGAAAGAGCAAGGGCGAAATTATGAGATTTTGCCAAGCGTTTATGACAGAACTTTATCGTCACATAGGGCCTAATGTTGATGTTCCGGCTGGTGATATCGGCGTCGGTGCTCGTGAAATAGGCTTTTTATTCGGTCAATACAAAAGAATATCTGACGCATTTGAAAACGGCGTTATAACGGGCAAGGGGCTTTCCTACGGCGGTTCGCTTATAAGACCTGAGGCTACGGGTTACGGTGCAGTTTATTATCTTTGTGAGGTTTTAAAGCACGAGAATGACAAGCTGAAAGGCAAAACAGTTGCAGTTTCGGGATTCGGCAACGTAGCTTGGGGTGCTTGCAAAAAGCTTGCCGAGCTTGGTGCAATTCCCGTTACAATTTCAGGTCCTGACGGATATATTTACGATAAGGACGGAATTATTACCGAGGAAAAAATAAATTATTTACTTGAAATGCGTGCCTCCGGCAGAGACAGATGTGAGGATTATGCCGACAAATTCGGTGTTCCTTTTTATAAAGGTCAAAAGCCTTGGAGCGTTAAGGTAGACGTAGCAATGCCTTGCGCAACTCAAAATGAAATCGGTATTAAAGAGGCTAAGCAAATCATTGCAAACGGCACAAAATACTACATTGAGGTTGCAAATATGCCGACAACAGAAGAAGCGCTCAATTATCTTTCGGATATGGACGGTGTTATTGTTGCTCCGTCAAAGGCTGTTAATGCAGGCGGCGTTTGCGTTTCAGGTCTTGAAATGAGCCAAAACAGTCAAAGACTTTCGTGGACAGCAGAAGAGGTTGATGAAAAGCTCCACAATGCTATGATTAACATTCACAAGCATTCCGTTGAAGCTGCCGAGAAATATGGCCTTGGCTACAACCTTGTTGCCGGCGCCAACATTGCAGGCTTTGAAAAGGTTGCAGAAGCCATGATGGCTCAGGGTATTTATTAATGCTGAAAGATAATAAATAACTGATTGCGGGCGACCAATGGTCGCCCCTACACTACGTCGAAAGAAATTCCGTGTTTGAATGAATTTTTGCAAAATTCACAATAAACACTCCATTCCTTTCTCCTTTTCCCCAAAAAGCTAACGCTTTTCGGGGACCCCGATTAAAAATCCGCATAAAAACAGGACTGCGAAAAAACAATCGCAGTCCTGTTACTTTTTTATCCTTATTCAGCCTTGCAGGCATCAAGTGCTTTTGTGATAGCCTCTTTATCCATATTCTGACCGATAAACACGATTTTGTTAACCCTGTCACCGTACTTTTCGTCCCAAGCGGCAGCGATATCAGGATTCATTGCAAGGATTTGCTCTTGCTGATGCTTTGGCATACAAGCAATCCATTTACCGTCGTCTGTTGCGGTTTTTTGCTTGCCGCTTTGTTCGAAAATATAAGCTGTTTGAGGGTCATTTTCAATCCAGAAAAGTCCCTTTGCTCTGATAACCTCTTTAGGATAGTGAGCAAAAACAAAGTTTTCAAATTTCTGTTGGTCAAGTGGAGGAAGCGACTCGTAAACGAATGTGCCGATACCGTATTCCTCGCTCTCGCCTTCCTCTTCGTTCTCTTCTTCACCCTCCATAGCCTTAAGCCAGCCCGGTGAATTGAGAATTTTCTCATAATCAAAACTTTCTGTTGAAAGAATATCGGAAACAGCAACGTCACCGAAAGTTGCTTCAATAATCTTAGCCTCAGGCTGTAAGGTTTTAATAACCTTAAGCACCTTTGCCTTATCCTCGTCACTGATTTGGTCAACCTTATTGAGAACGATTGTTGTGCAATATTCAATCTGTTCTACAAGAAGATTTTCGATATCGTCCTCGTCCTTGTCATCTTTAAGAAGAGCGTCGCCCGAAAGAAATTCGTCAACCATTCTAAGAGAGTCAACAACCGTAACGATATTATCAAGATAACAAACTGCAGGAAGTTCACTTCTCGGATCTGTTCCGTCAAGCATACAAATTGAGCCTGCAATAGGACCCGGCTCGCAAATGCCGCTTGCCTCGATAAGAATATAATCAAATCTGCCGCTTGTTGCAAGCTGAATAATCTGCTTCATAAGGTCAACCTTAAGTGTGCAACAAATACAGCCGTTCGAAAGCGGAACAAGATTTTCGTCCTTTTGAGTAACATTACCGCCCTTGGCGATAAGAGAAGCATCAATATTAACTTCGCCGATATCATTAACAATAACAGCTACCTTGTATCCCTCTTGGTTTGCAAGAACGTGATTAAGAAGCGTAGTTTTGCCTGCTCCGAGATAACCTGTTAAAAGAGTAACGGGAATTTGTTTTTTCTTATTTACCATTTTTAACATCTCCTTTATTTTTACAAGAATATAATAACACCCTTGTCAAGTGCTTTCTATCATATTTTGTTAACAAAAGACATTGATAAAGTGGCTAAAGCACGCCGTTTGTTTTAAAATTTCAAACAATTCATAAGACAAAGGAATATTCTTATCAAAACACAATCAAATAATAACATTCATAGAAAAGAGGATTGAACATAATGTTCAATCCTCTTTTGGCGCTTTTCGCCTTTTGCTCGGAGGCAGTACCCACGTACAGCACCCGCTCGCAAAATGCGAAATTTAGCCTACTTTCTCAAAGTCTTTTAAGCATCACTATTATTCTCTTTATCCGCAGAATCGTTATCTCCCCTGCCCTTAATTTTTTCAATAAGCTTTTTTAAACTCAATGTAATCGCAATGCAAAGCGGAAAATACGGAGTAAACGGACCTGCCCAAAATACCAAATAAGCGCTTGCAACGCCCATTGCCCATTTTGATTTAAACACAAAATAAAGGATATATCCAAGCCAAACGGGAGCATACATCAAAACAACAACTATAGCAAAAAGCACAAGTGTATGCCAATCCTTGCACTCGCTCCACACCCATTTGCAAAAATTAATAAATTTATTTTTCAGCTTTTCAAACAACTTTTTCGTAACCGTAACCTCGTAATGCTTTTTTTATTAGTATTAAAAGAATAGCAGGAAATAATAAGATTGTCAATATTTGTAAGATAGGCAATATAAATATTATCAAAAAAAAAATATACACTTAATAACAAAGTTGATTTATAAACATAAAGCAAAACACCTTTCAAGCTGCAGTGCCGAAAGGTGTTTTTATTATATATTATTTTTTTGCTTTTTGACTTTGAGTAAACCAAAGCGCCACGCTTAAGGAAATTCCGCCGATTAAATTGCCGATAGTTACGGGAAGCTCATTAGTGATAAAAAAGTTAAACCAATTAAGACCTTCAGCTTCTACGCCGTATTCCTTAAGTGCCATAATGCCCGCAGGGATATAAAACATATTTGCAACGCTATGCTCAAACCCGCTGATTACAAAGACCATAATCGGCATAAACAAAGCGACAATTTTGCCTGCTGCACTCTTTGTCGTCATTGACATCCAAACAGCTGAGCAAACCAAAACATTACACAAAATGCCTCTGATTATTGCGTCGCCAAAACCTATTTCGCATTTTTTAGCCGCAATATCAACTATATTCTGCGCAAGCGCACCGTCGAAAGCAGACAATATATGCCCGTATACCGCCATCAAAGCCACAAGAATACTTCCAACGAGATTTCCAATATAAACAATTATCAATGTTCTGATGAATTTAAGCACATTTGCTTTTCTTTCAAGCACTGATATTGTGATTAGGCAATCGCCCGTGAAAAGCTCAGCGCCGACTGCAACAACCATTGCAAGGCCTGCCGGAAAGACAACACTTTGAATCAGCTTTGCAAGCGACGAATTTTCAATCATACAAGACGCAACGGAGGAACTAAGCCCGCCGAACGCAATAAACATACCTGCAAGAATAGCCAAAATAAAGCATTTTGCAATATTCATATTGCATTTGTTATAACCGATTTCTATGTAATTATGCTCAATTTCTTTTGAAGTTATCATATAAGCCCTTTCAAATAAAAGTTCATTAATTTTGCTATTACATTATAAACAATTTTTCTTTCAATATCAACAGTTTTATTATTCAAAAGTTAATCATAATCAATCTTCCTTTCAGTTTGTTCTCGGTGTTTCTTTCACCATCAGAATTTTGAATTTTCGGCTTTTCTCGACTTCCGACAGGTCAATATAAAAAGAAGCTGACACAATTAAGTGTCAGCTTCTGATTACTGATTTTGGGCATAAAAATAGTACCTTACAAAAATGCAAAGTGCTTTAATTACTTTATTTATTCATATTCTCTAAAAATTCCGATATGATTTTTCTTTGTTTTTCAGCCTCTTGTGGCGTTATTTTTTTCTCAGTTTCGCTTATTATTTTTTGGGGGTTAAACTTGTCATCAAATACATATTCACCCTTTGACGATTTCAAATCCATATTCTTCACCATTTTTTAATATCATTTTACAAAAATCGTTAGCTAAGTCAAAATCATTTTCAACATTATAATAAAGTTTTTATAATTATAGAACTATTATAACCATTTTTTCCTATAGCTTCAAGTCCTAACATATTTTGCCTTTTAAGAAAATTGATTAAATCACCAAGGCTTAAACAGCCATTATCAGGATGATTATGTACAGCATAATAAAAACTATATATATAAACAGAAAAATAAATATCGGGGTCCCCGAAAAGCGTAAGCTTTTTGGGGAAAGGAGTGAATTGTGCGAAGCACAAGAGACACGTGGCTCCAAATTCACAAGTGAATTTGGAAGAAACAGTACAGTGTACTGTTTCGTAGCAAGTGGGTTACTTAACTCTTTTGAAATTCATCTATAAAAAGTAATAAAAAAGTCGTCACGAACGATATGCAGTCCGTGACGACGTGGTGGAGATGGCGGCGAAATGCCCAGACATTCAGCAATCTTCTTTTTTCAATGTTTTTTTCAATAATTTTCGCTTTCAACATATTAACATTGACCATCAATATACACCTCTAATCTTTTTGTTGGCTGTCTGTCAACAGTTTTTTGAATTTTTTCAATTTTATTGACGTTCAGTCAACATTGTGCTATATTGATGACAAATGAAATAATTAAATGTCCGAAACAATGTATGACCGTATAAAAAGATTAAGAATTGAAAAAGAAATGTCACAAGAAGAATTAGCATTAAAAAGTCAAGTTGATAATGGCGAAATAGCTGCCGTTCCGATTGACAACGAGGCTACACTCAAAAGGGTTTACATATATGAAGATAAGGTTGTACTTCAGTGCGAAAATACAAAATATCCCCCTTTTGTATATACAAAGGAGGATATGAATAACATTAGAATATTAGGTAAGGCTGTAGGCTTTACAAGTTTATTAAACTAATATAAATCGAGGAGGAAAAATTATGGGTACAAATGATGTTAATTTTAGATATTTAATAGAGGGCACATTTGCTCACTTAAACGGTTTACCTTTAGCAGACGGAACTATTGTAAATGCGTATTGGTGTAACGACCGAGTAGTATTCAAAACAAACGGAAATGAATACGATTTACCATTCAGCAACTTAATGAATGTATGCATAAAAACCAACGGTGAAATATTAAACCAATATGAAGCAGGCAACGCATCCGAAGCTACTGCTTTTAATGAAATTGGAGCTTTGTTAAGTGACAAAGCAAATACTGATAAAACAACACCATATTTAATTTTTACATATAAAAGCAAAGACGGTCAATCCACAAAATATGTAACACTTGAAATAAATCAATTTAATAATTCTACTGCAAACAAAATAGTTGATTATTTCATCAATTTACCCCAAAGCACTCCAAAACCAACTCCTCCTATTCAGCCAACTGTAGCACCGACAATAACAGAAACACCACAAACACCTGTTCAGCAACCTGTTAAGCCTAAAAAGAAAAAACACGGTTGCTTAGTTACAATAATAATATTTGTTATTATCTGCGCTGTAATCGGCATAGTAGGCTCAAATGCAGGGAACAGCGAAAGTGCAAAAGCTAAAACTCAAATTGAGGCACTTGTAAATCAACCTTTGTCGGATGCTATGACAAAAGTTGATGAGTTAGGATATACGGCAAAATATTATTATGACAACGGAAAAGAAAACAACGATTATACATCTTATGTAGAAGAAACGCTTTCTAACGATAAAAAGCAAATGAAGAAATGGGTTATTACCCGGTACAAAGACATCAATAAAGATAATAAAACCGTGACACTATTCATAAATACGAAAGAAAATGTTTCTTCCCAAAAGCAAGTACAAGAAGAAGCAAGCGCTCTTGAAAACAAATTAGGACACATAGAAGCTTGTCAAGCTGCGGAAGAATACGGAAAAAAGCAATATCCTTACGGCTTTAAATTGCACTATATGTCAGGTATGTACGGATATGCAGTAAGTGGTAAAAATAAAGACACTTGGAAAATAAAATGTACAGCAACAATTACAAATGCTTATAACGCATCACAAGAAGTTGACTGTGAATTTAAAGTAACAGGCACAAATGAATCACCTGAAATCGTTTCATTTGATGTCTATTAAAAACAATTAAATAAAAAAGACCCCTACAACCTCGCCAAAGGTCATAGGGGCGATAGCAAAGTGCGATATACACAAAACTACCTCGCAAATAGTAGTATATCACACTCTGCTTGTTATTTCAAGTAGGGTATTTTTATACCCTTTTTCAAAAAAAAGAAAGGGATACAAAATTGAAAAACGCAAACGGATATGGCAGTATCACCAAACTAAAAGGTAATCGCCGTAAACCATATATGGTTAGAATAACCGTAGGACGAGATGAAAACGGTTTTCCGATAAGAAAGGTATTAGGATACTACTCGTCAAAAGCTAATGCCGTGGCGGCTCTCTCCGACTATAACAGAGAGCCTTATGATATTGCAAGTAGGAAATTAACTTTTTCGGATATATATAATAAATGGATAGAAACAAAAGAATTCGATAAGCTGTCAAAAAGTGCTCAAAAATGTTATAAAGCGGCATACAAAAAATATGAAATCATCCACAATAAAGTGTTCGCCACACTAAAAATATGCGATATGCAAAATTGTATTGATGATAACGAAAGCGGATATACTTCTAACAGAGATATGAAAAACCTCGCAAGCAAATTATATCAATACAGTATGGTACAGGAAATAGTATCGCAGAACAAAGCTAAAATGCTTGATGTAGGTTCTCCGGCAAAGACAAAAGGTGCAAGAATACCGTATTCTGATGAAGAAATTGATACACTTTGGAAACATACAGATGATGACATTGTAAAACTGATTTTGATATACATTTATACCGGTGTAAGATGCAATGAATTACTTTACCTCAAAAAAGAAAATTTACATCTTGACGAGCAGTATTTTGAAGTAGTTAAAAGTAAAACTGATTCAGGTATTAGAATAGTGCCTATTGCTGATGTCATTGTTCCTTTTTTCAAATACTTTTGCGATAAATCACAAAGTCAATGGGTTATAACAGCTGAATACGGTGGCAGACTTGCTGACAGTTGGTACAGAAAACAACAGCAAAGTGTATTAAAATCGTTATCAATGAAACACACTACGCACGAGGCACGGCACACCTGCATTACTCAAATGACAATACATAATGTAAATGAAAGTGTTATAAAAGAGATAGTCGGACACAAATCAGTTCAATCGTTTACAGAAAGAGTTTACACTCATATTTATTTAAAGACAAAAATTGATGCAGTAAACACAATTCATACATAGAATATTTGTTACCAACGTGCTACCAACTTGTTACCAACCGTGGTACAGTATGTAGTAGTAATTAGTACGCAAACATAAGTAAAACCCCACATAGTTAGGTACTATGTAGGGTTTTAATATTTGGTGGAGATGGCGGTAATCGAAACCGCGTCCAAAATTGGCTTACCAAGGGTTCTACGAGTGTAGTTTATCGTTTAAGTTATCCCCTCACGTATCGGCGACAAACAGCCTATACGCTACGGTATCCTCTAATACCTGACGAGAGCCGAGGCACTCTATCGTTCATGTTCGCCACTAAGTCGACGCTCTGTCCAAAGCCGTGGCACTCTTTGGGAGAACGCAAGCTGCTAATTACGCAGCGAGAGCTACTGATCTATTGTTGTCAGTTAATTTTAAAGTGTTACTTTTATAGAGGTGCAACTCCTCTACTCGCTGACCAAGGCTCACCAAATCTGTCGAAATCCTTTCATCCCCATATATTATTGTTTCAAATAATGGTTATATGAAGCCTTATAGTAACTGCGGATATAGCCTGCCCTTGCAAGGACGACATAATCCTCGGTTTTTTTATTATAATAAACGGTATCACCGTTTGCAATAGTTTTATGAATTGATTTTTTATCCAAAATGACCAAGTTAGCCTTTTTAAGATAAGATTCAACATCACGGCATCCTACGTCATCCTTATGCTTATAAAAATGATTAACCAAATTTTCGGCATCGTAGAAATTGAATTTATACTTATTGCTAAACGATACGTCATAGAACTTATAGGTTTTAACGCAGCACAAGAAAATAATTGATATCAAAGCCGAAACTGACATAATTATTATAGGCCAAACACCTGTAAAAGTATGCGCCGCAAAATCAAAATAAGCAACAGCTGCGGCAAGCGCCAAAAAAATAGCAGAGAAAAACAAGTTGATATTATGCTTTTCACTATACGTCGCTATATATTTGCCGCTGTTTTTATCACGGCAAGACTTGCATCTTTTAGGCAAATCAAGACCCTTTGAGTAATAAAAATCAATTTCATTTTGCGACAATTCAAATTCCCTGCCGCACTGAACACACCTGATTTTCATCAGTAATTGCCTTTCATTGCACGTTCAATTGCACGGTCGGAGTCCTTTTTTGCTTGAACTGCACGCTTATCGTAAAGTTTTTTACCCTTGCAAAGACCTATTTCAAGCTTAGCCCTGCCTTTAAAAATATAAAGCCTAAGCGGAATAATCGAAAGCCCCTGCTGCTGGCTTGCGCCGAAAAGCTTCATTATCTCTTTTTTATGAAGAAGAAGCCTTTTTTTTCGCATAGGGTCACGGTTAAAACGGTTGCCCTGCTCATAAGGCGAGATATGCATACCGATAACAAACATTTCGCCGTCATCAACCGAGCAAAAGCTATCCTTAAGATTAACTCTGCCGTTTCTGATAGATTTAATTTCCGTGCCGAAAAGCTCTATCCCTGCCTCATATGTTTCCAAAACAAAATAGTCGTGATAGGCTTTTTTATTATTTGCGATTATTTGCTTTTGATTTTTATCCAAGTCTATCACTCCTTTTAAACTAAATTAGGCTTCTGCCCTCGAGAGCACGTGAAAGCGTAACCTCGTCTGCATATTCAAGGTCTGCGCCGACAGGAACGCCGTACGCCAAGCGGCTGACGGTAATGCCCATAGGCTTAAGCAAACGGCTGATATACATTGCAGTTGCCTCACCCTCAACAGTCGGGTTAGTTGCCATAATGACCTCTTCAACCTCTCCGCTTCCAAGCCTTGAAACAAGCTCTTTAATACGAATTTGGTCAGGGCCTATATTATCCATAGGTGAAATAGCGCCGTGCAAAACATGGTATGTACCGTTATATTCATGGGTTCGTTCTATTGCGGCAACGTCACGAGGGTCTTGAACAACGCAAATTGTGCTTTTATCTCGTGTTTTACTCTTACAAATAGGGCACAAATCATCATCGGCGAGGTTGCAACAAACTTTGCATTGCTTGATTTTAGTATGAGCGTCGGTAATTGCCTGTGCAAATTCACGTGCCTGCTCATCCGAAAGGCCGAGAACATAAAAAGCCATACGCTGAGCCGTTTTATGCCCGATACCCTGCATACGTTCAAATTGGTCTATTAAATTTTGAAGCGGTGCAAGGTCAAAACTCATTTTATTACCTCTGTTGATTTGTTCTTTATAATAAGGCGAACAATGTTCGCCCCTACGTCTTCTAAAAGCTTACGATTTTTGCGAAAGACAAGGAAGAAATTGCGAAGCTGTATAAATATACTGCGAGCAATTGATGACGCTGTATTTCACAAAAAGATTAGCTTTAAAGGCCGGGGATATTGAGACCGCCCGTTACCTTTTCAAGCTCACGCTCCGATTCTTCATCAATTTGGCGCATTGCTTCATTGAAAGCGGCTACAAGCATATCTTCAAGCATTTCTACGTCCTCAGGGTCAACAACCTCAGGGTTAATGCCGATTGCCTTAATTGTGTGGTCACCCTTAGCGGTAATTTCAACCATACCGCCGCCTGAAGTAACAACGTATTCTTTTTCTTCAAGCTCTGCTTTTTTGTTTTCAAGATTTTCTTGCATTTTTTGAGCCTGACGGAGCATATTTTGCATATTCTGCGGTCCGCCGCCCATTCCTTGAGGAAGTCTTGCTTTCATAATTAATTCTCCTATATTTTATTCAAAATTTATTTTAATATTATCCTCTGCCTGATGAATTAAATCCTCAAGCAAATCCCTTTTAGGTGCGTCTGTTGCTTTCTTTTTAAATATTCCAAGCTTATAACTTTGACCCGTCACGTCATAAAGTGCCTGCTTAATCGCCTTTGAATAAGTCGGGGTTTTCAAAAACTGAATGATAGTCGGATTAGGGCTGTCAATCAAGAAATACTCCCCTCTTATATATCCTTTTGAACCTGCAAGGACACCGAACAAAGCGATGTTTTGCTTATGAATAACGTCCATAAAATCGTCCCACTGCTCAAAAAGATATTGACCGGTATCACTTTGCGAAGGCTTAGGCATTTCCGGCTTAGGCACTTCCTGCGCCGGCTTAGGCACACTTTGAGCCACGGTTGGGGCAGCAGACTGAGAAATCGGTGCAGGTGATTGAGCCTTTTGTTCTTCTGTTTTAGCGGCAGACGGTGCAACACTCTGCACAACTTCACTTTCCTGAGGCTTAGGTGCTTCAACAGGTGCAACCGTTTGCTGAGGCTGAGGCTTAACTGCAACCCCACGTGAAACGGCACGTTCAAGCTTAGATATTCTGTCAATAAGCGAATCCATATTAACATCAAGTTTAGGTTCGCAAAGCTTAACAAAAGACATTTCAAGCTCAACCCTTGCATTAGCACCCGACTTGATTTTAGTCAAGGTGTCCTGAAAAAGGTCAAGCGCATAAATAACATTTTCGAGTGTAAAGTTTTCCGCCGAAGAAACAATAGAATTATATTCATCATCGGTACAAATAATCAAACCACGGCTGTCCTTAACGGTTTTAACAATAAGGAAATTACGAAGATGATTAATCATTTCAACGCAAAGTCGCTCCATATCATAGCTGTTTTGATAAAGCTCTGAAATGACTGACATTGCAGATGAGCTGTCCTGATTATTAATACAGTCGGTAAGCTTATAAAGCGCTTCTCTGCCTGCCAAACCGGCAACCTCGCTTACAAGCGCAGAATCAATTTTTTTACTTCTGCCGGCGCACTGGTCAAGAATTGAAAGACCGTCACGAAGAGCGCCGTCGGCAATACGGGCAATAAGAATTGCGGCATCGTTGCTAAGTTCCATTCCCTCAAGCTCGGCAACCTGCTTAAGCCTTATCGACATTGTTTCGGGCTGAATACGTTTAAAGTCAAACCTTTGGCAACGTGAAAGAATAGTTGCGGGAAGCTTATGCACCTCAGTAGTGGCAAGAATGAATATTACGTGAGCAGGCGGCTCCTCAAGAGTTTTAAGAAGAGCGTTAAATGCTCCTGTTGAAAGCATATGAACCTCGTCAATAATATAAACTCTGTATTTACCCCTACTCGGAGTGTAATTAGCTTCTTCTCTTAAATCACGGATATTATCAACACCGTTATTTGAAGCGGCATCAATTTCTACTACATCATAAATAGTACCGTTATCAAGCCCCTTACAAACCTCACATTCATTGCAAGGCTCGCCGTCAACGCTGTTTTCGCAATTGACTGCCTTAGCCAAAATCTTGGCACATGTTGTTTTACCCGTACCACGAGAGCCTGTAAAAAGATAAGCGTGAGCAATTCTGCCCTCTTTAATCTCATTTTTAAGCGTAGAGGTGACGTGCTCTTGACCGTAAACGTCCGCAAAAACCTTAGGTCTGTACTTACGATACAACACCTGATACATATACACATCACTCCCGCTAATCAAAATTAAATAAATATAATTAAAAGGCAGAAGCAGCTTATTTCATAATGTAACGCACAGACTTGTCTGCGGCACACAGAATAATCCACTTATTGCTGCTCGGTTCCCCGCCTGACAAGGTTCGTAGCATCCCGTTGCACAGGGCCCGTACGCTACACTATGAAATAAGGAATAACCCCTACCTTTTGTGTTAGTATTATACTACATCTTTATTCAGAAATCAAGACTTTTTCTATCTCTGCAAAATAAATATAATGAAAATCCTTTTCAGAATACCATTTATCCTCAACAGTATCGTCAATAAATTCCTTAGGGTCAAACTTACTCTTAGCCATTTTTTTACAAACAAGAACAAGCTTTGCCTCTTCAAAGTATGGTGCTGCCTCGTCAAAATTAGGTGTAAGGCCGCAAGCCTCTGTTTTATTTATATCTCTGCCGCTTTTTGAGCCGCAAATACCGTGAACAGCCTGTTTTTTATCAAGAGAAAAGAAACTCAAAGTAAAATGGTCAAAAGCGTTCATAAATTCCTCGGTATATCTTTGAGGGCGGATATAAACAGTAACGCTGTCCTTGCCCCAAAGCTCGCCCATAGCGCCCCAAGAAACAGTCATCATATTATATTTTTCTCTGTCACCTGCAGTTACAAGACCCCAATTATTTTTAAGCAAATCAACGATATTTTCCTTAATATCCGTCGCTTTAATTTCTTTAAACATAAAATCACCTACTATAATTTCAATAAAAAAGGGACTGCATAACAGTCCCGATTTTTAATTTTATTTAATAAACTTGATAAGCTCTAAAGCGGCATTAACGTCGCCGTCAACCTTAAGCTTGCCTGTTGTGAAAGCAATTACAGGGTCAAGCTTGCCGTTAATAAGCTTTGTGAAATTAGTTGCATTAACGGTAAGTATTGCATTTCTGTCATAATACTCATAAGGCTCAACGTGAACCTGACCGTCCTTAATTTCAATATAGAAAATACCCTCAACCTTGCCGATAAGGTTAATCTGGAAAGCAAGAGTACCTGAAACAGAAGAAACGTCTGCGTTTAAAAATTTCTTTCTTGTTGCCTGAACAACTGAATCATAAGTCATTGCCATAATAAAAACCCTCCGATATATCTTTCTTACCTCTCTTAATTATCATTATATCACACTTGTCAAGCCATATCAAGAAAATTAATTGTATAAAATTTCGCAAAATTCTTTATTTTTTGCGCTTATAAAATTTTATTTGAATAATTAATAATTTTAAGCAAAAATTATAATTGGTGATATAAAATGATGTTTTTAAAAGCATTTATCGTAGGCGGCTTGATATGCGTTATCGGTCAACTTTTGATTGACTTAACAAAGCTTACGCCTGCAAAAATACTTGTTTTATTCGTTTGCGTCGGAGTACTGCTCGGCGGACTTGGGATTTATCAGCATTTAATAGATTTTGCGGGTGCCGGTGCAACAGTTCCGCTGACGGGCTTCGGCGCTTCCCTTGCAAAAGGAGTAAAGGAAGCAATACAAAAGGACGGCTTTTTGGGAGTTGTTGCAGGTCCGCTTCAAGCCTGCGCAGTCGGCGTTACGGTCGCAATGCTCAGTGCCCTTGCGGTGGCACTTATCTGCCGACCTAAGGATAAAGGGTGAGTAAAAAAGCAGACAAAGGTTGAGTAAAAAAACAGAGGTTGTTTCACTAAAATGAAACAACCTCTTTAATATATGTAATATTAAATTACTCGCCCTTCATTCCAAGGAGCTTTGCTTTGCCCTCATATGCATCCTTAGAAAGCTTGATTGAATCGAAGATTGCAGCCTCGATATCATCAGGAGTACAGCCAAGCTCTTTAGTATCATCGGTAGGAATAAAGAGATCCATACCCATAATATCAGCAAGACCTACAGGGTCGATACCGCCTTCAACATTACGGGAAGCATAATCCTTACGCATTACGTGGCCGAACAATTGGAAGAATACCTTAGGGCAGTCAACAATCTTACGGTCAGGAATACCGTCCATAGCTCTGTAAACAATCTTAAGAAATTCTCTCCAAGTTAAGTTATAGCAAGAAATGCCGTATGCTCTTGCGCCCTTAACCTGCTCTGCCGCACCTACGATAGCCTCGCCAACCTGGCGAACGGTAAGCATTGCAGTACCTCCCTTTGGATACATAGTGAAAGGCATTTTTTCAAATCTCTGAAGCTGTTCAATAAGGATAACCCAAACAGGACGTCTGCCAGGCTGAGTGCCGAAGATATAAGGGAGTTCAAGAACTGCTACACCCATATCGTCATCGGCATACTTGAAAGCAACTTCCTCCTGCTCAACACGAGAGCGGATATACGGGTGCTTTTCGCAAAGCTTCATATCAGGTCTTTCCTTAGCAAGCCAAGCAAAATATGAGCCAAGAACAACGCATCTCTTAACGCCGCACTTTTTAGCCATCTTTAAGCAACGGTCGGTTGGGTTGATATTATACTTTTTATAAGCTTCATAAACAGGGTGAGGAAATTCAACTCTTTCATCAACACCTGCGGCATAAACAAAAGCGTCCATACCTGTCATTGCCTTTTCAAGCTCTTCATCGCTAAGTTCAAGGAAGTTACCGAATTCGATATCCATTTCCTTAGGAATAGGAGCGCCTTCCGGAAGAGGAGGCAAAGCAATAGTTTTAACTTTATGACCACGGTCAATAAAAATTTGAGCAGCAGCAGAGCCTAAAAGACCTGTACCGCCGAAAATAAGAACATTCATCAAAATATCCCCCTTTAATTATTGATAATATTATAACAACAAATGCGACAATCGTCAACAAAATTATTAAATAAATATAAACTTTTCATATAAATGAATGTTCAATAGTGATTACAACGTTTATTTTATCGTCATATTGCTTAAACAAAGCCATAATATCGTTTAAAATTTTCGTTGTATCGTTATTTTTATCGAAAGGAATTACAAGGTCAAAAATAAGGTTTTTGTGAGTTTCGCCGTTTACGAGTCTGAAATCGTGGAACGAATATTCATCATTATAGCCCTTAATAATTTTTTGCGCTATGGCTTTGTATTTATTTACTTCTTCATTATTAATATCAATCGGGTCAAGATGAATACAAATCACAATATTAAGTTGCTTTTGAATTTTCTTTTCCACGTTATCTATAACGTCGTGGATATGAACAATATCCTCATTAGACGGCACTTCTGCATGAGCCGAAGCAATAATTCTGCCGGGGCCGTAATCGTGAACGATTAAATCATGAACGCCGATTATTTCTTTTTCGCTTAAAATCAAATCTTCAATACTTTTAACAAGTTCAGCCGAAGGCGGTTGACCGAGCAAAGGACCGAGAACGTCCTTCAAAACACCGATACCAGAGAAAATAATTGCAAAAGCGACAAGCAAGCCGACAATACCGTCTATATGATGAAAACCCGTAAAATGAGAAATAAGAAGAGAAATAACAGTTGCGCCTGTTGCAATACAGTCATTAAGGCTATCCTGACAAACTGCTTTAAGGTTAATGTTATCGGTAAGTTTATAGAGCTTTTTATTAAAGAAAGCCATCCAAAGTTTAACGCTGATTGCAATAACAAGAACGACAACCGAAACAATACTGAAATTAACCTCTTCAGGCTTAATAATTTTTTCTATTGAGCTTTTTCCGAGTTCAAATCCCATTAAAAGAATGATAAATGAAACGATAAGAGCGGAAATATATTCAAGCCTGCCGTGACCAAAGGGGTGTTCTTTATCGACAGGTTTATTTGCAAGCTTTGCTCCTGCGATAGTAACAACATTCGAAGCTGCGTCAGAAAGGTTATTAAAAGCGTCGGCAGTAATTGAAACCGAACCGGTAAGAGTACCTATAACAAATTTCATTATGCACAAAAGAGCATTGCACAAAATGCCGCAAATACCACTCATTGTGCCGACCTTTTCTCTTCCGAGTGCAGAAGAAACGTCATATTTCCCACTAATATATTTAATTAAAAATTTTGTCAAAATAATCAGTCCCGATAAAAAATAGTACCTATATATTACCATTAATATTCGTTCTATGCAATAAAATTATATTGCGTTTTTTTGATTAAGTGATAAAATAAAGATATATTTCATTGTTGAGGAAAATATTATGATACTTAGAACACCGAGTTTTTACAAAGATTTCAAATGCATTGCGGGCGCTTGCCCCGACTCCTGCTGCCAAGGTTGGGAAGTTGACGCAGATGAAAAATCGCTTGAGTATTACAAAACCTTATCCGGCGAAATAAGGCAAAAAATAGACAGTGTACTTACAAAGGACGAGTTTGGAAATACAATTTTTAGGCTTGCCGATAAAAAGCGCTGTCCGTTTTTAAATAATGAAAATTTATGCGATATGCATATTGCGATAGGAGGAGAGCACACGCCTTACACCTGCCGAACATTTCCGAGGTTTATCAACGATTTTGGCGG
>OGXO01000307.1_pt1 | contig 27703 bp, 24 predicted proteins | sample 1576321 | NCBI WGS metagenome assembly OGXO01 (sample SAMEA3541568, study PRJEB24748) | human gut metagenome | biome: human gut; feature: human-associated habitat; material: faeces | place: China | collected 2012 | reverse complement strand
GCGTAAGTAAGAATATAGGCTTGAAGCAATTTGAGTTTAAATTTGAAAACGTATCTTTTAAATATCCGGGACACGAAAAATATGTTCTAAAGAATATTAATCTGACTATTGAAGCGGGAAGCAAGTTGGCGGTAGTTGGTATTAACGGCGCAGGAAAAACAACTTTAACAAAGCTTCTTATGAGACTTTATGAGCCAACAGAGGGAAGGATTCTTCTTAATGGAGTTGATGTAAAAAAGTATGACAGAGATACATATTTTAAAATATTTGCGCCTGTGTTCCAAAACATTGAAATTTTTGCTTTTCCGGTATGGCAGAATATTTCAATGAAGCCTGAAAATGAGACGGACAAAAACAGAACAATGGAGGCTTTGGAAAGAAGTGGTTTGGATGAAAAGATTAACAAATATGAAAACAAAATAGACACTATGCTTCTTAGAATATTTGACCCTAACGGTGTTGATTTGTCAGGTGGAGAAAGACAAAGACTTGCCATGGCAAGGGCGCTTTATCAGAACAGAGAAGTTCTTGTTTTGGATGAGCCAACAGCGGCACTTGACGCATTGGCAGAAGACAGAATGTATCAGGAATTTAATCAAATGGTAAAGGGAAAGACTGCTATTTTTATTTCACACAGACTTTCAAGTACAAGATTTTGTGACAAAATAGTTATGTTTGAAGATGGCAGAATTATTGAAGAGGGCACTCATGAACAGCTAATTAAAGCCAATGGAAAATACAGAAATATGTTCCAGGTTCAGGCTCAATATTACAAAGATAAGGAGGGTGAGGTATGTTAAACAAATTTTTTGGCGGAATAAAAGATATTTGGTTTTGCACAAAATATTTTGCAAAGTTTGCATGGAAACATCTTCCTATATATTATTTATACATATTAATGTCAGTCATAATCAGTACGGCAGGACCTTTTGTTTCAATTATTGGCTCAAAGTATTTAATTAACGAGATTGTATATGAGCAGAACAGAAACATGAATATGATAATATTCTGGGTTGCGTTCATATGTATTGGTACATACATTCACGTAGTAGGAAACAAGTTTGCCAATGAGAAGCAGAATTATTGTAACGACCAGTTTGACAGGATGCTTCATATGGAAATTAGTTCTAATACTATGAAAATGAAGTTTGAATACACGGAAAATTCAGAAATGTTAGACAGTATAAATAAAGCAGGACGTGCATTTGAGCAGACAAATTTAATTCAGGGACTTACAGATGGTATAGTAGGACTTTTAAGTAATATTTTAGTCCTTGCTGGTGTTATTTACATAGTAGTTAAATGCTCTGTATGGCTGATAATTCCTGTATTGTTAAGCTTCGTAGTTAACACATATATAACAATGAAAACAACAAAAATAAAGGAACAGTATTTTTCAGAAGCTATGGAAATGGACCGTGTTGTTGATTATTATATTGATGAACTTACAACAGGTGAATATGCTAAGGACATTAGAATATATCATTCAGACGATATGATTATAGACAACCAGAAAAAGCAGAGCAACGGCATTTATAATCTGTCAAAGAAAAGTGAAATGAAAATATGGAATAAGGATAAAGCCGCAGTAACGACAACAGAAGTCTGCGATATTGTAGTTTATATTATTCTTGGCATAAATACTTTGACAGAAAAGATTACAGTAGGTGATTTCAGCAGTTTGGTACAGGCTATACTTAAGTTTACGGAAGCACTTAATGGTATTTCAAGAGGCTTGTTGGAATTAAAATATACGGCATCAGTTTTGAAATATTATATTGATTACATAGAACAGGCAGCAATCGACAGAAAATACGAAGAAAGCAAAAATGCAGTAGTTCCTAATATTAATAATGGTGTTTCAATTGAATTTAAAAATGTAAGTTTTAAATATCCTAACACAGATGTTTATATTCTAAAAAACATAAATACAATAATTCATTCAGGAGAGCACTTATCAATAGTAGGAAAAAACGGTGCAGGAAAAACAACCTTCATAAAATTACTTTGCAGACTGTACGAAGTAACGGAAGGAGAAATACTTGTAAATGGAGCGAATATAAACGACATAGAATACTCCAAATATCTTGATTTGCTTTCAGTAGTATTTCAGGATTACAAACTTATGGCATTTTCCATAAAAGACAACATAGATATGGGACAAAACAAATATCCAGATGTTGAGAATAAGATAAATGAACTATGTGAAATAGTAGAAATAGACAGTTGGATAAACTCATTGAAAGACAAACAAAATACAAATCTATACAAGATGTTTGATGAATCGGGAATAGAGCCGTCAGGCGGGCAGGCACAAAAACTTGCAATAGTTCGAGCCCTGTACAAAGACTCACCAATAGTAGTACTTGATGAACCAACAGCAGCACTAGATCCGATTGCTGAATTTGAAGTATATAACAACTTCGATAAACTGGTAGGAGGCAAAACTGCAGTCTACATATCACATAGACTATCATCATGCCGATTCTGTGACAGAATAATAGTATTTGATGGTGGTACAATAATAGAAGACGGAAGCCATGACAAACTAATGGAAAACCAAAAAGGCTTCTATTACAATATGTACAATACACAGGCAAAACACTACCAAAATTAAGAATAAATATTGTATAATAATCAATCCGAATTAAAAGGGCACGATGCTAATTAGTTTATTGCAATATGCTAATCAGCATTGGAGCCCTTTTTGCGTTATGTACCCCGACATTTCAAAAAGGCTATTTTTCGGGGTATACTCACCTAAAAAGCAATCAAATTTATTCAACATATAGTTTGAGTTTGCAATAAACGTACCCCGCTATTTCAAGTTGCCCGTTTTTTTTAGGTACATTCGCAAAACTATCATACCATCAAATCTTATTCATATTACATAGCCTAGATTGAATATCGTTGACACATAACTAACTTTACTGTTAAGATATACCAAAGTATATGGCTTTTATAATAAGGTCAGAAATTTTTTATTAGCAAACAATAAGTAAATTAACGTGTTTGCATAAAAAAATCTGAACTTATTTGAAAAAGTTAGCGAAAAGGAGAAAAACAATGAATCCATTAGATATGATGAAATTTAAAGGCATGTTTGAAAAGTTTGTCACACGCCATCCAATGCTTCCAAAATTTTTTGCAAGAATCCAGCCGGAAGTAAAAGAAGGCAGTGTAATCGAACTAACTGTTACCCCACCTGACGGTGAACCATTAAAGGCTAATATTAAGGTACAGGCTGAGGATATGGAGCTACTGCAAATGATAAAAAATATGCAACAAAAATAAAGAAAACATACCATAAATGTGTTATAATCAGGGGTATGAAGGAGAGACAAAGTGAAGGATATAGTTAAGAGTACATTGACAGGAATTATATTAGTATTTTGTGTAGTGTTTGCCTTGATGATACAGACCAATGCAGCAGAATCAGATTTGGATAATTTAGATAATAACGATATAAGTCAGACTATTGGGAATGCAGGAGAGTTGCAGAAAGATGAAAGTGTAACTACAACACTTTCAGAGAAACATGGGTGCGAATATTATAAGATAATTATAGACGAAGAGAGCAAAGTTATTATCAATTATAAATCCAATGCAGGACAGTCCACTTTTCAGTTATATGACAACGAATTGTCTCTTATAAAAGAAGAAAAAGTTAAAGGCGGAAGATATCGAAAATCAGTTAAGTATAGCGAAGAGATTACTTTAAAGCCTGGTGTGTATTACATAAAAGTATTAACTGAAGATGAGGAGAGCACAGGAAAGTATAAGAGAATATATTCAATATCTTATTCATTTAATAATTACGTGAAAAGCATAACCGTTACAGGAAATAAGACGGTTTCAGTTAACAAAACAATAAGATTGAAGGCTATTGTAAAACCTGACAATGCAACTGCAAAAGATATTGAGTGGGAAGTAAGTAATACGGGAAGTGCTGTTATTGATACAAACACAGGAATTTTAAGAGCTTATAAACCGGGAAAAGTTAATGTAATAGCTAAGACAACAGACGGAAGTGGTGTAAAAGCAACTTTTACTGTTATAATTAAACCATCAAAAGTCTCAAATTTAAAAATTAAACGTACAGGCAGGAAGAAAATTAAAGTAAGCTGGTACAATGTTTATAATGCATCCGGATATCAGCTTCAATATGGTCGAAGAAAGTCAACTTCCAGAGCCAAATATAGAAGAATTTCTGCAAGAAAGAGTACAGGAACTTTATCAAAGATAAAAAATAGAAAGAATTATTTTGTAAGGGTAAGAGCATATTATAAGTCAGACAATAAGAATTATTATGGTGACTGGAGTTCTTACAAAAAAATTAATATAAAGTAATGGTAACATATTTTGTAGGAGGTAATGATATGGGTACATTGAAAGGAAAAACAGCAATTATTACAGGCGGAGGAAGAGCAGTCTTAAGCGACGGAAGTTGTGGATCTATAGGATATGGTATAGCTACAGCATATGCCAAGGAAGGTGCCAATCTTGTAATTACAGGTAGAAATGTTAAAAAGCTTACTGATGCCAAGGAAGAATTAGAAGAAAAATATGGAATTAGGGTTCTTCCGGTCCAGGCAGACATAAGTGCAGGCGCTGATAATGAAGCATTAGCTGAAAGCGTTGCAAAGCAGGCAATGGATGCCTTTGGAAGAATTGATGTGTTAATTAATAATGCACAGGCATCTGCCTCAGGTGTAACATTGGCAGACCATACAACTGAACAGTTTGATTTAGCAGTTTACTCAGGATTATATGCAACATTTCATTATATGAAGGCATGCTATCCATATTTGAAAGAAACTAAGGGGTCAGTTATCAACTTTGCATCAGGCGCAGGTTTGTTTGGAAATTATGGCCAGTGTGCATATGCGGCGGCTAAGGAAGGAATCAGAGGTTTGACAAGAGTTGCAGCAACAGAATGGGGACCGGATGGGATTAATGTTAACATTGTTTGCCCACTAGCATGGACAGCACAACTTGAAAACTTTGAAAAAGCTTATCCGGAAGCATTTAAGGCTAACGTTAAAATGCCACCTATGGGACATTATGGTGATGTAGAAAAAGAAATCGGTCGTGTTTGCGTTCAGCTTGCTTCACCGGATTTTAAATTTATGACAGGCGAAACAATAACATTGGAAGGTGGACTTGGACAGCGTCCGTAAAACATATCGTAAAAATATAATTTAAATGATTATAGAAAAACTATTTTCATAAGGTAAATCTGATTACATAGATTGTTCTTTTGGAACATCGAAGCCAGATTAAATAAATGTTATGAAAATAGTTTTTTCTTTGTTAAAAATGTAACGAAAATGTAATAAGATTATTCCAAAATGTAGCCTAAATGTAGTTAAAATATGACATTAAGAAACAATATAAAAATATTATAAAATTACGGAAAAAACAGCTTGAAAATAAAACTTTTAGTGCTATTATGTACATAGCAAATATCACAATGACATCACATGATATTACTTGGTTAAAATATGGGGAAGGTTATCTGATATTTTACGATTGACATAACGGGATAACTAAGGTTATGGAAAATGAAGGGAGCACAGAAAGATGAAAGAGAAGAACAGAAGAACGAAAAAGATGACACAGAAAATAATGATTTTTCTGGCAGTAATGATTTGCGTAGGAATGATAAGCGCAGTAACGACGACAGCAGTAACAAATGACAAAACACCAACTACAACAAATCAGGCGGAAAACAAAAGTAACGTAACGAAAACAACTGTAAACAAAAACAATACAGATTTAAACAATAAAGAAACTGTAAACAAAAATAACAAAGATTCAAATAATAAAACAATAAAAGCAAACAGTAAGAAACAGAAAACCCCTGTTGCAAAATTTAAAACTAAAAAGGGCAAGACTTATTGCAAGATATCAGGCAAAAAAATAAAGAACCAGTTAGTTACAGTAAAGAATAAAACATACCTTTTTGATAAAAAAGGAGTAATGGTTACAGGTTGGGCTAAGTACAAAAAGGACTATTACTATTTCGGACGTACTAATGGAAAGATGGCTAAGAAATGTACTGTTGACGGCATTAAACTTGACAAAGCCGGAAAGGCTAAGCAGACTGACCTTAGCGTTGCCAAAATCAAAACAATGATGAGAGCAAGAAAGCAGTTAAATGAATTATGCAAATATACAGATACAAAGCAGCAGAAACTAAGAAAATGTTTTGACTGGATTGCAAAACGTCCATATAAGAGATATAGATTTCTTAAAAAGATTTATAAGCAGAAAGGTTGGGAGTCAACTTTCGCAGATGATATTTTTATCCACGGAGATGGTTGTTGTGTTTCAGAATCAGCAGCACTTGCATTTTTACTTCACGAAGCAGGATACAAGGATGTTTATGTGGCACATGATTCAGAACATGCATGGGTTGAATTAAACGGAAAAGTATATGACGCTTTATTTGCAAGAGCAAAGGATTATAACAAGTACTATAATTTATCGTATAAGAATTACAATTGTCATCCGGTAGACAAGAGAAAAATCTAATAAAAACATAGATAAGACGTTAAGAAATACAGACAACGTTTACGAGGAGCAGATTATGGTTTTTAGTTCGGCAATATTCCTTTTTGTGTTTTTGCCTATTGTCTGCGCATTATATTTTATAGTGCCGGGAATAAAGGGGAAGAATACATTATTGATTATCGCAAGCCTAATATTTTATGCATTTGGAGAACCAATATATGTATTATTAATGATTGGTTCAATAATAGCTAATTACATATTTGGTTTGATGGAGGGAAGATTTAGTAAGGCTAATAATATAGCAGGAAAAAAGATTGTCTTAATAATAGCAGTTATTTGTAATATAGGTGTGCTGTGTGTGTTTAAATACACAGCATTTATCTTGGAAAATATTAATTATGCAGGAAGACTTAATATAAAGATTCCGGGAATTGCCCTGCCAATAGGAATTTCATTTTTTACATTTCAGGCATTGTCATATGTAATTGATGTGTACAGAAATCCTGAAATGGTTCAGAAGAATCTATTTAACCTGATGCTTTATGTATCATTCTTTCCGCAACTTATTGCCGGACCTATTATCAGATACAATGAAATAGCAAAACAGATTAACAACAGAACAAGCAGTATTGAAAAAACGACTGAAGGAATTAGCAGATTTATAAGAGGCCTTACAAAGAAGCTTATTATTGCAAATGCCACAGGATATATGGCGGATTCAATATTTGCATTAAAGATTACCGATTATAATTTTCTTGTGGCATGGGTTGGAGCAATAGCTTATACACTTCAGATTTATTATGATTTTAGTGGATATTCTGATATGGCAATAGGAATGGCAAAAATTTTTGGCTTTCAGTTTAATGAAAACTTTAACCACCCATACAGCGCAAAAGGAATAAAGGATTTTTGGCGAAGATGGCATATTTCCCTATCACTTTGGTTTAGAGAATATGTTTACATACCTTTAGGTGGAAATCGAAAAGGAAAGTTTAGATGTGAATTCAATAAGATGATAGTATTTCTTCTGACAGGAATATGGCACGGAGCCAACTGGACGTTTGTAATATGGGGATTAATCCACGGAGTTGCCAATGTAATAGAAGACACATTGGGCAGTATAATTAAAATAAAAAATAACATTATAAAAAATATTATTACATGGATAGTTGTGGTTTGCGGATTTGTAATGTTCAGGGCAGATTCAGTAGGACTTGGTCTTACGATGTTAAAAACAATGTTTACCGGCTTTAATATGGAAGTAAAGTCAATCAGCTTTGTGGCAGGACTTCTTAGTCCATATTATATATTTGTTATAATAATGGCAATTATTTTTGCATATCCGTTAAGACAGAAGTTGGAAAATGCCATTTCTAAAAAGATTGGCAGCAACATAAATGAAACAATAATTCACATAGCAGATATAGGATTACTACTTGTATGTATTATAAGCCTTGCAACAGCAACCTATAATCCGTTTATTTATTTTAGATTTTAAGAGGTGACCGAAATGAAGAAAAAAATATTTATAATAATATTTTTCTGTTTACTGTGTCTACCATCTCTTGGAATGTTATTTTTTAAAACAGATGTAAGTGTGGAGCAGAGACAGGTACAGATTTTCCCGTCAATTAAGACAGGCGGAAAGTTAAATGTAAAGTTTTTTGATCAGTTAAACGACTATTTTTCAGACAATTTTGCTTTTAGGCAGAATTTAATTGAAGCAGATGCTATAATAAAGAAGAATGTTTTCAGACAATCAGGAAATGAGAAAGTTATAGTTGGCAGTAAAGGCTATTTGTTTTTCAGTGAAACATTAGATGATTATCTTGGACAAAATACTTTGTCAAAAAGAGAAATCTATTCCTGTGGAAGAGTTTTATCTTTATTGCAGGAAAATGTGGAACAGAACAACAGACAGTTTCTATTTGTAATAGCACCAAATAAGAACTCGCTTTATCCTGAATATATGCCAAAGCGATACATAAAAACAAGTGAGCAGAATAATTACAGCTTATTACAGGCAGAAATGAAAAAAGAAAATATAAACACAGTTGATTTAAAGAAAATGTTCATTGATTCCGGAAAAGAAGTGTATCACAAGTTGGATAGCCATTGGAATAATCAGGGAGCGGCAATGGGCTGTAATGCCATACTTAACTATTTAGGAAAAGACCACTACGATTATATTAATGAAAGGCACACCATAAAGAAAAACTTTTCAGGGGACTTGTATGGAATGCTATTTCCAAAAGGAAACAAAAAAGATACAAATGTAATCTACAATAAAAAAAGTTCGTACAAAGTAACTTCAAACAACAAAAAAGTTACAGATATATCAATTGAAACAGAAAGCAAAGACAAAAAAGAATCAATTGTAATGTATCGTGACTCATTTGGAAATGCGTTAATACCGTTTGTGGCAGATGAATTTCACAATGGCTATTTTACAAAGGCAGTTCCATACAACTGGAATCTGCAAAATGAAAAAAAAGCAGACAAAGTAGTAATTGAACTTGTAGAAAGACACATACATTCACTTATAGAAGAGGCACCATATATGGCAGCCCCATTAAGAGCAGGTAACTTAAACACAATGGAAGTAAACAGCAACACAACTGCAGAAATTGGCGACGATGAAGAATATGTACCAATAAGTGGAAAAATGGATTCAAAATACATAGATGACGATAGCAAAATCTATGTACGCCTAAAAAGTAAAGACAATGAATACACATATGAAGCATTTCCGGCACCAATAGACGTAACGTCAAAAAATGAAGGATATGACTACGGCATGTACTTAGACACATCCCAAGTAGAAGCAGGAACATACGACATAGATGTAATAACCCAGAAGGATAACAAATACTATTCTTCCGGTGTAAAAACATCATTAGAACTAGAAGAATAAAAAACTTAATATACGTCGGTATATTTCAAAACAAGAAAATCAACGTGTTTGCGTTAAAAAATGTTTTGGAATATGGAATAACGTATATTAAGTTGTTAAATATTGTAAGTTAAGGAGATAATAGAGAATGAGAAAGTATTTTATGATTGGAACTGTTATGGCAGCCATGGTTTTAACAGTAGGTTGTGGAAATGGCAAGAAGGAAGAGGCAACTACAGCTGTAGCAACTACGGTTGCAGAAACAACTGTGCAGGAGACTACTGTGGAGGAAACAACTACTGTTGCTGAAACTACAGCTGTGGAAGAGGCTACTACAAAGGCAAAAAAGAAAACAAAGAAGAAGGCTGATAAGGGTGAAGCAGCCATTATGAAAAAAAATAAAGAAGAAACAACGGAGAAGGTAACAGAGACGGCTACTGAAAAGGTAACTAAAAAGGTTGAAACCACAACTAAGAAGGCTAAGAAGGTTGTAAAGAAGAGTTCTGAAAAGGCAACTAAGGCTAAGTCAAATAGCAATGGTAAGAGTACTGCTAAAAAGTATATTGGAAAGAATATGGATGAGTTAGTAGCTGCAATTGGAAAGTATAAGAGTATGGATAAGGATAAGAGCTGTCTTGAAGAAGGTGAGTATGATGGCTTCTTCTATTATGATGGTTTTACAGTATCTGCTACAACTAAGAATGGTCAGTGGATTATTAATTCAGTAGATTAATTTTCATATTGATTTATTTACAAAGATTTGTTTATATAGATTTATTCATATATATATTTATTTACATAGATTTATCATAGAATAATATTAAAATAATTACATATTAAGTAAAATAGCACGTGGAAATTACCTGCGTGTTATTTTTTGTGCAAAATAACAATAAACTCTTGCAAAAAACGTTTTTATTTGTTTAGATATATTATGGAATCAAAGGGTATTGTACTACCTATGTTTAAATAATGGTGGACGAAGACCTTGGAACGTATAATTAAAATTAAGGAGAATGATATGAAGAAGAGTTTATTGACAAAGGCTTTATTGACATTTTCTGTCATTGGAACGGTATTTGCTTTTAGTAATACTGTTAAAGCAGCAGACAATTATGAATTGGTTTGGTCAGATGAGTTTAATGGTAATTCTCTTGACACTAACACATGGAACTATGAAATAGGAACAGGAAGCTGGGGCTGGGGTAATAACGAACAGCAGTATTATACTGACAGAAATATTAGGGTAAGTAATGGTACTATGAAGATTACAGCCAAGCGTGAAGACTATGGCAGAATGAAATATACATCTTCAAGAATTACAACAAAGAATAAGAAGAACTTCAAATATGGAAAGATTGAAGCGAGAATTAAAATGCCAAAGTTTAAAGGTGTTTGGCCTGCGTTTTGGATGCTTGGAGCAAATCAGGATTCTGTAGGTTGGCCTAAATGTGGTGAAATAGACATTATGGAAGCAATCAATGATGAAAATCTTGTATATGGAACATTGCATTGGTTTAATGATCCGGGAAATAATAACGCAGATTCAGGAAGTTCAGTAGCAGTGGCTGACAGAACAGAATATCACGTATATGGAGTTGAATGGACAGCAGACAAGTTAAGATGGTATGTGGATGGTAAAGTTTATAGAACGATGGATGTTTCAAACGACTCATTTAGCGAGGTAAGAAAGGAATACTTTGTTATCTTTAATATGGCAATTGGCGGTCAGTGGCCGGGATATGACATTGATGAAACAGCTTTCCCGGCAACAATGGAAGTTGACTGGGTTAGAGCATATAAGAAAGTTGAAGAAACAACAACTAAGTATACGGGACCTATGATTACTGTAACAGAAGATGCTGTTGAAACATGTAGTGGAAAATGGGGTTCTTATTTCGGTTCTGACTGGGCAGGGGCTTCAGGTACATCAAAACCTACAGACAAAGCAGTAACAGGCGCAACAATGAACATTACATCAATAGGTAATTCACAGTGGGGAGTTCAGCAGTACTTAAAAGGATTACATTACTATCCGGGCAGAACATATAACTATAGTTTTACAATGACATCTGATGTGAATAAGAGGGTTTTTGTAAAAGTAGCTGGAGATGGCGACGAAGAAATATTTGGTGAATATATTGACTTAAAAGCCGGAGTGCCTTATAACTTCTCAAGACAAGTAACTTTGGCAGAAGATATGGAAGGCGTTCTTGACTTATACTTTGGAATGGGAAAGTGTGATGGTGATGCAGCAGCAACTAATTCAGCAGCAAACATTACTTTATCTAATGTATCATTTAAGACAACAACACAGATTCCTGATCCTAATTATAATAACGGAGAAAGCACAACAAATAAAACAACACTACCAAGTGAAGAAAAGACAACAACTAATAATGGAGTGACAACAACTAACAATGGAGTGACAACAACGGGTAATGGAGTGACAACTACATCTAAGGTTGTAGTAAGCAGACCGGGAAAAGTAAGCGTAAAAAAGGTAGTACGTTCAAAGAACAACAGAAATATTAAGATAAATATTAAAAAGGTAAAAGGTGTTACAGGCTATCAGATAAAATATTCAACAAACAAAAAGCTGAAAAAGGCTAAAACAGTAACAACAAAATCTGTAAAAAAGACTTTGAAGAAGCTTAAGAAGAAAACTTATTATATTAAGGTACGTGCATATGTAGTTAAGTCAGGCAATGTGAAAGTAACAGGTGATTGGAGTAAAATTAAGAAAGTTAAAGTAAGAAAATAGTAAAAATAATAGAAAAATTAAATTAGGAAGAATTGAATTTTTGAGGGTCTGGCAATGTCAGACCCTTTTTTTGAATGATTGTGCAAAAGTGTGAATAAAATTTGAAAATTTGTTGACATATTTGGAAATAAATGCTAAACCAGTTTTAACAGTTGGGAGAACGTTATTATGGATTGTTACTATTTCGTTAGGCAAGACCGGATTTCGCAGATCAAGTTTTTTTGCGGGGCCAGGTCTATTTTTTTTACAAAAACAATTTTATGAAAAAAGGCAAATGATTTAGTAAAGCTATTATATGATATAGATAATAAAATAGGAAAAATTATGATAATAAACAAAGTAATAAACAATAATGTGTTAAGTACCCATGACGAAAACAATAGGGAGATTGTTCTTATGGGGAAAGGAATAGGATTTCAAAAGAAGGTTGGAGACGAAGTAGCTGAGGATAAGATTGAAAAGAAATTCGTTTTGGATAGTGAAGATGAAGTTGGTAAGTTTAGTGAATTGATTGAAATGATTCCACATAATTATTTGAATCTTTCTGTAGACATTATTTCATATGCACAGCAGGTTATGCCTAAAAGATTAAGTCCAAGTATATATATTTCATTGACGGATCATATTAATTTCTTGCTTGAACGGTCAACCAAAGGAGAATTATTTGAAAATCCTTTATTTAATGAGATTAAGAGCTTTTACCCTAGTGAATATTTGGTTGGTGAAAAGGCACTGGAACTTATTGAGAGTGAGGCAGGAATAAAATTGCCACAAGATGAAGCTGCATCTATAGCACTTCATTTTGTAATTGCAGAGTACAATATGGGAATGAGTGATACAGTTAATGCTACAACAATGATTAGGGAATGTATCAGTATTGTTGAAAAAGAATTAGGTATAAAACTTGATGAATTAGGTTTACACTGCTCAAGGTTTATAACACATTTGAAATTCTTTGCACAACGTATGTTTGCCGGAGAATTGTTGGACAATCAGGATCAGGAATTTTTAGATATGATTATTAATAAGTATCCTAAGGAATATGATATAAGTGAGAAAATAAGTCAGTTTGTACAAAGTAAATATGGATATGATATTCCTAAAGAGGAAAAAGTATATTTGGCAGTTTACATTAAACGTATTCAGCCACATATTGAAATATAAGCGATAGGAGGATTATTAAATGTTTGAATTTTTGAAAAAAAAAGTGGTAGCGCCTGATGATGTTTTGGCAGCACCAATAAAAGGAATGGCTGTTCCAAGTTCAAGTATTAACGATCCAACATTTGGTCAGGAAATGTTGGGAAAAGGAATGGCAATTGAGCCTAGTGAAGGAAAACTATATTCCCCAATAGACGGAAGCGTGGCATTAGTTATTGATACAAAGCATGCTCTAAGTATTGTTTCAGATAATGGAGCAGAAATATTAATGCATGTAGGTCTTGATACTGTAAAATTAAAAGGAAAGTATTTTACACCTAAAGTTAGTGTAGGAGACAAGGTTAAAAAAGGAGATTTGATTTTAGAGTTTGATATTGATGCACTTAAAGGTGAAGGATTTGATGTAATTACCCCTATTATAATCTGCAATTCGGACATCTATAAAGAAGTGAAAACAAATGTTGGTCAAGAAGTTAATGTGGGTGACACAATAATTGAACTTACAAAATAAAGTAAATAAAGTCCTAAAAGACGGGATTTTAAAAATAATATTATAATAATGAGAAAGGAGGATGTTTTTATGATGAAATATCTTCAAAAATTAGGTAAAGCATTAATGCTTCCAGTAGCCGTACTTCCAATATGTGGGCTTTTAATGGGTATTGGCTAAGCATTATGTCCTGCAGCAATGCAGGGTGGTGATATCAAAGGACTTATTCCTTTGATTGGTTTATTTTTGGTTAAGGCCGGTGCTGCTTTAATTGATAATATGGCACTTTTATTTGTAATCGGTGTTGGTGTTGGTTTATCCAAGGATAATGATGGTACAGGTGGTGTTGCAGCATTAGCATCATGGCTAATGATAACAACATTATTAAACACAGGATTTGTTACAACTATTATGCCGGCAATTGCTGAAAATGCTAATAAGACATTGGCATTTGACAAGATTGTAAACCCATTTATCGGTATCTTGGCAGGTATTATTGGTTCAACATGCTATAACAAGTTTAAAGATACTAAATTACCTGATTGGTTATCATTCTTTAGTGGTAAGAGATGTGTAGCAATTGTTGCAGGAGTTGTTTCAATTCTTGTATCAGTAGTATTATTATTTGTATGGCCATTAGTATTCGGTGTACTTATTGCTTTAGGTGAAGGAATCGTTAAATTAGGTGGTGTTGGAGCAGGTTTATATGCATTCTTTAACAGATTGTTAATTCCAACAGGATTACATCACGCACTTAACAATGTATTCTGGTTCGATACAATCGGACTTGGTGATTTAACAAACTTCTGGGGTGGTAAGACTTCAGCAGATGTAAGCTGGTCACTTGGTATGTATATGTCAGGTTTCTTCCCATGTATGATGTTTGGTGTTCCGGGTGCAGCTTTAGCAATGCTTCACTGTGCAAAGGATAATAAGAAGAAAGTAGCAGCAGGTCTTTTACTTTCAGCAGCAATTTGTGCATTCGTATGTGGTGTTACAGAACCATTTGAATTTGGTTTTATGTTCTTAGCACCTGTACTTTACTTAATTTATGCTATCCTTTACGGTATCTTTACAGTAATTACATATTATGTAGGATTCAGAGCAGGATTCTCATTCTCAGCAGGTTGTACAGACTTAGTATTCTCATCAACACTTCCTGCAGCATCAAAGACATGGTTAATCATTCCTTTGGGAATTGCAGCATTTATAGTATTCTATGTAGTATTCAGATTCGCAATTACAAAGTTTGACCTTAAGACACCAGGTCGTGAAGATGACGATGTTGAAGCTGAAAAGCAGGCAGAACTTGGAAATAATGATTATACACAGGTTGCTTCTATTATATTAGAAGGTATCGGTGGAAAAGAAAATGTAGTTGAAATTGATAACTGCATTACAAGACTTCGTCTCGAAGTAAAAGATAATACAATCGTAGATGAAAAGAAGATTAAATCAGCAGGCGTAGCAGGGGTTCTCAGACCGGGCAAGAATAATGTTCAGGTTATTATTGGAACAAAAGTACAGTTTGTAGCTGATGAATTTAAGAAACTTTGCAAATAAAAGTAAATAATTAAAGTTTAAGGGGTGTCATTTAGGCATCCCTTTGACTTTAATAAGACAATTTTTTAACAAAAATAAAACTTATAAGATAGACACAGGGAGGATGAAATGTTTAAAGTAGTAAGAGAGCATCCAAAGGTTTTTTGGGCAGTAATAATTATAATAATCGTGGTAAGCATACTGTCTGTTTATGAGAAACAGAAATATAAGGCTAATCCGTATGAAAAGCAGATAGGAAATCCTCCGAGAGAAAATAAAGTATTTGATGATAACTTTTATTATGAAAAGCTTACTGATAATGAAAAAAAAGCATATGAAAAAATAAAGGATGCAATAGTTAATTTTAAAGGTGGAGAACTTACATTTGACAGTCCATTGAATGGAAAAGAATACTCAAGAGTTACTCAGGCATTGTATTGTGGTGAGGATGATTTGTTTTACGCAATTGTAAATGTGCCAATGACAGAAAATAATCAAAGCGTAAGCTCAGTAACAAAAAATATTACGGATATAAAAGAACAGACAATAGTAAAATGCATTATTTTATTGTATCCTGCAGAGGGAATCAATGAACAGGGTGATATAGACGATCAGGGATACGTAAAAAATCTGGAAGATTTAAAAAATCCATTGGCAACCATGAATGAAGATAAAAAGTCGACGGTTTTGAAAATGCAGCAGGCGTCAGAAGAAATACTTAATAAGGTAGTTAGTGATATGCCTAAGGAATATGGGAAAAAACAGGCAATCGATTATTTTCTGGATTGGATGGATAAGAATCTGATTTTAGATAGTGATACAATGGAAAATACGGATAAACTTTCAAATATGACAGAGGTTTTCGAAAAAAATTATTTTGAAGGCTGCACTTCATGTGTAGTAGATGGTAAGGCTGTAGCTACAGGATATTCAAAGGTATTAACCAGGTTGTGTAATAAGGCCGGAATTTCTGCTCATATGACTATTGGAAGTTGGAAATATTCAGGAAGCTATACATTAGTAAATGTGGATTTTGAAGGAAAACAGGTATATATTGATGCGTCCGGATGCAAGAAGGATGACCTTTGGAATCAGAGATATATTAGTGATACTTTAATGGCAAGAAATATGACTATATCAGATTTGTTTAATGATGAAAAATAATATAGTTAATATAAAAATAACGGTAATGGAAAGTGGATTATAAAAATTCATAAGAGGTGTTAGATATGAAGATTTATGTTGGTGAAGATTATAAAGAGATGAGCAGAAAGGCGGCAAATATTATGTCGGCCCAGATTATTTTAAAACCGGATAGCGTAATTGGCCTTGCAACAGGCTCAACACCCATTGGCATATATGATCAACTTGTAAAATGGTACGAAAAGGGTGATTTGGATTTTTCGAATGTAGTTTCAATTAATCTGGATGAATATAAAGGTTTATCAGGAGACAATGATCAAAGCTATAGATATTTTATGAATAAGCATTTGTTTGACAGAATTAACATTGATAAGAATAAAACATATGTACCGGATGGTCTTGAACAGGATTCTTATAAGGCATGTCAGCAGTATAATAATATTATTGAAAAGTCAGGCGGAATTGATATGCAGCTTTTGGGACTTGGACATAATGGTCATATAGGATTTAATGAACCGGGTGAGGCTTTTGAAAAGGAAACACATTGTGTTAATCTGACAAAGAGTACTATTGAAGCAAATAAAAGGTTTTTTGAAAGAGAAGAGGATGTTCCAAAGCAGGCATACACAATGGGAATAAAATCAATAATGCAGGCAAAGAAGATTTTGATAGTTGTTTCAGGAAAGGGAAAGGCTGACATAGTAAAGAAAGCATTTTTTGGACCGGTTACACCGGAGGTTCCGGCTTCAGTATTACAGCTTCATAATGATGTTACATTAGTTGGAGACAGAGATGCATTGTGTGAAATATTATAGAGATTGAAATTCGAAAAAGTAGTTTAGCTGTGTAATGCGTAGGGCATTGCTTACAGAAACACATATATTGAGGTAATAAAGATGATTATTAAGAACGGATTAGTATTTAACGAAGAAGGAAGATTTGAGGAAAAAGATGTATTCATAGATGGTGATAGAATTTCTACAGAAGCTACAGGTGAGGTCATTGATGCCAAGGGCTTGTATGTTATACCGGGATTAACAGATATTCACTTCCATGCATGTGTAGGCTATGACTTTTGTGATGGAACCCAGGAAGCTATTTCAAAAATGGCACGCTATGAATTGGAAAACGGAATTACTACAATTTGTCCTGCGTCTATGACTTTTTCTGAGGAAAAGCTTGGGCAGATTTTCGAAACAGCTAAGGAATATGACGGAAAGGACGGAGCAGAGCTTGTTGGCATTAATATGGAGGGACCTTTTATTTCAATGGAGAAAAAGGGAGCCCAAAATCCTGAATTCATTCACAAACCTGATGCTGAAATGTTTTATAGATTACAGGAAAAAGCAGGAGGGTTAATTAAGCTTGTTGATATTGCACCGGAGGTTGATGGTGCTATTGACTGTATCAAAAAAATAAAGGATGATGTAAGAGTATCAGTTGCACATACTGCCGCAACATACGACCAGGCCAAAGAAGCTTTTGATAACGGAGCAAAGCATGTTACCCACTTATATAATGGAATGAATGCATTTCACCATAGAAATCCGGGAGTAATTGGTGCAGCCTGTGATAATGAGAATGTAACAGTAGAGTTAATAGTGGACGGTGTTCACAGCCATCCTTCTACAGTAAGAACTACATTTAAGATGTTTGGCGATGATAGAATAATTATGATAAGTGATAGCATGATGGCATGTGGACTTGACGATGGTCAGTATACTCTTGGCGGATTAGACGTTACGGTAAAGGGCAATGTGGCTACACTTACGGGAGAAGGAAATATAGCAGGTTCAGTTACTAATCTGATGAACTGTGTAAGAACAGCCGTTAAAAAAATGGAAATTCCACTTGAAAGTGCCATTAAATGTGCAGCGGTTAATCCGGCAAAGGCTATAGGTATATATGACAGATTCGGAAGTATTGCCCCTGGCAAAGTAGCCAATATTGTACTTTTAGATAAGGATTTAAATATAAAATCCATAATAAAAGATGGAAACATTATATAAAAGCATTTCAAAAAGTTGAATAATTTATTATAATAGAGCCAGTTATTGTTTTTAGATTAAAAGAGCTAAAAAAATGCCGGCTCTTTTGTATTCTAAAAGGAAAATCGGAAATGAGGAATGTCATGGAAAAAGAAAAAAGTATGACTAAACAGGAAACAGAAGAAATGATGAAACAGCTTGAAAAAGTTTTTTCAATAGTAAGAATTTTGGATGTAGAAGGACTTGAAACAGCTAATTCTTTTAATAAAGGTAAGATGCCGGATCATCCATGCCAGTGCTATTCTTTTTGGAATAGAGATACACGTTGTGAGAATTGTATATCTGCCAGAGTATTAGCAGATAAGAAGCAGAGAACAAAGATTGAGTTTATAGATTCAGATATGTACCAGGTTATTTCAAGATATATTGAAATAGACAATGTGCCTCATATTATTGAAATGATTAACTGCTTAGACAGTGATACATTAATAGATTCGGATGGAAGAAAAGAGCTAATTGGAAAGATTGCAGGCTTTGATAAAGAAATATATTTGGATGTGTTAACAGGCGCGTATAACAGAAAGTATTATGAAGATAATGTTAAGATGTCAACAAGAGTGTCAGGCATTGCAATGTTAGATATTGATGATTTTAAATTATATAATGATATTTTCGGTCATATGGCCGGAGACGTGGCATTGGAAACTGTTGTAGGAGTTATAAAAGAAGAAATAAGAAAGATAGATTTAATAATCAGATATGGTGGTGATGAATTTCTTATTGTTATGCCCGGAATAGAGGAAAACAGCTTTGTAAAGAAAATAAGACATATAAGAGAGAAAATAGATAATACTAAGGTGTCCGGATATCCGGAACTTAAATTATCAGTAAGTATTGGTGGTGTAGTGTCAGACGGACGACCTATTGAATATGCAATAGATAGGGCTGATAAGCTGATGTATAAGGCGAAAATCAGAAAAAATATGGTTGTTACGGAAAACGATATTAATGAAGGCAATAATAATACCAGTGAGGTCAAAAGATTTAAAATTTTAATTATTGACGATTCTGAGAAAAATCGCGGAGAATTAACAGAAATGCTGGAGAGAGAATTCGATGTGATTAATGCTTCTGATGCAAAGCAGGGGATAGAAATGATTAATAAATACGGAGAGGATATTGCATTGCTGCTTCTTGAAGTTAAAATTTGTGGAATGAGCGGATTTGAGGTTTTAACTTATATGAAGCATAGTGGGATTACAGAAAATATTCCGGTAATAATGATTTCAGATGAAAAGTCAGAGTCATTTATTAGAAGGGCTTATGATCTTGGAGCAGTTGATTATATTGGAAGACCTTTTGATTTTCAAACAGTATATAAAAGAGTTCTTAATACTATTAAGCTTTATGCAAAACAACGCCGTTTGGAAAAGCTTGTTGCCAGGAATATGGTTGAAAAAGAGAAAAATAACAGAATGTTAATAGGCGTGCTGGAACAGGTTATTGAATATAGAAATGGTGAAAGTGGAATTCATGTATCACACATTAAAATTTTAACTGAAATGTTATTGGACAAGCTAATGCAGAAAACGGACAAGTATAATCTTAGCTGGTCACAGAGAATGATGATTATAACAGCCTCTGCTCTTCATGACATAGGAAAGGTAGGAATTGAAGAAAAAATAATAAACAAAACGGAGAAGCTAACAGAAGAAGAAAGCAATGAAATGAAAATGCACACATTAATTGGTGCAGGCATGATAGAAAATCTTGATGAGTATAAGGATGAGGAGCTTATGCAAATTGCCTATGGAATATGTAGGGGACATCATGAAAGATATGATGGCAAAGGATATCCTGACGGACTTAAAGGAGATGATATACCTATAGGTGCACAGGTTGTTGCACTGGCAGATGAATATGACAGATTGGTTATGGGCAGACCTAATAAGAAGTCAGTAAGCCATGAACAGGCAGTTAATATGATAAAGGATAGGGAATGCGGAAAGTTTAATCCTATCCTGGTTGAGTGTTTCTTAGAAATAAGTGATGAAATAAAAGCAAGGTTACAGTAACGAAGATAGGGGGGAAAAATGAGTGATTTTTGGTTAATAATAAATGTTATTTTAGATGCTTTTCCGTGGATTTTCCTTTTATATATGCCTTTTAAGGACAGGTTGAGATTTTCCCGGATTACAACAGTACTTGCAAATTTTGTGGTGCTAACACTTTATTATATTTCATTCAAAAGAATAATCGGAGAAGATTTTTACAATCTTGATATTATGCTGGCATATCGTATGGTGCAGATATTTGTTGTTTTGATATTATGTATCTATTTTATAAATGATTTTATACAGAAAGTTTTGTTTGTGTTTGGCCAACTATTACCAATAAGTGTTTTTGTTTTGGTATGGGCAAGTCACACAAATAACTATATAACAATTAAGCAGTCAGCAACGTATCTGGATACAGCAGTTTTAAGAATAATAATATCATGTGTATGCTTTCCTTTTATGTATATATTGTGGAAGAAATATATTGTGCCTGTGGTAAAAACAGATAATAAGCGACAGTGGAAATATGGTTGGATAATTCCAATGATTTTTTCAATAGTAAGTCTGTCTTATTGTGAGAACAATTTTGAAATAACTTATATGCATCTTCATCAGGTTCTTGCAAGGCTTACGTTAAGTATAGGTGTTGTAATTGTTAGTGTGATGCAGTTTAGGGCCGTGAGAACAGAAGAAAGCTTTGTAAGAGCAGAAGAAAAGGCTAAGCGCAGCAGAATGTTAATTGAAATGCAGGCAGAGCAATATAATATGATTACTGAAAAAATAGAAAAAACCAGAAAAAGCAGACATGACATACATCATCATATTAATGTTGTTTATCAGTTAGCAAAGGAAAATAAAATAGAGCAGTTAATAGAATATTTGGAAGAATATAATAAGATTGATTCTACAAAAGAGCCAATGGTTTATTGTAATAACAGCACAGTTGATGCAATTTTGAATCATTATATTTTGCTGGCAAAAGATAATGGAATAGAGGTACATTTAAATGTGGCATTACCGGAAGAATTAAAGATACGTGATACAGACTTATGTATTGTAATAGGAAATCTTCTGGAAAATGCCATTGAAGCAAGCAAAAAAGAAGAAAATAAAAGAATAAAATTAAGAATAAACAGAAGTAATGAGTATATATGTATGTTAGTTTCGAACTTGTACAATGGAGAAATTAAGAAAGGTCATTCGGGTTATTATTCGAGAAAACGGGAGTTTAAAGATACAGGAATAGGTCTGTCTTCGGTTAGTGCCGTAGTTGAAAAATATGATGGCAGAATGGAAGTAGACCATACCAATGGAGAGTTCAATGTTTTTATTATGATGGCAAACATTAGCAGTAATTTAACATAAAAAACCATTAATTTTTTTGTAAAAAATTCACAAAGTATAGACGAAAAAAGCATAATCACAAGAATAAGAATTAGACATATGTATAATGAAAATGTGTACAAAATATACAAAACACACTAAAAAAAGTATCTTTATAATCTTAAAAATGTGAAATATAGCCAATATACATAATTGACAAATTGACAAAAAATCATAATTAGTAAAAAAAAGACTACCATTATTTGGAGAAAGTAGTATAATTGCGAATTGTGAGAGATATTTGACAATAATTGCATAGGCAATGACATATACACAAGGGAGTGGAGTTACGGTCGGATGAAGGGCTGTGACATCTGCTCTTTTATACTATATGAGAAAAAATATTATAGTAAATATAATAAAAAAAGTATGGTATTTGTACATAATATATGTTAGTGCAGGCAATTAACAGCCAAAGGTTCTACACTGAGAAATCAATTTTCAAGGTAACATGTTTAAGTGTAAGATGCGAAGTAATTCGTGCGATTAAAACTTGGATGTTTGATATCCGATAAATAAGTCAGACACGTAAATATGTTCAATACTAAGAGAGGAGGTTCAAAAATGGGAAATCTGTCAGAGGAATTAATGGCAGAATTAAATTGTGAGACAGCATTTACAATTCCGATTTTTGGAGGAATTCCGGTTGCCGAATCTGTCGTGGTCACGTGGATTATTATGGCAGTATTAATTGTGGCAGCGTTCTTCCTTGGAAGAAATTTAAAGGTAGAAAACGTTGGAAAAAGACAACTGGTTGTAGAAACTGTTATCGGAGGATTACACAATTTCTTCTACGATATGTTAGGAGAGGCAGGAAAGAGATACATTCCTTATATGATGACAGTTGGAATTTATATTGCAATCTCAAACATGATTGGTCTGTTTGGACTGAAATCACCAACTAAAGATGTAGGTGTAACAGGAGCGTTGGCACTGATGAGTATTATTCTTGTAGAATATGCAGGAATACATCAGAAAGGTGTAAAGGGATTTTTGAAAAGCTTTGCAGAGCCGATAATAATAATGCTTCCTATGAACATATTGGAAGTGTTTATCAGACCACTGTCGTTGTGTATGCGTTTATTTGGTAATATTTTAGGCGCATTCGTTATTATGGAACTTATTAAAATCGTAGCGCCGGTTTTGGTTCCGGTTCCATTAAGTTTGTATTTTGATTTATTTGATGGTTTTATACAGGCATATGTGTTTGTATTTTTAACATCGCTATTTATTAAAGAAAGTATAGAGTAAAAGGAGATAAATATTATGACATCATTAGTAGCAATTGGAGCAGGTTTAGCAGCATTAACAGGTATTGGAGCAGGTGTAGGTATTGGTATTGCAACATCAAAGGCAACAGATGCAATCGCAAGACAGCCGGAAGCAGAAGGAAAGATTACTAAGGCATTATTACTTGGTTGTGCCCTTGCAGAAGGTACTGCAATTTTCGGTATGGTTGTAGCTATTTTAATTATTTTATTCTTAGGATAAGAAAGGATTTGGTAGAGAATGCAGTTATTAAGAATAGATTGGAACGTTGTATTTACCATCATCAATCTAATTGTACTTTACCTTGCACTTAGAAAGTTTTTAATCAAACCGGTAACTAATATTATGGAACAGCGTAAGCAGATGATTGAAGGAGAGATTGCTGATGCCCGAAAAGAAAAGGATAAAGCGTATGACTTGAAAGCTCAGTATGAAGATAAGCTTACACAGGCACATAAGGAATCTTCAGAAATCATCGAGAAAGCTAGAAAGAGTGCGCAGACTGAATATAATAACAAGGTTTCTGTGGCAAGTGCAGAGGCAGACAGAATTATAAAGGATGCACATAAAGCTGTAGAACTGGATAGAGAAAAGACAGTACAGGATTTACAGTCAGAGATTGCAGGACTTGCTGTTGCAGCAGCAGAAAAAGTATTGGGTGAATCCGGTACAAAGGAAAGCAACCAGTTAATGTATGATCAGTTTTTGGCTAAAGCAGGTGGTGTAAATGACACAGACAGCGAATAATTATGGAGAAGTTCTTTTTGAATTAGGCATAAAGAAAGATACAGTTGAAGAGAGTAAAAGAATTTTTTCTTTGACAGAGCAGTTGCATAGAACTTTGGAAAGTCCCATTATTTCAAAGAATGAAAAATATTCTATTATAGAAAAAGTTTTTCCAAAAGAAATAGAGAATTTTTTAAAGGTTGTATGCGACCATGAAAAAATGTCTTATATAGATGAGATTATAGAAGCTTACTATAAGAAATATAATGAAGCAAACAACATTTTAACAGCTACATTATCTTACGTAGTAGAGCCAAATGATAATCAGTTAAGTCAGATTAAAAATTATCTTGCAAAGAAGTACAATAAAGAGACGGTTGAAATTACAATGATTGAGCAGCCTGAACTTATTGGAGGCTTTGTTTTGAAAGTTGGAGATATTGAAGAGGACAACAGCATTAGAGGAAGACTTAACAGGTTAGAGAAAAAACTAACATGGAGGTGATAACGTGGGTTCCATTAATTCGGAAGAAATTATTTCTATCCTTAAAACAGAGATAGAGAACTACGATACAGCATGTAAGGACCAGGAAGTTGGAACAGTCATCTGGGTTGGTGACGGAATCGCAACAGTTTATGGTATTGAACATGCTATGTATGGAGAAATCGTTATTTTTGAAAATGGTGTTAAGGGAATGGTACAGGACATTAAGCGTGACCAGGTTGGATGTATTATTTTCGGTAAAGACACTGAAATAAAAGAAGGTACAAAAGTAACAAGAACTAAGAAAAAAGCAGGTATTCCTGTAGGAGATGCTTTTCTTGGAAGAATAGTTAATGCATTGGGAGCACCTATTGATGGAAAGGGTGAAATTAAGGCAGATGACTATAGAGCCATTGAACAGGAAGCCCCGGGTATTGTTGAAAGACAGTCAGTAAATCAGCCTATGGAAACAGGTATTTTGGCAATAGACTCAATGCTTCCTATTGGTAGAGGACAGAGAGAATTGATTATCGGCGATAGACAGACAGGTAAGACTTCAATAGCAATTGATACAATTCTTAACCAGAAAGGTAAAGATGTTATTTGTATTTATGTAGCCATAGGTCAGAAAGCATCTACAGTTGCCAAATTAGTAAACACATTAAAGAAACATGGTGCAATGGATTATTCAATTGTTTTATCATCAACAGCAAGTGAATCAGCATCATTGCAGTATATAGCACCATATGCAGGTACAGCATTAGCTGAATATTTTATGTACAAAGGCAAAGATGTACTTATTGTATATGATGATCTTTCAAAACACGCAGTAGCTTATAGAGCGCTTTCACTTTTGTTAGAGCGTTCTCCTGGACGTGAAGCTTATCCTGGTGACGTATTCTATTTACATTCAAGATTGTTAGAGCGTTCAAGTAAGTTAAGTGATGAATTAGGTGGAGGTTCAATTACAGCACTTCCTATTATTGAAACGCAGGATGGTGATGTATCTGCCTATATTCCGACTAACGTTATTTCTATTACAGATGGTCAGATTTTCCTTGAAAGTGACTTATTCTTCTCAGGTATGCGTCCGGCTATTAACGTTGGTATTTCTGTATCCCGTGTAGGTGGTGCGGCACAGACTAAGGCTATGAAAAAAGCGGCAGGAACTATTCGTATTGATTTGGCACAGTACCGTGAAATGGAAGTGTTCACACAGTTTAGTTCTGACTTAGATGATACAACTAAGGAACAGTTACAGTATGGTAAAGGACTTATGGAATTATTAAAACAGCCACTTTGTAATCCGATGAGTCTTGCTGAACAGGTTATCACATTGGTTGCAGCAACAAACCGTATATTCTTAGATGTAGATGTCAAGAAAACTAAGGAAGTACAGCTGGGAATGTTAGACTTCTTTAAGGCAGAACATGAGGATATTGTTGATGAAATTAATGAAAAGAAAGTTCTTGATGATGCACTTACAGAAAGAATAGTTGAAGCAGCTAAAGAATATAAGAGCAGAATTTAGAAGCAGGTGATAGATAATGGCAAATACTAAGGAAATTCAGAAACGAATGAAAAGTATCCAGGATACGATGAAGATTACAAATGCCATGTATATGATTTCTTCTGCAAAGCTTAGAAGTGCAAAACAGAAACTTGAAGACACAGAGCCTTACTTCTATGAATTACAGTCGGCAATTGCGAGACTTCTTCGACATTTGCCTGATGCAAGAAGTAAGTATTTTGACCCTCATTCCAATATTCCTGATGAGGAAAAGAAGAGAGGTTATATAGTTATTACTGCTGATAAAGGTTTAGCCGGAGCATATAACCACAATGTTATTAAGATGGCTAATGAACTTTTTAAGCAGGGAAAAAATAATAAGCTCTTTGTAGTTGGAGAGCTTGGTCGTCAGTTTTTTGCAAAAGAGGGTATGGAGGTTGATTCAGAATTTAAATATACAGTTCAGAATCCATCACTTCATAGAGCCCGTGTAATTGCAGAGAGAGTTTTGGAGTTATATAACAAAAGAGAATTAGATGAAATCTATGTTATATACACAAAAATGGAAAATTCTGTATCTATGGTTACGGAAAAAATGCGTTTGCTTCCATGTTACAGAGAACAGTTTGAAAAGAACAGACCTCCTATAGATATGTATCAGGAAGAAATCAAGACAGATACATCAGTAAAGGAAGTTCTGGAGCATATTGTTCCAAACTGTGTAACAGGTTTCATTTACGGAGCATTAGTTGAATCATTTGCAAGTGAACATAGCTCACGTATGATGGCAATGCAGGCGGCAACAGATAGTGCAAAAGATATGTTGCAACAGTTGTCGATTGAATATAATCGTGTGCGTCAGTCAGCCATTACTCAGCAAATTACTGAGATTATTGGTGGTGCTAAGGCACAGAAGAAGAAATAGGAAGGAATCGAAACCATATGTTAAAAGGAAAGATTGTACAGGTTATGGGACCTGTAGTGGATGTAGAATTTGCAGACAACAACCTTCCATATATTAAAGATGCGCTTGAAGTAGATAACAATGGAAAGCGTTGTGTAATGGAGGTTGCGCAACACATAGGAAATAATACAGTAAGATGTATCATGCTTGCAGCAAGTGAAGGTCTTCATAAAGGTATGGAAGTTGTTGCAACAGGAAGTGGTATATCTGTTCCTGTAGGTGAAAAGACTCTTGGAAGATTATTTAATGTTCTTGGAGATACTTTAGATAATGGAGAAAAATTAGATGGTGAACAGCATTGGTGTATACACAGAGATCCACCATCATTTGAAGACCAGAGCCCTGTTGTAGAAGTTCTTGAAACAGGTATTAAGGTTATTGACCTTTTGGCACCTTATGCAAAAGGTGGTAAAATCGGTCTTTTCGGTGGTGCCGGTGTAGGTAAAACAGTACTTATTCAGGAATTGATTACAAACATTGCAACACAGCATGGTGGATATTCAATATTCACAGGTGTTGGTGAACGTTCCCGTGAAGGTAATGATTTATGGACAGAAATGAAAGAATCAGGTGTTTTAGATAAAACTGCCCTAGTGTTTGGACAGATGAATGAGCCACCTGGAGCACGTATGAGGGTTGCTGAAACAGGTCTTACAATGGCTGAATATTTTAGAGATGAAGAACATCAGAACGTATTGTTATTCATTGATAATATTTTCCGTTTTACACAGGCTGGTTCAGAAGTTTCAGCATTACTTGGACGTATGCCATCAGCGGTAGGTTATCAGCCAACATTAGCAACAGAAATGGGTG